>Ga0187893_10007570_pt1 | contig 17702 bp, 18 predicted proteins | sample MA1701074metaG_FD_139574 | JGI IMG/M metagenome (GOLD analysis project Ga0187893, IMG submission 139574) | White microbial mat communities from a basaltic lava cave in the Kipuka Kanohina Cave System on the Island of Hawaii, USA - MA170107-4 metaG ... | reverse complement strand
CGATCGGCCCTCCAGCGGGCAGCGAGGCAAGATGGATCGGGAGAAAATCGCCGGCTCGCCAATTTCGCCAACCTCGCTCACCTCGAAGCCCTCAGACTGTCAATAATTCAGACCTTCCCTAGTTCCTAGCTCCTAGCTCCTAGCTCCTAGCTCCTAGCTCCCAATCAACACGTCGTATATTTCCCCCATGCAACGGAACGGCAAAGCCGGCATACCCGACTTCTCCAGGAAGCCCAAGGGCGTCAACACCAAGGGCGGCAATCCGGCGGACCCAACCAAGGTGCTCAAGCAGGCGCCGCCGGTCGCTCCGAAGGTCGTGAACGTGAAGCCCGTAGCGACCTCGTCGAAGTCGGGTCAGCGCGGCACCTAGCCTGCGATGCAGTTCGTCGTGCCCGGCCCGGCGTTCGTTCTCCTGGCGCTGGGCACGATGTCGGTGCTGGTCGCGATCGTGTTCGAGCGACTGATGCACCGCAACCGGCAGCCGGGCGTCACGTACGCACAGGCGACGCTCCGCAAGGATGGCGGCTGGCGCCGCGCCGAGTTGTTCACTGATGCGGGGCTCCGACATCAGCGCCGGGCATCGACCTTCGGCGTGCTCGGCGCGCTGCTGTGGCTGTTGGGCATCGTCGCGTGGGTCGTGTCGCTCCGCCTCAGCGCGCCGATGTGACCTCGGTGCCGCTCGCGCGGGTTGTCTCGTCGAACGTCTCGAGGGGGCAGCATGCACGGGTCGGCGGGCATTCTCGCATTCGGGCTGGTCGCGCTCGGCGTCATGGGTGGGTCGCCTGACGACTCGCAGGCCCGGGAGGTGCGCCGGATCCGGTCGCATTTCGACAGCGTGCTCGTGGAGCTGGCGTCCGCCGATGTTGCGGGCCTCGACAGCGGCGCGCTGGCTCGACGCGCGGCACTCCAGCAGACGCTCGCCGCATATCGCGATCGTGGCGCATTCCCGCGGAACTACCACTTCGCCGAGCCCACGCCGTACTTCGTCGACCGGAAGACCGGCCTGCTCTGTGCCGTCGGTCACTTGATGGCGTCGACCGGCCGTCGCGACCTGGTCGACCGGATCGCCGCGGCGAACAACAACGTGCGCGTGGCGGAACTGGCGCGTGACACGGCGGTGGCGTCATGGCTGGTCGAACACGGGATCACGCTCGCGGAGGCGGCGCGCATTCAGCCCGAGTACTGCTTCTTCGGCTGCCCGCCACCCGAGCCGCCTCCGCCGCCGACGCTCAACGTGCGCGCCTATTCGGACGCGGCGAAGGCCGGCGCCAGTGTTGCCGCCGCTGCCGTGCTGCTCAACCTCGTCACGAATCGTGACGCCAGCGGGCAGGGGCGCACGGCGCTCGGGTTCGTTGCGGGAGGCGTCAGCATTGTCGCCGGCGGGCTGACCATGGCGGTGAACGAGGCGAGGAGCCCTGTCGGCGCGCGCAGCGTGGCCACGGGCGCAGTGAGCATCGCGGTGTCGACCTGGCTCGACCGCAAGTTCCGCTACGGCGAGGTCGAGCGCGCCCGTCGACTCACGATGTCCGTGCGCCCGACGCTGCCGGCGTCGTCAGGTCGATCGGCCGGCATGGCGGTCAACCTGAGGTTCTGACGGCTCGCGGTTGCCGAGGCGGGATGGCGCCCGCATCATCCCGTCTGTGAACGATCTCGCCGGCTTCCTGGACTATCTTGGCAGCGTCCACGCGCGCACCCGGCGCGTGGTGACGTGCATTCCGGCCGCGGACCTCGAGTGGGCCGCGGCGCCGGGGCGCTGGTCGTTCGGCGACATCGTGCGCCACCTGGCCGGCATCGAGCGCTGGATGTACGGCGAGACGGTGCAGGGGAGGCCGAGCCGCTATGCCGGCCATGGACGCAACCTGGCCGACGGGCTCGATGCGCTGGTCGCATACTACGACACGCTGCACGACGAGTCGCGCGCCATCTTCGCGGCGCTCACGCCCGCGCAGTTCGCCGGCAAGTGCACCACGCCAGCCGGCGCGCCGATCACGACGTGGAAGTGGCTGCGCGCGATGCTCGAGCACGAGGCCCACCACCGCGGCCAGCTCTACATGATGCTCGGCCTGCGCGGCGTGAAGACGCCGCCGATCTACGGTCTCACGGAGGAGGAAGTGGCGGCGCGCGCCTCACTCTGATCCGCGCAGGCGCCGTAGCTCCGTCTGCTGCTCCGGCGTGAGCGTGTTCTTGATCTTGATGAGGAGCGACATCTGGGCGCGCTTGATCTCGCGCTCGATCGCAATGATCTGGTCGACGTGAGCCAGCACGCTTCGTTCATCGAGCTTTGACGCGTCGAGCATCGTCGACAGTTTCTCGCCTGCCTGGGCAAGGGCCCACTGCATTCGCGTCACCTGACTCTGCGTTTCCTGCATCGCGGTCTGCAGCGCCTGACGCTGCGTTTCCCGCAATCGGATCGCGTCCTGGTGCTGCATCACGATCTCCGGCGTGAACAGGAATCGGCCGAACGGGTCCGCTTGCGGGAGCTGCGCAACCGGCTGGCGTTCAATGCCTGCGCGCGACGCGGCGGCTATCCGCGCCGCCCTGATGCTATCGAGCATCGCCGCGGTCACCCTGGCGGTGTCCGCGCGCGAGTTGTCGAACCTGAGCTGAAAGTTCACAGTCTGTTCGCCCGGCTCGATACGAACCGCGTGGTAGTCGGGCACGTATCCCATTGCGCGTGTCCGCAGCCGCGTGACCGGGATGAACGTGTCCCGCTGGGCCAACACCTCGGCTGGCAGCTGCCCCAGGCGAATGGAGTCCAGAAGGCGCGTCCTCGCCGTACGGGCCCGCTCAAAGACGGCAGCAACGGCACTGCCGGGAACCACCAGCATGAAACGCCCATCGGAGTTGCTCATGACCGACACCGCGAAGTCGTTCATGTACACGCTGGCGCCTGCGATGGGTGCGCCCAGTTCGGTCGTGACGCGACCGCGGAACTGCATGTCCTGTTGCTGCGACGCAGCTGCACCGGCCAGCAGCGTGACACAGAGCGATGCGGTCAATGCGCGAGTCATGGGATCTCCTGTGGAAAGTCGAGAGTCAGGTCCGGGCGTTGCCCAGGGAGCAGTGCCGAGCTCAGTTGGCCGGCGTCGAGCACCGACCGCCGGGACGCTTCGAGGAGCGCATCGGTCATCGGGCGCCATTCCACCAGCGCCGCAACCTCGTCCGGCACGACCACGGGTGTGGTGGCCAGCTCGCGCACCGTCATGACGCCGGCTACGACGAGAAACACGGCGCCCGCGAACGCGATGCCGCGCCACAACCCGGAGCGGTGATGCCGTGGCCGTCCGCGAACGGACGCGAACGCCGGCGCACGCGACTCGTCGTCGACACGCAAAGCGCGAATGGCATCATGCAGGTCGCGATCGGTCACGGCCGGACCCCGTTGAGCAGGGAGGCCATTCGCTTCTTGCCGCGGTCGTAATGCGTGCGCGCCGAGCCCACGGACACGCCCATGGCCTCGGCGGATTCTTCCAGGGTCAGGTCGTGGTAGAAGACGAGTTGAATGACCTCGCGCTGCCGACGCGGCAGTCGGAGCAGGGCTCGCCGGGTCGCGGCGCGCTGATCGGCACCAACGGCGGACTCGCTCGGGTCGGGTGCGGGTACGGGCGTGTCGATGCGCGCGACATGGCGCAGGCCCAGCACTTCACGCAGTCGCTCGCGGCGCATCCTTGATGCGGCCTTGCGACGGATGACGCCGAAGACCCAGGTCGTCAGCGATGACCGCCCGTTGAACCGCAGGCCCTCGTCGAGCACGTTCGCATACACGTCCTGAAGCACGTCCTCGGCATCCTCCCTGCGATAGTCGCAGCACGCCAACGCCCAGCCAAAGCACTGGGGGTGGAGCGCCTGGATGCGCAGCGTCAGCTCGGCAGGGCCAACGTCCACTCCCGCGTCTCCGTGTGCGTCGACGGGAGTGAGTGCCGCGAGCCGGACATTCATATGACAGCCAATAGCACCGGCGCACTGCCGGCGCAAAGGCCGAACCCGGCCTGCAGCCCGACGCTAGCGGACGATCCGGAACCGGACTTGGATCGACAGGTTGGCCACCACCTCGGGCGCCGTCGCGGTGTGGCCGTGGCTGCCATCGGGGGGCAGGTGGATCTGCTGCTGATGGGGCGCGTTGAAGTGCGACGACGTGACATCGCCCACCGTTGCCACCCGAGCGCCCATCGCCCGGGCAATCGCCTCGGCGTCCTGCCGCGCCTGCGTAATCGCGGAGGCGTATTCGGCCTGGCGCAGCGAATCGATGGCGGCCGATTCGAACACGACGCTGGACATCGTCGCCGCTCCCGCCTCCCACGAGGCCGCCAGCACCCGCGCCAACTGGCTCATCGCGCGCACGTGGACGCGAACGGCCAGTCGGGCGGTGAGTGTCCGCTGCTGCGGCGGCGGATACATGCGCGCATGCGTCGGGCCTAAGGCCAGCGTCACGGGAGCGCCAAGTTCCACGGACGGTCCGATGGCGCGAAGCGCCGCGGTCACGGCAGCCAGCTTGGCCTCGGCGCGAGCCAAGGCATCCGTCGCGGTCTCGGCCGTTCCTTCCGACGTCACGAAGAATGTGGCCCGGTCGGGCGCGGCCCGCAGCGTGCGCTGCACGCCAATGTGCACTGACGTGTCGCGCGGCGCCTGCGCGGCGACGGCGAGTGGAAGCAGCAGGACGGCGAGCAGCGTGCGCATATCTGAATTGCTCAACCCGTGGCGACTCCGTCGCGGCACCTCGTGGCCCGTTGGTCCTCGCAACGCGATGCGCGCCAACGACTCCGCGACTCAGGCCGGCAGCTGCGCGGCGAACGTGTCCATCAGCTCCGGCTTGCTCCGGCTGTAATCGCCGCGCTGGAGGTAGCGCTCCAGGAATGCCACGTTCGACTCACGAACATCCGGGAGCCGTTGCGGCAGCGAGAGGGCCTCCTCGAGCGCCGGGATCACCGACGCGCCGTCCGGGACGTTCACGATGTCGCGCGGCAGCGGAATGAGAAGCGTCGTGTTGCGCATGTCGCAGGAGACCGGGATGGCGCCGGCATAGATGGCCTCGTAGTGCCGGTAGCTCCAGCGGGCGTTGCCCATTGGCGTGAGCACGACCTTCGAGCGGCGCATGGTGTTGAAGAAGCGCGCGAACGACACCCGGCCACCCTCATGGAACAGGCCGCGCGCGTCGACGCCTTTCTCGGCCACGATCCGGCGAATCTCGTCCGACGTCGCCAACCCGCCCCAGAACGTGAAGCGCGAGCCGGCCGCCCGGATCTCGCGCACCCACGCCACCCGCTGGCTGCCGGTGTCCCATCCGCTCGGGGCGCCCAGGAACGAAACGTCCCACTCACGGTCGGGTGCGCGGGCGCCCAGCAGCGCCTTCAGTTCGAGGTAGCGCAGGTAGAGCGGCAGCCGCGCCTGCCGCCGGATCGGCAGCACGCCGAACTTCCACGGCGCGGTGCGCCAGTGCGACTCGACCCAGACCTTGAGGTACGTGGTCGTCAGGCCCGACAGGAACTGCGTCTGCTCGTCGAGCAACACGTCGGGCAGGTCCTGATAATCGAAGACCACCAGTCGCCGGTAGCGCACGCCGGCGAAATCGTCCTGCCGCAGGTCCGTCGGCAGTCCCACGAAGAGCGTCTCGCAAGCGGGCCTGGCGTCCCGCAGCGCAGCCCGCGTCACGAGTCTCACAGCCTTGCGCCCGTGGTACTTGGCGAGGAACCAGTAGAGGTTCAGCCCGCGCCCGCCCCGGCCCGACGTGCCGCCGGCCGACACGACGAGGAACTTCGTCATTCAACGGGCGCTGGCATGGCCGAAAAGATATGGTACGCGTCGCGTGGGATTGGTGTCGCTGAGGCGGAACGAGACCGCTAAGCTTGGCGCCATGCCGCCCGCCCTGTCCGGAGTCGCGCCGTCGGAGTCGCAGCGCGCCGCCATCGAGGCGGACCTCGGCCCGCAACTCGTGATTGCCGGCCCCGGCGCGGGCAAGACGTTCTGCCTCATCGAGCGCATCCGCCACCTCATCGAGCTGCGCGGCGTGGCGCCGGAGCGCATCTACGCCTTCACGTTCACCAACAAAGCCGCGGAAGAAGTCGCCGGCCGGCTGGACGCGCTCGGACCCGGCGCCCAGCTCGTGAAGCGCACGACGATCCACCGGTTCTGCGTCGACGTGCTGCGCGAGTTCGGCCCGCGCGTCAACGTGCAGCCGGGGTTCGGCATCGCAGACGAAGACTACCAACTGGCCACGATGTGGCGGCTCGAGGCCAACCCGCGAAAGCACAAGTCGCTGCTGTCCGCGTTCGCGCTGCACCGCCTCCGCGGCGACGAACTCACCGGCCCGTACGCGCGCAAGTTCGAGTCTTACCTGGCCATCCTCAAGTCGCAGAACCTGCTCGACTTCGACCAGCTGCTCGTGAAAGCCGCCGAGCTGCTGGGCCACGTGGAGGACGTGGCCGACACCGTGCGTCGGCGCTGGGACGCGATTCTTGTCGACGAGTTCCAGGACCTGAGTCGCGTGCAGTACGCGATCGTGAAGGCGCTGGTGCAGGCGCACCGCAACGTCTTCGCCGTCGGCGACTTCGACCAGTCCATCTACGGATGGGCGGGCGCCGACACGCGCGTCTTCACCGAGTTCATCAACGACTTCGGCATCACGGCGCCGATTGCGTTGCGCGACAACCGGCGCTGTCCCAGGCAGGTGTTTGCGCTCGCCCGGAAGCTGGTGAGCGCCAACGCGCCGCTGCTCGAGAACCTGACCCCGATCGTCGCCAACAAGGAGTCGCCGTATGACGTTGCCGCCCTTGCGTTCGACGACCACGACGCCGAAATCGCCTGGATCATCCGCGACATCGCGGCACAACAGCGCGAGCATCGTGTACCGCTCGGGCAGTTCGCGCTCCTGTACCGCAAGCATGAGATCGGCGACGTCGCGGAACCGGCGCTGCTGACCGCGGGCATCCCGTGCCGCCTGGCGCACGGGCGCGCCGTCGCCGAGGACCCGGTGGTCGCCTACGTCGCGGCGGCGCTGCGCGTGATTGCGAGCCCGGGCGACGCGGTGTTGCAGGAGGCCTTCCTCGGCCTCGTGCTGCCGAAGACGCTCATGAACGAAGTGCGGGCCGAGGCCGAATCGAGTTCGCAGGCCCCCATCGACCGCCTCCGGCTTCGCTGGCGCGACAAGGACGAGGCCGGCCGCAAGATCCGACGCGGCCTGTACGCGCTGAAGAACTTCGGCGCCGTCGGCCGGCGGCACACGAGCGTCGCCGACCTCATCGAGGAGCTGCTGTCACACCGCGTCGGCGAATATCGCACGCCGCTGGAGCGTGAACACGCGCGGATTTCGGACCCCGAGACCATCCCCGAGGCCGTTGCACTCGCCTTCCGCCTCAACGGCGCCATCAACCACAACCGGCCGGTCGTGGTACCACCGCTCGGCGGCGCCGGCATCGCGCTCAAGGCCATCCTGCACGAGGTCGGCGTCCGCGAGGCGCACGTCTCAGACGCGGTAACGCGCGACGCCGAACGCATCACGGAAGGCGATGCGGCCGGCGTCGGGCTTGCCGTCACGCTCTTCAAGGCCTGCCAGATCCTTGCCAGCCGCCGCTTCGCCGGCACGTTCGAGGACTTCGTCTGCATCGACCTCGAGACCACCGGCAAGGATACGGCCACGTGCGAGATCGTCGAAGTCGGCGCGGTGCGCGTCCGGACGGGGAAGCCCGTGGCCGAGTTCCACAGCCGCGTGCGACCGATGATCGCCATCGAGCCGGGCGCCACGGCGACGCACGGGTTGGGCGCCGCGGACGTCGCTGATGCGCCTTCGTTCGTCGAGGTCTGGCCGGCGCTCAGCGACTTCTGCGGCAACGACATGCTCGTCGCCCATAACGGGTACCGCTTCGACTTCCCGATCCTGCGGCGCATGGCCGCCGGCATGCCGGGCGCGTCGACAATCGCCACGTACGACTCGTTGCCGCTGGCCAAGGAGCTGAATCCCGACAGCCGCAGTCTCGAGAACCTCGCCAGGAAGTTCGGCATCGACACCGGCCGGTCGCACAGCGCCCTTGACGACGCCCGAACGCTGGCGCGCGTGTTTCTCCGGCTGACCGCGAAGAAGCTGTCACTGGCGCGCACGGCGTGCCTCGTGGGCGTGCTGGACTACCTCGCGGTCGCGCTGGCGCTCTCGGGCCCGCACCCGGACGACTCGGAAGCCAGGGTCCTGCTCGACTGCGGCCGCAGCTTCGCGCTCGGCTCGTTCAGCGAGTGCCTCGACTATTACGCGGGCCTGCGCGACGAATCGATGCCCACCCGCGACGACCTCATCGAGGCGCTCGGCGGCCGCGAACTGATGCTGCGCATCCAGGCCGAGAAGTCGGCCGACGAGCGCTACCCGATCGCAATGACCCGCATCCGGCGGCTGCTCGCCGGCACCGAGCAAGTCATGCTCGGCGACCAGATCGCGACGTTCCTCGAGCGGGTGGCGCTGTCGGTCGCGGACGGGCAGACGCCGGATCAGGAGCGGGTCAACCTGCTGACGCTGCACTCCACCAAGGGGCTCGAGTTCTCGCGCGTCTACATCGTTGGGGTCGAAGACGCCCAGTTTCTCGGCGAGCGCACCACGAAACCCGAGCTGGAGGAGGCGCGCCGGGTGCTCTACGTCGGCATGACGCGCGCCGTCGACCGGCTCGTGATGACCCGGGTGGCGACGCGGAACGGCAAGCCGGGCGGCGGCTCGCAGTTCCTCGACGAGATGGGCGTGAGCGCTAGAACGCCTTCATGAATGCGTCCGCGGCCGGCGGCCCCGAGCCGATGCCGTGGTCGTGCTTGAAGTAGACGTAGACCTCGTGCCACGGCATGGATTCGACCTTTCGCGCCCACGCGACCAGCGCCGCCGGTTCGTAATCGAGCTTGTGGAGGCGTACGTAGCCCCAACTCGCGGTCGACTCCACAGGTGACGCGAAGTCGTCCTGCTCGATGACGCCGAACGCGACGCCGTGCTCCCTGAGCAACGCGTACACGTCGTCGCCGAACCAGGACTCGTGGCGGAACTCCATGGTGAAGCGCCGGTCCTTCGGCAGCTGCGGCAGGAACGCCTGCAACCGGTCGACGTCCTTCTTGAGGTTCGGCGGCAACTGCAGCAGCGTCGGCCCCAGCCGGTCCCCGAGCAGGGCGGTGGTCTTCACCATGTACTCGAGGTGCAGGTACGACTCGGGCTTGAGCCGCGTGTGGTGGGTGATGCGCTGGCTCGCCTTGACGGCAAACACGAATCCGGGCGGCACCTTCCGTGCCCAGTCCGCGATCACGGACTCCTTGGGCATGCGGTAGAAGGTGTTGTTGATCTCGACCGTGGAGAAGCGCGAGGCGTAGTACGCCAGCATCTCCTTGTCCGGGAGATCATCCGGGTAGAACGGGCCCTTCCACTCCTTGAACGCGAAGCCGCTGGTGCCCGCGAGAACTTTCACCCTATTGGCGCACCAGGATCAGGAACCGCGACGGGCCCCAGAACTCGTCAGGCTTGGCGATCCTGAGATGGCCCCGGAACGTCTGGCCGTCGCGTTGCTGAACCTCCGCGTCGTCGAGGCTCTGGCGTGAAATGATGCGGTACCGCCGCGTTGAATCCGGCACCTCGATCATCTTGGCTTCGCGCTGGTCGATGGCCTTGAAGGCGTCGGGACTGAGGACGCGTGCCGGTTGCAGCGTGCGACCGGCCCGGATGACCAGCAGGTTGGCGCCGCCCTCCCGCACGATGACGCCCTTGTCGAGCAGCTCCTTCTCCGTGCCGATGATGTAGTACGCGCGATAGTGGCGGGTCCCGACGGTCGCCAGCTCCTGGTTGAGGCTGTCGATGCGGGCCTCGAGTGTCACGATCTGCACGCGCTGGCGCTCGATCGTGGCGCCGAGGTCGGCCACCAACTGCGCATCCTCGGCGATCTTGGCCGCCTGCGCCTCGTTGGCCTCGCGCATCTGCGCATTCTGTGTCTGGAGGTCCGCCTGCTGCTTCTGGAGGTCTGCCAGCTGGCGGGCCGTGGAGTTGGCGCGCGCGATGAGCGCATTGACGCGCTCCATCATCTCCTTGCGGGCGGCCACCTGGTCGGCGAGCGGGCTTTCCGAGGCCGAGCGCTTGGCGCGTGACAGCCCGCGCACGGTCTTGATGGCCGAATCCATCTGCCCGAGGAACGCATCCGCGTCGAGCACGATGCGCGTCAGGGAATCCTTTTGTGATTGCAGCTGTCCCGAGAGCACCTGCTGCTCGGTGAGGGCGGACGCCAGGCTGTCGGCTCGCTTCGACGGGAACTTGTCGCAGGACACGCTGGCGATCAGCAGCGAGGCGGCAGCGAGGCGGATCAGGAGGGGTTGGGTCATTCCTGACAATACCCCATCAGGTACCCAAAGCTCCAGAGCTACCGGATGACGATGTCCGCCTCGAAATCGAACAACGTCATCTGCCGCAGCCGGTAGTACGCCGACCAGTAGTTCTTTTGCGCCTGCAGGTACTGGTTGACGGCTTGGTCCTTTTCCGTTTGCGCCTGGTACAGGTTGTCGACGCCGATCTTGCCGATGACGTAGCGGTTGTAGGCCACCTCGAAGCGCTTCTGCGCCACCGTGTCGGCCTTGGCGGAAACGGCCACGTTGCGCCCCGCCTGTGCCAGCTGCAGCGCCGCGAAATGCGCCTCCTGCGCCACCTGCTCGCGGGTGGCCCGCCCGTTGGCCTCCGCACGGCGCTCCTCGGCGCGGGCGGCCTGCACGTCCGCGCGTCGCGCGCCCCACTGCACGAGCGGAATGTCGACGCCGATGTTGAAGCGCTGCGCCTGCAGCGGATTCAGGTACACGCTGTCCATCGTGGTCGCCGTCTGGTTCAGGCCCACGCTGGCGATGACGTTGGCGCCGAGCCCGCTGTTGAGGCGCGCTTCCGCCACTCGCCGCTTCGCGGTCGTGGCCTGAAGATCGACGTCGCTGATCTGCGCGCGGTTGGCGAGCGCCTGCGCCACCGCGGCCGTCGTGTCGATGCGCACCTGCGGCACGCCGACGGGCGGCTCGACGTCGAGCGGCGCATCGGCCGGCGCGTTGATGGCAAGCCGCAGGGCGGCGCGCGTGCGGTCGAACTCGAGGCGCGCGTTGTCGAGCGCCGCGCGGGCGCGGAGCAGCGCCAGTTCGCTCTGCAGCAGGTCGTTCTCGCCGATCTTGCCAACCTCGAGCCGGCCCTTGTTGAGCGTGAACAGCGTGTCGTTGATGGCCGCGTTGGCAATGGCGTTGGCCAGCTGCCGCTTGGCGATGTAGAAGTCGAAGAACGCGCCGCTCGTCTGGCCGGCGATCTGCTCGCGCGATTCGAGGTACTGTCGCTCGGCCATCTCGCCCTGGATATCCTGGACGCGCCCGTCCCACCGCTGGCCGTTGGCGCGCAGGATCGGCTGGCTGACCTGCAGCGTGACCGGTGCCGAGGTCCAGCTGGTCTGCGCGGCTGCGCCGGTGCGCTCGTAGCGCTGGAGGCTCGACGTGACCGAGAAGGTCGTGCCCGTCAGCGGCACGCGCTGCAGGATCGTGAGACCGCCCTGGGTCGTCGTCTGTTCCACCGGCCGGAAGAGCGTCGACCCGTCCGGCTGGATCACCGGCTGGATGTCACGACGGAAGTTGTAGGCGGTGGCTTGCTGGCTCAGCGACAGCTGGGGCAGGAGCCGCGCGCCGAAGGCGCGATCCCGCGCCCGCGCCGCGTCGCGCGTGGCCACCGCCGCCTCCGCCTGAAACCCCTTCGACAGGCTCATGTCGACCGCCTGTTTCAGGCCGATGGCCTGGGCCCCCATGGTTGCGGGGGCAGTGGCCATCAGGGCGAGCGCCACGAGGCGCGAGCCGCGACGCAGCCTCGGGCGAAGGAAATGAGCCGGGAGCCTATTCATAACGAAGGCAGGTGACAGGGTCCGACCGCGCCGCGCGGTATGCCGGCACGATGCCAAACAGGACGCCGACCGAGAACGACACACTGAAGGCGACGAACACCGAGAGGTATGACACGATCGTCTTGATGCCGGCGAACTGCTCGATCCCGATGCTCAGCCCGCCGCCGAGCATGATGCCCGCCAGCCCGCCGCTCACGCTGATGAGCACGGCTTCGCTGAGGAACTGCAGCAGGATATCGCGCTGTGTGGCGCCCATCGCGCGCCGGACGCCGATCTCCTTGATCCGCTCCAGCACCGACGCGAGCATGATGTTCATGATCCCGATCCCGCCGACGATGAGCGAGATCGACGCGATCGCGCCGAGCACGATGTTGAAGATCGTCTTGGTGCGCTGCTCCTGCTGCAGCAGCAGCTCGGGCACCGTGATCTCGAAGTCGACCACGGTGTTGTGGCGCCGCTGCAGCATCGAGCGCACCATCTGCGCCACCTGGGGCACATAGCGCGAGTCGCCCACGCGCACGATGATGCGGTCGAGCTGGTTGCGATTCAGCCGCTCCGAGCGCGTCTGCTCGTCCTCCGCCGGCGCGTCCGGGTTGCGTTCGGTGAACATGCGCGCGGCGGCCTCGATCTCCTGCTGCGTGATCCTGGCCCGGTTCCGGTAGCGCGTGAGCACCGTCTGGATCGGGACGTACACGTCCATGTTCGCGTCGCGGATCCCGAGCCGTTGTGACGCGTCGCTGGAGACCTGGCGGTTCGTGAGCACGCCAACGACGGTGAGCCACGTCTGGCCCACCTTGATCGTGCGGCCGATCGGGTCCGTCGTCGTGAAGAACCGCGCCCGGACGCCGTCGCCGATGACCGCGACGGGCCGGCCCAGCGCCACCTGATGCGCATTGAAGTACTCGCCGGACGTCAGCAGCAGGTTGGTGAGCCGGAAGTACGTCGTGTCCACGCCGACGAGCTTGCCCGAGCGGTGCCGGCCGTCACGCGAGATCGTGGTGTTCAGGACGATCTCGCCGCTGATGGCCTCGACCTCCGGCACCACCTGCCGGATCGCCTCGGCGTCCGCATAGGTCAGCCCTGGCGAGAAGCGCTTGACCGACTTCTGGTCCTCCTCCTCCTTCGCGGTACCCTCCTTCTGCTCCACCAGGGGCGTGACGAGGATGTTGTTGGAGCCGAGCAGCTTCATCTGCTCGAGGATTTCCTGCTCCGCGCCCTTGCCGATGGCGAGCATGGCGATGACCGACGCGACGCCGAACAGGATGCCGAGCGACGTCAGCCCGGCGCGCAGCTTGTTGTGGCCCACGGCTACGACCGCGATGCGCATGCTGAACAGCACGTGCGCGATGATCTGCCCGCGTAGCTGCGCGAGCCAGGCGCGGTCAAGGCGCATCGCGGTCCCTTACGGGCGCTTGGCGGCCGTGCCCGGCGCCGCTCCAGGCGGCGCGGACGGAAGGGCCGGCGCCTTCAACTGCGATCCGACGGCGGTGTCCCCCGAGACGGCCTTGGGCTTGAGCGACGGTCCCGTCAACCGCACGGCCTGCAACTGGTCGTGGTCCTGCGGCGGCGCCAGCAGGACGCGGTCACCCTCGTCGAGCCCGCGCAGGATCACCATTTCGTCGTCGCTCATCATGCCCGTCTCGACTTCCTGCTTGACGACCCGCGTGCCTTCGCGCTTGTAGACGACCGTCATGCCGCCGCTGTCCGCGTTCACCGCCTCGATCGGGACGAACAATGCGTTTGGGATCTTGAACGTCTCGATCGCGTTCGACGTCGTCATGCCCGGCCGGAGCGTGGTGTCCGACCTGGTGAGCAGCACCTTCACCTCGAACACCTTGGCGTCGCTGTTGGGCCGCTGCTCGCCGACGTTCGCGACCTCCGTGATCTTGCCCTCGTACTGCTTGCTCGGGTCCGAGTCGAGCGTGATCAGCACCGACTGCCCCACGGCCACGCGCCGAATGTCGATCTCGTTGACGTACGTCTGCGACTCCATGACCGACATGTCGGGCAGCGTGGCGACGATCGCGCCATCCCATGCGTTCACCTGGCCGCCCACGCCGCGCTTCTTGCCGTTCCAGTCCTTGACGTAGATGACCATGCCGGACGCCGGCGCCTTGACCGTGAAACCGGACATGACGTCCTGCGCGATGCGCATGAAGTTGCGCTGCCGCTCCAGGTCCGCCCCCACTTCGCGCATCTTCGCCTGCGCCTGGCCCGTCTTGGTCACATAGTCCATCTTCGCCTGCGCCAGCGCGCGCTCCGCCTTCTCGTAGTCGATCTCCGCCTGCCGCTTGATGGTCGGGGCCTCGAACGCCGCCTGCTCCTTGGCGAGCCGCCTTTCCTCGAGCCCGAACTCCATCGTCCGGATGTCCTCACGCGCCTTGGACAGATTGAGCGTGGTGTCGAGCGAGGCCTGCTCGTGCACCGCCTCGGCCTTCGTCAGCGCGATGGTGATGTTGTTCATGTGGGTGCCCAGCGGCGCGCGGTCGAGCTCCGCGACGATGTCACCCTCCTTCACGTTCGTTCCCTCGGGAACGATCGACGAGATCTTCATCTGGTACTGCTGCGCCTGCTGGGCGTTGGGGGGGCCGGTGACGCTGACGAACTTCTTGGCCCGCAGCTCGCCCGCGGTCTTCACCACGACCCGGAACTCGCCCTTCTTCGCGCGCGCCGTGAGGAGCACGTCTTCGGCGCCGGCGTCCCGCGCCATGAACCACGCACTCGACGCGACCACCACGGCCAGCAGCGCTCCGGCGATGAACCAGCGATTGCGAATGAGCGGCATGTCCTTCTCAGGTCCTGAGGTTTGGGCGAACGCCAAGCTGATTGCGCTCGTAAGACACTCTACGGGCGCATATCGTTGGCGGAGTCACATTTATAGAGAGCCCCGGCGTCCAATCGGGGCAAGCACGCACACGGACTTGCCTCGCCGGTGATGCCCGGCAGTGCTGACTGTATCGATAAGCTAGTACAGTGTCAAGTCTGCGCCTGGCGTGCAGACTGACACGCATTGTGTATACAAATGGACGGGCCGTGACGCAAGCCACCAGCGTCGCTGACGTAAACGCAAGTTTCACGGCGTGTTAGACTTTCTCGCGGCGGCGGCACGCGCGTCGCTACTGCGTGGGAGCATCACACTCCACGGACACCAGACATGCGAGCCCGGACCGCAGGAAGCGCCGTTGCCGGACTGATCCTCGCCGCCGCGGCGACTGGCTGCAGCCGGCACCATCTGGAGCAGTACGACTTCGCGAACCGGCGGCTCGCGCTCGTCTATCTCGATCCGCCGGCGCCGTACCTGTTGCACGGCTGGTACAACATCGAACCATCCCAGAGCGCCGTGCAGACGATCGTGCGCGCCGGCGCCGGCGTGGCCATGGAAGTCGAGGCGCGCCGGGCCGCCGTACGACTCGACTCGGCCGCGGCCCGCGTGAACGTCGAGCAACGGCTCGCGCAGCGGACGCTGGAACGGGCCAGTCGCTACCTCGGCACGCGCATCGTCACGGAGGTGGACAGCGCGGACTTCGTGCTCGAAATCCAGATGCGCTCGTTCGGCATCGACGTCCGCTCAAACAACGCGGCCTACATGTTCACGCGGGCCGAAGCGGTGCTGCTCGACCGGCATACCGGCCGCGAGGTATGGAACGAGACGGTGCGGGGCAGCGAGCGCCTGACGCCGTGGGTCGTGGGCACCAGCACCGTGCCGAGCGCCGTGTTCACCGCGGCCACGTTGCACCTCGTGACGGTCGCCGACTTTCAGGAGGCGCTGGAGCAACTCACCACGTGGACGTCCACGCTCATCACGGACGAGTTGCGCGACAAGCTGAGGGACGTGCGCAACTAGGGCGACGGGGGCGCGCCGGACCCGGCCGCCGGGCCGCACGCGCGGCGGGCACATAGGTTTGTGGCATGCCCTCCCTGGACCGCGACCACGTGATGGTGATGTTCAGCTACCACCACTGGGCGACCGACCGGGTTCTCACGGCGGCGGCGGCGCTCACCGGAGCGCAGCTGGACGCCAAGTGGGGCGGCAGTTTTGGCACCGGGCGGGGGCTGATGCGCCACGTCGTCGGGGTGGAGCAGCTGTGGCTCGAGCGCCTCAACGGCCGGTCACCCAGGGCCGTGCCGGACTTTCCGCCGACGTATTCCGGGCGCGACTTCCTGCAGGAATGGACGACGGTGCGCGCCGCGCAGGACGAATTCGTCGCTGGGCTGTCCCGCAGCATGCTCCAGGGCGAGTTGACCTACACCAACATCAAGGGTGAGCGCTGGACCTATCGGCTGCCCCAGATCCTGCTCCACATCGTGAACCACGGCACTTACCATCGAGGCCAGTTGACGCACTTGATGCGTGACTTCGGGCTGTCGGCGCCCTCGACGGACTACCTCATTTTCGCCGAGGAGCGGCGGCGGGATGGCTAGTGGCGGCCCGGAGGCCGGCCGAAACCGCGGCCGCGGGGCGCCCGTAGGGCCGGAAGATCGTTACCGGAGTCGCCCGTCATGATCGCCCTCATCTTGCGTGTCCTGGCCCTGCGTCCATTGCTGACGCTGGCGATTTTCGGCGTTCCGGTGCTGATCCTGATCGCCGTCGGCCTGCTCACGATCATGGTGCTGAAGTTCCTGGTGTTCGTGGTGCTGCCGATCGTGGTGGTGGTGTGGCTCTTCCGGAAGGTGTTCGGAAAGAGCAGCGACTAGACGAGCACCGAGCGCGGTGTCACGCGCTCGCGGCTCGTGATCGGCACGACGCTCTCGAAGACCCGCGCGTCGATGAAGGCCGTCAGCAGGTCGCGATCGATCATCCCGTCCTTGGCTTCCATGTTGAGGATGTCGAGGGCCCGCTCGTAGGGCACCGCGCGCTTGTAGGGGCGGTCGGTCGCGGTCAGGGCGTCGAAGATGTCCGAGATGGTCATCATGCGTGTTTGCACGCTGATGTCGCTCTCGGCGATGCGCCGCGGGTACCCCCGGCCGTTGAGCTTCTCATGGTGGCCGTACGCGATGTCGGGGATGCCCTTGAGCTCGCGCGTCCACGGGATTTGTTGCAGGAAACGCCACGAGTGCGTGACGTGTGATTCGATCTGGCGCCGCTCGTCGTCGTCGAGGTTGCCCTTCCGGATCATGAGGAACCGCAGCTCGTCGTCACGCAGCAGCGGGCGCTCGACGCCGTCGAAATCGATGTACGTCCGACGATTGATCTCCTCGAGTTCCTCGAACGAGCCCTCCGGCATCACGGTCGGCTCGTTGGCGCGCACGATGTGGTCGAGAAAGCGCTGGAGTTCCTCGCGCCGCGTGCGACGGATGTCGTTGAGGCGCTTGGCGGCGTCCGGGTACTCCTTGTCGCCGTGCTCCAGCAGGTAGTCCGCCCGCTCCTTCTCGAACTGAAGGTCGGCGCCCTGGAGCAGGTAGGCGAACCGGTGGCGGATGATGTCGAGGTCCCACGGGTAGAGCTTCTTCTGCTTGACCAGCACCTGCTCGCGCACGCCGACCTTGCCGAAGTCGTGGAGGAGCCCGGCGTAGCGGATCTCGCGCATCTGCTCGCGTGAGAACCGCAGGTCGCGGTACGCGCCCGTGCCGCCGCGGTCGATGGCTTCCGCGAGCCCGCAGGTGAAGGTCGCGACGCGCGACGAATGGCCGCTCGTCGTCGGGTCGCGCGACTCGATCGCCGTCACCGCCGCCGTGACGAACCCCTCGAAGAGCTTCTCGATGTCCTCGTAGAGGCGGGCGTTCTCGATGGCCACCGCCGCCTGGGAGGCCAGCGCCGACACGAGGTCCACCGCCCGCGCGTCGAACGGCAGCACCTCGCGCGCGAATATGGACGCGAGCGAGAGGACCGTCTCGGGAGCGAGCCTCCGGTTG
>Ga0187893_10007569_pt1 | contig 17702 bp, 5 predicted proteins | sample MA1701074metaG_FD_139574 | JGI IMG/M metagenome (GOLD analysis project Ga0187893, IMG submission 139574) | White microbial mat communities from a basaltic lava cave in the Kipuka Kanohina Cave System on the Island of Hawaii, USA - MA170107-4 metaG ... | reverse complement strand
TTTGTCGGGCACCTTCCGACGGCGGCCGAAAAAAATGGAGATTTTTCAAACTATGCTGCGCTTTTCAACAAGACGATTGTCGATCCCTTAACAAACACACCGTTCCCTAACAACATTATTCCAGCCAATCGAATCGACCCGATCAGCAAGAGAGTCGTGGATACCTTGTTCGTCGAACCTAATAACCCTGGAAATCCCACGCGCAACTGGACTCAAGCCCAAAGGGACAACACGGACCAATACAACTGGTCGGTGCGGGTGGACCACCTGTTAACCGAACATCACAATTTGTTTGGCCGATTCAGCTTGCAAGATCAAGAGCGCAACCGAGTTGGCCAGAACTCCATCGGAATGCCCCTGAAGTATGGAGATGTGATCACCAATTACCGGGGTGTTCACGCTATCCTCGGTGCTACCAGCAGTTTCAGTCCGACAGTTGTGAACACGCTGGCCGTTAGCTATAACCGAAGCTTCAACCGAAATGGCGGTCCCACCGATGCTCTGGAAGCCTTTGGCGGGTGTTTGGGCTTGGGAATCAAGGAACCGCAGTGCCGGCCGAACACCCCGCTTGGCGGTTTGCCCAGCTTGAGGATCGACAAGACTAACTTCCGGGGAGCCGGAGCCACTTTGGACTTGTCGTCCTCCGTTCCCACTTTTGCAGTAGGGCAAACCTACCAATTACAGAACAACTTGACCTGGATCAAAGGTCAGCACACCCTCAAGTTCGGCGTGGACATTCAGAGGCATTTGGCTCAGAACTACAACGACGTCTGGCCCGGCACACGGTTTGAAGCCGGCTACAGTGGCGATGGCTTCACGGATCTGTTGCTCGGAATTCCCAACGTAGTAAGTGGTCGACTGGACATTCCGACGACAAATGATCTCTACAACATGTATTACGCCGGCTATGCCCAGGACGATTGGAAGGTCTCGTCAAACTTCACTCTCAATATGGGGCTACGCTATGAGGTGGCGACTCCAATTGTCGAGATCCATGGATTTCCAGGGCAGTTCGATCCCCTGTTGGGAACCGGCCGACCATACGAGCGACAGAAGGGGGATTGTCCCACCAACTCGCGAGCCTGCGGCGGTATTCTCTATCCCAAACAGAATGTCGCCGCGATTGATTTCTACTCGCGCATTCGTCCCGATATCCCTTACGGCATCATGGACGACAAGGACAGTATTTTCGATACAGACAGAAATAACTTCGCCCCGCGATTTGGTTTTGCCTGGCGTCCGTTCAGTAACACGAAGACCGTGGTTCGGGCTGGCTACGGAATCAACTACTACTTCAAGCCGTTGCTGAACTTCGCCCGATTCATCGGCCAGATCCCGCCCAACGACATTCGCGCTTCGCTAACGGCAGATCCGACGAAACCACAGTTCACTTGGGACACACTTTCCCAAAACATTTTGGGTGGAGTAAACCTGGCGCAGGCCTACGAAACCAACACTGCCGTTGGACGCGAGAATCTCAATCCATATATTCAGCAGTGGAGCCTCAGCCTCTCCCGCGAAATCTCCCCGAACACCGTGATTGAGGCGCAGTATGTCGGCTCCAAATCGACGCACACTCAGATTTCCATTGATCTGGAGCTTGCTCCCTTCGGGACAGGCGCGCCCGCTACGAGAATACCGTTTTCGAAATTTGCTCAACTCGCCGGCTACTACTACGGTGGATTTGGAAGCTACAACGGAGGCATACTCAGCTTCAGGCGAACAGTGGCAACAGGACTGACATTCAGCACGGGTTACACCTACAGCAAGGCCATGGGCGGTGGCGGGGGGTATGCGCAAGAGGGAGACGGCAACGCGTTACAGAATCCGAACGCGCGTCAAGAGTACAAGTATCGCAGCGGCGATGACATCACGCACAGCTTCAACAGCTTCTTTGTTTGGGACATGCCTTTCGGTTCGGGTCGGCGGTTCGGATCCTCCGCCAGCGGGCTCGTGGGACACTTGATTGGCGGATGGCAGATGTCCAATATCTTTATCGCCCGCAGCGGCTTTCCCATCTTCATGCAAGTAAACCGAGCCTTCTGTAACAACACAACCGGCTTTGCCATCAGGTGTTTCCCGAACCGAGTCGGCACAGAAGCAGACGTGCAATCGCTGGGCAACGGCGTGGATAGTCCGAAGTATTTGCGTTCGAGCTTCCCCGTTCCGGATAACTCGTTTGGAAATACCGGTCAAAACATCCTGACGCAAAATGGGTTGTGGAATGTGGATTGGTCGTTGAACAAAACTACCAACATCAATGACAGATTCCGAGTCGAATTCCGGTTGGAAGCCTTCAACGTATTCAACCATCCCACGTTTGCATCGGGTATTAGCGGAAACTCAGGAACCGATACTTTTGGACGAACCGTGACGGCGGGCGAACCACGCAGGCTGCAGCTTGGATTGAAGCTTCATTTCTAGACGTCCGACCAGCTAAACCACGACGACCGCCAGGTAGCGTCGTGGTGTAGCGTCGGCTGCCACAAATGCATGTTGCCGCAACTGGGTGCTGGCGCACTATATCGGGGTGACAACGCTACCTAAACTGCTGCGGTGGTCAGAAGTGTGTCCTGATCAGTGGGTCGACTCAGGCAGCGGACCGATCCCCTGGCAAATCTCGTGCAGAAACCAAATACGTTTCTCCGTCTCATTCAAAATCTCCTGTAAGAGGTTCGCTGTAGGCGTATCGCGGTTCTCCTCGCAGACCTCAATAGCTGCCCGTTGAGCTTCGGCCATCTGCCGATTGTCGTCCAACAATCGGTGAATCATACGATCCGCGGAAACAAACTCCTCGTTGTCATCATCGATAGTTTGAAGTTCGCTGATATGCGAAACACTGCGGATGGTTGTGCCGCCAATGCGACGTACCCGCTCGGCCAGATCATCCAGGGAACCCATGATTGCTTGGGCTTGTTCCTCGAACAACAAATGATAGTCGCGAAAATGAGGTCCCGACACATGCCAGTGAAAGTTTTTGACCTTTACAAATAGAGCCAGGGTGTCTGCGACTAATGGATTGACAGCTTCGACGACGGCTTTGACCTCGTCTGGCTTTAAATCCGTAGGAGTGGCAAGAGACGACGGAGCCGGATGACCCTTGACTCCATTCTTTCGGCTGCTGGTGGGCTTTGCTGTTCCCGCTTTCTCGACTGTTCTCGTACTCATAGCAATATCTCCTTTTGCATCCTGACAAAGCGGAATTATCTCGTCCTTCCAAGCCCGAATCGGTGCAGTACTGACCACTTTTGAGTAAAACAGTTTGTTTACTTTCCTTGGTTGATTCCACCAAATGCCTATCGCGACGTTTGTCATATCAGTAGTGAGGCAAGTTCGTTGCGAACGAACGCTCTTGCACGAAGGCGAGCTGCGGTGGAGGTGCTGAGCGTAGGAAGTGGTTGCGGGAGATGGTAAGCCGTTGAGGTTCGCTAGCTAGGGCTTGGTCGGAGGCGTGTCTTGGGGAGAGATAATGAGCGTTTGCTCACCGCGAGGGTCGATCACCGTTTCGTCCGGCTTGAGGGCCACCTTTGGTTGTCCACGCAGATCAAACAGAGTGCGATCCGGGGAATTGCGCTGTTGAGGAAGAACGAATTGAATCTGCGTTTGGCCCGGCTTGTTTTGGTCGGGTAACCGATCGAGGATTAACGTCTCGTCCGGACTGGTCGGCGCAGGCGGCTGCTCGAGAGCTGGGGTGATTTGTGTCTTAGTCTTGCCTGGCATCTCCGCCGTGATCGTTTCGTCAGGTCCGAGCACAAGTGTTTGTTGTCCGCGAGGATCAAACAGAGTGCGATCCGGAGATGAATGAGCCTCAAATTGAATCTGCGTTTCACTCAGCCCCTGCGGGAGTGGAGGCTGACCCGGAGTCGGGAAGTTGGGGGATGGTGGGAACGATTCCTTGGGTGGAACATGGCGCGCCTGCGACTTAGGGATTTCCGGTTCCCTTTGCCTGGGTAACTGGTTCTTTGGCTTGGGCCAGAGAAGTAATGGCACTGCGAACCAGAGGAAAGCCAACAGACCGCCGGAACTTGCGAAGATGAGAGCACGTCGCGCGATCACGGTTCCCGCCACCAACGAGGTTGGCGGTGCCGAGAGGCTTGCAGAAACTTGCGCCAGCGCTTGCCTCTCTGCGGCCTCAAGCTGACCTTCAAACGGTGGGGCAGACATCTGAGGGGTCTTGAAAGCTACCCATGAGCTTCTCAAAACGCGGTCATTATCGAGGCGCAGTCGAATCTGGAATTGTAGATCAAGGCCGGCCAGCTCACCGCGAGCTTCGCGGTGAGTGGTAAAAGTGAGTTGCCATCGGTTAACCAGCAACTGCCTGGCGACTCCAAAGAGCTTCCCCAAGCTCTGAACATCCTGTGCCGCGTGAAACTGGCTGGCAGTGGGCCAAGCGACTCGTCGCAGGGCCTCAGAGTCAATGGCTCCCTTCTTGCCCAGAGGAATCGATTCATCACCGAACCCGATCGTCATGACCTGCAAGCCGACCGCGTTCGTTTTGCTGACCAGGGCTTCCAAACCGTCGCTTCCGGTCAGCAAGTCAGGATCATCGCCTTTCAGTACCTGGTTTTGGCCATCAGTCAAAACCACCAGGAGCGCACCTGCCGCCGGATTCTGCCGCTTGATCTCAGCCAGAACATCCAGGGCGGTATCGACGGCCGAGTAAAGTCCCGTGTTGAAATGTTTCTGAGGTAGGGGCAGGTCGGCGACTTGTCGCTCGGCTGATTCGACGTCCGCAGCAAAGGTGGCGGTGTTCACGCGCTCGCGAACTTGATGGCTTTCAAAAGGGACTACCGCCACATGATCCTGACCAGGCTGAAAGCCTCCGAGAAATTTTCTCGCAGCCGTCTTGGCCGCTTCGTACTTATTTGGGGCCGTCTCCGAATCCGCACTCGAGGAGTCCAGCATACTCCCGCTAACGTCGATCAGAAGCAAAGCATAGCGCTGATCGGGAACGCCTGATGGAACCTGCCGGAAGCTTTCCTGGCTGTAGTGAAGAAGCAAAGGACGATGGGTTCGGCCATCGCTCTCCGCGACGTCAAACACGCCAGCCGGGTCGTTGGGCGGGGCAATGGAAACCGGCAGCCCCTGTTGATCAACGACATTGAACTGGACACGGAAGAATGGGCGGTCAGCTCCATCGCCCCTTTCGACCAGTCGGATCTTGTCGGCCAGTTCCAGCCGGTAAGGCAGGCCTTGTGCCGACACCTGGCACAGCAACGCGATCCCTGCTGCGAGGAGTCCCACGAGGAACCTTGTTTGGATTCCCATTCGACGCTTGGCGTCAGTGTCGAAGCCGAACCGCATGGACTACCCCCTCGATATCTCGGTAGATTGGAATCGAAGGCGAGTGCCACCAATCAGGATCTCGTCCCCTGAATGCAGGATTTGAGCGTCTTCGAGCTCCCGACCGTGGACTTGGAGGACGTAGTTAAAGAGTCCCTGCGGATCGATACTCTCCGGATGGCGTTCGAGGTAGAAGCATCCGTTTCGCCCGGTTAGGATGGCGTGGCGGGGCGCTACCGCTTCATCCGGAAGGAAGACTTGGACTTCCTGGGCATACAACGTGGCTGTCTTGTCGGCGCCCAGGCTGCCCAACACGTAGCGATCTCCTTTCTGCAGTTCCCATGTTTTTAACTGTTGCGCATACTTCTTTTCGGTTCGCAGGTCGTTGCTTTGGATGAACTCAAGCATCCCCTGGCGCATCAGCACGGGAGCGGCTGCGACTCCGCAACTGATCCCCATGCCGGTGAGCATGAGGCCTGCTGCTTGAAAGAGATCCGCCGCGCGGCTTCCCATTGAGGCGAAGAGCACACCACCGAGAAAGCCGCCAGCTCCTCCCCCAACCAACGCATGAAGGGCCCTCCAACGATTGACATTGCTCCAGCGGAGGCCGATGCCGAGGCCGATCAGGCTTCCAGCCAAAATCCATCCTACTACGCGCTCGCCCCAACCGGATGCTGTCACCCAGTAGTGCGATAGAAGCGCTGCCAGCATCCCAGCAATCGCTCCGAACACCAGTCCCATCGAGGTTCCGGCGGCAAGCCATCTCCAAAGGACCTTCTCTCCGGACCAATGATCGGAGAAGCCCACGGTCAGCCCTCCGATCAAGGCACCCAAAAGCGTCAATTGGGTAAGGTCGATCAGCCAGAAGAACTCCTGAGGAACGGAGGCAACCTCGGGTATCCACACGGCCAGGCTCCAGCAGATCAAACCTGCCAGCGCTCCCACCAATCCCATAAAGTAGAGGTTGCGCACCACGGCCGTTCAGAATGTGTAAGCGGCGCCGAAAAGGGGCGTCAGCTTGTCGCGGAGCCCGCTGTCATTCATCGTGAACAGCAGATTGCAGTTCAGCAACAGCCCACCGAAAGGATTGAACTTGAGACCAATGCCTCCATCCAGTGTATTCAGTGTGCCGAGACGGAACCCAATGTTCTCGAAAGACGTGTTTTTGTAGTTTTCACGGAATAGCCGCTGGGTGTTCGTGGAGCGTTGTCCCAAAACGTCAAACGCGACCGTGAGCCGCTGGGTGACACCGATGTCCACACCGCCTATATAGGATAACTGATCTGGCAGGCTGGCTTTTGTGCCCGTAGACGGGTCGCCCGCCAGAACGCTCTTCCCATTGAACTGATACCCGACGTTAAAGTGGGGTGAAATGCGATGGTAGCCGAAAGAAATAGCGGCAAAGGGTCTGTACCCTGCTGCTCCTGAGCCCAGCAAATCCATTTCGTCTCCGGTCGGCAGCCGAAAGTCCATTCCGACAGCAAGTCCAGCATGTTCCCACTTGGCGACTCGACCTTTGACCCGGATTGTCAGATCGCCAATGCCGGTAGCACTCCCCGAGCTCGCGAACTGTTTGATGCTTCCAAATCCGCCAGGCGCCGAGGAATCTGCAAAAAAGTGAATATTTGGGGCACTGCCAGAAAGCCGCTGGACATTGGCCACGGATGAAACATTCAAAGAGGCCCGAACCGTCGGAATGGCCAAAGACACATCCAACCGGTCCGTCACGCCATAAGTGAAATATAACGTCGACTGGTCGAAGGTGCTTTCGACGTTATTCACCGTCGTCACAATGTCTGTCACAAAACTCGAATCGACATTGGGAGGGAAGTTCGGTGGCAGGTCGTCGTGTGTAAACACCGCGCGTACCTGGTTGAGATCGCCACCCTCAACCGAGTCGTAGGTGAATCGCTGATAAGAAAATCCAACAGTGAACTTTCGTTTGCCGATCGTCTCTGCGCGCTCGGCCAAGATCGGGCCGAAGCTTTGCGCCGAGCGGGTGAAGGCGCCGGTGGCGGAGTCGAACGAGTAGGTAAAGCCAGACGCCGGAGATGGGAGCGGCAAGGCCGTCAACTGGTTGGCCAGTGCCGTGTTGAACTGAGTGAACTCCGATTGAAACGCATTCAAAAAATGGGCTCTGTGCTGCTGCTGAGGTGGAGTGGTTGTATCGACAATCAGTCCCTCAGGCCCGAAGAGCTGCGGGATGAGCAGCGCGAGCTTGCCATTTTGGCTTTGGCCCAGCGCCATACTGCCACTCAAAGTAACGCACAGGGACGCGATTAGGCAGACCTTCTTTAGCATAGTTCCTCTCTTTCCGTTAGAAGCACTCGTACATGAATATGCAAGAGGCCGGGACTGGCCCGGCTTGCATCGCGATCAAGAACACGATTTTTGCTTTGAGCGTGGCCCCGTTTTCACCAACTGATCTGCTTTCCTCATTCACCAACTCAACCTGCTGACACCTCTCCTAATGTGCCTCCCGCACCGGCGCTGATTGCTGAACAGCAGTCTGTTCTCACAAGAAGCATTGCCGGCGGTCAGCGGGACTGGACGTCCTCAATCGACTCAACTAGCCACTCACCGCTGCTCTTCCTGAGCGTAATTTTTGAATCAAACCTCAGATCAAACCTCTGCCCGTTGCTAAAGACGACGCGCTGGATCTTCCGACAGTTCACGACTGCTGCACCTTCGGATAAGCGTGGCTCTCCCTGCGGTTCCAGTTCCACGCGAATCGACTTTGAATCTTTGAAGACCTTCATCTCTTCTTCCTTCTTCCTGGGTATGCTGGGCCACATTCTCTTTAGGGCATTGATGTCCTTGTTCTCAATAGCTCCTTGATAGCTTCGCAAGACCTGCTGAATGGCCCGAACATCGCTGGCTCGTTGGGCAACCTCCTTCTGCTGCCGTTCCTCCTCCTGTCGACGCTGCTGCCCTATCTCCTCGGCTCGGGCAATGGAGTTTACCAACTGGCGCAAGGCTTCTCCGAAGTCGCTCTGAGCGCCTGCATAGTTCCCTTGGTTGAATTTTTCCTGGGCACGCAGGCCCACACTGGTCGCCTGTTGGTAGCTTTCCGAGGCAAGCCGGTCTACCCCCGCTTGCGAAGCTCGCGGGAGTGCCTTCAAGTATTCGTTCCAAGCCGACTGAGCTTGGTTTCGCTGAGCAGTCTGACGATCTCGCTCTTGTTGCTGCCGTTCGGCAGCTTTGGCGGCCAGTTCACTGTTGTCTTTGGCGGCCTTCTCCCGCGCAGCGGCTTCACGTACCGACTCTGCAGCCTTGCGCGCGCCAGCTTCTGCGAGGACATAGGCCTCGCTGGCTTCATAAAATTTTCCCGTGGCCTCTCCGAACTGTTTCCTTTCGAAGAGCCGAATCGCATCAGTTTCAAAAGAACTTGCGGTTTGATATTGACTCTGAACCAAAGACGGAGCTCCGGCTTGGGCTGCACGCTGCTTAATCTCCAGCATCTGGTTCCGAGCATCTTGTGCATTGCTCCGGGCGTATTGATCTACCTGGGCCATTAGCCGGATTGCCTCCGGATGGTCCGCATCCAACGCAAGCACGCTACCAAGAACCTTCGCCACCTCCGTATACCGTCCGCGATCGAACAGCGCACTGGCTTGCTTCAGCCCATCATCAATTTTCTCCAAACTCCTCCGAGCTTCGCGCTGGATCTTCACTCCCTCGGAATGGTTTGGAGAACGCGCCAAGAGCTTTTCGGCTGCCTCCTCTGCTTCGGGATATTTCCTCGCCCGGTGCAGGCTGCGAGCCGTATCCACCAGGTCGGCAACTTCCCGATCCTCTTTGGACGGCTGTGGAGGAGGCTGTGGGGACGGCAGCTCTGGCTTCTGGATGCTGGGTTCTGAGTTTGTCTGACTGGGTGGAGTGGTGGGTGGCTGCTTCAAGATCTGCATTGCATACCACATTCCGCTACCCAAAAGAGAAACAACCAAAACGGCCGCAGCAGCCAATTTCGCCCGCCGGAAAGTTTTTTGGCGGGCAAGGGCCTGTTGGGTCTCGGTTTCCGTCAGCAATCGGCGTGCTTCGACGTGCGCGGCGTCCAGTTCGAGCAAGGCTCTAAGATCGTGCTGTGCCGCCCGGAAACGGCCGCCTTGGAGTGACGCCTTGGCGGAGGTGAGGAGTTGTCGTATCCGCGTCTGGCGTTCTTCCTCAAGACGGCGGGACTCCAGCACCCTGGACGCTTGGTTACGAAGTTCGAGGAGCTCGCGGTTGGACGGGTCGATCTCAAGCGCTTCGCTGCATATCGTGTGGCAGGCCGCAAAATCTCCGGCAGCAATCAGTTCTCGTGCACGAGCCAGCAGGCTTTGGAGTCGCTGACGTCGCTCCAATCCCTCATTCGCCTTCTGACGAGTCTGCGCGGCGATGGTGTTTCCCGGGTCAAGCGATTCCAGATTCTGAGCACAAGCGATGGATGCTTCGAAGGCGCTCGCACTCAGTTGCCTCTGGCACTCGGACACGAGCTCGCGAATCTTCCGCTGCTCGTCCAGTTGCTCGCGCGACTGAACTTCGAGCTTCTTGAACTCCACATGAGCGGGCTCCAGCTGTAGCCCCTGCTCCGCAGCCTGCAAACAGTTCTCAGGGTCGCCAGCCTCTTGCGCCTTGCGGGCTTGCATGAGGAGCTGTTCAACACGCTTTCGATGTTCCAGCCGCTTTGAGGCCAAGGCTTGAATCTCCAAGCCACGCGGATGGGCGGGGTCCAAACTCAAGAGCTCTTCCAGAATCTTCAAGGCTCCCGCATCATCCTGTTCTTCGAACTGCTGCACGGCTTGCTCGAGGAGCTTCTGGATTTGTCGCCGGCGTTCTAATGCGAGGGAAACTCTTTCGTGAAACTGCAGCGACTGGGAGTGCAGGGGATCAATCTCAAGAGCTTGCGCGGCCAGTTTCTGGCACGCCTCGAGATCGCCCGACTTCTCGAGCGAAGCCGCTTCGGCCAGCAGTCCCGCGACGCGTCGCTGTCGCTCGAGGGCTTCGACGATCTTGGCGCGTAGTTCCCGCGCCGCAAGGTTTTCCGGATCCAATTCCAGCAACGAATCGAGAGAGCGCAAACAGCCGGGCAAGTCACCCTTCTGTTGGTTTTGCGACGCTTCGTTCCAGAAACGCTGAACGCGCCGTGTACGCTCGATGATTTGGGCGGCCTTCTTAGCCAAATCCTGGAGCACGGGCTGTCCAGGTTCCAGCTTCAGACCTTCCTCAGCCACTGTGTGGCAGCTTTGGAAGTCCTCTGCATCGAAGGCCGCCTGGGCGCGAGCCAGACACTCTGTGAGGCGCTGCTGGCGCTGCAAGGCATCGTGCGCTCGTTGCCGGCCTTCCACCGCTCCAACTTGGCCAGGTACCAGCGCCAAAACAGAATCGTAGGCTGCGATCGCCAGTTGGTATTCCTTCCTTTGAAGGTGCTGGGACGCGCGCGCTAACTCCTTCTCAATCTGGCGTCCAAGCTCAAGCTGGCGCTGCGCTTCACTCGTCAGCTCCTTAAACAGCGGATGATCCGCCTCCAGGGCGAGTCCCTGACCTGCCGATTCCAAACAGGCCTCGAACTGCCCTGCCTTGAGGTGCCGTTGTGCGTCAGTCAGCAAGCCCGCTAACCGCTTCTGGCGTTCCCAGGCGTCCTGCGCTTTTTGCTTGAGTTGAGCGGCTTCAGCGTTGGAGCTGTCCAGTTTCAGAGCCGAATCCAGCGTCTTCAAGGCTGCTGCGTAGTTTTGGGCTTGCATCTCAGCCCGCGCCCCTTGCAGGAGCTGAGCCATGCGGCGGGTCTGTTCGACCATCTGGCGAGAACGTGCCTGCAGCCGCTGAAGCTCGGGATGGTCTGAATTCAGGGCCAGTCCTTCTTCAGAGGCCCGCAAACAGGCTTCATGATTTTGTTCCTTGTCCGCCTTCTTGGCCTGGCTCAGCAGTTCCTTCACGCGCCGCTGGCGGTCCATCTCCTGTTCAGCCTTCAGTCTGAAATCAGCAGCCTTCGAATTCTCCGGGTCGAGCTGCAGGATGCTGACGGCAGTCTCCACAACCCTGGGAAAATCCTCGGCCTGCCACTGCTGGCGGGCGCGCTCCAGCAGAACCTGGACCTGGCGCCGTCTTTCGAGAATACGTCCCGCGCTCTCGCGAAGGGCCTTCAGGTCGACATGCTCAGACTCGAGCGTGAGGCCTTCCGTTGCTGCTCGATAACAAGCCTCCATATCGCCAGACTGTTCGTACTTGCGTGCCTCGGCCAGCAGCCTAGCCACTCGTTCTTTCTTCCTCCGTGCATCAAGGGCACGTTGTGCCTGTTGCTTGAGCTGGGCCGCCTCGACATTGTCAGGGCCCAATTGCAATGCACGCTCAGCGCTCTTGATGGCCGCCTCATGCTCCTCACGATCCAACTGGCCGCGTCCGGAATCGAGCAATTCTTGCAGAGTGCGGCGTTTGTCCAAAATCTCTGAAGCCTGTGATCCTAGTTCCTGTAACTCGGCATGAGCAGGATCCAAACGGAGGCCTTCAGTGGCGGCTTCCAAGCACTCTTCCCAGAGTCCCGACTTTGCTTTGGCTTTGGCTTGCGCCAGGCTCTGGTTCAGCTTTCGATGGCGTTCCACAGCCGAGGCTGCGGCCTGCGCCAGCTCGCGACCTTCAGGATGCTCGCGTTCCAGCTTGAGAAGTTCTTCAGCCGCCCGCAGGGAGGCCTCATACTGATGGTTGTTGAGTTGTTGCCTGGCTTGGGTCAGCAGTGCGCTGACGCGGTGCTGGTGCTCCAGCGCTGCCGTCGTGCGCGACTGTATCGACAGGAACTCTGTATTGCGGGGCTCCAACTGCAATCCGGCGCGCGCCCTCTCCAAAGCCAATTCGAGCTCCCCGCCGCGTTCGTGGCCTTGAGCCGCTTCAAAGAGTTCGCGGATGCGGCGTTGGTGCTCCAAAGCTGCCGCAGCTTTTCCCCGAAGCTCCGAAGCCTCCCCGTGGCCGGGCTCAAGTTCCAGAATCTGAGACGCAAGCGCCAATGCCCCTTCGAACTGAGCTGCCTGAAGCTGCGACCGGCAATTCTTGAGCAGTTCGGCGACGCGTTTTCGCTTCTCCAATTCGCGATGTGCGCGTTCTTGGAGTTGCTGTAGTGCTTCGTGGTTTGGAGAGAGTTTCAGGCCTTCTTGAGCTTTGTTGCGACAAACCTCCCAGTGGCCGTCAGAGGCCTGTTGCTGCGCTTGATGAAGTAAATCATTGACGCGCCGCCGGCGTTCCAGCTCTCCACCGGCCCAACGTTCAATAGACAGGAACTCGGCATTGGCCGGATCCAACTGGCGTCCTTCGCCAGCCGTTCGGAATGCCAACTCCGGTTCCTGCGCGGTCTGGTGCGCCTGAGCAGCCTGCAGTAGCTCGCGAATTTGGCGCTGGCGCTCCAAGGCGGCAATGGCCTTTCCCCGAAGATCTAGCGCCTCCTGGTGCCCTGGGCCCAGTTCCAAGATTTCGGCCGCCAGGGCAGGAATATCCTCAAACCGGCGCTCCTCACGCGCTGCCCGCGCCTTTTTCAGCAGCTCGGCGATGCGCCTCAGTTTCTCCAACTCTTGTTGCGCATGATCCTGGAGCTGCTGTAGCTCTTCGTGGTTCGGAGCTAGTTTCAGGCCCTCCTGGGCTTTCTTCCGACACGCTTCCCATTTGCCCTGCGACGCCTGCTCCCTGGATTCTCCAAGTAGTTGCTCGACTTGCTGAACCTTCTCCCATTCGCGACTGACCTTCTCCTTCAGGCGGACTGCCGCAGCATGGGATGCATCGGTGGACAAGAGCTCGTGCAACAAGCCCAGTGCATCGGTAAAGCGCCGTTCCTGGAAACTTCGTTCGGCGCCGGTCAGGAGACCCGCCAGGCGTTGCTCTCTTTCGAATGCCTGTCGGGCGTCTCGCTGCAAGCTTTGCAGATCCGTGTCCTCCGGCTCCAAGCTCAGGGCCTCTTGGACGGATTTCAAACAGTTGTCATAGTCTTTGGCCGTGTAGTATCCCTTCGCGGTGGCCTGCAACTCATCGACCTTCTGTCTGCGTTCCATCCCTTCCGAGGCCGCTTGATGCAACGTCCACGCTTCAGCATGATCCGCCTCCAATTCGAGGCACTGATCGCAGCTTTCGATAGCCCCTGCATAGTCCCGAATCTCGAGCTGCTTTTGTGCTTTTTCGATCCAGCCAGCGAGCTTCTGTTGGCGTTCCGCGGCTTGTTTCAACGTCTTGTGTAGTTCAAGCAAAATCGCGTGATTGCCTTTCAGCCTCAAACCCTCCTCCGCGGCTCCAAGCCCCGCCGAGTAATCCCGTTGTTCCAGTTTTCGCCGTGACTCTTCGACCAACTGTTCAATCTGTTGCTGTCGCTGCCACATTTCAGAGGCCGTACGGGCCAGTTCTTTCACCTCTGTGTGCCCCGACTCCATGCTCAAAACTGCCTGCGCCGCTGCCTGCGCTTCCTGAAATCGTTCCTCAGAAAGCGCCCGCCGGGTCTTTGCCAGGCCGGACTCTATCGCGCGTAAGCGTTCCACGGCCTGGAACGCTTTGTCGCGAAGCTTGCGAAGTTCGGGGTGCTGCGGCACAAAAGCGAGAGCTTCATCTGCGGCCTTGAGGCATTCAACATAGTTCTGCGATTTGCTGTGATTCCTTGCCAGAACCAGCAGCTCCTCAAAACGTTGCTGGGTCTCCAACCCTTCAGCAGCCTGTCGCTGGAGTGCCTGAGCTTCGCGATGCTTGGGTTCGAGCCTCAGGACTTCGTCGGCAGCTTCGAGAGCAGCTCCGTAGTCTTCGTTAGAGATGTATTGTCTACAGCGTTCCACACTTGCGACGATTGCCCGTTCCTTCTCGAGCGCTTGCACCGCCTTTTCCTGGAGGCGCCGTAATTCGACATGCTGAGGCTCGATCTCAAGTGCTTCTGTTGCGGCCGCCAGGCAAGCAGAATAGTCCTGAGACTTGGCGTGATTGCGCGCCCCAACCAGGCAGGCTTCGAAGCGTTGCCGCCGCTCCTGAGTTTCGATGGCTTCCTGCTTGAGGGTTCGGGCTCCCTCGTGATGCGGGTTCAACCGAAGCAGCTCGTCCGCACCTTCAATCGCCATCTCATATTCTTGCCCGTCCAAGTGTCGTTGCGCTTCCTTCAGCAGATGGTTTTCTTGCTCCAGGCGAGCGAGTGCTTCCGTGGCCTGAGAGTGAAGCGAGCGTGCTTCTGCGTTGTCTTTGTCCAGCTGCAGAGCGCGCTGTGCGGATTCAAAACTCTCGGCATAATTCCCGCTGCGAAAATGTTGGCGGGCCGCTTCCAGGCAAGCGTCAAGTTGATTGCGTCTGTCCAGCTTCGCAGCAACATGCTGCTTCAATTCCGCTGCGTCGGCATTGTCGCCGTCGAGGTCCAGCGCCCGCTCCAGGTGTTCCAGCGAGCGAACATACTCCCCGACTGCGTCACAATTACGGGCCGTCTCGAGGTGTTGCTGGAATTGCCTCAACCGTTCCAGTGAATCCGTTGCGAGACGCTGCAAGTCGAGGTGGCCTCGGTGACCCGGATCGAGTGCCAATGCTTCACTGGCAACATCGAGGCAACCTTGGAAATTGCGCTGTTGTTGGTGCGATTGCGCCAAAGCGAACAATTCCACAACCTGCCGCTGTCGTCGATGACCTGCCTCGGCCGTTTCCAAGAGCTCTTGAGCCGTGCGGCTGGCCGGGTCCAAGCCAGCGGCTTCCCGACATGTTTCCGTGGCCAGCGCAAAGTCTGTTCGCTCGATTTCCTGCCGGCCTCGCGACAAGAGTTCTGCAACACGACGGCGCTTTGCCAGGGTTTGAGAAGCGCGCTCGCAGAGACTTAAAATCTCCGGGTTCTCTGGACTGATCTGCAGTGCGTGGTCACAGACACGCAGGCACTCTTCGAAATCTCCGGCCATTTCGCAACCGCGCGCCTCTGCAACGAGTTCTTCGAGTTTCAGCTGCCGTTCCAGCGCCTCGGCGGCTTGTTGTTGCATCTCCAGAGCGCGAGGAAGATCCGGCTCCAAGGTCAGCAGCTGGTCGGTGGTGCCCAAGACGGCCAGATAATCGCCAGCCTGCAGTTTCTCTTGTGCCTGCTTCAGCCATTCTCGGATCTGGCCTTGGCGCTCGAGAATCTGTTGCGACTGTTGCTGAATCAGGCGGAGTTCTGCGTGGGTAGGATCCAGAGCAAGCGCATCGGCGCACACCTGACACGCAGACTCGTAGTTCTGGGCCTTGTGAAAGCCACGTGCGGCTGCCAACAATTCGGCAACTTTGCGGCGACGCACCAGCGCCTCGGATGCCTGTTGTTTCAACTCCTGAGCCCGGCTGTTTCCGGGGTCAATTTGAAGCGCACGCGATGCCGATTGAATGCACTGAGCCAGGTTCCCTTGCTGGAGGGCCTCGGCCGCCAATGCCAGCGCCTGTTTCAGGCGTGCGTGCCGCTCCGTTTCCACGCGCTGCTCTTCGAGCAGCTGCTGGCACTCCCGCTGCATCTCCAACGCACGGGCATTCTGGGGCACCATTTCCAAGATCTCTGCGATCGTTTTCAGGCAGCCTTGAAACTCGCCCTGCTCGCGCTGCTGTTGGCCACGCTCGAACAGCTCTTGCAACGGCACGGCTGCCCTCAAGCGCTGCCGAACCTCCTCCAGCCGGCCGTGCAGGCGGGCGTGTGTCAGTAGCAACGCCCCGAAATCGCGCTGAGACGCTTCCAGGCTGAAGTTGTAAACCGTGGTTTCTTCAGGGTCGATAGGAAGGGCCGGGCTCGGACTGGATGGCGCCAATAGCGATTCTTCGAGTATCCCGAGCTCCACCAAGTGCTGAGATGCATCGCAGCAGGACTTCCATTCTTTTTCCAGTCGCGCAACCTCGGCCTCCAGTCCAGGCAACCTTTGGGTAACGCTTTGCGCGTATCCCTTGAGGGCTCGCGCAAGCTCTTGACAATCGGGTTGCCGGACGTCGCGGTTCTTCGATAGAGCGCGGTCAATGATCGCTACCAGATCGGCGTCGACCTTCGGCAGCACCGAAGCCAGGGGGATGTGCGGTTCGGAGACGATCTTCAGGCAAACTTCGGTCGAGCTCTCGGCTTCGAAGGGACGTGCATAGGCCAGCAACTCGTACAACAACACTGCGACGCTGAAGAGGTCGCTCCGCCCATCCAAATCACGGACACCGCGAACCTGCTCCGGAGACATATAATAGGGAGTTCCCATCAGCATGCCGGTCCGCGTGATGTCGGAGGATCCAAGCCGCGCCAGGCCAAAGTCCAAAATTCGAACTTCCCCATCCTGGGCAATGCGGACGTTTGCCGGTTTAATGTCTCGGTGAATGACGCCTTGCTGGTGGGCGTAGCTCAAGGCCTCACAGACTTGAACGAGAATGTGGATCTTCTGTTCAAAGGGGATGAAGGTTCGCTTCTCAATGAGCGCCTTCAGATCCTCGCCCTCGACATACTCCATGGCGATGAAGGGTCGCTTCCCTTCCTCGCCCATCTCGTAAATGGCGATGATGTTGGGATGTCGAAGTCTGGCGGCCGACTTCGCCTCGCGAAAGAAGCGCGTGCGAAGCCCTTCGTCTACCTCCCCGCCCGTGTTCATCACCTTGATGGCCGAAAGACGATCAAGAATGGGGTCCAGAGCCAGATACACCATTCCCATCGCTCCCCGACCGAGCGTTCCCTTGATGATGTACCGGCCGAACTTCTGCTGTGACATGCTTACTCGCCTACTCGAACCAGAACCACCGTAATGTTGTCTTCTCCACCCGCTTCATTGGCTGCTTCGACCAGGGCCCGGCAAGAGGCTTCAAGGTCTTGAGCATTTCCAATGAGCTGTTGAATCTGTTGGTGGGGAACCAAATCAGTCAAGCCATCACAGCACAACAAATAGCAATCTCCCGCGCGCAATGTTTGTTGCTGCACGTTCACTTCAAGCGGATCGCGGGTACCAATGGCGCGCGTGACGACATGTTTCAACGTGTGATGTTGGACCTCTTCGGCCGTGATAATACCGCGGCGCAGCTGCTCCTGGACGAGCGAGTGGTCTTCCGAAAGCTGGCGGAGTTCCCCACCTCTAAGCTGGTAGATTCGGCTGTCTCCGACGTGCGTCCAGAAGGCGGTCTCTCCACGCGTCCAGAATGCGACGACTGTTGACCCCATTCCTGAACAGTCTTCACGCTCCTCGGCGGAATGGCATACCTTGAGATTTGCGAGCAGTACGGCCGTGCGCAGCGCATTTTGCTCGAACGAAATTTGCAAGCTGTAGCCGAAGGGCCAGCTCACTTCGGCCGATGCGCTAACCAAGCTTACAAAGTCATCGATCGATCCCACCGTCAGCCGGGCTGCAATGGCGCCTGCCGCGTGCCCGCCCAATCCGTCGGCCACAAGGTAAAGACCGCTATTGGGATTTGCAAGGTGACAATCTTGATTCGTTTGACGCTTGCGACCAGTGTCCGACAATGCGGCACTATGGATCATA
>Ga0187893_10007567_pt1 | contig 17704 bp, 12 predicted proteins | sample MA1701074metaG_FD_139574 | JGI IMG/M metagenome (GOLD analysis project Ga0187893, IMG submission 139574) | White microbial mat communities from a basaltic lava cave in the Kipuka Kanohina Cave System on the Island of Hawaii, USA - MA170107-4 metaG ... | reverse complement strand
CCCGCTACGAGACCGCGAGCGACGCCGAGGCGCTCGCGGCTGTGCGCGAATGTTGCACGACCGAGGGCATCCTGCCGGCGCTCGAGAGTGCACATGCACTCGCGGGCGCACGGCGCTTCGCCTTGGCAAATCCCGGCAGCCGCATTCTCGTTGGGCTCTCGGGTCGCGGCGACAAGGACCTCGCCACCTTGCAGGACGAGCTGCTGGGAGGTGAAAGATGATGCGATCGGGCGCCGACATCAGCGCGGCCATCTGCGCGCGCGCTGCGCAAGGTGCACCGGCACTGATCGCCTATTTGACGGCAGGGTTTCCGACGCGGGAAACTTTCCAGAGCGCGCTGGCGCAGGTCCTGGACGTCGCAGACGTCGTGGAAGTCGGCGTGCCGTTTTCGGACCCGATGGCGGACGGACTCACGATCCAGCATTCGAGTCGCGTCGCGCTCGAGCAGGGTACGACGCTCGGATGGACCCTCGACGTGATCCAGTCGTGCCGGCAGGTAGGCGCCGTGCCGCTGTTGCTCATGAGCTACCTGAATCCCCTGCTGAGCTACGGCATGGATCGGCTCGCGGTCGATGCGGCCGAGGCCGGCGTCAGCGGCCTCATCGTGCCCGACCTGCCCTTCGAGGAATGCATCGAAGTGCGGCCGCCGCTCGATGCGGCCGGGCTCGGCCTGGTGCAGATGGTGACGCCAGTGACGCCGCCGGCGCGGCTCGCGCTGCTTGCCGACGAGTCGCGCGGCTTTGTCTACGCCGTGACCCAGACTGGAATCACGGGCCAAGCGGTGGCCGCGGACGGCGAACTGATCGGCTATCTCCGTCGCGTGCGGGAAGCTGCCGCGCTGCCGGTCTGCGCCGGATTCGGAATTCGTAGCGCAGATCAGGTGCGTGCGCTCGCCGGGCACGCGGACGGCTGCATCGTCGGCTCTGCCCTGATTGAGGCCCTCAAGGATGGCAGGGACGTCGCCGGCTTCCTGCAAGGCTTGAAATCATGAATGAGGCCGGGTCGGATCGGCGCTGGGTGGTGCACAAGTTCGGGGGATCGAGTCTCGCCGACGCCGCCTGCCTGCGGCGGGTCGTGGACATCGTCGAAGCACTCCCGGAGCAGCGTGTGGCTCTCGTGCTGTCTGCCTGCCGCGGCGTCACAGACGAGCTGCTGGGACTCGTGACCGCAGCGGAGCTCCGGGACGAGACGACTACGGAATCCGTGCTTGAGCGGCTTCGCGAGCTGCACGCGTCGATGGCAACAGAGTTGCTCGATGCGCCCGCGCACGAGGCATTCGATCGGCAGTTCCTGTCCGATCTCACGGATCTGCGTCGCATCCTGCACACGGTTGCGCTCGTTCGCTCCGCCGGGCGCGACTTGCGAGACCTCGCCGCGGGCTATGGCGAGCTTTGGTCGAGCCGGCTCTTTGCCGCATTCCTCGAGCGACGCGCCCTACGTAAGGGCGTGCGCTGGATTGATTCGAGTGAGGTCATCGTCGTCGAATGGGGCGCTCTCGGGCCCGGCGTGCGCTGGCCCGAATCGCAGGCACGCGCGGCGCAGCTCATCCCACAGGAGGCGGATGCGACGCTCGTGATGCCAGGCTTCATCGCAAGCGACCCGCGCGGGCTTCGCACGACGCTCGGACGGAACGGCAGTGACTATTCGGGATCGATCTTCGGTGCGCTGCTCGACGCGCGCGAAATCGTCATCTGGACCGACGTCGACGGCGTGCTGTCCGCCGATCCGCGTCAGGTGCCGGACGCGAAGATCATCGACGCTCTGTCCTATCACGAGGCCATGGAACTCGCGTTCTTCGGCGCCAAGGTCATTCATCCGCAGACGATGGCGCCCGCGGTATCCAGGAAGATACCGATCTGGATCCGCAATACCTTTGCGCCCGGGAAGCGCGGCACCGTCATCGATGGTGCGACCGGCTCCGCGCTGGCAGTCAAAGGTATCACCAGCATCGACCGTGTTGCGCTTTTGAACCTCGAAGGCGCCGGCATGATCGGCGTACCGGGTACCGCGCACCGCCTCTTCGGCGCCTTGCACGAGGCGGGGATCTCAGTGATCGTGATCTCACAGGGGAGCTCCGAGCATTCGATCTGCTTCGTCGTGCCCGCGGAGCAAGCCGACACTGCCGAACAGGCGGTGCGTCGCGCCTTTGTGACTGAATTGCGCGACGGCCAGATCCAGAGCCTCACGGTTGCCGTGGATTGCTCGGTTCTTGCGATCGTCGGCGACGGCATGGCCGGTGCGCGCGGGATCGCAGGCCGGCTCTTCTCGGCGCTCGGCGACGTCGGCATCAACGTGCGGGCCATCGCGCAGGGCGCATCGGAACGAAATATTTCAGTGGTGGTCAGCCGCGACGAGGGGCCGAGGGCGCTCCGGGCCGTGCATTCGGCGTTCTATCTGTCGCCGCACACTCTCTCGATCGGCCTCATCGGGCCCGGCACGATCGGGAGCGTGCTGATCAGCCAACTGGCGGCGCAGCTCGAGCGCTTCCGGCGCGAGTTCAATCTCGATCTTCGGGTCCGGGGGATCGCGAATTCGAAGCGCATGCTGCTGGCCGACGAGGCGATCGATCTCGCGCAATGGAGAGAGTCGTTTGCGCTGCGGTCGCAGCCCGTCGATCTCGACCGCTTCACGCGGCACGTGGTTGCGGACCATTTGCCGCATCACGTCATGATCGACTGTACCGCGGATGCCGGCGTCGCAAGCCGTTACGCCGCCTGGTTTGCCGACGGGATTCACGTGGTGACGCCCAACAAGAAGGCAAATAGTGCGATGCAGGCCGACTACCGGCGCATGCAGGAGACGCGCCGCGCAGCGGGCGCCCACTTTCTCTACGAGGCGACGGTAGGCGCGGGCCTGCCAATCATAGCGACGCTCCGTGACCTGCGGGAGACGGGTGATCGCATTCACAGTGTGGAGGGCGTGTTGTCCGGAACACTGGCGTACCTCTTCAATGTATTCGATGGCAAGCGCTCCTTTTCGGCGACGGTGGCCGAAGCGCACTCGCGCGGCCTGACCGAACCCGACCCGCGGGATGACCTCTCCGGCCTCGATGTTGCGCGCAAGCTCGTGATCCTCGGGCGTGAAATGGGGCTCGCAATCGGGCTTGGCGATGTCCGGGTCGAGAGTCTCGTGCCGCCGGAGCTGCGCGAGTGCAGCATCGAGGAATTTCTCGCGGGACTCGTCGCACACGACGCGCGCATGCGTGAGCGGCGGCGCGAAGCCGCGCATGCAGGCCTGTGCCTGCGCTACGTCGGCCGGCTGGAAGAATCGGGTGACGCAACCGTAGGCATCGAGCGCGTGGAAGCGAAACATCCGTTCGCCAACATGGCGCTGACCGACAACATCGTCCGCTTCGTGACCGATCGGTACGCGGACAACCCGCTTGTGATCCAGGGTCCCGGCGCGGGGCCCGAAGTGACCGCCGGAGGCGTGTTCGGCGACCTGCTTCGGCTCGCGACCTATCTGGGTGCGCGGATCTAAGGCGAAAATATGGCCATCCGCATTGCCAGCGCCTTCGCGCCTGCCACCGTCGGCAACGTCGGTGTCGGCTTCGACATCCTGGGCCATGCCTTTCCCGCGCTCGGCGACTGCGTGCGCGCGGAGCGAGTCTTGCGGCCGGGCGTGCACATCTCCTCAATCACAGGTGTCGACTGCGAGCTCCCGACGGAGGCTGAGCGCAATACCGCAGGCAAGGCTGTGCTGTCGTTGATTGGGTCGGCGCAGCCGTCCTTCGGCATCGAGCTCGCGATCGAAAAGGGCATTCCGATCGGGTCCGGACTCGGCGGATCGGCAGCGTCCGCGGTGGCAGCCGTCGTCGCCGCGAATCAATTGCTCGATTCCCCGCTGTCACCCGAGGAGCTCCTGCCGCACGCGATCCAGGGCGAGGCGGTCGCGAGCGGGTCGCGGCATGCCGACAACGTGGCGCCGGCGCTGTTCGGCGGGCTGATACTGACAGTCGGCATCGATCATCCGCACATCAAGCGCATTCCCGTACCAGCTTCGCTCCGCTGCGTGCTCGTGCATCCGCATCTGAATCTCCCAACGCGGGACGCGCGAGCGGTTCTGACTCCGACGGTGTCGCTTTCAGACATGGTCTGGCAGACCGCGAATCTCGCCGGTTTTCTTTCGGCTTGCTACTCGAACGATCTCACGCTACTTCGCGAAGCCTTGCAGGACGTGTTGATCGAGCCGCAGCGCGCGCGGCTCATCCCGGGATTCGAGCGCGTCAAGCAGGCGGCCATGGCGGGCGGTGCACTCGGCTGCTCCATCTCGGGCGCCGGCCCCAGCGTCTTCGCCTGGTGCGAATGGGCCTCAGCCGACCTCATCGGGACGGTCATGGTGAAGGCGTTTGAGGAGCATGACGTTCCATGTGATCGCTGGGTTGCAGCCATCGATGGGGATGGCTCGCGCGTGCTGGAGTGCCGATGAAGTTTCGCAGCACGCATAGTGTCGAGACGCAGGGGTCACTGTCTGAGGCGCTTGAACGTGGCATCGCGCCGGATGGTGGTCTCTACATACCGGAGCGACTGCCCGCCCTCCACGTTCGCAATTTCGACGACTGTCCCAATCTCAATGCCGCCGCGGCGAGGGTCCTTGCGCCTTTCTTCGACGGCGACGAGCTCGCGGGGGCGATTTCCGCAATCGTGGACGAGGCGTTCGCGTTTCCGGCGCCCCTTCGGGCAATCGAAACCGGCGTCGAGCGGCTTTCCGTGCTCGAGCTGTTCCACGGCCCTACCGCGGCATTCAAAGATTTCGGCGCGCGCTTTCTGGCGGCCAGTCTCTCACGCCTGAGGCGCGCCGATACTCGGGTACTTACCATCCTCGTCGCGACGTCGGGTGACACCGGTGGGGCTGTCGCCGCAGCGTTTCACCGCCGTCCAGGATTTCGGGTGGTGCTACTGTTCCCGGCCGGCAAGGTGTCGCCGGCACAGGAGCGGCAAATGACCTGCTGGGGTGACAACGTCGAGAGCCTCGCCGTGCAGGGCAACTTTGACGACTGCCAGTGGCTCGTCAAGCGGGCTTTCCAGGACCGCTGGCTCACGGAAATCCTTGCACTCGGCTCGGCCAACAGTATCAACATCGGTCGCCTGCTGCCGCAGATGACTTACTTCGCCTGGGCGAGCCTCGAGGTCCACCGAATGCAAGGAGGCACAGCCTCCTTCGTGATTCCGTCGGGCAATCTCGGCCATGCCGTCGCATGCCTCTGGGCGCGAGAGCTCGGACTGCCGATCGGCGACATCGTGCTCGCACACAACGACAATCGCACCGTGCCCGACTTTCTGGAAACGGGCGAGTGGAGACCACGGGCGAGCGTCCAGACACTCGCGACGGCCATGGATGTCGGCGATCCGAGCAACATGGAACGCCTAAACCTGCTGTATGGCGACTTCGCCCACCTGAAGGCTCGGATCCGGGCCATTTCAGTCAGCGACAATGACATTCGAACCAGCATCAAGCGCGAATTCGAGCGGTCGGGGCTCGTGCTCTGCCCGCACGGGGCGGTGGCGGCGCATGCGTACCGTCACATGAAGCCGGAGCTACGTCGCCGCTCGCACTGGGTGCTGGCGGCGACTGCCCATCCGGCGAAGTTCCCGGAAATCGTTGAACCGCTGATCGGCCGGCCAATCGAAATGCCGCCGTCCCTGACGCAATTGCTTCGCCGGCGGACGGACTACCGGGAGATTGATGTGTCCGACGCATTATTCAGGGAGCAACTCCTCGAATGGCATAGCCGACTGGACTACACCTGAGGCTGCATCGAGCGAAATTGGGGCATATTTGACAGGCATGGCGTCAGCATGCTGTCATCAAGCTCGTGATTAACTCCGGCAACCCGCTATTGGGCTCGCTGCTGCTCCTTCGACCGCGAGGGCGTGGGCTGCCGGGCTGACCCCGGAAGGATCGCAAATCCTGAAACCCCGCCCCGACTGAGTCGCGGCGGGGTTTTTCGTTATGGAGTGCCAAAATGAGTACCCTGGATCCGAATCGAGTCAAGATCTTCGACACGACGCTGCGCGACGGCGAGCAGTCACCCGGCTGCAGCATGACGCTCATCGAAAAGCTCCGGGTCGCGCGCGCCCTCGCTGATCTCGGTGTCGACGTGATCGAAGCCGGATTTCCGGCCGCTTCGGAGGGCGACTGGGAGGCCGTCGCCGCCGTTGCGGCGTCGATCCAGGAATCAACCGTCTGCGCGCTCGCGCGCTGCATCCGCGGGGATATCGACAAAGCCTGGTCGGCGGTCTCGCAGACTGCGCGCCCGCGGCTGCATGTGTTTCTCGCAACGAGCGCAATCCACCGCGAGCACAAGTTGGGCCTCGCGCGTGAGGAGATCATCCGGCTCGCAGTCGAGGGCGTCCGCCACGCGAAGGCCCGATGCGAGGACGTGGAGTTCTCGCCGGAGGACGCCTCACGCACCGAACTGGAGTTTCTTGCCGAGGTGGTTCAGGCCGTCGTGGAGGCGGGAGCCACGACAGTCAACATTCCAGACACGGTCGGTTACACCACGCCGCAGGAATTCCACGATACCTTCGCGTATCTGCGCGCCAACGTCCGCGGCATCGAGAAAGTGACGCTTTCCGTGCACTGCCATGACGATCTCGGCATGGCGGTGGCGAACAGCCTGGCTGCCGTACGGGCCGGCGCACGCCAGGTCGAGTGCACGCTGAATGGCATTGGCGAGCGAGCCGGCAACTGCTCGATGGAAGAAATCGTCATGGCGCTCAAGATCCGGCAGCCGCTCTTCGGCGTCACGACCGGCGTCCGCACGGAGCGGCTCTATCCGGCCTGCCGGCTGGTGTCTTCAATCACGGGCATGCCGATTCCACGCAACAAGGCGATCGTCGGTGAGAACGCCTTCGCCCACGAGTCTGGAATTCATCAGCACGGCATGCTGAGACACGCTTCGACGTACGAGATTCTGCGCCCACAGGATGTCGGTCTGTCGCGCAGCCACCTGGTGCTCGGCAAGCATAGCGGCCGTCATGCGTTACGCGAGCGTGTCCGTGAGCTGGGCTTCGATCTGGGGGAGGCGGAATTCGCGCAAGTGTTTGCGCGATTCAAGGCGCTTGCCGACCGCAAGAAAGAGCTGTTCGACGGCGACATCGAAGCACTCGTGCTGCAGGCGGAGGGAGATACAGGCGGACCCTGGACACTCGAGTCGCTCTCGACCTCGGCCGCGACGGGCCGGAACGCGCAGGCCGCAGTCATCCTGGGTCATCGCGACGGCAGACGCGTCGAGCAGGGCGCCACAGGGGATGGGCCGGTAGACGCCGCGCTTACTGCGATCGAGCAGGCGGTTGGTCTTCCGCTGCGGCTGCGGACATTCGAAGTCCGCAGCGTCAGCGAAGGAGTGGATGCTCAGGGCGAGGCGCTCGTCACCGTCGATTGCGACGAGCGAACCTACCGCGGCAGCAGCGTCAGCACCGACATCGTCGAATCCGGCGCGCGTGCCTTTCTCGAGGTCATCAACAGAATCGAATTGTCCCGTGGCAGCGGGCTGCGCCAGCGCTGGGCAGTGGCGTGACGGCGCTGACGCTCTTCGAGAAGATATGGCGCGTGCATGAAGTCGTGCCGGAGACGGCTGATGCGCCGGCCGTCCTCTACGTTGATCTGCACCTGATTCACGAGGTCACGACGCCGCAGGCCTTTGCCGTGCTGCGCGAGCGCGCCTTGCCGGTGCGGCGTCCGGAGCGGACCCTCGGCACGCTGGATCATTCGACACCGACGGATGCGCGCGAAATATTCGGCGGGGTCCCGATTCGGATTGAATCCGCCGCGCTGCAAGTGGCGGCGCTCGAAACGAACGCCGTGGAATACGGCATCGAACTGCTCGGCTTGCGGGACGAGCGGCGCGGTATCGTGCACGTGATCGGGCCCGAGCTCGGCGTTACGCAGCCCGGGATGACGATCGTCTGCGGCGACAGCCATACCAGCACGCACGGCGCCTTCGGCACATTCGCGTTTGGCATCGGCACGACGGAGGTCGGGCACGTGCTCGCGACGCAGTGTCTGATGCAGCGGAAGCCGAAGACGATGGCGGTCGAGTTCAGTGGCCATCTTGCGCCGGGTGTAGGAGCGAAGGACCTGGTGATCGCCCTCATCGGACACATCGGCGTGGGCGGCGGCACCGGCCACGTGATCGAATACCGCGGGGAGGCCATTCGCGCGCTGTCCATGGAAGAGCGCATGACGGTCTGCAACATGTCCATCGAAGCCGGCGCGAAGGCCGGAATAATCGCGCCGGACGAGAAGACCTTCGAGTACCTGCAAGACCGCCCTAGGGCGCCGAAGGCTGAGGCGTGGGAGCGCGCGCTGGACGCGTGGCGTCGCTTGCCGACCGATGCCGGTGCGATCTTCGACCAGTCGGTTGCATTCGACGTTTCGGGAGTCGAGCCAATGGTCACCTACGGCACGAACCCGGGCATGTCCGCTCCGATCGGCGGCCGCATACCGGAGCGCGGGGACGAATCTTTCGGACAGGCCCTGCGCTACATGGGATTCGAGCCGGGCGACGCGCTCGCCGGCAAGCGGATTGACCGGGTGTTCCTGGGCAGCTGCACGAACTCACGGCTCTCGGACCTGCGCGCGGCCGCAGAGATCGTGCGCGGCCGCCAGGTCGCGCGTGGCGTGCGTATGCTGGTCGTCCCTGGATCGCAGCAGGTCAAGCTCGAGGCGGAAGGAGAGGGGCTGCACCAAATCTTCCTGGAGGCCGGGGCAGAGTGGCGGGAGTCCGGCTGCTCCATGTGCATTGGCATGAACGGCGACACCGCAGAGGCCGGCTATTACGTGGTCAGCACCAGCAACCGGAATTTCGAGGGACGCCAGGGGCGCGGCGCGCGCACACTGCTCGCGAGCCCGGCGACCGCAGCGGCAGCGGCCGTGACCGGACGCCTGACCGACCCGCGGGAATTGATGCCGTGAATGCGGTGCACCGCATTCGCTCGCGTACGGTCGTGCTTCCGGTCCACGACATCGACACTGACCAGATCATCCCTGCCCGCTTCCTGACGACGACCGCGCGTGCGGGATTTGGTCGTCACCTGTTTGCGGATTGGCGATTCGATGCTGCGGGCCGCCCGCGGCCGGAATTTGCGCTGAATCGCACCGAAGCCGCGGGTTGCACCGTCCTGGTGGCAGGCCGCAACTTTGGCTGTGGCTCCTCGCGGGAACATGCGCCTTGGGCCCTGCTCGATTACGGAATCCAGGCAGTCGTCAGCCCTTCGTTCGCCGATATTTTTCGGACGAACGCACTGAAGAACGGGTTGCTGCCGGTCGTCATCGAGGGACCCGCGCACGCTTGGCTGATGGCCAATCCCGGGGCGGAGATCGAGATCGACGTGGATTTGACGACACTGGCGCTGCCTGACGGCCGGCGCGTGCCGTTTCCGATCGAGTCGTTCGCGCGCTATTGTCTGCTGCACGGCGTCGACGAGCTGGGATACCTGTTGTCGCAGGAACGCTCGATCGAGACCTTCGAGGTCCGCCGGGCACAGTGAAGGCGCACATCGCGATCTTGCCGGGTGACGGCATCGGCCCCGAAGTGACGACCGAGGCCGTGCGCTGCCTGCGCGCGATCGCGACGAGGTTTGGCCACGCGTTCGACATGACCGAAGCTCCCGTTGGCGCCGCGGCGATGGAGGCGGGCCTCAGTCCGCTGCCAAAGGCAACGCTTCAGCTGGCGATGGCTTGCGATGCCGTGCTTTTCGGGGCAATCGGCTCGCCGCGGTTCAACGATCCGAGTGCAACGAAGCGGCCTGAACAGGCGATTCTGGGATTGCGCCGGGCGCTTGGGCTCTACGCCAACCTGCGGCCGGTCAAGCCATTTGCGTCGCTAATGCACGCGTCTCCCTTGCGGGCCGAGCTGCTTGAGAACGTCGACTTCGTCGTCGTGCGGGAACTGACCGGTGGCATCTATTTCGGGCGCCGCCAGCGCGAGAAAGATTTCGCGATCGACGAGTGCCGGTATTCGGTCGCCGAGATCGAGCGCATTACGCGTATCGCGGGGCGTCTCGCGCGCGCGCGGCGACGCAAAGTGACTTCCGTCGACAAGGCCAACGTGCTCGAGACTTCGCGTCTCTGGCGGCAGGTCGTGACTCGCGTAATGGCCGAAGAGTTCTCGGACGTCCAGCTCGAGCATCAACTCGTCGATTCGGTGGCGATGCTGCTGCTCACGCGCGCCGCGACCTTCGACGTCATCCTGACTGAGAACCTCTTCGGCGACATTTTGAGCGACGAGGCCGCCGCACTCGCCGGCTCGCTCGGCCTGCTGCCGTCGGCTTCGCTGGGAGAGGGAACGCAGGGCTTGTACGAGCCCATTCACGGTTCGGCACCGGACATCGCGGGGCAGGGCGTCGCGAACCCATACGGGGCCATTGCGAGCGTGGCGATGCTGCTGCGGCATTCGCTGTTGTTGTCATCCGAAGCGGCCGCGCTGGAGGCGGCCCTGGCGGCCGCAATCTCAGCCGACTCCCTGACACGGGATATCGCGCGGTCGGGTGTGGCGGGGATCTCGACGCGGGCTGCGGGGGATGCAGTTTTGCGGCGGTTGGGCTGACACTCGATCGCGTCGATCGGGTCGAATATGTGCCATTTTTTTGGCGTGTATTTGCCTTTATGCGCCAATAAGAGCATCAGTCGACGTGGCTTCATGCCGCATCCGCGTCCGGCGCGAACGCCAAATTCGACGTCAACCACCGCCGCCCCTCCTCAACAGGCATTCCCTTGCGCCGGGCATAGTCCTCGAGCTGGTCGGCGCCGATCGTGCCAACCGCGAAATAGCGCGACTCCGGATGCGAAAAGTACCAGCCGCTGACGGAGGCGGCGGGGTACATGGCGAAGGATTCGGTCAGGCGGATTCCGGTCGCGGCCTCGATGTCGAGCAGCTTCCAGAGCATCGCCTTCTCGGTGTGGTCCGGACAGGCGGGATAACCCGGCGCCGGCCGGATCCCACGATAGGCCTCACGGATGAGTTCCTCGTTGGTCAGGCGCTCGTCCGGTGCATACCCCCAATACTCGCGCCGCACGCGCTCGTGCAGCATCTCGGCGCAGGCCTCCGCGAAGCGGTCCGCAAGCGCCTTCAGGAGGATCGCCGAATAATCGTCGTGCGCGGCCTCGAAGCGGGCCACGTGCTCTTCGATGCCGAGGCCGGCCGTGACCGCGAACGCACCGACGAAGTCAGGCACGCCGGTCGCCCGCGGCGCGACGAAGTCCGCGAGGCAGAACTGCGGCTGCCCGGCGGGCTTCGCCTTCTGCTGGCGGAGGTGATGCAGCATCGCCAGCGACCGGGTCCGCCCGGCGTCCGCGTACACGGCGATGTCGTCGCCAACGCCCTCCGCCGGGAAGAACCCGAGCACTGCGCGCGCCGTGAGCCAGCGCTCGCGCAGCAACAACTCGAGCATGCGCCGTGCGTCCTTCCAGAGTGCACTCGCTGCCGTGCCGCGCTCCGGATCGCTCAGAATTTCGGGAAACTTGCCCGAAAACTCCCAGGCGTTGAAGAACGGCATCCAGTCGATGTAGCGCGTGAGATCCGTGAGTCGCACCGGTCCGAAGGTCCGCGTACCCAGGAGCCGCGGCACAGGCGGCGCGGTGCTCCAGTCGAGCTGCGGCGCTGCGGCTCGTGCTGCGGCGAGCGTCAGCCCCTCCGGGCGACGCCGCCGGCCCGCATGCTGATCGCGGCGCCTCACGTGATCGGCGCGTACGCGCTCGAAGAATTCCCCACGCGCCGCTTCCGTTACGAGCGTCTGACAGACGCCGACCGAGCGCGAGGCGTCCTTCACATAAACAACGCCGTGCGGATACGCGGGTTCGATGCGCACGGAGGTATGCGCCGGCGAGGTGGTCGCGCCGCCGATCAGGAGCGGAATCGTGAACCCCTGGCGCTGCATCTCGGTCGCCACGTGCACCATTTCGTCAAGCGAGGGCGTAATGAGACCCGAGAGGCCGATCATGTCGGCAGACTGCGCGCGAGCGGTCTCGAGGATACGCTCGGCTGGCACCATGACGCCGAGGTCGATGACTTCGAAGTTGTTGCACTGGAGCACGACGCCGACGATGTTCTTGCCGATGTCGTGCACGTCGCCCTTGACCGTCGCCATGATGATCTTGCCGTTGCTCACCCGGCCGCCGCCCTGCTCGAGCTCGATGAACGGGACGAGGTGCGCAACGGCCCGTTTCATGACGCGCGCCGATTTTACGACCTGGGGCAGGAACATCTTGCCGGCGCCGAAGAGATCCCCGACGACGTTCATGCCATCCATGAGCGGCCCCTCGATGACGTCGAGCGGGCGGGCCGTGGCGAGGCGCGCCTCCTCGACGTCCGCGAGGATGTACGCGTCGATCCCGGCGACCAGGGCATGCTCGAGACGCTTCCCGACCGGCCATGCGCGCCAGGCGAGATCCTCCCCGCGCCGGGCAGTCCCGTCCCCGCGGTAGCGCTCGGCAATCTCGAGCAGCCGCTCGGTTGCGTCCGGACAACGGTTCAAAATCACGTCCTCGACCCGTTCCCGCAGCTCCGGCTCGATCTCGTCGTAGATGGCGAGCTGCCCGGCGTTGACGATCGCCATGTCGAGGCCAGCGCGGATCGCGTGGTAAAGAAACACGGCGTGCATCGCCTCACGCACCGGGTCGTTGCCGCGGAAGGCGAAAGAGACGTTGCTGAGCCCGCCGCTCGTGAGCGAACCCGGGCAGCGCTGCTTCACGAGCCGTACGCCCTCGATGAAGGCACGACCGTAGTCGGCGTGCTCCTCGATGCCGGTCGCGACTGCGAAAATGTTGACGTCGAAGATGATGTCTTCGGGGTCAAATCCGGCCCGTTCCGTGAGCAGGCGGTATGCGCGTTCGCAGATCGCAACCTTGCGCTCGACACTGTCGGCCTGGCCGTTCTCGTCGAAGGCCATCACGACCGCGGCCGCGCCGTAGCGGCGGACCTTGCGGGCGTGCTCGAGGAATGGCTCCTCACCCTCCTTGAGCGAGATCGAATTGACGATGCCCTTGCCCTGCAGACAGCGCAGCCCCGTCTCGATCACCGACCACTTGGAGGAATCCACCATGACCGGCACACGCGCGATGTCGGGCTCGGACGCGACCAGGTTCAGGAACCGCTGCATGGCGGCCTGCGAGTCCAGCATGCCCTCGTCCATGTTGACATCGATCATCTGCGCGCCGTTCGCCACCTGGTCGCGGGCGATCGCGAGCGCTGCCGTGTAGTCGTCGGCCTCGATGAGCTTCCTGAACTTCGCCGAGCCCGTGACGTTCGTGCGCTCGCCGACGTTGACGAAGAGACGCTCCGGCTCGAGGTTGAAGGCCTCGAGGCCGGCCAGGCGGCAGCGGCGTGGCAGGACTGGCACCCGGCGCGGAGCGACGCCCGCCACCGCCCGCCCAATGTGGGCGATATGCTCCGGCGTCGTGCCGCAGCAACCGCCGACGATGTTGACGAGGCCGCTCTTCGCCCATTCGCCAAGCTGCGCTGCCGTTTCGCAAGCCTGCTCATCGTACTCGCCGAAGGCGTTCGGTAGGCCGGCATTCGGGTGGGCGCTGACGTGGCAGTCCGCGATGCGCGCGAGTTCCTCGACGTGCGGACGGAGCTGTTTGGCGCCGAGGGCGCAATTGAATCCGACAGCCAGTGGCTTGACATGGCGCACCGAGTTCCAGAACGCTTCGACAGTCTGGCCGGAGAGCGTGCGCCCGGAAGCGTCGGTGATCGTGCCGGAGACAATTACGGGCAGCTCAATTCCGATTTCGTCGAGGGTCTCTCGAATCGCATGGAGCGCCGCCTTGGCGTTCAACGTGTCGAAGATCGTCTCGACGATCAGGAGGTCTGCGCCGCCCTCGATCAGCGCTCGGACGGCCGCACCGTAGGTCACGTGCAGCGCCTCGAACGTGATGTTCCGGAACGCCGGATCGTTCACGTCCGGCGAGATCGATGCCGTGCGGTTCGTGGGCCCGAGCGCGCCGGCGACGAAGCGCGGCCGCCCGTCCCGCGCTTCGGCGCGGTCCGCCGCCGCCCGCGCGAGTCGTGCCGCTGCGCGATTGATCGTGGCGACCTGCGCCTCGAAGCCGTAGTCCGCAAGCGAAGGGGCATTGGCGTTGAACGTGTTGGTCTCGAGAATGTCCGCGCCGGCGGCAAGATACTGCTCGTGAATCGAGCTGATCAGCTCCGGTTGCGTGAGGACCAACTGGTCGTTGCAGCCCCGAAATCCGGTGCGCTGGATCATAGTGCCCATCGCACCGTCGAGGACCAGGATCCGCTCCTCCAGCGCCGCCCGGAGCGCGTTGAACCGCTCTGCCTGCGAGTGAGTCATGCGGCGGCCCTCAGGCCGAGCGCGTGGCAGATCGCGTACGTGAGTTCCGCGCGATTCAGCGTATAGAAGTGGAACTCGCGGAGGCCCTCCCGCCGCAGGCGCTCCACAAGGTCGATCGCGATCGAGGCCGCAATGAGCTGTCGGGTTCCGGGGTCATGCTCAAGTCCTCCGAGGCGTCGGATGAGCCAGGCGGGCACGGACGCGCCACAGCGCGCGGCGAACCGGAGCAGCTGCGGCAGGCGCACCACCGGCAGGATGCCCGGAACGATCGCGTGAACGATGCCGCGACGCGCGCATCGGTCGCGGAAGCGCAAGAAGCAATCCGGCTCGAAGAAGAACTGAGTGATGGCGCGCGCAGCCCCGGCGTCGAGCTTGCGCTTCAGGTGATCGAGGTCCGCCTCTGGGCTCGCGGCCTCGGGGTGCGTCTCCGGGTAGGCAGCAACCGAGATGTCGAAATCCGCGATGCGCCGGAGGCCCGCGACGAGCGCTGCTGAATCGGCAAATCCATACGCCCGCGGAACGCAGGATTCGCTGCCAGCCGGCGGATCTCCACGCAGGGCGACGAGATGCCGGATTCCCTGATTCCAATAGCGGCGGGCGATGTCGAGGATCTCGTCGCGGCTGGCGCCGACGCAGGTCAGGTGCGGCGCGCCGGTCAGCGCGGTCTCGCGCTGGATCCTCGAGACGACCCGGTGCGTGCGGTCGCGCGTCGAGCCATCGGCGCCGTACGTGACCGAGACGAACCGCGGTGTAAGCGGCGCGAGCCGCTCGATCGAGGCCCAGAGCGTCCGCTCCATGGCTTCGTCATTCGGCGGAAAGAACTCGAAAGAAACTTCGATGGTGCGACGTCCCGCCATTCAGCCGACGGCGCTCAGCCGCCCGTGCGCACGATCGAGCGCCGCGGCGAGATCCTTGACCAGGTCCTCGACGGCCTCGATGCCGATCGAGAGCCTCAAGAGTCCCGGCGTGATGCCGGCCGCGAGCCGCGCCGCCGGATCCATGCCAGCATGGGTCATGGTGTCCGGATGCGCGACGAGGCTCTCGACCCCGCCCAGCGATTCCGCCAGCGAGAAGTGCGCGAGGCCGTCCAGGAAGCGGCGTACGGCGGGCTTCCCGCCTGCCAGCTCGATGCTGATCATGGCACCAAAGGCGCGCTGCTGGCGCGCGGCGAGGGCATGACCAGAATGCTCCGGCAAACCGGGGTAGTAGAGACGCGAAACGGCCGGGTGGCCGCGGAGCGCCGCGACGACGCGTTCGGTGTTCTCGGCATGTTGGCGCATGCGCACGTACAGGCTGCGCAGGCCCCTCAGCGTCAGGTAGCTGTCGAAAGGACTACCCGTCAGGCCGAGACAATTGCCCCACCAGTCGAGCTCCTCGAGGAGCGTTGAATCGCGCGCAATGACCGCGCCGCCGACCACATCGCTGTGGCCATTCAGGTACTTCGTCGTCGAGTGCACGACAAGGTCGGCGCCAAGCTCAATCGGCTGCTGCCAGACGGGTGAGAGGAAGGTGTTGTCGACGACGACCAGCGCACCCTTCGAGCGCGAAAGCCGCGCGACCGCCTCGATGTCGGTGATGCGCAGCAGCGGGTTGCTCGGCGTCTCGATCCAGACGATGCGGGTCGTGCGGAGTAGCGCGCGTTCCACGGCGCCGGGATCGGTAAAGTCGATGAACTCGACCTCGAGGCGGCAGGTGCGCTGGTACGCGGCCAGCAGCCGGTGGGTGCCGCCATAACAGTCGTGCGGCGCGATGATGCGCTCGCCGGGCTCGGCCAGCGTGAGCGCGAGGGTGATCGCCGACATGCCGGTGTTGGTGACCACGGCGCCGACGCCGCCTTCGAGCTCGGCGAGCGCAGAACCCAGGAGATCGCGCGTTGGATTGCCCGAACGCGAGTAGTCGTAGTCGCGCGGCTGCTCGAGGCCCCTGAAAGCGTAATTGGCCGACAGGTGGATCGGCGGCACGACGGCGCCGTGCGCCGCATCACTCTCGATGCCGGCGCGCACGGCGGCCGTCTGAGATCGGCGTTTCTTCGTCATGGGCGGTCTCCCTCGAGCGCGACGGCGAAGGCCGGCGCGAGCAGCGCGCGCTCCTTGAGGAACGCGTCGTGACCGTAGGAGGAGTGCAGTTCGACGAGTCGGCAGGGTCCGGCGAGGGTCGACGCCAACTCGCTGATGTCTTCCCACGGCACGAGCTGGTCTTCGTGAATTGCGACGAGCGTGACGGGCGTTCGGATTCGCGCGGGGTCCACGCGATGCAGGTCGATGGACTCCGACAGGCACAGGAACGACTCCGGCGAATGTCGGCGCGCGTATTCGTCGCCACGCGCAAACAAGTATTCCTCCACGGCGAAATCCGTTCGGCAGCTGACCTGTGCATCCACCGGAAAACGCGAGCCGAGGTCGGCCCGGGTGCGATAGGTCGTCATGGCGAGCGCGCGCGCGATGCGAAGGCCCGCCGGTCCGTCGCCGAACTTGATCGCGAGCCGCACGATTTCGCGCTGGATCGCACGCCAAGCGGTGGAAAGCGTGTTGCTGCGGTGCGCGGCGCTGATGGCCAGCAGGTGGCCGATGCGGTCCGGCGCGAGCTCGGCCAGTGCGAGCCCCACCATCCCGCCGTAGGAAGCGCCGACGAAGGCATGCAGGGACTCGATGCCGAGGTGATCGCAAACGGCGAGCAGGGCGCGCGCCTGGTCACGCACGTCGATGGGCGTGACGCAGTCCCAGCCGCCTTGAGCGCCGCTGCTTGCGCCGCTTGCGCCCAGCCAGTCAATCCCGAGCACGCGAAAGCGGTTCGTATCGAGCGGCAGGCCCGGCCCGACCAGGGCCGGCCACCAGGCCCGGCGCGGATCGGCCATGTCAAAGGCTCGGCGATGTGCGGAGATGCCGCCGAGCGCCACAACCACCGGCGCGCCGACGGCGCCGGCGAGCCTCCAGGCGATTCGTACCGAACCGAGGCTGCCGCCGCGATACAGGGGGAGGGAGGCCAGCTCAACCTGGCCTTCCCGGGACTCCGGCGCTGCCACTGGAAGGACGCGCAACTCGACCGGCGGCTTCGCCGCAACGGCGGAATGGTTCGACAAGGGCGGCTCTCCTCTGGCAATGGCGCATGACCCATTCCTGCGGAGAGCCCGTTCGGCGGGCCGACTGTATCCATCGCTCCCGGCAGCGCCGGGGGATACAGCCACTCATCTGTCGGCGGACGGCAAACCGTCCTCCGCAGGAGTTGGCACCATTCCGGGCATGCAGCCCCGGCGGTTGCCCCGGCGTCGTCGGGCCTTTCCCTCAGCCGGTCTCGATGAGCGGGACCAGCCTAGCGGGGGTTCGCGGCGGAAGTCAAGCCGCGGTTGCAGGTTCTGTGCCATTGTATTAACGTATTAATACATTCGCACAGTTCAGGGCTGCCCCATG
>Ga0187893_10007566_pt1 | contig 17704 bp, 13 predicted proteins | sample MA1701074metaG_FD_139574 | JGI IMG/M metagenome (GOLD analysis project Ga0187893, IMG submission 139574) | White microbial mat communities from a basaltic lava cave in the Kipuka Kanohina Cave System on the Island of Hawaii, USA - MA170107-4 metaG ... | reverse complement strand
CGACGGAATCGTGACCGATTCCGCTCCCATCCGCTTCGGAGCGTTCCGTTCGGAGTTTTGTTGGCGGCTCTAAACTTGTTCATCAATCATGGGCAAGCTGGAAGCTCGCCCTACAATTTCGGCAGATTATTTTTTATCATCTCCGTGATTCGTGTGGCGAGGCGCAACGCCTCGGTGGCTTGATCGCCCGAAACGAGTGGCTGCTTTTTTTCGCGGACACATTCGATGAAGGATTGGAGTTCGAGGCGAAGCGGCTCCTGTTTTTGCAACGGCAGCGCTTCGCGAACGATTTCCACGTCGCCGAGTTCCGCGACGGTCATTCGGTCGGGGGCTTTGCCGAACAGTTTGCGCGCGGCTTCCTTCAAAATCGCTGTTTTGGTGGGACCGAGTCGGTCGCGCGCGGCGGATTTGGCGCGCTGGGTTTTGCGGATGAGCGTGCCGTTCTGTTTCTGGTAATCGAGCGAAACGTAAAGGTCGGGCGCGAACACGCGAATCTTGCGCATCCGCTCGATGCTCGCGCGGCTGGCGGTGACGTTGGCGACCGCGCCGTTGGCGAACGTGAGCCGCGCGTTGGCTATATCTTCGCTGCGGCTGAGGATGGGGACGCCGACGGCGGTGACATCCTTGAGCGGCGATTTGACGAGATGCAGGATGATTTCCAAATCGTGGATCATCAGGTCGAGCACGACGCCGACTTCCGTGCCGCGCGGCTGGTAGGGCGCGAGTCGGTGCGCCTCGATGAAAATGGGGTGTTGCACGGATTGCTCGAGGAAACGGATGACGGGGTTGAATCGCTCGACGTGACCGACCTGCAACACGCAACCGTTCTTCTTCGCGAGGGCGCAAAGCGATTCTGCCTGCTCGACATTTTGGGTGATCGGTTTTTCGATGAGCGTGTGGATGCCGCGCGAGAGGAACGTTTGCGCCACGCTGAAATGCTGGTCGGTCGGCGTGGCGATGCTGACGGCGTCGGCGGCTTCGGCAACGGATTCGAGCGAGGAAAAAATTTTGCCGCCGTAATTTTTTTGCGCGGCGACGGCTTTGGATTCCGTCACATCGAACACGCCGACAAACTCGACGCCCGACGCGCCATTGCGCGCCATTTCGCCATAGATGCGTGCGTGTTGCGTGCCGAGATGACCGACGCCGACGACGGCGAGTTTGAGAGTGGAGTTTTTCACAATTCTTTCGTGCTCGTTCTCGTCGTCGTCCTCGTCCTCGAAATTGATTTGATTCGACGACGAGGACGAGGACGACGACGATTACGATTGGCTGGCGATGGCGATCATCTTGATGTTAGCGTCGTCTGCAGCAGCGGCGACTTTTTCACGGTCGAGCAGGAGGGTCTTGCCCGCCTCGATGGCGAGGACGGTAATTTTGGCGGCGGCGCAGATTTCGATGGTCTTGGTGCCGATGCAGGGAACGTCGAAACGGAAATCATGTCTGGGTTTGCTGACTTTGACGACGGTTCCACCGCCTGACTCGCCCGCGAGCGCGCCGCCGCGTTTGATGCATTCGTCGGTGCCTTCAAATCCTTCGACGGCGAGGACGGTGCCGTTTTTGACGACGACAGTTTGTCCGATGTCGAGTTCGCTGACGGCTTTGGCGATTTTCCAGCCGAAATCCACGATCTCCTGTTGGTCGCTGGAAAGTTTGCGTCCCGCGATGATACCCGTCTTGGGAACGTGGTCACCAAGAAACGCGCGCGCGTCGAGCAGCGTGACGCCGTCCTTGGCGAGTTCTTCTGCCACGGCGCCGAAAATGGTTTCGGCGTTGCGCGCTTTGAGCCGCGCGGCGACGGCGACCATTCTGAAATCGAGCGAGATGTCTTTGAAGAGATTTGAAGGTCGGAGCGAGCCCGCCATCACGCATTCGCGGATGCCGTTGTCGGTGAACGTGCGGATAAGTTTGTTGAGTTTGCCGATTTTGACCCAGTTCACTTCGTCCACGAGCGGCGCGATGTCCTGCGAAGTTTCTCCCTCGAAGGCGACGGCGACGATTTTTTTGACGCCTTGATTTTTGGCGGAGCGGGCAAGGAGCAACGGGTATTCGCCGCCGCCTGCGATGATGCCGAGTTGTTGGACTGTTTCCATTCTTGCGCCGCCGCGCACTGCGTCTTAGCCAGCCGCGCAGCGCGACGCTACAACGCGGCTTGCGAAAGCGTCAATGCGATTGCGAGCAGACATTCCCCATTTTGATTCAGAAGATTGACGCAGAGCGAGTTGGAGGGTCACGCTCCGTCGTGACCGCATTGGCGAATCGGACACGACAGAGCGCGTCCCTCCAATTTGGGGAATTTCTGGATTGCGAGTTTTGCGCTTGCGTTGCAGGACGGTTGGGACAATTGTTTCGGGCAATTCAGAACGACGGAGGCAGACCATGAACGAGACAGGAATCCCACCGCAAAACCCTTATTCGCCGCAGCAGATGCCGCCGCGCCGCACTGGCACGGGGATGAAAATTTACGCGGTGCTCGTCACGATTTTTCTCGCGGTGAGCCTGTTCGCCAACTTGCTGTTACTGGTTGTGGTCGGCGTGGTTGCCAGCGGCGACATCAACCCGCGCACGAATCTCAAGGAGATCGTCGTGGGCGGCGATGACACGGCTTCGGATAAGATTGTCATCATAGATGTGGTGGGGATGATCAGCGGCATCGGCCGTTCGGAAGCGATGGTCGGGCAGGTGCGCACGCGGTTGAAGCAGGCGCTCGCCGATTCCAAGGTCAAGGCGATTGTGTTGAGAATAGACAGTCCAGGCGGCGAAGTGACCGCGTCGGACACGTTGTATCAGGAATTGAAGAAGGCGCGCGGCCAAAAGCCGATCATCGCATTTATTAATTCGGTGGGCGCGTCGGGGGCGTATTATCTGAGCATGGGCGCGACGGAAGTGATGTGCACGGAGACGGGGATGACGGGTTCGATTGGCGTGATTGCGCAGTCGGTGAATTTCGGCGGGTTGATGAACAAACACGGCGTCGAAGCATATACGTTCAAGAGCGGCAAGAACAAGGATTTGCTCAATCCGTTCAAGGTGCCGACGGAAAAGGAGAAGGCGGAGCAGGGCGCGGTGATGCAGGCGATGATTGATGAGATGTATGAACGGTTCCTCGGCATCGTCGCGGACGAGCGCAAACTGGACAAGGACGCGCTGCGCAACGGCGTGGCGGACGGGCGGGTGTTGACGGGATTGAAGGCGAAGGATGCGAAGCTGGTGGACGGCGTGGGGAGTTTTGAGAACGCGCTGGCGACGGCGCGCAAACTCGGGCTCGTCGCGGGCGCTTACAAGGAAGTCAAATATCAGGAACCGTTTTCGCTGGGCGACATTTTTTGGATGATGGAATCGAAGGCGAACGCGCCTGCGGTGCAGGTGAACCTGTTGCCCGTGAATTTTTCACTGGAACCAGGCAGGCTGTATTTCCTGTCGCATCATCTGGGATTTTAAGCAGCCAAGATGCGGCGACAGGTATCTCGATGCGGCGATGCCGACTGTTTCCTATTTGTTTTCAGGGTTTGGCTCCGACTCTCTTGGCAACAAACCCGCCGCTCTCGACAGTTCAGCCATCAAAAACGCGCACAACGGGGTGAGATGCAGCAACAACCTGTTGGCGGCTGTCTCCAACAAATCCTTCACGGGCCAGGGTGATACGACAAAAATATAGCCGTACATAGCGAACGATAGGCAGACGATGAGGGACAGCCAGCTTTGCGGGGGTTTGATGAGGAGAGGCAGACAGAACACGATTACCAATAAAAAAAGTGCCCAGAACCCCAGCCAATCGTACGTATTCCCACAATAATGGAATGTGCCCTTCAGCACTTCAGGGAAGCGGGAGATTTCCTCGAAGAAGAATTTCGGACTAAGTCGCGAAGCGTAATCTTCATGCACTTTGGGAATGTTCGCTCGAAAAACAAACCACAGCGCCGTCAACGTCATGGGCACAACAAAAACCCACAAAGCGACGGACGGGATTCGTCTCGCTTTTCGTTGCACGGCCAAAAGGGTTATCGCAGCGACAAGGAAAATGACAAAAAAACCAATTCCCTCATTTTTTATAAAAAGCATTCCAGTCGCGAATAGCCCAGCCAGTTTCAAGTCATCGCTGTGGTTATCCCGTATCCATAAATAGAAACAGCCGAACCCCGACAGGACAAAAAGTCCCAAAGGCACATCGGTCATCAATCGCGCTGTCTGGCTCAACACCATGGGAACTCCGAATAGCAGTGCGGTGAACAACAAGGCGCTGAATGAACTGACACACCGACGCAGGATTCCGTAAAACGTAGCGGCTAGGGCCAGTAAAAGTGCGGGCGAAAGGAGTTTTAGGGACTCGAGGTCGGTGTCGCCCACGCATGCCCAGATCCACGTCATTGTGATTGGCCATAACAACGGGTAATCAAGATGGGAAAACGCTTTGGTCACGTCCTGAAAGTAAGGCGTGGCAGCGACAGATTCGTGGAACAACACTTTTGCCTTGAACGCCCAGATTGCGATCACATCCCATTCCACCAGTGGTTCAAGCAAGCTGACGCCACTGACCAGAGCGATCGTGACGGCAATGAAAATCAAAGCCCCTACTTCAACAATCCGCATCCACGGCGCGCGTCGTGCGACGGTTTTTTCAGGAGACGAACAAAAAAATTCCCGCACCTGTTCTTTGCGGAACAGGAAGGCGAGCACACCCAATAAAATTGCTTCGCAAACCCCAAACCACCAGACAGGTTTGAGACCGCACCACGACCCGATGAATAACGACAGCGTCAGTGTCACGAGTCCCAGGCAAAAACTCAGACCGAACTTCGCGGCAGAAGTCCACCGTTGCATGTCCGATGTCAGCAGGGTGAAAACTGCAATGCCGATAAGTTCGATGACGGCGATGCCGAGGCACGCCCTGATTAGTGTCATGGCGCGGTTCCTCCAGCGATTTCACGGAGGTTCAGCAGCCGCACTCCCCATCGCGTGGACGTCACGACGTGAGTATAGCCAGATTCAAGGAGGCGTGAAAACTCGTTTGAGGGCACGGGCTTGGCATTTTTTTCAAATGTGGAGCCATCCTTGATGACGACGGTTTCAGTCGTGACATCAAGGGCAGACGGATGCCACAGGCTCGCGCCGTAAAAATAAAGCAAAAGCCCTGGCACATTCAGATAAACTTTAGCATCAGGTGGCAGATGTTCTCCGTTTTCCACGACCCACCGCCAACCCATGGCGACGTTTGACTGCGGCGGAGAGAGCATTTCCAATGGTCTGCTTTTATAATAGATCTCCTGCAACTGAGGGCGCCCTGCCCGAGCCAAAAAACTCTGCCATTCATTGGAGCCAATGGACCCGCGTTCAAGCATTGGTTTACCCTGGAGTTTGCTGAAGAGGCTGCCGTAATCGGAAAAGTTGTGCATGCCCCAAAAAACCATGAACACGAGCGCGGCGAAAAAAAGCCATTGGCGTAACGAGACGGGATTGCGTGGGGATTTGGGCATCCACCCTCTTTTTTCGTTTGAAGATGACTTTTGTTGTTTCACGCGATCTCCACAGGGCACTTCGGCAGCGAGTCCAAAAACACACGACCATAATTTTTCGTCAACACACGGTTGTCCAGGATCACCACGATCCCCTTGTCCGTTCGGCTGCGAATCAACCGTCCGACGCCCTGCCGCAATTTCAACACGGCTTCAGGCAGCGAGTATTCGTTGAACGAACTGCCGCCTCGCGCCTCGATCGCCTCCATTCGCGCTTCCACCAGCGGATGGTCAGGCACGGCAAACGGCAGTCGCGTGATGATGACGTTACTCAACGCCTCGCCTGGCACATCCACGCCCTGCCAGAAACTGTCGGTGCCGAACAGCACGCTGTCCCTGTCAGCCTTGAACTGTTCCAGCAGACTGCGGCGCGACGTTCCCATCCCTTGCACAAAACACTGAACGCCGAGGTCGCGGAAAAATCCGTCCATCTCCGCCGCCGCGTCGCGCATCAGGCGGTAACTCGTGAACAGCACCAGCGCCTTGCCGTGCGTTTTTTTGATGAAATGTTCAAGCTGCTCAATCAACGCGTCCTTGTAACCGTCATCGCGCGGGTCGGGCATTGTCTTCGGGATGAAAATTTTCATCTGCCGCGCGAAATCAAACGGCGACCCGAGTTGCAGCGGCTCGGCGTCCTCGGCGCCGATTCGCTTCTGGAAATAATCCAGACGCCCCGCAATCGCCAACGTCGCGCTGGTCATCACGACTGAATCGTGCGGCTCGAACAGCATCGTGCGGAGATAATGCGCCACGTCCACGGGCGCGGCGTGCAACTCAACGTTGGTCTGCTGTTTGCCGCTTCGTTCCACCCAGTAAACGTGGTCGTCAAATTTCTGCTGTAGAAATGCCGCGATGGAGTCGCGCAATTCGATGCCGCGCCGCGCCCATTCACGCAATTCCTCCCTGAAATCATCCTGCTTCGTCTGTTTGATAAGCTCGCCCATCTTGTGCAGCAAGTTCCCCAGCGGCGCGTTCAAAGTGTCCACCACGATGTCGGGTTTGCGGACGCGCATGGTCGAGGGGAGGACAAGCATCTTGCTTGTCCGTTCTCGGTCTGGGGCAAGCACGGATGCTTGCCCTACACTGAACGCCGCCTGTTGCACGTTGCCGAAAAAAATCTCCGCGCGCTGCAACGTGTCGTTCACGTCGCGCACCAAATCGCCCTTGCGCAGAACTGCCAGCAATCCTTTCTCGGTTTTCTCATTCCACAAACGGTGCAGCAGCCACCGCACGGACGCGTGGGTGACGCGGATGCCGATGTGTTCCGCCGCGACCGATTCCAGCGTCTGCGCCTCGTCGAGCACGATGAAATCGAACGGCGGCAACAGCACACCTTTCCTCTCGTCCTCGTCCTCGTCGTCCTCGTCCTCCATCTCCGCGCGAATCGCCAACTCGGAAAGCAACAGGTGGTGGTTCACCACGAGCAGGTCTGCCTTGAGCATTTCGCGCCGCGACTGTTGATAGAAACAGCGCGTCCCGTGTTGCTCGCAAAATTTTGGCGTGCAGATGCCGCGTTCGGAGCAGACTTCCGCCCACACCTTCGGGTCGGGCTGCGGGTTGAGGTCGGACAGGCTACCGTCCTTCGTCGTGCGCGCCCATTCGGCGATGCGTTTGAGTTCCGCGTGCTCGGAACTGGCGAACAGTTTTGCGGAATCCTTGAGCGCGCGCGCGAGGCGGCGCGGACAGAGGTAGTTCGCGCGACCTTTGACGAGGACGGCATTGAACGCAATTCCTTCCGATTTTGGATTTTGGATTTTAGATTTTGGATTGGCGGACGACGCGTCTTCTGTCCGACGTTTTTCCAATGCAGTCAGCAACCGTTCGTCCTTCACGTCCTTGAGAACCCGTTGCACGAATGGGATGTCCTTTTCGATGAGCTGCTCCTGCAAATTGATGGTGTGCGTGGAAACGACGGCGCGTTTTTTGCGCGCCAGCGCGTGAAGAATCGCGGGGATGAGATACGCGTAACTCTTGCCGACGCCCGTGCCCGCCTCGACGGCGAGGTGACACGATTCCGTCAGGGCGCGCCCGACCGCCGTCGCCATCTGCTGTTGCGGCGCGCGAAACTCAAACCCCTCCGATGCGGACAGCAATCCGCTTCGTGAAAAAATATCGCCAGCGATTTGCGCAAGATCGAGCGGTCGTGGGGCGGTGTCGGAAGCTGACAAAATCACGACGGCAGAGTAGCGGGAGCGGCATGGGAAAACAAGAGCTTGACGTATTTGACCTCACTGACTATTCTCCCCACAGATACGATTGGGCGAAGAAGCCGTGGCGCGAAGTGGGCAACAAACCCACTTTTTTGTTGGCTAAATTGCGCGGCACGGTGGATTTGCCAATTCGGGAGAAGCCGATGAATGGTGAATTAACAGCGGCATTGGATTATTTGGAGAAGGAACGCGGGATTGACCGCGAATTGATTGTCCAGTCCATGGAGACAGCCATCGTTGCAGCCGCCAAGAAGGGCGGCGTGGCGGGGCGCGATTTGCGCGTCCAGATTGACCGCCAGACGGGCGACATCAAGGCGTGGTCGAAGCAACTCGTGGTCGAGGTTGTCCGCGACCGTTACACTGAAATCACGCAGAACCGCGCCAAACTTTACAAGCCCGACGCGCAACTCGGCGAAGAGGTCGAGGTCGAGATCAACCCCCAATACCTCGGGCGCATCGCCGCGCAGACGGTCAAGCAGTTGATGATGCAGCGCATCCGCCAGTGTGAGCGCGACAACCTTTTCACGGAATACAAAGACCGCGTCAACGACATCGTCACGGGCACCGTGCGACGCTTCGAGCGCGGCGACGTGGTGGTGGACCTCGGCAAATGCGAAGCGACGATGCCCAACAAGGAGCGTGTGCCGACCGAGGAATACAACGTCGGCGACCGTGTGCGCGCATTGTTGCTCAACGTGGACAACGAGACGGGCGGGCTTTCGATGATTTTGTCGCGCGCGCATCCTGATTTTGTGAAGCGATTGTTCGCACTGGAAGTTTCGGAGATCGGCGACAAGACCGTGGAAATCAAAGCCATCGCCCGCGAGGCGGGATTCCGCACCAAGATCGCCGTCCACAGCGCCGACGAAAAAGTGGACCCCGTCGGCGCGTGCGTCGGCATGCGCGGCGGTCGCGTCAAAAACATCGTCCGCGAACTCAACGGCGAAAAAGTGGACATTATCCGATGGTCGCCCGACATCCGCGCGTTTGTCGCGAACGCGTTGCAGCCCGCGAAACTCAAGAACCTCGAAATTGATGAGGCAACTCATCGAGTGAAAATCATCGTCGAGCCAGACCAGCTTTCGCTCGCCATCGGCAAACGCGGGCAGAACGCGCGCCTCACCTCCAAGCTCACGGGCTGGAAGGTGGACATCGAAGCCGACGCGACAGCGACCATGGGCTTTGAAGACCAGATGGCGCACGCGATCCAGGCGATTGCCGCCATTGAAGGCATTGACAAGGTGACAGCAGACCTGCTCGTCAAGCACGGCTTTGCCACGGTCGAGGGAATCCTCGATGCATCCGCTGAAGACATCGCCGAGATTCCCGACATCACTCCTGAAAAAGCCGCCGCCATCATGAGCGCGGCGCAGGCGCACGCCGCAAAAAGTGCGCAGCCCGCCGCGGCGCCCGCCGCCGCCGAGCCGCCCGCGCAGACGGATTCACCCAGCGAACCGCAAGTGCACGAACAAGCGCAGTAATGTGAAGGAACGGAGCGCCCCGTGTTTTGGGGCGAAAAGCGTATGCGGATTCACAGCTAAAACGGCGAGCCATGAAACCGAGGTTCGCCATCACAACCCAGAAAGGAAATTGCGTCGCCGCGAGCAGGCGCGCAATCGTGTTGCACCATGCCCATTCGGGTCTACGACCTAGCCAAAGAAGTGGGTCTCTCGAACAAGGATGTCATCGAGAAACTCACGGGGATGGGACTGACCGTCAAAAGTCAGTCTTCCACCATCCCCAACATTTACGCCGACGAGCTGCGCAAGACGCTCGGCGTCGCCATTCCTGCGCCCGCAGCTAAGGGCGCAAAATCTTCCGCAAAAGAATCTCCTGCAGCCGCTCCCGCCGCGCCTCCCGCGCAAACCTCCACCGCTGTCGCTCCGCCGCCCGCCGCCGTTTCCAACGCGCCCAAGACCGTTTCCCTCGCGCCAGCCGTCGCTGAGCCTCCGCATAAAATCGAACAGCAAATTCTCACGCCGACAATTCCGCCTCCCGCACAACCGCCGCGCGCGCCCGCAGGCGGGCACCCCACGCCCAAAACCGCGCCCACAGTCACAGTCGCGCAGCCCAAGGCGCCCACCGTCACACAGCCGCCCGCGAAACTTCCTCCTTCGCGTCCCGCGCCTCCGCCTCCACCTCCGCCAAAGCCCGCGCCGCCTCCCGCCGCGCCGCAACCCGTGGTCGTTGTCAAATCGGGCGAAACATTGAAAATGAAGCCGCCCATTGTCGTCAAGGACCTCGCCGCGCGGCTCGGCTTGAAGCCGTTCCAACTCATTCAGGAACTCATCGAGGTCAACGTCTTCGCCACGATGAACCAGACACTGGACGAGACAGCGGCGAAAAAAGCCTGCGCCCGTCACGGCGTCATTTTTGAACTGGAAAAGCGCGACCACACGCAGATCGCGCGTCCCATCCTCGAAAAGGCGCCCGTTATCGAGAAACACGTCGAGACGGAAGCCGACCTCCAACTGCGTCCGCCCGTCGTCACGTTCATGGGGCACGTTGACCATGGCAAAACGTCGCTGCTCGACGCGATTCGAAAGGCGAACGTTGCCGCCAAGGAGGCGGGCGGCATCACGCAGCACATCGGCGCCTACACCGTCGAAATTCCGCATCCCGAACTGAAGAACGAAAAACGCCGCATCACTTTTCTCGACACCCCTGGCCACGCCGCCTTCACGCAGATGCGCGCGCGCGGCGCGAACCTCACCGACATCGTCGTGCTCGTCGTCGCCGCCGATGACGGGTTCATGCCGCAGACCATCGAGGCGCTCAACCACGCCCGCGCCGCCAGGGTGCCGATCCTTATCGCGGTCAACAAGATGGATCTGCCCTCGGCGAACCCCGAACGCGTCAAACGGCAGTTGCAGGAACACGAGTTGACGCCCGAGGAATGGGGCGGACAGACCATCGTCTGCGAAGTTTCCGCCACCAAACTCAACGGCATCAACCACCTGCTCGAAATGATTCTGCTGCAGGCGGACATTCTCGAACTCAAGGCGAACCCCGACCGTCCCGCCGAAGGCAACGTCGTCGAATCGCAAATGGAACCCGCGGGTCCGACCGTCACCGTTCTCATTCGCAAAGGCACGCTCAAGGTCGGCAACGCCGTCGTCTGCGACCGATTCCACGGCAAGGTCAAGGCGCTCACCGATTACCTCGGCAAACGCACCCGACAGGCGACGCCGTCGGAAGCCGTGAAGATTCTGGGTCTGAACGGATTGCCAGCGCCAGGCACGCAATTCATCGTCACGCCCTTGCTCGACGTGGCGCGTTCGCAGGCTGAGGAAACCGCGCAGAGCCAGACGGTCGCCGCCAAGGCGCCGCCCAAGCGCGCGTCGCTCGAAGACCTGTTCGCGCAATTTTCGGGCACCGACCAGAAAGAGTTGAAACTCATCATCAAAGCCGACGTGCAAGGCTCGCTCGAGGCAATCCACGAGGCGTTGCGCAAAATCAAGAGCGACAAGGTCAGCCTCTCGATACTGCACTCCGCCATCGGTCCCATCACGGAAAGCGACGTGCAACTCGCCGCCGCCTCCAACGCCGTCATCATCGGTTTCCACGTCAAGATCGAGACGAACGTCAGCGACATCGCCAAACACGAGGGCGTGCAAATCAAGCTCTACTCCATCATTTACGAACTGCTCGATCAGGTCGAAAAGGCGATGGAAGGGTTGCTCGAACCCGAACTCAAGGAGCTGGTCCTGGGTCACGCCGAGGTGCGCCAGATTTTCGAGATTTCCAAGGGCAAGGTCGCGGGCTGCCTCGTCAAGGACGGCCGCGTCCCGCGCAACGCGCGCGTGCGCGTCATGCGCCGCGGTCAGGCGCAGGTCGAGACCAGGTTTTCCTCGCTCAAACGATTTCAGGACGACGTGTCCGAAGTCCGCGCGGGGCAGGACTGCGGCATTCGGCTGGAGAATTTCACGGATTACCAGGTGGGCGACATCCTCGAATGTTATCAGGTCGAAAAAGTCGCGCAGAAATTGTGACCGCCAATCTGAGGAGGCGGAGTGTCGGAGAAGCTCGATGCGTTTCTAACATTTTGACCCCTTTAACCCTTTTAACCGCTTGAACCCAACACCCATGAACCGCCGCCTGCAACGAGTCAACGAACTGGTCAAACGCGAAGTCGGCGAAATCATCCGCCGCGATTTCATCGTCAGCGAGTTCGGCGTCGTCACGGTCACCTCGGTGGCAATCAGCCCCGACCTCAAGAACGGTCGGATTTTCGTCAGCGTCATCGGCACGCCGCAGCAACAGACCCACACACTACGCGCTCTGGGCGCGCGGCGCGGCGCCATTCAGCGCGAGATGTCGCGCACCGTCATCCTCAAATACACGCCGCACCTTGATTTTCTGCTCGACGAGACAGGCGAGCGCGCCGACCGCATCCATCGCATCCTCGACGACCTTCACCTGCCAGAGGACGAATCCGTGTGAGGCGGCAGAAACTCACCTCACGGAGTCCGCGATTCCCTTCTCGAACTCGCTCCATTTCACCGCGAACATCTTTTCCGCCATGCTCGCGTCGCCCGTGTTGTCCTCCTGCAACATCAACAACTGGTCGCGCGTGAACGGCGGACGGCTCATCAGCGCCTCCAGCACGAACGCCTGCGCGCGCGCAATCGGCAGCGGCACGTGAATCAGTTTGCGCCGTTTCCCCATCGCGCCGCGCAACACGCGCATCAACTCGTTCATCGTGAACACCTTCGGTCCGACCAGTTCATACGCCTGCCCGATGCTCGCATCGCTCTTGACCGCCGCCACGAAACAATGCGCCACATCCTCCACCGCGACGGGTTGCAGTTTGTTTTCGCCGTCGCCGATGACGGGCGCGAACGGCGCGAGCCGAATCACGCGCGCCAGATCGTTCACGAACTCGTCGCGTTTCCCGAAAATCACCGACGGACGAAAAATCGTCCAACTCAACCCGCTGCCGCGCACGATCTCCTCGGCTTCCCACTTTGTCTTGTGGTAACGGCTCCGCCCGTCCGCCCTAGCGCCGAGCGCGCTCATGTGCAGGAACCGTTTCACGCCGCCTTTTTTCGCCGCCTCCACGATGTTCCGCGTGCCGTCCACGTGGACGCGCTCGAACGTCTGCTCCAACCGTTCGCGGATCACGCCGACGAGATGGATGCCGCATTTCACGTCCTTCATCGAGCCGCTGAGTGAATCGGGATTGAGGATGTTGCCGTGGAACAACTCGACGCCGAACTCGCGCTCCAGCCAGCGCGCGCGATTTGGCTCACGCACGACGGCGCGCACCGCGAATCCCTGTTCGCGCGCCTGTTTGGCGATTTCCCGCCCGACAAATCCCGTCGCGCCTGTGATTAAAATCATTTCGGTTTATGTTTGTGTGGAGGGTCGCGCTCTGTCGTGACCCCATTGGCGCATCCCGCAAAGCGGGACGGAACGCGCCCCTGCCTTGGGAAATTTCGCTTCTGGAAAAATGCGTGGCGAAAATAGAGACTTTGCCATACGCTCGCAACGAAAATGCGTTTTTGCGGAAGCGTATTCACACTTTCAAGGAGGCGGCAATGATCATCAAAATTCTCATCGGGGCGTGCATCGGGCTGTTTGGCGGCGTCGCCAGCGGGTTCTTCGGCATCGGCGGCGGCGTGGTGATGGTGCCCGCGTTCATGTATTTCTTCGCGATGGACATCAAGAAAGCCATCGGCACGTCGCTGCTCATCATCGTGCCGACCGCCATCGTGGGCGCGACGAACTACATCCGAAAGGGGAACGTGAGTTGGGAGATGTTCCTTATCGTCGCCGCGTTCGCCATCGTCGGCGGGTTCGTCGGATCGGTCGTCGCGCAACGGCTTGACAGCGATTTGCTCGCGCGGATGTTCGGCGGACTGCTGATTCTCGTCGGCATCCTGCTCATCTGGCAGGGACCGCTCAATCAATTCTCGCCCAGATGAAACGCGCCGCCAGCGTCTCGCTGGCTGAGCTTCCAGATGAAACTCTTCCTGCCAGCAGGATGCTGGCAGCACGCTGCGTCACTCCCCTGTGAACACCGAGCGCCCGCCGATAATCGTGCGGCGAACGCGGAACGATTCGTCGAAGAAAACGATGTCCGCGTCCTTGCGCTCTTCAAGGCTGCCTTTTCTGCCGCTGATGCCGAGCACGCGCGCGGGCGTCAGGCTCGCCATCCGCACCGCGTCCACGAGCGAAATCCCGATGTGCGCAATGTTTTTGACGAGCATGATGGTTTGCGCCGTGCTGCCCGCGAGGCTTTTTTTGTCGGCGGTCAACGCGACGCCGTCGGCGTCAACGGCTTTGACGTTGCCAATCTGAAATTCCGAGCCTTCCGCCAGCCCCGCGCCCGCGGTCGCGTCGGTGACGAGACAGACGCCGTCCACGCCCTTCGCCTTGATGGCGAGTTTCATCACCGCGGCGGGAAGATGTTTGCCGTCGGCGATGAGTTCCACCGTCACGCGGTCGTCGGCGAGCGCGGCTTCGGCGAACCCCGCGCTGCGGAACGCGCCATTCTTCGTCATGGACGACATGCAATTGAATAGATGCGTCGCGTGGCTCAGCCCGCGCTCGAACGCCTGCGCCGCGATTTCCGCGGTCGCCTCCGTGTGCCCGCCGCTGGCGAGAATCTCGTGCTCGGCGAGTTTTTCAATCAAGTCGAACGCCCCCTCCAGTTCGGGCGCGAGCGTCACGTGAGTGATCACGTCGTCGCGCTCCAGCCATTGCTCGTATTCCTTCGGGTTCGGCACGCGAATCTGCGCGGGGTCCTGCGCGCCAGGCTTCGCGGGCGAAATGAACGGACCTTCGATGTGCACGCCAATCAACTCCGCTCCGCCAAAATCGTGTCCCTGCGCGTTCGCGACGGCTTCCACCGCCTTGAGAATCGCCTCCGCGTCAGCCGTCGCCGTGGTCGGCGTCATCGCCGTCGTTCCGCCCGCTGCATGGAACCGCGCGATTTTGCCGAGCGCCTCCACCGTCGCCTCCATCGTGTCGCATCCCATCGCGCCGTGAACGTGGATGTCAATGAACCCTGGCGCGACGAAACATCCGCCCGCGTCAACGGTCTCCTCGCCGCTGTCGGGCTGCAATGATTCGGCGGGGGCGATGCGGACAATTTTCCCCTCGCGTTCCTGCAATGAAAACCCCGTGATGATTTCCCTCGGTGTGACGATTTTTCCGTTCGTGATGAGCATGAACTGAGACTACGCGGAAACTCACGGAGGCGACAAGACACTTTTCATTTCCGCGCGATTATTTTTTACGCGCACCGTGACCGCGCCGTGCTCCGCCGTGTCGAACACGCGAACACCGCGTTCCTTCAGCCGTTGCAGCAACTCCGACGGCGCGCCTTTGCCGCCCCACGGATCGCCGCGATTGAGGATGACAGTCCGAGCGCCAACCCGATCCAGAAATTCAGGCGTGCCCATGGTTTCCCGTGAATGGCTGCCGAGCACGAGAACGTCGCTTTTCAAGTCGGTGTTGGAATTGACGAGCCATTTCTCCACGGTCTCGCCCGCGTCGGACATCAACAGCATCCGCACGCCTCCGATGCGCAGATGAATCACCATCGAATTGTCGTCGAATGTCTTGAAGGGCGTTGCCGCGGGCGGGTGCAACACGCGGATGTCAGAATAGTCGCCCAGTAACACCGCATCTTTCGCGGCGGCGCGGCGCAGTGGAATCCCCTCGCGTTGCGCCAATTCGAGCATCTGTTTTTGCGTTCTTCCCGACGGGTTGCGCCAGCCAGTTTCGACAATCTCACCGATTTTAATCTGCGGCGTCAGTCCCGCCAACCCGCCCGAATGATTCACGTCCCATTGCGTGACGATGAGACGCGGCAGCGTTGCAAGCCCGTTGCGTTGCAGGAACGGCGCGATCGTGTGGCGCGCGGCGCCTTCGCGTCCCGCGTCAATGAGCGCGTCGCGGTCTTTGCCAGGCAAATCCACAAACACCGCGCTGCCTGAGCCGACATCCAGGAACGTGACCTCGCCTTCGTCGGGTTGCGGCAGGTGCGTCCACGCCAGCGCCAACGCCACGGCGCAGGAGACCGACGCCGTCGAGAACACGCGAATCCATTTCCGAAACATCCAGCCCGTCATCACCGCCACCATCGCCGCGTAATACGCCGCCATCAACCACGCGGACGGCGGCTTGACGAAAAAATAACCCCACGGGATTTGCGCCAGCCAATCCACGATGCGGATCATCAGCACCCCGAAAAACAGGTTCGCGTTGTTCAACGTCACCACCAGCCAGTCGGAGAACAGCGACGCGACTGCCGCGACGAACCCCGTCGCCACCATGCAAAACGCGAGGAACACCACCGCAACGTTGCTCAGCAGTGAGATGGGCGAGACGAGATTGAAGTAATACGCGATGAACGGCGCCGAGCCGATCCACGCCGCAACCGTCAGCGCAAAATAGCGCGCCAGCGGAATCCAGACTTTGTCGAACCCGCGCCGCCATGGCGAAAACGATTCGCGCGGCAGGAACGGGTCGGCGGCAAAACGGTTGATCAACAGTTTTTCGCACAACGGCATCCCGACAAGAATCGAGCCGACCACCGCGAACGACATCTGGAACCCGCCGTCGAACAATTGCAACGGCTGGAACACGAGCACCACAAGCGCCGCCGCGCCGAGACTGTTCAGAGCGTCCGACGGGCGAATCCAAATCCAGCACGCGATGAACACCGCCGTCATCACGAACGCGCGCACCGCCGACGGTCGCATCCCCGTCATCATCACATAAAACAGCAGCAGCGGAATTGCCGCGAGCGCGCTCCAGCGCCGCGAAAGCCGCAGCAGCCGCAACGCGAAAAACAGCACCGTCGCCATCATCCCGACGTGCAACCCGCTGATGGCGAACACGTGCATCGCGCTCGTGCGGGTGAACGAATCGCGCAGTTCGGGCGGAATGTCCTCGCGGTATCCCAGCAGCATGCCCGACAACAATCCCGCCACGCGGCGCGTCTCGCTCTCCGACGGCACAGGTGACGCGAACAAACCGTCGTGCAATGTCCCGCGCAGTTTGTCACGCAACTGATACGCCGCGTTTAGCGCGACCTTGCCTTGTAGTGTTTTCTCGATGTGGCAGAAATCGCGTTGCCGCACGCGCGCGACGAAATGAATGCCGTTCGTCGCCAGGTACGCGCGAAAATCGAACAGTCCAGGGTTTCGCGGCGCGTCGGGCGTTTGCAACAACGCGCTGCAATGAATCAGGTGACCGTAATCGAACTCCTCCGAGCGGTCGCGCGCGTTGACATAGACCAGCACGTTGCCTTCCGCCTCGCGCCATTCCCCGCGCAATTTGATGGCGACCGCTTTCAGTACAAAATCCACGCGCTCGAGCGGGGCGGAGTTGTCCGCAACTTCGCGGAACGACGGCGGGGCGGGGGACGTGGCGTTGTTGGTCGCAAATTCCTTTTCGCGCGGATCGGACACAATCATTCCACGCAATTCCACGTTCTGACTCCGTCCATCAACGACGAGATTGCGCAGATGTTTGGGAGAGGGAATGGCGGTTGCATACGCATACGCCGCGCAACCCGCGCCGAGAACCGCCGCGTAAAGACAGACGCTGTTCCACCGATGTCGCTGTGTGAAAAGATAACCGAGGAACGCGGTCAGCGAGAACGCCGCACCCTGCCAAAATCGCGCGTCCAACCACCAACCCAGAAGGATTCCACCAGCGAACACCAGGCTCACCGCGAGCAAGGGACGCTTCATGCGCGGAGGATAGGAAGGGCGGCTTTCATGGGCAAGAGTAATTTGAGAACGAGGAAGAGCAGCAACGTGTTTCACGGTCTGGTGGAGGGCAAAAATTGCGAGGACAGCACGGATGCAATTCTAAACGCAGCGGAGAATCTCTTTGTTTACAGAACTTCCCCATTTTGATTCAGAAGATTGACGCAGAGCGAGTTGGAGGGTCACGCTCCGTCGTGACCGTCCCGCGAAGCGGGAGACGCGACAGAGCGCGTCCCTCCAATTTGGGGAATTT
>Ga0187893_10007565_pt1 | contig 17707 bp, 13 predicted proteins | sample MA1701074metaG_FD_139574 | JGI IMG/M metagenome (GOLD analysis project Ga0187893, IMG submission 139574) | White microbial mat communities from a basaltic lava cave in the Kipuka Kanohina Cave System on the Island of Hawaii, USA - MA170107-4 metaG ... | reverse complement strand
TTCTCGGAGCGCAAGCGGGACGCGAGCCCGGCGCAGCGGCTCGGCCTGCTGCCCCGGCGGCTCACCGTCCACGAGGTCCTCGGTCGGCGCTTGTTTCGAAGTCGGATCGCGCTGCCCGAAAGGTTGCGGCGCTACTACGACCGCGAGACACCGACGCGTCGCATCCCGGCCGGAAATGACTATCGCACGCGCCTAGCCTAACTTGCGGTCCCTCCATCGAGGCCGATCCGACCCACTCGCCAGCCAGACCCAATCTCGAGAGCATTGCCTATTTCTTTGCGCTGCACGCATGACCTCGAGCGCCCTCGCCGCCAGTCCCTGCCCCACCACCGCGCTGCCGTTCACGGCCGCCGCGCTGCTGGCGCCGATGGAGGGCGTGACCGAGCCCTGCTTCCGCGATCTGGTGCTCGCGCGCAACTCCGCGCGTGAGCTCGGGGGAGCGTTCACGGAATTCGCGCGCGTCAGCGTCGCGCCGCTCCCGCGCGCGGTGCTGCGGCGAGCGCTCGGGCCCCGGCGCTTCGCGCAGCCGGTCGGCGTGCAGCTGATGGGCAACGACCTCGCGCACCTCGCCCGCAGCGCGGAGAACGCGGTCCTGGCCGGCGCGCCGCTGGTCGACCTGAACTTTGGCTGTCCGGCCAAGGGGGCGATCGCGGGCTGCGCGGGCTCGGCGCTGTTGCGCGACCCGGCCGGGCTCGAGCGCGTGGTGCGCGCGGTCGCGCGCGCCGTACACGTTCCGGTGACGGCCAAGCTGCGCGCCGGCTGGGACGACGCCTCGCGCGTGGAAGAGCTCGCGCGCGCGGCCGAGAACGGCGGCGCGCGCCTGCTCACCCTGCACTGCCGCACGCGCGCCGAGGGCTACTGCGAACAGGTGGACTGGTCGCGCATCGCGCGCGCCGTGCGCGCGGTCCAGATCCCGGTGTGCGGGAACGGCGGCATCGCGCGGAACGAAGACCTCGCGCGCATGCGCCGCGAGACCGGCGCCGCCTTCGCGATGGTCGGCCGCGGCGCGCTCGCCGATCCGTGGATCTTCAGCGGCCGCAGCGTCACGCGCGGCGAGGCCGCGCGCTTCCTGGTCGAGTACGCCGACACCATGCGCGAGCGCCACCAGTGGCCGGCGGGCGGGATCGGCGCGCGGCTGAAGCAGCTCCTGCGCCACTGGACCGCGGGCGGGCTGGTGCCCGACGCCGCGGCGCGCTTCGCGCTCCTGCGCGAGCGCTGCCCCGAGGCGCTGCTCGCGCGCCTGCGCCGGCTCGCGGACACGCCCTGAAGCGCGGCCGTCCGCTCGGCTAGACTGCCGGCGCAGCCGCACCCGGACCGAACACCCCCAACGATCGAGGAGATCCCATGCCAGACGTCGCCATGTGGGGCAAGGCGCTCACCGCCATGCCGCGCATCACCAAGCAGGACTGGGACGGCCTCGACATCGTCTCGCGCTGGCTGATCGCGACGCGCTCCGCGGTGATCATCATGACCTTCACCTCGGCGGCGTTCGCGGGCCTGCTCGCGGCCAAGGCCGGCCAGTTCGACGCGCTCCTGTTCGCGCTGGTGACCGCGGGCCTGTGCCTGGCGCACGCGACCAACAACCTGGTGAACGACCTGACCGACTACTGGAAGGGCGTCGACCAGGGCAACTACTTCCGCACCCAGTACGGCCCGCAGACCGTGCAGGACGGCTTCCTGTCGGTGAAGCAGCTGCTCCTGTACACGGCGCTGACCGGCGCGGCGGCGCTCGCGATCGGCGCCTATCTGGTCGTGCTGCGCGGCGAGATCGTCGGCGTGCTGCTCGCGGCCGGCGCGTTCTTCGTGCTCTTCTACACCTGGCCGCTCAAGTACATCGGGCTCGGCGAGCCGGCGGTGCTCGCGGTCTGGGGGCCGCTCATGGTGGGCGGCGGCTACTACGTGATCACCGGCGAGTGGAGCAACAACGTCGCGGTCGCGAGCGTCGCCTACGCGCTCGGCCCCACAGCGGTGCTGTTCGGCAAGCACATCGACAAGCTCGACGCGGACAGCGACAAGAAGATCCGCACCATGCCCGTGCTGCTCGGCGAGCGCGCCTCGCGCTACACGGTGCTCGGCATGCTGGTCGCCCAGCTCGGCGTGGTCGCGTACCTGGTCGCGATCGGCTTCTTCACGCCGGCCATGCTGGTCACGTTCGCGGCCGCGCCCTCGCTGCGGCGGGTGTGGGACACCTACAAATTCCCGCGCCCGCTGGAGGCCCCGCCGAGCCTGCCGAAGGGCGTGTGGCCGCTCTACTTCGTGGCGGTCACGTTCGGGTACAACCGGCGCTTCGGCACGTTCTTCCTGCTCGGGCTGATCGGCGACATCGTTCTGTCGCGCCTGTAGCCGAACGACACTGCGCAGCCGCGCCCTCCCCCACGTCCGCTGAAGTTCGTTGCCCGCGAGGACGCAACGAACGGATATGGATGTCTGGCGGCGCTGCGTGCTGAAGCGCGGCTGGCGCGGGGTCTGCCTCGCGCTCGCGTGGGGCGCGTGCGCGCTGGGGCTCGTGGGCGCCAGCAGCGCCAGCAGCGCCACGATCAGCGGCACGGTGTTCGAGGACCGGAACTACGGCGGCGGCGCGGGGCGCACGCTCGTGGCCTCGGGCGGCACGGTGATCCCGAACGTGCGCGTCGAGCTCTACACCTCCGCGGGCGCCTTCTCGGCCAGCGTGAACACCGGCGCCGGCGGCACCTACAGCTTCACGGGGCTGAGCGCGGGCACGTACACGGTGCGCGTCGCCAACCGCAGCATCGCGTCCACGCGTACGGGCGGCTGCGCGGCGAACACCTGCATCCCCGTCCAGACCTTCCGCACGAACGCGGCGCCCGCAGCGGGCGGCGTAGTGAACGTCACGGACCGGGTCGGCGGCCAGAACCCGCAGCTGCTCGACTCGGTCAACAACACGACCAGCGCGACGCTCGCCTCGCTCACGACCGGCTCCACCACGCCGCAGTCGATCACCTCCGTGCAGCTCACCAGCGGTGGGGCGAGCTTCGTCGTCGGCGGCATCGACTTCGGCTTCAACTTCGACACGATCGTGAACACGAACAACACCGGGCAGGGATCGCTGCGCCAGTTCGTGGTGAACGCGAACGCGCTCACCGGCGAGGGATCGCTCGCGCAGGCCGGCCAGACGGCGGGCCGCGAGACCTCGATCTTCATGATCCCGAATGGCGTCGCGAACCCGGGCCACAACACCGGCTACGCCAACCAGCTGACGACGGCCGGCGCCAACGCCGGCGCGGCGCGCATCACGCTCGCGAGCGCCCTGCCCGCGCTGAGCGGCGCGAGCACGATCCTGGACGGCCGCACGCAGACCGCGAACGTGCGCGCCACCGCCGGCGGCGCGGAGACCAATCCCGGCCAGATCGGCACGGGCGGAACCGTCGGCACGAGCTCGATCGCGCTGCCGCTCTTCGACCGCCCGGAGGTCGTGATCAACGCGGCCGCGACCGTGGTGACGGGGACCGGAGCGCCGGTCGCGATCGTCGGCGTCGCGGTGGAGAACGGCGCGATCAGCGTCGCGGGCGCCAGCTCGATCGTGCAGCACTGCCTGGTGGGCACCACCGCCAACGGCAGCGTCGGCACGACCTACGGCGGCGGCTACGGCATCACGATCGGCGCCGGAGCGGGCATCGCGATCGTCCACAACTTCGTGCGCGTGAACAACAGCGGCATCCGCGGCGACGCGACCGGTGCGAACGCGCTGATCGAGTACAACGAGGTCGACTCGCTCACCGGTGTGCCCGGCGGCGGCCAGACCAACACCTTCGACGGCATCCTGATCATCAATTCCGCCGCGAACATCACGGTCCGCTACAACCTGGCCAAGAACCAGCGCGGCGGCGGGCTCGAGTTCGGGTTCGGGTCGGGCGCCGTGACCGGAACCGTCACCGAGAACACGCTCACGACCAACGGCTACCTCTCCGCGGGCTCGCCCAGCCCCGAGGCGCTGAACGTCGCCTTCTACAGCCTGGCCGCGGGCACCGCGATGACCTTCTCGCACAACGTCGTCACCGCGGCGGGCGGGCCCGGCGTGGTGGTGGAGTCGGCGACGGGCATCGTGATCACGCAGAACAGCATCCACGGCAACGGCGCACCGACGGGTCTCGGCATCGACCTCGATCCGCGCGGCGTCGACCCGAACGGCTACATGCCGGCGCAGGGCGTCTCGCTGAACGACCCGGGCGACGTGGACGCCGGACCGAACAACCTGCAGAACTTCCCGGTCATCGAGGCCGCGCTCCTGAGCGGCGGGAACCTCACGGTCACCGGCTGGGCGCGGCCGTCGTCGGTCATGGAGTTCTTCCTTTCCACGGCGGATCCGACGGGGTTCGGCGAGGGCCAGACCTACCTGTTCAGCGTCACCGAGGGTTCCGGGGCCGACGCGGACGCGACCTCCAGCAGCTACGGGCCCGGCGCGATCAACGGCGTCGTGCAGGGCTCGGACACCACGACCCGCTTCTCGTTCACGCTGCCGACGCCGGGCGGTGTCAGCGCGGGCTCGCGGCTCACCGCGACCGCGACCCTGGGCGGCAGCACCTCGGAGTTCTCGGCGTTCCTGGTCGTGGCCGATGCGCCCGCCTACGCGGTGGCCAAGTCGTCCACCGCGATCAGCGACCCGGTGAACTGCGCCACGCCGGGCGACTCCGCGTCGTGCAATCCGCTCGGCTCGCAGCGCCGCGTACCCGGTGCGGTCGTCGAGTACCTCGTGTCGATCAGCAACTCCGGCGGCGCGGCCGATCCGGACTCGGTGCGCATCAGCGATCCAGTTCCGGCGAACACCGACCTGCGCGTCGCGGACATCGCCGGCGCGGGGTCCGGACCGGTCGGTTTCAGCGACGGCGTGACCACGAGCGACCTCAGCTACACCTTCACCTCGCTCGCCTCGGCCACCGACGACGTCGAGTTCTCGAACGACGGCGGAACCACCTGGACCTACACGCCGGCGCCGAACGCCGACGGCTGCGATCCCGCCGTCACCCACCTGCGCGTCAATCCCAAGGGCACGTTCGCGGCCGACACCGGCACCCCGGACCCGAGCTTCTCGCTGCGCTTCAACGTGTGCGTGGAGTGACTCAGAACCGGTAACGGAGCAGCGCGCTCAGGGTCCAGTAGTCGAAGTCGTTCAGGTCGTCGATCCCGAAGTTGTAGGCCGCTTCCGCGCCGATCACGACGTTCGGCGTGACGTAGCTGTCGAGCCCCAGGAACAGGCGCCAGAGCGGATCGCTGGCGTCGTCGTCCCCGCCGAAGCCTGGCCCGTCGACGTCCACCTCGGCCTCGCCGAAGCCGATGCCCGCGCCCGCGTAGGGCTGGAACTGGCCGGTCAGAATGTAGAACTGCGCGTTGGCGGTCAGGCTCCAGATGTCCACGTCGACGTCCGTGGGCCCGACGTCGCCCTCGAAGTCGAAGGTCTGCTCGAAGCGGCCCTCGAGCCCGACGTTGGGGTGGAAGCGATAGCTGCCGAAGACGTTCAGCGCGCCGGTGTCGTCGAAGCCGATGCCGTCGTCGTCGAACTCCTCGTTGGCGTAGGAGAACCCGCCGCCGACGGCGAAGCCGTCGCGAGCGTAGTCCTGGGCGTGGGTCGAGGCGGCGAGAACGCTGACCAGGGCGAAAGTGGTGAGTCGAATCATGGCGCCGGGGGTGCGCAAGCCCGGGGCCAACCGCCGGTCAGTGAGTGCGCGGGCCGTCCAGCACGCAGCGCACGCCGCCCGTGTCCATTTCGGCGACACATACATTGCAGTGTGTACAACGCGATCGGGCGGAGCCGTCGCGCGCCATGCGGTTCACCAGGTCGGGATCGGCGATCAGCGCGCGGCCCAGGGCCACGAAGTCGAAGCCCTCGGCCATCGCGCGCTCGACGTTCGCGCGCGAGACGATGCCGCCCAGGAGCACGAGCGGCATGCGCACGGCCGAGCGCACCTCGCGCGCCAGCGACAGGAAGAACATCTCCTCGAACGGGTACTCGCGGATCACGCGCCCACCGAACCAGCGCAGCGCGAGCTTCTGCAACGCGCTCGGCTCGGCCGCGATCATCTCGGCGAGCGGTCGGCGGCCGCGGAACAGGTAGAACGGCGAGCGGCTGGTGAAGCCGCCGGAGAGCACGAGCGCGTCCGCGCCGCCGGCCTCGAGCAGCTGCGCGAGCGCCACCGCGTCCGGCAGCTCGAGCCCGCCGCGGAAGCCGTCGCGCAGGTTGGTCTTGCACAGGATCGGAAAGCCGGGACCGACCGCCGCGCGCACGCGCGCGAGCACGTCGAGCGAGAGCCGCGCGCGGCCGTCGAGGCCGCCGCCGAAGCGGTCCGTGCGCCGGTTGGTCGCGGGGCAGAGGAACTGCGACAGCAGATAACCGTGCCCGAGGTGCAGCTCGACCGCGTCGAAGCCCGCCTCGCGCGCGAGCCCGGCCGCGCGGCCGAAGTCCTCCACCACCGCCGCGAGCTCGCGCTCGTTCATGGCCAGGCCGAACGGCTTGCCCGCGCTGATCCCGTACTGGTTCACGGCCAGCGACGGTCCGCGCGGCAGCCAGGTCGAGAGCTCCGCGTTCTTGGTGAACCAGCCGCAGTGGCCGAGCTGGAGCGAGGCCGCCCCGCCCTCGCGGTGCACCGCGTCGGTCACGCGCCGCAGCGGCGACACCGTCTCGCGCCGCATCGTCATCTGCTCCGCGAACGTGCGGCCGTCGGGCGAGACCGCGCAGTAGGCCACGGTCGTGAGCCCGACGCCGCCGGCCGCGAGCGCGCGGTGGTGCTCGACCAGCGCGTCCGAGGGCACGCCGCCGGGACACATGCCCTCGTAGGTCGCGGTCTTGATCACGCGGTTGCGCAGGTCCAGCGCGCCGAGCCGGGAGGGCGCGAACGCGTCGCGCGCCATCAGAACTCGGCGTAGCCCGGCACGCGGGGAAACGGAATCACGTCGCGGATGTTCGCCATGCCCGTCAGGTAGAGCACGAGCCGCTCGAAGCCGAGGCCGAAGCCCGCGTGCGGCACCGAGCCGAAGCGGCGCAGGTCGAGGTACCACCGGTAGGGCTCCTCGGGCAGGCCGCACTCGCCGAGCCGCCGGCGCAGCACCTCGAGCCGGTCCTCGCGCTGCGAGCCGCCGATGATCTCGCCCACCTTCGGCACCAGCACGTCCAGCGCGCGCACGGTGCGGCCGTCGTCGTTCTCGTACATGTAGAAGGCTTTGATCGTCTTCGGGTAGTCGGTGACGATCAGCGGCCGGCCGACGTGCGTCTCGGTCAGCCAGCGCTCGTGCTCGCTCGCAAGGTCCGCGCCCCACTTCACGGGGAACTCGAAGTCCTGGCCGGAACGCTCGAGCGCCGCGATCGCATCCGTGTAGGTCAGGTGCTCGAAGCTGCTCGTGGCCACGTGCTCGAGCGTCTTGCGCAGGCCCTGGGAGATACGCTCGTCGAAGAACGCGAGATCCTCGGCCGACTCGTCGAGCACGCTCTTCACCACCTCGCGCAGGAACGACTGCGCGAGCGCCATGTTCCCGGAGAGGTCGCAGAACGCCATCTCGGGCTCGATCATCCAGAACTCGGCCAGGTGGCGGCTGGTGTTCGAGTTCTCGGCGCGGAAGGTCGGGCCGAAGGTGTAGACGTTCGAGAGCGCGAGCGCGCCGATCTCCGCCTCGAGCTGGCCCGACACGGTCAGGAACGCCGGCCGGCCGAAGAACTCGCCCTCGCTCGCGGGCGCGCTGACGCGGAACATGGCGCCGGCGCCCTCGGCGTCGCTCGCCGTGATGATCGGCGTGTGCAGCCAGACGAAGCCGCGCTCCTGGAAGAAACGGTGCACCGCGCGCGCGGCCACGTTGCGCACGCGCAGCACGGCGCCGAGCGTGTTCGTGCGCGGGCGCAGGTGCGCGATCGTGCGCAGGAACTCGAAGCCGTGGCGCTTCTTCTGCAGCGGATAGTCGGGATCGGCGCCGCCGACCAACGCGAGCCGCGTCGCACGCAGCTCGAGCGCCTGGCCCTTGCCCTGCGACGCGACCAGCTCCCCCTCGGCCTCGATCGCGCAGCCGGTGTCGAGCTTCGCGATCTCGCCCGCGTAGTTCGCGAGCTCGCGCCCCGCCACCACCTGCAGACCGGCGAGACACGAGCCGTCGGTCACGTCGAGGAACGAGACCTCCTTGGAGTGGCGCGCGGTGCGCAGCCAGCCGCGCACGCCGGCCGGCTCGCCCGCGCGGCCGCGCGCGAGCAGCTCCACCACCCGGGCTAACGCCATCCCACTCCCTCCCGCAGATCGTCGCAGGCATGCTAGCGAAGCGCTGTTGACAGCGAGAGCGCCTTGCCTTTCCTTCCGCGCGCGCCCATGACAGATGTGCCCGACGACGAGCGGCCGCTTGGCATCCCCGGGCCGCCGCCCCGACGGGTGACGGGGGGCCGCGAGGTCGCGGTCCTGCGCCGCGACCTGCGCTACGTGCACAACGACGCGATCGCGGCCAGCGTCATGGTCGGGATCGGCGAGACCTACATCGCCGCGTTCGCGCTCGCGCTCGGCTTCGGCGACATCATCGCCGGCGCGGTCGCGTCGGGTCCCCTGCTGGCCGGCGCGGTGATCCAGCTCGTCTCGCCGTACGCGATCCGCCGGCTCGGCTCGCACCGCCGCTGGGTGGTGTTGAACGCCGGGCTGCAGGCCGCGAGCTTCGTGCCGCTCTGCGCCGCCGCGCTGACCGGGCACCTCCAGCCGGGCGCGCTGCTCGCGATCGCGACCTTCTACTGGGCGGCCGGCATGGCGACCGGCCCGGCCTGGAACACCTGGGTCGGCACGCTCGTGCCGCGCAGCATCCGCGCGCGCTTCTTCGCGCGGCGCAGCCGCGTCGGGCAGGCGGCCCTGCTGGGCGGGCTGCTCGCGGGCGGCGCGATCCTGCACTTCGGCGCGGAGCACGGCGCGCACCTGCTCGGCTTCGCAGTCTTGTTCGCGATCGCCGGCCTCGCGCGGGGCGTCTCGGCCTGGCTGCTCGCGAACCAGAGCGAGCCCGATCCGCTGGTGCGCAACGTGACCGCGGGGCTCGACCTGGCGCCGCCGCGCTCGACGCCGGGCAACCGCCGCCTGCTCGCCTACCTGCTGACGGTGCAGACCAGCGTGCACGTCGCTGCGCCGTTCTTCACGCCCTACATGCTGGGCGAGAACGCGCTCGCGCTCAGCTACGGCAGCTACATGACGCTGATCGCGGCCTCGTTCGTGTCGAAGATCGCCGCGCTGCCGGCGCTCGGGCACTTCGCGGCGAAATACGGCGCCCGCCGGCTCCTGAGACTGGGCGGCGTCGCGGTCGTACCGCTGCCCGCGCTCTGGACGTTCTCGAACGACTACTCGTTCCTGCTGGCGATCCAGCTGTTCAGCGGCATCGCCTGGGGCGCGCACGAGCTGGCCACCTTCCTGTTGTTCTTCGACGCGATCCGGCCCGAGGAACGCACCCGGCTGCTGACCTGGTTCAACCTGGCGAGCGCGACCGCGATGGTGATGGGCACGGTCGCGGGCGGCTGGCTCCTGTCCGACACCGGCGCGAACATGCCCGGCTACGCGACACTGTTCTGGATCAGCGCCGGCGCGCGCGCGCTGACGCTGCCGCTGCTGGCCTGGCTGCCCGACGTGCACGTGTCCGCGCCGCCGCCGGCGATGCGCATCCTGGCCGCGCGGCCGTCCGCCGGCTCGATCGACCGGCCCGTGCTCTCCGATCGCGAGGACAGCGTGGTCGAGGGCCCGATCGTGAACGGCGAGCTCAAGGCGGAGCCGTAGCGCGCAGGCGCGCGAGCGCCGCGTCCGCGCGCGGGTCGTCCGGTGCGAGCGCGCGGTGGCGCTCGTACTGCGCGAGCGCCTCGCGCGGGCGGCCCGCCTGCTCGAGCGCGACCCCGAGGTACAGGTGGCGCTCGCCCTCGCCGCCGCTCGCGGGATCGAGCTCGAGCGCGCGCGCGAGCGCGTCGGCCGCCTCCTGCGCCCGGCCCACGCGCAGGAGCGCGAAGCCGTAGTTCGCCTGCGCGCGCTCCCATTCCGGCGCGAGCCGCGTGGCCTCGGCGAGCTCGGTCACGGCCTCGGCGTTGCGGCCGCGCGCCGCGAGCTCGATGCCGGCCTCGGTGTGCGCGAACCAGTTCTGCTCCGTCACCGCGAGCGCGCGCTGCCAGAGCGCGAGGTCGTCGCGGAAGTACGCGAGCTGGGCGCGCGCGAGCAGCGCGAACGCGACCAGCGCGACGGCACCAGCCGCGAGCGCCGCGTTGCGCAGGGCGCGCGCGCGCGGCACCGACCAGACCAGCGCGAGCCACACGCCGATCTGCGGCAGGTAGGTGTAGCGGTCGGCGGTCGACTGGAAGCCGACCTGGACCAGGCCGAGCGTGGGTCCGAGCGCGATCGCGAACCAGGCGAGCCCGGCGGTGACCCACGGCGCGCGGCGGCGCAGCGCGAGCGCCAGCGCCGCGGGCGCGGCGAGGAGCAGACCGGCGGCGAGCGCGGTCGCGAGCGGCCAGATCTTCGGGTGGGGATAGAGCACGGCGAGCCCCGCTGGCCAGAGCGCGCGTCCGAGCTGCGAGCACAGCGCCACGGCCGCGTTCGCGATCCGGTCCGCGAACGGAATTGCCTCGCTGGTGATCGCCCCGGTCTGCGCGTAGAGCGTCGCGACCGACGACGCGAGCGCGAGCGCGACGAACGGCAGCTTCTCGGCGATGCGCACCCCCCGGCGCAGCGGCCAGAAGTCGAGCACGAGCAGGAGCAGCGGCAGCGACACGATCATCGGCTTCGCGAGCAGGCCGAGCGCCATGCAGGCGAGCGCGAGCCCGTAGCCCGCCCGCGAGCCGCGCCGCGCCCAGGGCGTCCATGCGACGAGCGCGAGCAGCGTGAACGCCGCGCACAAGAGGTCCTTGCGCTCCGAGACCCAGGCCACCGACTCGACGCGCTGCGGGTGGAACGCGAACAGCGCCGCCACCGCCGCGCTGCGCCAGGTGGAGCCGGTCGAGTTCGCGAGCCACAGGAACACGAGCACGGCGCAGAGCGCGTGCAGAAGCGCGTTCTCGACGTGCGGCCCGACCGGGCTCGCGCCGAACAGCTCCACGTCGAGCATGTGGGAGAGCCAGGTCAGCGGGTGCCAGTTGCTGGCGTGGCCGGTCGTGAACGCCCAGGCCACACCGTCGAGCGTCAGCCCCGCCTGCACGACCGGGTTCTGCGTCACGTACTGCGGGTCGTCGTAGAGCAGGAACGGCAGCGCGCGCACCGGCGCGTAGAGCGCGAGCACGGCCACGGCCAGCGCCGCGCAGATCCCGACTCGCGCCGCGCTCACGAAGCGCGCAGCTCGAGCCGGTGCTTGCCGGGTTCGCGCACGCGCGCTCCGGGTCCGAACGCGAAGCCGGGCGGATCGACGAGCTCGGCGCTCGTGCCCGGCGGGACCTCGAGCTCGACCTCGAGCGCGTCGCCGCTGCGCGTCCAGGCCACGCGCACGTCGCCCGCGACGGTCGAGAACACGCCGCGCGCGAACGCGAGGTCGGCCGGCTGCGGCGCGAAGCGGAAGCGCGCGAAGCCGGGCGCGAGCGGCTCCACTCCCAGCACCTCGGTCGAGAGCTGGAACACCGGCGTCGCGGAGAAGCCGTGGCACAGGCTCGCGGTCGGCGCGAAGCTCTCCCAGAGCGTGGTCGCGCCGCGCGCCAGCATGTCGCCGTAGCGCTCGCGCACCCCGCGCAGCAGCGCGTCCACGCGGCCGGCCTTCGCGAGCGCGCGGTACACGAAGTGGCTGTAGAAGGTGTTGGCGAGCACCACGCTGCGTTCCGGATCGAAGGCGCCGCCGGTGGGCGCGATCGGCGGCGCGGCCGTGAACACGATGCGCGCGGGATCGCTCACGTACTCGACCATGCGCGCCCAGCGCTCGCGCGGCGCCACGTCCCACAGGATCAAGGCCGCGTTTCCGTGCTGCGAGACGCGCGGATCCTGCCGGCCGGTCGCCGGATCGACGCAGTCGACGTACACGCCGCGCCGCTCGTCCCAGTGGCGCGCAGCGAGCGAGCGCGCGATGCGTTCGGCGAGCGCCTGGTAACGGCGCGCCGCGCGCGCGGACTCGAGCGCGTGCGCGAGACGCGCCGCCGCGCGCAGAGCGCCTGCGAGCTGCGCGTTCAGCGCCGCCGCCTCGCCCGCGCGCCCGAGCGCCGCCCAGTCCATGAAGTGCCAATACGGCAGGTTCGCGACCAGGTCGTTCGGTCCGAGCTGGCGCTCGAACCAGGCGAGCGCGCGCTGGATCGCGGGGAAGATGCGCTCGACCGTGTCGAGGTCGCCGGTGTACAGCCAGTGCAGCTCCGCGTTCAGGATCCACTGCAGCGTCCAGTCCGGGATGAGCAGCGCGTCCACGCCGTGATCGCCGGGCGCGAACATCTGCGTGAGCCCGTCGGGGCGCTGGCTCTCGGCGGCCTGCTCCAGGAACTTGCGGTTCAGCGCGTTCGCGCTCGGCCCGAATGCGGCCTGCGCGACCAGCAGCTCCACGGTCGCGTCGCCCAGCCACTGGCGCTGCTCGCGGCCGGGGCAGTCCTCCCAGCCGTCGTGCATGCACTGCTCGAGGGTGGTGCGGCCGACGCGCCAGAGCTCGTTCAGGAACGGGTCCGAGCACTCGAAGGCGCCGCGGTGCTCGGCCGGGTAGCGCGTCGCGAGGGCGCCCGCGTGGCGGATGCGCACGCCTTCGGGCGCGTTGCGCACGGTCACCTGCAGCCAGCGCACCGCCGTCCACTCGAACGCCTCGAAGCGCTGCGCTCCCGGCCGGGCGGTGTACACCGACACGTGTGAGCCGTGGCTGCGCGCGACGTCCGGCCGCAGCGGCTCGACCGGCCCGCCCGGCTCCCACTCGCCGGGCACGCCCTCCGCCGCGGCCAGCTCGAACACCTCGCCGCCGCGCGCGTCGAGCTCGAGACACGGGTAGCCGGTGTGGATGCGGCCGAAGTCGAGCACGAACGAGGTGTCGTGCGCCGCGCTCGTGCGCACGAGCGTGGTCTCGCCGTCGTCGCGCAACAGCGCGTCCCCCTGCTCGACCAGGCCCGCGGGCAGCGCGACGAGCGGCTCCTGGTAGATCCGCTTGTCGACCGGCAGCTCGGGCTTCGGCTCGACCCCGTACCAGCGCGCGACGCACAGCGGCGCGAGCGGCGTCTCTTCGAGGAACGGGATGCCGCGCGCGAGCAGCGTCGGGAACGGCTCGGTCTTCATGCCGCCGAACGCGCTGTCGGGCGGGCCGCCGCCGACCACCAGCGCGCGCGTGCGGTCCCAGCCCGAGTCGTCGAAGCCCGGCCCGGTCCAGCCGTCCGGCAGGAGGCGCGCGTCCAGCACCTCGATCTGCGGCAGGCCCCAATTCACGCGCGGCGTGTCGCCGGTCCAGGCCGGCGACTGCACGCAACGCCAGTCCGTGTCGCTCCGGATCTCGACCCGCTCGTCCCCGCAGCGCGCGAAGCCGTCGACGTAGAGCGCGCCGTCGCCGAACACCGGATTCCACAGCCCGCGCACGCGCTGGTACCAGGCGGTGTCGATGCCGTACACGCGGACCAGCAGCGCGATCGCGTTCTCGCCCGCGCGCAGGCGCGAAGCGACGTCGTGCGCGTCGACGCGCTGGCGGGTGGGGTCGCAGCGCACCGGACCGCGGCCCACGCGCGCGCCGTTCACGAACAGCTGGTAGCGGCCGTCGACCGTGACCTCGAGCCGCGCCTCGTCGGGCGCGCGCGGCAGCCGCACGCGGCGCCGGAACAGGAAGAAGCGGTTGGGCGCCTCCGTGCGCGGGCGCCGGCTGCCGCCGAACAGCCGCAAGAGACCGTTCGGGTCGACCGCCTGCTTCTCGCTCCAGATGAAATCGGCCCGGCGGAACAACGCGCGCCTCCCCGCAGAGACGCCAGTCTACAACGCCGGGTATGATGCGAAGACTCGACGAACAGGGAGGCTGCGATGCGCTGGAAGATCGGCAACGTGACGGTGACGCGGGTGGTCGAGGTCGATCTGCCGACGCCCGGAGGCTTCGTGCTGCCGGACGCGCTGCCCGAGAACCTGGCGAAGATCCCCTGGCTCGCGCCCCACTTCGTCACTCCGGACGGGATGCTCCTGATGAGCATCCATGCGCTGGTGGTCGAGTCCGAGGGCCGCAAGATCCTGGTCGACACGTGCCTGGGCAACGACAAGAAGCGGCCGATCCCGGACTGGAACATGCGCAACGGTCCCTTCCTGCAGCAGCTCGCCGACGCGGGCTGCCCGCGCGAGTCGGTCGACACGGTGGTCTGCACGCACCTGCACGTCGACCACGTGGGCTGGAACACCATGCTCGTGGACGGACGCTGGGTGCCGACCTTCCCGAAGGCGCGCTACCTGATCGGCCGCAAGGAGTGGGACTTCTGGGGCCAGGAGCCCGTGAACCCCGACGAGCCGATCATGGACGACTCGGTGCGTCCGATCCTCGACGCGGGGCTCGCGGACCTGGTCGAGGCCGATCACAAGCTGACGAGCGAAGTCTGGCTCGAGCCGACCCACGGCCATACACCGGGACACGTCAGCGTGCGCATCTCGTCGGGCGGCGAGGACGCCGTGATCACCGGCGACATGATGCACCACCCCGCGCAGATCGCGCGCCCGGACTGGGCGTCGAGCTTCGACTGGAAGCCGGACATGGGCCGCGACACGCGAAGCGAAGCGATCGCGCGCTGGTCGGCCGGCGGCTACCTCGTGATCGGCACGCACTTCGCCTCGCCGACCGCGGGCCGGATCGTGCGCGACGGGGACGCCTGGCGCTTCGCCGTCTGACTCCACCCCGATGAGCGAAGAGGCCGTCACTTTCCCGGGCGCGCGCCGTCCGGACCGCACGCGCCGCGTGAACTCGCACGGCGTTGGTATCGCCGTGTACGAGTGGGGCGACGAAGCTGCGCACCCCCTCCTGCTCGCGCACGGCGGCTTCGACTTCGCGGGCACGTTCGACGGCTTCGCGCCGCTGCTCGCGGACGGCGGCTGGCGCGTGGTGTCCTGGGACCACCGCGGCCACGGCGACTCCGACCACGCCGCGCTCTACTCCTGGCAGGCCGACCTGCGCGACGCGCTGTGCGTGATGGACACGGTCGGCCACGAGCCGATGCCGATCGTCGGCCACTCCAAGGGCGGCGGCGTGTGCATGCAGCTCACCGAAGCGCGGCCGCACCGCGTGTCGCGCTTCGCGAACCTCGACGGCATGCCCGGCAAGTGGCGCCACCCCGACGTCGCCGACCACGAGCGCACCAAGCTGCTCGAGAGCGAGCTCGCGGGCTGGCTCGACTGGCGCGCGAAGGCCGGAACGCTCGCGCGCAAGCCCGGCACGCTCGACGAGCTGGCCGAGCGGCGCGGCCGCATGAACCCGCGCCTCTCGCGCGAGTGGCTGCGCTACCTCGTGACGATCGGCGCGCGCCGCGACCCGGACGGCTGGCGCTGGAAGATCGACCCGTCGATGCGCTTCGGCGGCTTCGGCCCGTGGCGCCCCGACTGGTCGCTCGAGCGCATGCGCGGCTTCCCCGTGCCGCTGCTCGCGATCCTCGGCCTGATCGAGGAGGAGATGGGCTGGGGCACGCGGCCGGAGTTCCTGGCGCCCTACATGCCGGCCGACGCGCGCGTGATCGCGTTCGAGGACTCCGGCCACTTCGTGCACATCGAGCACCCGCGCCGCGTCGCGGACCTGGTGCTGGAGTTCCTGGCGTGAGCGCGAATCGCGTGCTGCGCGTGAAGCACAACCGCGTAGATCTGGCCGTGCACGAGCTGCGCGGCGGCGACGGCCCTGCCCTGCTGCTGCTGCACGGGCTCGGCGAACGCGCGCCGGAGCAGGTGCCGAAGGACGTCGAGCGCTGGCCCGGCCGGATCTTCGCGCTCGACTTCACGGGCCACGGCGAGTCGACGATCCCCGCAGGCGGCGGCTACACCGCGGAGATCCTGATGGGGGACGTCGACGCGGCGCTCGCTCGCATCGGCGCCGCGACCCTGGTCGGCCGCGGCCTCGGCGCGTACGTCGCGCTGATGACCGCGGGCGCGCGGCCGAAGCTCGTGCGCGGGGCCGTCCTGCGCGACGGCCCCGGGCTGGCCGGCGGCAGCGCGCGGCCGGGCACGCCGCTCGTGCCCATGCCCGACCTGAACGCGGTCGCGCCACCCGATCCCTACGCGCTGGTCGAGCTGGCGGTCGACGTGCGCCCGCCCGACTACGCGACCAGCTTCGTGCGCCAGGCCACGCACCTGTCCGGGCTCGAGCGGCCGATCACCGTGCAGACGCTCGAACGTCCCGACTGGCTGCGCGCGGTGGTCGAGGAGCCGGGCGTCGAGGTCGGCGAGCTCGACGCCGCACTCGACGCCTACGCCGCCCAGTCGCGCGGAGCGCGCCGGTGACGCCCGCCGAGCTCGAGCATCTCTTCGAATCCGTCAAGAACTGGGGCCGCTGGGGCGCCGACGACGAGCGCGGCGCGCTGAACCTGATCACGCCCGCCCGCCGAGAAGCCGCCGCCCGCCTGGTGCGCGACGGCGAGGCGGTGAGCTGCGCGCTCGAGCTGCCCGTCGTGCCCGCGCCCGACAACCCGACGCCCGCCCAACACCACATGGTGATGGCGGGCGACGCGCGCCACGAGACCGGCGTGCCGCACCTGGAGACCGCGCTCGACTACATCGGCATCGCCTGCCACGGCATGGCGACCTCGCACATCGACGCGCTCTGCCACGTATTCGTGCGCGGCCAGATGTACAACGGCTTCCCCGCGAGCGACGTGCGCAGCACGGGCGCCGCGCGCAACAGCATCATGGCCGCGCGCGACGGGATCGTGGGCCGCGGCGTGCTGCTCGACCTCCCGCGCCTGCGCGGCGTGCCCTGGCTCGAGCCGGGCGCGTCGATCGCGCGCGACGAGCTCGAAGCCGCCGAGCGCGCGCAGAACGTCCGCATCTCCGAGGGGGACATCCTTCTGATCGGCACCGGCCGCGACGCGCGCCGCCGCGAGCTCGGCGCTTGGGATCCCGTCCGCGTCGGGCTCGCCGGCCTCGACCCGGGCTGCATCCCCCTGCTCCACGAGCGCGGCATCGCGGTTCTCGGCTGCGACGGCATCTCCGATCCGCTGCCGAGCGCCGGCGTCGAGGGCTGGCCCATCCCCGTCCACCAGTGCTGCCTGGTCGCGATGGGCGTGCACCTGCTCGACAACCTCGAGCTCGGCCGGCTCGCCGCCGCCTGCGCCGCGCGCAAGCGCTGGGAGTTCCTGTTCAACGTCGCGCCGCTGCGCATCGAGCGCGCGACCGGCTCTCCCGTGAACCCGGTCGCGCTGTTCTAGGCGCCGCGCGAGGCGTCGCCGAACAGCCGGCGCAGGTTGCGGTGCCGCAGCGCGAACACGAGCCGGAACACGCGCTCGTAGACCGGCCCGAAGAGCGCCACGCGCGGCGCGAAGCGCAGCCGATCGGTGATGCGCGAGCCTCCGTCGCACGCCTCGACCACGCGCTCGTGCTCCCACACGCGCTGACTGAGCAGGGACGAGCGCTCGAGGAAGCGGCGGCCGGGCTCGACCTCGACCAGCGTGAGGTCGTCGTACTCGACCGGCAGGAAGCCGCCGAGCAGGAGCCAGCTCCGGAACAGCCGCTCGCCCGGGCGCCAGCCTTGCGCGAGATCCGTGAACCCCGCCGGGAACGTCATGCGCAGCAGCGGGCGGAACTCGCGATTCACGCCCGCCGGGCTCGTGGCGTGCCGCCACACGGCCGCGGGCTGCGCGCGCAGCCGTGACGAGATCTCGAACGCGCGCATC
>Ga0187893_10007563_pt1 | contig 17709 bp, 12 predicted proteins | sample MA1701074metaG_FD_139574 | JGI IMG/M metagenome (GOLD analysis project Ga0187893, IMG submission 139574) | White microbial mat communities from a basaltic lava cave in the Kipuka Kanohina Cave System on the Island of Hawaii, USA - MA170107-4 metaG ... | reverse complement strand
TTGAAGCCGCGCAAACGAAACTTTGCTCGCTGCCGAGACCCTCGGCTGCGTTGACTTCGAATCGGTGGCCCCATTCTGCCCCTACGTCGCAGCCACCGAACCTAACTCCGACAGGCTGCTAGAGCGGGCCCATTCAACTCGTGAGTGATGGTGCGGGCGACGCAAAGAGGTGGGGTCTGCGAGATGGGTACGCGTGTGGTTGGCAGTGACCACAGGGCAGCGGTGTCTGCGACCCTCCGGGCAATGACGGTAGCAACCGTACGTCACGTAGTTCAGTGGATCCACGTCGCCGATCGCGAACGCCAGTACAGGATCCAGGCCGAGCGACCCGGGTTCATCACTCCAACTCCTTAGACTCCCCGGCGAAGAAATTCAGTACGAGAATCTTCGTAGAATGTCCTCAGGCAATCGGGATATTCAAATGCGATGTCCTGGATTGATCAACGCTCGAAGCCTTCAACGCCAAACGCTGGCGATGGGTTGCTTCCTCGTCAATGGTCAGGTCTGCCCCGAACACAACACCGTAGGCGTTCAATGCCGTATCGCGACTGATGAGTTCGTCAAGGACATCTTTACGCACGGACTCGGCGGGTCGGTCAAGGGGATTACCGCGGCCACCTCCGCCGGGAGTCGTGCTGATCAACCGGGAACCTTTCTCGAGCACAGTGGTGATTTTGGAAGGGAGGGTGTCTATCCTCCCATCAGGATGAATGACCTCACACTTTCCAGGCCGCGCTTCTCCGCCGCCTTCCAATCCCCAGGGACCATACTTGAACCGGTCCGAACTCAATGTGATGGTGTTGCGGTTTCCGAGAAACTCAAACTCACGTTTCATTCCGAAGCCGCCCCGAAACTTTCCGATCCCGGCACTTTCCGGCATCAAACCATAGTCGCGAATTAACAACGGATAGGTCGACTCGATCACTTCAACCGGGGCGTTACGCGTGTTTGTCATATGGTTTTGCACCGCCGAGGTCCCGTCGCGGCCAGCCAGGGCCCCCTGCCCGCCCCCGTAAGTTTCGATATAGTTAAACAGCTGACCCGTGGCTGGATGTCGCCCACCGATATTCAGCAGGTTCATGGTGCCGGAGCAGGCTGCACACACGCGTTCCGGGATCAGCTGATAAAAAGCGCCTAACAGAACATCCACGATCCGCTGGGTGGTAATGATGTTGGCATTGCAGACGGCTCCGGGGTAGTTCACCTCGAGAAGCGTTCCCGACTGCGTCCGAACCTTGAACGGACGAAACGCGCCAGCGTTTGGAGGTAAGCCGGGATCCAACAATGCTTTGGCGACGTAGTAGACACAAGCTCTGACGGAAGGGGGCCGGCAGTTCAGTGGGCCCAAGACCTGGGGATTGCTTTGGCTAAAGTCGCATTCAATCTGCCCGGCACCAACGTGCACCGTACAGCGAATGACCACGTCCGAGGAAGAGATGCCATCTCCCTCGAGATAGTCTTCAAAGGAACAGGTTCCGGCGGGCAAGTCTCTGATCGCTGCCCGCAACCTCCGTTCGGAATAGTCCATGATGGCATTCATGTAATGGAGAACCTCATCGACGCCGTGCTTTTTCATCAAGGCCTGCAGCCGTCTCTCTCCAACGTTATTTGCAGCGATCTGGGCGGCCAAATCTCCACGAAACTCTACCGGAGTTCTGAGGTTGGCCGTGATTAATCGAATCAAATTCTGGTCGAGAACGCCCTGGTTAGAAATTTTGAGAGGAGGGATCTGCAGCCCTTCCTGATAGTGTTCCCAGACCCCAAATGCCATGCTTCCCGGAGCAAAGCCTCCCACATCGACGTGATGCGACATGTTGGCGACGAACGCAACCAACTGTCCGTCGTAGTAGACGGGAGACACCAGAGTGACGTCATTGAGATGGCCAGGTCCCTCGGGGTAAGGAGTATTGAGGATAAGATCATCTCCTGGTGCCAGAGACTCAGGAGCGATTGCCCGCAACGCCGCCTTGACTGCCGGCTGCATCACGCCGAGATGAAGCGGAGTACCAACTTCCCCTTGGGCGATCAGTTCACCTTCCGGATTGAACACCGCGCCGCTGCAGTCGCGGCGATCCTTGATATTGGTCGAGTATGAAGTGCGAATCAGCGCTGCCACGACCTCGTCCGCGATCGAGTAGATGGCATTGGTCATCACCTGAAGTGTGACCGCGTCGACCGGCCTGTCTTGGGAAACCGTGATGCTGCTAATCATGCATTTCCCTCCAGGGAAATCAACAGGTTGCCAAACGCATCGGTTACAGCTTCTTGGCCAGGAAGCAGGAGCGTTGTCGAATCCGGCTGCTCGATGATGGCGGGTCCGCTAATTACCGCACCTTTGCCAAGGAGGGCCCGCTCATAGATCGATGTATTCATCTCGGTGCCATTCAGGTAAACCGATCGCATGCCTTTTAGAGCCCTCGCGAGGGATTCACTAGATTCCGGCAGTCGTGGCAGCTCGGGCTTCAAAAGCTGGCCAATCGCTGCGAGACGGACGTTGACGATCTCGGTGGCTTCCGCTGCGTCGTGGTAGCCATAGCTCACAGCATGTGCCTGATTGAACCGCTCGATTGGTTGTCCAAGGTCCTGCCAACCCGAGAGTTCCCAGAGCTGAAAGTGCACGGGCAGGGAATAGCCTTGCCCCGCATACCGCATGTCCAAAGAAGGCAGCAACAGTATTTGTGTCGAAGAGATGCCCTCGCTCTTCATCTGCTGCGATGCCGCTGAAGCCAGATCCTGAAAAATCTGCCGAAGCCAGGCCAAGTCCACGTCCGTGGACTTTCGCAAGAGCGTTCGCACATAATCGTGTCTGAAGTCGGCTGTGAGGAGTCCGAGGGCAGAACTCACTCCCGGAGCCGGGGGAATCAGAACTCTGGGGATGTCCAGATCGGCCGCCAGTTCCACCGCGTGAAGAGGGCCGCCACCGCCAAAACAGATCAGTGTGAACTCCCTTGGGTCATATCCCTTCTCCACCGACAGGCGGCGGATCGCTTTGGCCATCACGGCGTTAATTACCCGGATGATCCCCTCGGCGGCTTCCGTTACGGTGAGGCACAGGGGCTCAGCAATCTTGCTCCGCAGGACGCTCCGCGAGAACTCCTGGTTCACTTGCATGCGTCCGCCTAGGAAGTAGTCAGGATTCAGCCGCCCCAAGACCAGGTTTGCATCGGTGACGGTGGGCAAGATTCCGCCGCGGCCGTAACAGGCTGGCCCCGGTACGGCCCCGGCACTTTCAGGACCCACCTGTAGGGCTCCTCCTGGATCGATCCAGGCGATACTGCCGCCCCCGGCCCCGACGGTGTCGATCTCGATTGCAGGAACTTTTACCACCTGGCCTGCAATCTCGATTTCATCGGCAAAGTTAAGGCGGCCCTCACTAGCCAGCGAAACGTCAGCACTCGTCCCGCCAACGTCCAGAGAGATCAAGTTCTGAATTCCTGCCTGCCGGCCAAGGATTACGCCACTCAATGCTCCGGCGGCTGGACCCGAAAGCACAGTATGGACGCAGTGCGTCTGGGCCGTTTCGGCTGTCATGATGCCGCCATTGGATTGCATGATGTGCAAGTCGGAACTTAGCCCGGCGTTCCGCAGTCCCTGTTCGAGGCGCGAAACATACTCGGCGACACTCGGCTTGACGTACGCGTTCACCACGGTGGTGTTCATTCGCTCAAACTCTTTGAACTCGGGCAGGATGTCCGACGAGATCGAGACGCGTGCCTCAGGGCACTCTTGGCAAATCCATTCCTGCAGGCGCCGTTCATGCTCAGGATTGGCATACGAATGCAGAAGGCATACCGCAATGTCGCGAATTCCTTCCGAACTCAGTCGGCGCAACAGGGCGCGAATAGCGTCCTCCTGCGGAGGTAGCAATACTTCGCCCGTATAGAGGACGCGTTCCGGAATCGCAAAGCGGCGGCGACGGGCGACGAGGGGTTCCGGGCGCTGCTGAAAATAGTCGTAGAGCCGGGGACGGTCTTGCCGCATGATGTAGAGCAGATCCCGAAACCCTTCCGTCACCAGTAACGCGACCTCCGCTCCTTTCCTTTGGAGAAGCGTGTTGGTGGCCACGGTGGTCCCGTGGATGAAAAACCCGACTTGCGACAACGACACACGAAACTCCTCGAGCGCCTGGACCACGCCTTCCACCACCGCCCGCTCCGGCTCCTGAGGCGTACTAGGCACCTTCGAAAGCTTGAGGATCTTCGTGCGTTCCTCAAAACAAACGATGTCTGTAAACGTTCCTCCGACGTCCACTCCCACTCGAATCGTCATTGTGTCCATCCACCTTCGATTGTGAAGTATTCCGGATGCGATACGTCACACGGCTCGCTGATTCGATTCTTCATTGTCTTGACGAGTATGAGACAAATGGTTGCACTCTGCGTTGTTGAAGACGGTGGTTTCAAAATGACGTAAGTATCTACAATATTTGGTTAGTACAAATCAACAACTTTATAAGGAGCGACGACCCGAAAACCTCCCACGGTGGGCGTGCGAAGCCAATCTTTTTGCCAGGACCTGGATTTCATAAGTAGGAAGCACAACGCAGAGGGGATCCAGAGGATTTGCCAATTGAGAGCATCCGGGAAGGTGGGCAAAGCTAGTGGTCTACGCCCTTACCAACACCGTTCCAGAGTATGCGACGGGACAATGTTTGTTCTCCGAGCAAAACTGGGCCTCGGCTGTGTCATTTCTCGGAGCTTCTTGACACTCAGGCGCGGACCCTCCAGTTTCTCGCCTGAGCTTGGGGGAAGCGGCTGTTAGTTACCCGGCTGTTACGGTTTACATCTCGGCCCTGGTCCTCGCAGTAATCGTCTGTTCGGCCCAGCTCAAGGAGTCGTGTGTTACCCGTACGCCTGGATGGCTTATGAACGAGCCTAAGGGGCCGTCAAAACCATGCCCGATTCTTAGAATCGCAACTGGCCGATGGTTCTGGGCTTTCATATAGCTGAAGAAGCCTCTGAATGGAAAAAACTGCTTGACATTAGCATATGCTTTTTCATACTTTGCCCTCACGTACTCTGATGTACTTAGCTATCTAAAGAAGTAGTTGGTGGTTGTCCCAGACCCAACTTCGATATGGGTTTGATCCCTTTGGTGCTAAAGGGACCCTCTTAGGGAAGAATGAGACTTTGGACAGCGTGGTCGCCGAAGGCAAAGTGTCACGTCCGAGCAGTGTTTCAATATACAGCAAAGTAGTTCTGTATTATGAAGCAGGCTCCGCCGGGACAAAAAATGATGAAACTTGAAGATGATCAGGGAGGATGCAATGGGTGTATTCGAGAGTTTCAGAATGGCCTATGTTCTAATCGTGGTGGTTCTTTTAGTGCGCCCGCTAACGGCTCAAGTCGGTTCCGATGGGGCGATTCTGGGGGTAGTCACAGATCAGTCGGGTGCCGTGGTCGCGGGAGCTCAAGTGACGGTGACTAACCTGAACACCGGGTTCAAGAAAACCGTGGCCGCGGGTTCGGGGGGAAACTTCGAAGTGTTGGCACTTCCCATTGGCAGCTACTCCGTTTCGATCACCTTTAGTGGTTTCAAGACATGGACGGTTGTCAGAACGGAGCTCACTGTGGGTGAGCGGAAACGAATATCTCCTGTTTTGGAAGTCGGAGAAGTTACAGATACAGTCTCTGTCGAGGCGCAAGCCGAGTTGGTGCAAACCGAAAAAGGGTCGGTGGAAACGATTGTTGAAGAAAAAGTCATTCGCGAATTGCCGCTCAATGGACGCAACCCGATCCTGCTGGTCGGGCTTGTTCCGGGAATGCGTGTCACCGGCGTCAAGACAGGGCTGTGGAATTCCAATTCCGTGCAGGGGCTGGGTCAGAGAACAGACCAAAGCGAGTTTCAAATCGACGGTCTGAGCTCTCTGGAGCATGCAGACAAATCGGGCATTGGGTTTCCCAGCGTGGAAACAATTGCTGAGTTCAACGTTGAAACCTCCAACTTTACTGCCGAACACGGTGGTCAGCCTCTGCAGGTTCTCATGGCAACCAAGAGCGGTAGCAACGCGTTCCATGGATCGGCTTGGGAGTTTATTCGTAATGACAAGCTGGATGCACGCAACACTTTCGCCCCCAGCAAACCTAAGTTGAGGCGAAATCAGTTCGGTGCGACCGGAGGAGGACCGGTCATCAAGGATAAGACTTTCTTTTTCGGCAGCTATGAGGGGACACGCATTCGGCAAGAACGAGTTTACAATTCCTTCACAGTAGCACCGGCTATGCTACAGGGGGATTTTTCTTCTTTGCTGCCTAACACTCGGATCATCGACCCCACCACCGGGCAGCCGTTTTCAGGCAATATCATCCCCCAGGATCGGATTTCTTCCGCCTCGAAGGCTTTCTTTCCGTTCATCTTACAGCCTAACTCTGCCGGACAAAGGTTTCGGGCTGTAGCTCCCGCTCCTGATGACTTAGATATCTACAGCGGCCGCGTCGACCATCAGCTGACCAACAATCAAAAGGTCTTTTTCCGCATGGTGGTGAACGACAATGCACTCTCAATTCCGAACTACAGGCCTGATATCGCGGAAGCAAGAACGGTTTTGCAGCATAACCTTGTCCTGAACTACGACTGGACGATCTCGCCAACTACCTTGCTTACGCTGGGCGGCGGATATCTCCGTTCAATGAGCCAATTCAGTTCCCCGGTTGTCGGCCAGGAGAACCTTACTGCGAACGCCGGCATTCAGGGCTTTCAGACCCCGGGGCGAGAGAAAGCCATCGGATTGCCTTCCGTAAGTTTCGCCGGCTATTCGGGATTTGCAGCTCCTTGGGGGAACCCGGGACGACTGGCCTTGTGGTCAGAGAACTATAAAGCCAATCTGAGTCTGGTCCGCGGGCCGCACAGCCTGAGTTTTGGCTATCAGTATCAGGATGGCCAGTCTTCCACGTCTCATGCCTCATGCTGTTCCCGCGGAGTCTTTGGTTTTAATGGTCAGTACACAGGAGATGGGTTCGCTGATTACCTGTTGGGGCTGATTCAAACCAGCTCGAGAAATTTCCCTCTCAACACAATCGGAGTAGCCGATTCACCTTACTCTGGATTGTACGTTCAGGACTTCTGGAAAGTGAGTCCTAGCCTCACATTGAACCTGGGGCTGCGTTACGACCACTGGCACGAGAAAGCGTTTGTGCGCGGAACGGGTTCGACGTTCCTGCCGGAGTTAGGCAAGGCCGTGGCTGGGGAAAATGCCAAGACGCGTCAGGTGGACCTGACTTCTCAAGCCGTGTCTCCCTTCCTGGCCGCCGCAACTAAAGGATTGTGGATCTCGGCCACAGAAGCCAACCTACCACCAGGACTTTTCGTGGCGCGAGGCACCTTCTCACCGAGGTTGGGTGTAGCTTGGCGACCGTTAGGGAGTAACGATCTCGTTGTGAGAGGCGGATATGGATTGTTCCCAAGCATCTACCGCGACAACATCACCGGATCTTCGATCATTGGCCCTCCCTATTGGACCTTTGAAACACAGGGTTGGGGACGTTCCCAGCTCCAGCGCTGGGAGACCGCTTGGCCTGTGGATCCCAATTCGTTCATTGCACCTTCCGTCACGGCTGCGCGGCCGGACTTCCCCAACATGAAGTCGCACCAATGGAACGTGTCCATTCAAAAGTCGGTGCCATCATTGAAGTCGGCACTAACGCTTTCCTATGTGGGCAACAGAGGCAAGGACTTGTTGACAGAGTTTGAGTTCAACACCGCTTCGGTAGGAGCTCATGCGAATCTACAGGCTGACAGGCCTTGGCCGGCTTTCGGCGACGTCAGCTTGTATGACGCGATTGGAGAGTCTTGGTACAACGCTCTGCAACTGAAATGGGAGAGGCGGTTTACAGAAGGCCTCTCGTACCAGTTGTCTTACTCCTTCTCGAAGAACATCGATATCGGCGGGGGCAGCATCTGGGATATCCCGACTCCATTTGCACCTGAAGGCTACAACCGGGGTCGTTCCACTCTCGACCATACACACATTCTCACGGTCAACGGGGTTTGGGAGGTTCCGTTAGGCAAGGGACGAACGCACCTGAACACACTTCATCCGGTGGCGAACGCGATCCTGGGTGGATGGCAACTTGCCACCATCTACAGCTTCATTTCAGGCGATGCCCTCACGTTCGGCGTTCCTGGAGCCACCCTCGGCAACGGCTTCAACACGCGGCCGAATCTCAATGGCAGCCTGGGCGTTGCGAACCCCGGTGCCGACCGCTGGTTCAACACGGGTGCCTTGGTGGCGCCGCCACTGTACACCTTCGGTGGTGCAGGAAAAGGGATTCTTAATGGGCCAGGCATGCACTCCTGGGATACCAATCTATCGAAGAATTTTTACTTTGGGGAAACACGCTATCTTCAGTTCCGCTGGGAGATGTTCAATGCCATCAACCACGTCAATTTGAACAATCCCAATACCACCATAGGACAGGGGACTACAGGCCGGATCCTCTCTGCGAGAGATGCCCGACAGATGCAGTTCGGGCTCAAGTTTATTTTCTAACCGAGCGACGGAAAAGGCGAGTGGACCGATCGGCCCACTCGCCTCGAAGCGAGCCGCAACCGTTGTTGGCGGGCAGCCTGGAGTCACGTCTCTTCTCTGGCAGGCTGCGTCAATCCCTTAGCTGATCGAGCAATCTCAGACTCTCTTCCACCGTGATGCCGGCAGCTTGCGGAGAAAACGGCGTCATCCACACTTCGTATCCACCTTCCTCGTAAGCGCTGGCCACGGGCAGGTACAGTTCTGCTCCATTGCTGTAACCTGAAACAAATGTCGCCGGGAACGGCGACCGCGATTTGATATCGACGCCGATCTCGGCAAAGGGCTCAACAGGCATCGCCACGAAAGCGACTGGCCCCAGTCGAATGGCCTGAAGCTCAGTCGGGATGAAGTCAGCTCCGGATCGTCGCTGCGCCAGCATTAGATCCATCGATGCACGACGAACCAACCGGTTGGCCTCACGCAACTCTTCAGCGGAAGCTCCCTGCTCCCGCAGCTCTGCCAGGCGGGTCCGGAGGCGCTCAACTGCCGCCAGTTCTTCGTCGGATATGGGCTCGCGCTTACGGACCGGCAAATCTACCTTCCGTGTCGTGCATTTCACAGGAATGGCTGAGAATGCGCCCGGCAGATACTCGGCGACGCCCATCGTCCAGGAAGATTCCACGAGCTTTCCAATCTCCAGTTGACGCGGTCGTGTTTCGACCAATTCTGAAACACGCACGGCTTCGAGAGCAATCTGGCGGCCCACCCAGCGGCTGTCCTGAGGCTTGTTCGAGTAGTCGCGCAGGGTGTTCTGGTTCCCAGCTGCTCCCTGGAGAAATAGACAGGTCGCACCCGTGAGCTCTTCAACGACCCGCCGCAGGGTTCCGGGGTAGTCCGGAGAGATCAAGTGATTGTCCCAGGCTAGAATCGTCGGATGCGCAGCATAGTGAACGATGACTGCCAGCGGAGCGCCAGTGTCATCATCAATTCGGACAACTCCAACTTCGTGATCCACAAACCCTGACGGGTTCGGTGCCAGGATGAGCCGGTTGGGCTGCCAGGGTCGCCGCCTGTTGCTGTTCACGGGACAGGAACCTTTACCCCACCCAACGTGTGCAGGAGCGAGCCGACGGTGCGCGTCGAGGCAAGTTCCAGCCAGGCGATCCGTCAAACTGTTCACATAAGAAGTGATCATCTCGGCGCCAGCATCAAACCAAGGAGGTTTGAGGCTGGGCCCCGAATGCGTGTGCGAGGCGGAGATGCGCACGTGGTCACCGGGGACTCCAGTCAAGTCCGTGACCCGCTGCCGTACCCGAAGTAGCCACTCCCCGTCGGGAGGGTACACAAGGTCCCACTCTGCAATAATGACCTCGGAGGTGCCATCACTGGCAGCCAGCGCTGTACAGCGGAGGGGTAGATCGATCCCCTCCGCCCGCTCATGAATCTGAGCGCTCCAGGTTCCGTGAGCGATGCCAACTGGGGGAGTGATGTCGCAATGGGCTACGCCCGCGCAGAATTCTGGCTTCATATCGTCGTTTCCTCTTCTTGGTTGCGATTGCTCAGATCGTGCCTTTATACCACAAACGCCGACTCCTTCAACAATTTGAAACACCCTTTAGTATTCAGAAAACAGAGTCCTTGACAGCATTCTGGGCGTTTGTTAGCTTCCGCGTTTGGATTCCCGGCAAAAGAGTTTCGAACACGATTCTGATCGGAATGAGACCGTCGGTACGAATTGTTGGATACGGAAATTGGTAACGAAATAGAGAAATGTTCGACGCCGCAATTGAAACGATTTTTGACTTCGACAAACTCGACTTTGACCGGCCAGGAAAATCATTGTATCAGCTTGCCTTCATCCACGATGGAGATTGGGCGAGCATCCTGGTCCCATTGATTGTAATCAATGGTAGAAAAGGACCTGGAACAGGTGTTGCGGTTTTCGGCGGAACCCATGGAAACGAGTTCGAAGGCCAAGTCGCGGCACTCAGATTAGCTCAAGAGTTGGACCCCGCCGAGATGTCAGGCCGCCTGATCTTGATGCCGCGTCTAAACCCTCCTGCTTGCGCCGCTGCGACGCGCGAATCCCCGCTGGATCGCGGGAACATGAACCGGGCTTTTCCAGGAAAGCCGGACGGCACGGTGACCTACCGCATCGCACATTTTGTCACGAATTACATCTTCCCGCAGGTGAGTGTTGTGTTGGATATTCACGCCGGCGGAACGAAGCTGCGATTCCCCGTGTTGCCTGCGGTATTGGAGACCTCAGACGTGACGCTCTGGAATGATGCCGTCAATACTGTGTTCCTGTTCGACGCACCTTTTGTCGGAGTTGGCAGTGCGTCCCTGCAGTCGGGGACGCTCACCGGCCACTCAGCCGCGTTGGGAAAAGTAACGATCGGCGGCGAGTTTGGCTATTGCAGGTCCGTACACTTGAAAGGTCTCCGTCACGCGTTCGAAGGCGCTCTCAACGTTCTGCGCTATCATGGGAACCTTCCGGGCGAGATCCGGCGCGTTGATCCAGAACGGCGAGATCCTCCGATCATGATTCGCGCGGCGTCGGCGGAGGAGTATGTTCCGGCTCCGTTCGCCGGGATTTTTGAACCGGTCCTCGATGTTGGAGAGCCTGTGGAAAAAGACCAGCTCTTAGGTCGCCTGCATAATTTCGAACGCTTCGACCGTCCGGCCTTCGAGGTCCGCGCTCGACACAGGGGTCATGTGCTGATGCTTGTCTTCGAGGGACCTGTCCAACAGGGAGATTGGATCTACGTCATCGGAGAGGAAACGTCCGCTCCTTCGAACGCGGCGTACGCGCTTTGGAAAAGCATGATCGCAGGGTAAGTTCCAGACGACGTCGCTTGCTTGCAAGGCACACCGCAAGGAAGACGAACGTTACTTGCGTGTGAAAAACTCAAGATCACAACAAGGAGTCTGTTTTGAAAATTACTGCCGTTGAGGCCATCTATCTTCGCCTCCCGGAGGTCAAGGAACAATGTGACAGCGGCCAAGACGCTGTCGTCGTCCGGATCGATACCGACGCGGGGATCAGCGGCATCGGCGAAGTTGATTCAGCACCACTGGCGGTGAAGGGCATGATCGAGGGGCCTTATTGCCACTTCATTACTTCCGGATTGCGCAACCTGCTGATTGGCGAAGACCCGTTTGAGACGGAATATCTGTGGCACAAGATGTATCACAGCAATATCTACGCGGGCCGACGAGGTCTTGGGATTCACGCGATGAGTGGTATCGACGTGGCCTTATGGGATATTAAAGGAAAGGCATTGGGTGTCCCAATCTGGAAGCTGCTCGGAGGAGGGTTTCACACGAAAGTGCGCGCCTATGCTAGTTCTTTGTTTGGGCCCACGCCAAAAGCGACTGGGCAACTGGCACGCCGTCTTCGGGATCGGGGGTTTTCAGCTGTGAAGTTTGGCTGGGCGCCTATGGGGCGCGACGAGCAGACGGACATCGCGCTTGTGCGCGAAGCGCGGGCCGGACTTGGACCGGGTCCGGATTTGATGATTGATGCCGGGTTGGTTTGGGACGCAAAAACCGCGATTCAGAGAGCGCGCGCGTTCAGCGAGTTCAAGATCTTCTGGCTCGAAGAACCGCTTCGGGCTGACGACTACGAGGGATACAGCCGCTTGGCTTCGGCTACCGACATTCCCATTGCGGCGGGCGAAGAAGAGAGCGAACGGCGTTCCTATCTGGAACTCATGGACAAAGGAAAGATCGATATTGTGCAGGTGGATCTCACCCGATCGGGAGGGTTTACAGAAGCCATGAAGATTGCCTCTTTGGCTTACGACCGGGGGCTGCGTTGCGTGAATCATGGGTTTACGACCTATATCAATGTGGCTGCGGCGCTGCATTTCCTTAACTCGATCCCGAACTCGTTTATCGCGGAGTTTGTGGTTCAGGAGGGGACGAATCTTCGAGATGAGATTACCAGGCAGAGGATCGTCGCTAAGGATGGGTACCTTCCAATCCCAGAGGAGCCGGGTCTGGGCATGGAGCTTGACCCGAAAATGGTGGAGAAGTATCGAGTCGAGTGAAAGTGGCCGAGCAGTTCGCATCTTGCTAGGGACGCTGTCGGCAGCCCGGAAGGAGGATGGCTGTGAGGCTATGGAAAAGAATTGGTGCGCTGGTTCCCTCGACAAATACCACTTGCGAGAGTGACTTTCAGCTCGTGGCACCAGAAGGCGTCACGATTCATGGCCAGCGCCTGTGGCTCACGAACGATTCGCTGAGCGAGCAAGGCATGGACCGCATGAACAGCGAAATCGAAAATGGGGCTCGCTACCTGGCCACTGCGAAGGTGGATGCCATCGCTTATGCTTGCACGACCGGTAGTTTCTACCGCGGGCCAGGGTGGGACAGGACGATGACAGAGATCGTGGAGCGGATTGCGGGAGTGCCAGCTGTTGCGACAAGTCCAGCCGTCGTCGAAGCGCTGAGGTTCCTTGGGGCGAAGAAGGTCTCGGTCGCGACGCCGTATCCCGAATGGAGCAACCGGAAACTCAGAGCCTATCTGGAAGCGGCAGGATTTGAAGTCCTCAATGTTGACGGAGAACCAACGGCTGCCCAAGCCGGAAATCAGGATATCAATGATCAACCGCCTGAAGTGATTCGCGAATTTGCCACCCAAGTATGCCGTCAAGAGGCGGAAGCACTGCTGTGCGCCTGCACAGCCTGGCGCTCGCTTGAGGTCGCCTCAGACTTGGAGTCCTTGACCGGCAGGCTTCTAGTGACCTCCAACCAGGCGACTATCTGGAACACGTTCCGCAAGGTTGGAATCCGGCAGCCATTGAAGGGCTTTGGGCAGCTGCTGGCGAGCCTGAATGGCTCCTAGCTTAGCTAGCCTTGCGCTTGAAGACAGATCCCGAACCGGCACTGGCGGAAACACCCCGTGAGCTTTGTTTGACCCGCAGTCCAGGTTCGGACACGACGGTTCAGGATACGACTGTTCCGAGTGCGGGCGCCCGGACACCATCTCTTTGGGAGCCTGGTTCTTCAAGCACCGCATACCCAGGTGCTGATTCCTCGCCTTGCTTTGCTCGATATCGTGCAAGACGCGACAACGAAGTTTCAGCTGCCGAGCATCGAGGTTGTAGCTAACTTCCACTCCTTCTTCTTTCGACTGAGTCCCAGCTATAGGGTCTTTGTGGTGCCGGTTCTGGTGTCGTCTTGCCTCGCGATTGGGGGTTGATCGGTGGTAGTCGGCGCAAGTGCAAAACAAAAAAGGGAGGCTCTGGAAACCCGCTTCTGACGGTCTTTTTGAGATTCTCTGCGGTCTTGCGTGAAGCTTCGAGACGGCTTCCGTGCGCGTTAGGAAACTGCTGCTTCCGAAACGGAGATCCCTTTTTTGGCGGACGAAGGCCTCGTTTTGAGACGTCTATTGACGGTTCAGATCGGAGTTCTCAGGAATCGAACATTAGCCGCACGCCACTTTCGCAGCGCGCTTCTCATCCCACCAATACTTCAGGCCCGAAAAACGACGTCCGAGCTCTGCCATTTTAGACAATAATCCCTCCTTCGTGTGTCATGCTCCTGAAAACCGAGTGTTCCAGCCCAGGGGCCCTTGCAAACGAACAAGCTCACCGCCGATGAATTGAGGTCTTTGTACCAGAGACAAGGCTCAGCGCTGGTGGCGTATGCTTGCAGTTGCGGGTTGGACTTTGCTTCCGCGGAGGATGTGGTGCAGCAAGTGTTTCTGAACATGCTGGCAAAGACGTTTAAGCCGGAAGTACCGCTGGCCTATTTGTACCGGGCAACGCGAAATGCTTGTCTGAATCTGCACAGGTATCGAGCGCGAGAAACCGGTCTGCCAGAAGCTCAGATCTGGCTGACCCACAACACAGGAAATCGCGAGGAAATTTTCACCCTCCAAGAGGCGTTGCAGGACCTGCCGGAGGAACAGAGGGAAACGGTGTTCCTGAGAATCTGGAGTGGGATGACGCTGTTCGAAATTGCCGAGGCAACAGAGACGCCGATAAACACGGTGGCATCCAGATATCGCTATGCTCTGGAGAAGCTGCGTCATCGCCTAGGACGTCATTTGGAGAAATGAGGACCAGACTGTGGAGAATCATGACGAAGAGATAGAACGATATCTGGCCAAGTTTCAACCTAGACCCGTGCGCGCACTCGAGATGCGACCGCGAACTAAGAGCGCTCGGCCCCCCTGGTTGGCTGCAGCGGCAGTAGTGGTCCTTGTGTGCGGACTTTCTATCTGGTATCTGCGTGAGGATACGGAAAGAGCGAAAGCTTTGGCCATAGTGCGACGGGCGGGACCGACGCCTGCATCGTGGCAAGATGGCCTTAACGCTCTCGCGCTCACCAAGCTGGCGCTGGAGAACGACGCACAGTTTGAGGCGTTCCTGGAAAACAAATCACAATCTGTTCTACCGAGCTTCAAGAATGATGCCAGCACGCTTCGGGTACTCACGAAGGAATGAAGGAAGTGAGGAGCTATGAAACTCAGATTGCTGCTTTTGTGTTGCTTGATGGTAGTCGGTGCGCAGGGGCATCGTGCCGAAGTGAAATTTCCTGAAGAAACGCAGAACGCAGCCCTGCGTTATTGGATGGCGTTTGCGGAGATGCAAGACCCGTTCGCTGATCAGACCATCAAAGATCTGTTAGAGAAGACCGCTGCCGGACAAGCGGCTTGGGACGAGCTGAAGCTTGGGCCGATCCTGGATTCAAATGGTGAAGCACTCCGAATAATGCAGCGGGCCGCGAAGCTGCTCGATTGTGACTGGGGGCTTGAGTACGGGATAGGCCCGAAGGTGCCCATAGCCTATCTGACCAGGGCACGCGTGATGGCGCGGCTGAACATCTTGCAGGCGATGCGGGAAACGGCGGCTAAAAATTCGCAGGCAGCACTGGAGTGTTGTTTGGCTGGTGTCCGTTTTTCAGCGCATCTGGCAAAGGGAGGAAGCTTGATCTCAGGGTTGACAGCCAAGAGTGCGCTGCTACCGCACTTACGGATGCTTACGCTGGAAGCCAGGAACGGACGCCTGACGGGCGCACAAACAAGACAGATCCTTGCAACGTTAGAAATGCTGCCCGAGGACGGATTCAATTGGAGCAATGCCTGGGAAATCGAACAGCTCTTGGTAGAAGTATTCTTGGCTGAATTGCGAAGTTCCAAGAACCCCAAGGCTACTTTCGAAGCGTCCATGGGCGAGGCTATGCCAGAGGGAATGGCCGTTCCCTCGCCCAATGACTTGCGCACATTTCGCGAGTACATGGCTGGAGTGAAGGATGCGCTAAAGCTTTCTCCGGATGCCGCCAAGGCACGACTCGATAGGCTGGAAACGCAGAAGCGAACGCTGAACGAACTAACACGACGGCTCATACCCGCGTCCAAGAAAGTGAATGAGGCAAGAGGCGAGATCTTTGTTGCTCGAAAAGCATTGTTGGATGCACTGGCAACGCGATAACGTCCCTCTTCCCTTCACGACGTTGATTCCTCCTTCATCGTGTCGCAGGATTAGCATTCCGTTCCGCCGCTGAATCCCGTTTGGAATTCCCCTGCAAAACAGACTATCCTCTGCAGCGATGCTTTCGAGAGGCTTTCAGCCGCTTCGAAGGGTCCTTCGTGTGGAGAATAGACAATGACCTCTTGCAGAATGTGTTCTGTTTGGATTGTCCAGACCCTGATGTTTGGGCTTTGGAGTGTGTCGCACGTCCAGGCCGACGAAGGGATGTGGACGCTCGACAACGTCCCGAAGGCACAGATCAAACAGCGCTATGGCTTCGAGCCGAGCGATGCGCTGTTGGAGCACCTGCGCCTGGCCTCGGTGCGCTTTAACAACGGTGGCTCGGGTTCGTTTGTCTCACCGGACGGACTGGTGATGACGAACCACCACATTGCTGCCGACTGTGTTCAAAAGCTGAGTTCACGTGAGAAGGATTATCAGGCCCGAGGCTTTGCTGCGGCAAGCCGCGGCGAGGAGGGCAAGTGCCCCGACTTGGAATTGAACGTGTTAACCGCGATTGACGACGTGACGCAGCAGGTCAACAAAGAAGTTCGTGCCGGGATGAACGTGGCCGAGTCTTTCGCTGTGCAGCGCACGGCCATGTCTGCCTTGGAAAAGGAATGCTCGACAGCCACCGGATTGCGCTGCGACGTTGTGACACTCTATCAGGGAGGCGTCTACAGCCTTTACAAATACAAGAGGTACACTGACGTTCGGCTGGTGTTCACCCCAGAGTTTGATATTGCCTTCTTCGGAGGCGACCCGGACAACTTCACCTATCCGCGGTACAATCTCGACGTTGCTTTCATGCGTGCTTACGAGAATGGTAGGCCGGTGTCTCACCCTCATTTCCTGAAGTGGAGCAGGAACGGACCGAAGGAACGAGAACTCGTCTTCGTTACCGGTCACCCGGGAACGACCCATCGAATGAATACAGTGGCCCGACTCGAGTATCTGCGCGATAAGGGATACCCGTTCATTATGGAATACCTGCAGCGCCGTCTGGCCTTGCTGCAGCGCTTCAGCGCACAAAGCGAAGAGAACGCCCGTCTTACCCGTGACGCGATTCAATCCGCGCAAAACAGCCACAAGGCTATTGGCGGTGAGCTGGAAGGGTTGCGTGATGCCTCCCTCATGGAGCGCAAGCAGGCCGCGGAGCGTGAGCTGCGCCAAAGCGTGGAAAAAGACCCGGCGAAGAAGGCCGCCTACGGTAGTGCCTGGGACGAGATCGCTAAGGGCCAAACCGAGCTGGCTCAGTTTCACCGTGAACGAGTGCTTCTGGAAGGTGCGGTGGCCTTCAACTCCAGGCTGTTCGACATTGCGCGGAACCTGGTGCGGCTCACAGCCGAAAAGCAGAAGCCGAATGGCGAACGCCTGCCTGAGTACGCAGAAGCCAGGCTGCCGTCGCTCGAACTCGATCTGTTTTCACCGGCACCCATTCACGAGTCTCTGGAAAAAGCGACGCTTGGCGATTCGCTGTCGCTTCTGTCTGCGCAGCTGGGGCCGAATCATCCGATAACCCAGAAAAGTTTAGAGGGCCGGAGTCCACCGGAGCGCGCGGAAGAGCTGGTATCCCAAACCCGGCTCAAAGACGTCTCTGTTCGGCGAAAGCTGGCGGAAGGGGGTTGGCAGGCCATTCAGTCTTCAACCGATCCCATGGTACGACTGGCACTTCGGGTCGACGAAGATGCACGGGCAATCAGAAAACGCTACGAGGACCACGTGCAGGGAGTAGATCGTGTCAACTACGCACGGATA
>Ga0187893_10007562_pt1 | contig 17714 bp, 18 predicted proteins | sample MA1701074metaG_FD_139574 | JGI IMG/M metagenome (GOLD analysis project Ga0187893, IMG submission 139574) | White microbial mat communities from a basaltic lava cave in the Kipuka Kanohina Cave System on the Island of Hawaii, USA - MA170107-4 metaG ... | reverse complement strand
CTTCGTGGTATTGGGCGCGCACCTCGGATGGCGGGCTCGACGACAGGCCTGACGCGCGGCCGGCTCGTGGCGGCCTGTCTCCTCGCCACGATGCTCGCCGGCCGCGCCTCGTCGCAGGTCGAGGACGTCGGGCGCTCGCTCGTGCTCGCCGAGCCGCCGGCCCCGCATTGGTTCTGGCTGAGCGACATCGTGCTCCACCGCACGGCGCTGTTCGACGGCGACAGCGGGGAGATGCTCGGCACGATCAGCTCCGGGACGGCGGGCGTCGGCTTCGTCATCCATCCGCTCTTCTCGCCCGATCGTCGCGAGATCTACATTCCCGAGACGTACTACGCGCGCGGGGTGCGCGGGCAGCGCACCGACGTGGTGACGGTCTACGATGCGCGCACGCTCGCTCCCGCCGCCGAGATCGGCATTCCGCCCAAGCGCGCAGAGTACTTTCCCGGCAATGCGGCCAACGCGCTGTCCGACGATGGCCGCTTCCTCGCCGTCTTCAACCTGACACCGGTGACGTCGCTCTCCATCGTCGACGTGACGCAGCGCAAATTCACGTCCGAGGTGCCCGCGCCCGGATGCAGCCTCGTCTTCGCCGCTGGGCCGCGCCGCTTCTTCATGCTGTGTGCCAACGGCTCGGTGCTGACGGTCGTGCTCGACGAAGGCGGACAACCGACCACGATCAGCCGCGGGCAGCCCTTCTTCGACCCGCAAGGCGACCCCCTCACCGAGAAGGCCGTGCGCCGCGGCGACGAGTGGTTGTTCGTGTCGTTCGAGGGACACGTCCAGCCGATCGACGTGGCGGGCGACGCGCCGCGCCCCGGCGAGCGATGGTCGCTGCTCGACGAGGGCGCGCGCGACGACGGCTGGCGCGTGGGTGGCCAGCAGCACCTCGCGATCCACGCGGCCACCGGGCGGCTCTTCGTCCTGATGCATCAAGGTGGGCCGGACACGCACAAGACGCCCGGCACCGAGGTTTGGGTCTACGATCTGGCGACGAAGCAGCCCGTCCAGCGCTTCGAGATGCCGAGCCCGCTCGCGACCTTCGTCTCGCAGCTCGCCACGCTTTCGGCCGAAGGGATGCTCGGCCGCGCGGGGCGCTGGATGCTGGGCGCGACGCTGCCGCACACCGGCATCGACAACATCATGGTCACGCAGGACGACAAGCCGGTGCTGGTGGCCGCGGCCGCCATGCCGCCCACCGTGACGGTGCACGATGCCACGACGGGAGCAGTACGCCGCGAGATCTCGGAGGCCGGCCTCGGGCTCTCGCTGCTGTACGCGCCATGATGGACCCCGTCGTCGTCACCACGATCCGCGCCGCCCTGGCCATCCTCTTCGCGGCGGCGGCGAGCCACAAGCTGCGCGCACCGGCGCACTTCGTCGCGACCGTGCGTAACTACCGACTGATGCCGCCGATGCTGACGCCGGCCGTGGCCGCGCTGCTGGTGTCGGCGGAGGTCGTCGTGGCCGCCTTTCTCGCGACCGGCACGGCGCGTCCCGTCGGAGCGATCGCCGCGGCAGCGCTGCTCGCAGTCTATGCGGCGGCCATCGCGGCGAATCTGGCGCGGGGCCGCCAGCACATCGACTGCGGCTGCACCGCGCCCGGTGCGGCGCGCACGATCCACGGCGGCCTGGTCGTGCGCAACGGCGCGCTGGTGCTCGTGGCGCTGGCACTGCTCGGGCCCGAGGCCGAGCGGCCACTCGGCTGGCTCGACGTCACCACCATCGCCGCGGCCGTGGCCGCGCTCGTGGCACTCTACGCCGCGCTCGACCGCCTGCTGGCGAACGCGCCCGCGATCGCCCGGCTGCGAGGGGTGACATGAACGAGGCGCTGCTCGTCTCGAACCTCGTGCTCTGGATCGTGGTCGTGGTGCTGGCGGGCATCGTCGCCGCGCTCGTGCGGCAGGTCGGCATCCTCTACGAGCGCGTGGCGCCGGCGGGTGCGCTCGTGCTGCCGCAGAGCCTCGCCTTCGGCGAAGCCGCGCCCATCGTCGACGCCGAGGGTCTCGATGGGACCGTGCGCGCCATCGGCGCGGCGCATCCGCAGGGCCGCAGCACGCTCGTGTTCTTCCTCTCGCCCACCTGTCCGGTCTGCAAGCAGCTTCTCCCTGCACTGCGCGGCATCGCGCGCGCCGAGAGCGGCTGGCTCGACGTCGTGTTGGCGAGCGATGGCGCGCGCGCCGAGCACGCGGCGTTCGTCACCCGCGAACGGCTGGACGAGTTTCCCTACGTGCTCTCCACGCCGCTCGGCGTCTCGTACCGCGTGGGCAAGCTGCCGTACGCCGTGCTCGTCGACGGAGGGGGTATCGTGCGCGGTGCGGGGCTGGTCAACTCGCGCGAGCACCTGGAGAGCCTGTTCGAGGCGGCGGAGCGCGGCGTCGCGTCCATTCAAGACTACGTCGAAGGAGCACGCGCATGAACCGCCCCATCGGCCGGCCATGGATCGATCGGATCGTCGAGCGCGGCGCGCGGGGGCTCGCGCGGCGCACGTCCCGGCGAAGCTTCCTCGCCCGGCTGGGCGGCGCGCTCGTGGGCGCGACGACGCTGCCGCTGCTCCCGGTCTCGCGCGCGCACGCCGAGGGAGCGCGCGTGGCGGTTCCCGACGATACGGGCATCGAGGGACCGGAGGGCGATCCGACCCGCTGCGAGTACTGGCGGCATTGCGCCATCGACGGCTTTCTCTGCTCGTGCTGCGGCGGAACGCAGACGACCTGTCCCCCGGGCACCGAGATGTCGCCCGTCACCTGGATCGGCACCTGCCGGCACCCGGGCGACGGCAAGGACTACATCATCTCGTACAACGACTGCTGCGGGGCGAGCCTGTGCATGCGCTGCCGCTGCACGCGCACCGAGGGCGAGCGGCCCGTGTACTACACGTCCAAGAACAACGATCTGTTGTGGTGCTTCGGAACCAAGAGCCGGGCGGTGCATTGCTCCGTCGCCATCGTGCTCGGCCAGGCCACGAAGGCGTGACCGTGCGGGCGGCGCTCGCGCTCGCCGCGGCGCTGGTACCGGCGGCGGTGGGGGCCTACACACCCGACGTCGAGTTCGCGCTCAACTGTCAGGGCTGCCATCGCGCCGACGGAGGCGAAACCCCGGGCAGCGTGCCCGCGATCGCCAACCACGTCGCCCGCTTCCTCGCCGTGCCGGGCGGTCGCGAGTATCTGGTGCAGGTGCCCGGCGTGGCGCAGGCCCCCCTCGACGACGCCACGCTCGCCGCCGTCATCAACTGGATGCTCGCCCACTACGACCGCGCACACATCCCGAAAGACTTCACCCCCTACACCGAAGCCGAAGTCGCCAAGCTGCGCAAAGACCCCTTGGTGAACGTGGAGGCGCTACGCACCAAGCTGCTGAAGACGATCGAGCCCAAGGCGCCCTGACGACACAAGCGTGGGTGTTTGGTCCGTCCGGAGGGAGAGCCCGACCGTCGCATGCGAGTTCCGGGCGGAGGACCTGGTGTCGAGCGCACGTCTGAGCGGGCGCACGACACTCGCATGAAGGGTAACCAGCGCATGTGCCCGCGAAGCGGGAGCGAGCACCGGGTCCTCCGCCCGGGCACCCCGCGACGATCGAGCTCTCCGTCCGGAAGAACCAAACGCCCCACAGTTGCGTCGCCCCGGCGCCGTGGGCTAGTCGTGGCAGCCGACAACGGTTAGGCCAGGGAAGAGGGGTGCAAAGCCCCCGCTGCCCCGCAGCTGTGAAGGGTGACGGACCCGGTCGAGCCCACTGCCTCGCGATGCGAGGTGGGAAGGGGCCGGGCGAGGAAGAACCCGAAGCCAGAAAACCTGCCCGACCGATGCCAGCAACAACCTTCCGCGGGGAGGGTGCTGGGAGAGCCGGCGCGGGTGTGACCCGGGCCGGCGCCTGGGCCCCTCGGCGGATCGCAAGGAGAACGACACGACCCGCCGAGCGACCATGGTTCTCGCGAGCGCGCTGGCGCTGGCCCTGCCGCGCACGCCATCCGCGCGCGCGGAAGTCGCCGAGTGCCTGGTGCGCTTCGCGGTGGCCGGTAGCAGCGGCAACCCGGAGGCGCCGACGCTCGTGTGCCGGGACGGGGATGCGGCGTGCGACCGCGACGGCACGGAGAACGGGCGGTGCGAAGTGGACGTCGCGGTGTGCGGCGGGTTCCCGCCGTGTCCACCACCCGTGCCCGCGGCCATGCGCGTGCGTGGTGTCGGCTCCGAGGCGCTCGCGCTGGCCGTTGCCGCCATGGAGCCCGCGTCCGCGCCCGCGTGTACGCCGCCCGTGCCGACCATCGTCGAGCGCGGGAGTGCGGTGCGACGTCGGCGGATCGTGCGCGTGCGGGCGGTCGACGCGAGCCGGCGGCTGCAGGATCGTGATCGCCTGCGCCTCGTCTGCGAGGGACCGGCGAGCCCGCGCGTGCTGATCGTCACGTCCGACTTCGAGACCGGCGTGTTGGTGCGAGCACCCCTCTCGGCGCCCCGGCGCATGCAGCGGACGACCTCGCCCATCCACGGCGACGCGTTGGTCCGCATCACCGGCGACACGGCATTCGTCGTCAACCGTTTCCTCGGCGACAACCTGCAGGTGCTCAACGACCGCCTCGGCACGCGCGTGCAGTGCTCGACCGGAATCGGCTCGAACCCGCACGACGTCGCCGTGGTGGCGCCCGACAAGGCCTACGTGACGCGGTACGACCGCGAAGCGCTGTGGATCGTCGATCCGAGCGTCACCCGGTGCGACGACTTTCGCCGCGGGACCATCGACCTCGCCGCGCTGGCCGACGGCGACGGCTTGCCGGAGATGAGCCAGATGGCGATCGTGGGGACGCAGCTCTTCATCAACCTGCAGCGCCTCGATCGCCGAGCCGGCTTCGTCGGCACGCGCCCCTCGATGCTCGCCGTGATCGACACCACCACCGACACCGTGACGGGTGCGATCGAGCTCGCGGGGCGCAATGCGTTCGCGGACGCGTCGGGCATCCAGCGCGAGCCCGGGACGGGAAAGCTCCTCGTCCCGCAGGCCGGCAGCGTCTTTCGCACGGGCGACGGCGGCATCGAGCGCGTCGATCCCGTGGCGCTGGCATCCGAGGGCTTCGTCGTGACGGAAGACGCGCTCGGCGGGACGATCACCGACTTCGTCGTCGTCGGACCGCGGAAGGGCTATGCCATCGTGATCGACGAGTCGTTGCGCAACCTGGTGGTGTCGTTCGACCTGCAGACGGGTGTGCAGATCGCTCGCGTGTTCGCGAGCCGGCAGTTCCTCGCGGACGTCACGGTCGCGCCCGACGGGACGGTGTGGCTGGCGGATCGGGCGCTACCGCGGCCGGGGATACGGCTTTTCGACCCGGTGACCGACGCGCAGCTGACCCGTGGCGTGATCGACACCGGGTTGCCGCCGTTCTCCATTGGATTCCTGGGAGGATCATGATGACGCAGAGGTGGGTGTGGGGCGGGATCCTGCTGGTCCTCGGGCCGTGGACGATGGCGCACGCGCAGGTGACGCCGGCGGCGGGGTACGCCAGCAGGCGCATCGTCCTGCCGGCGCCCGTGCGGGGGGGCGTCGTCCGTCGCGACGACGTGCTGATCGTGGGGCAGGGCGAGGCCGGCCCCGGGCTGCAATCGATCGTGCGGCTCGACGCGGGCCGTCCGACGACGATCGCCACCGGCTTCGGTCGCCTCGGGGGGTTCGACCTGGACGACGACGGGACGCTCTACGTGGTCGACGGCTGCCACGCGAGCGACCCGGGATGCGAGGCGTCGCTCACCGGCGACACCGTCTATGCCGTCCCCGATGCGCTCGCACGCACGACGGCATTGGAGGCGCCCGCCGCCGAGATCGTACCGGCGGGCTCGATTCCGTCTCCCGCCGACGTGCTGGTGAGCGGGCTCGGGCTGCTCGTGAGCGATGCGGCCGGTGCCGGGGCGGGCCGAGTGGTCCGGGTCACCACCGGCGGGGTCGTCGATTTCGTGGCCGGATACGATCTGACGGCCGGCCTGGCTTTTGACGGCACATCGCTCTACGTGGGCGACGCCTCTGGCCGCATCGACGAGGTGATCGCCGGTTCGTCCATCGGGGCGTTCATCGACGACCTGTCGGGCGTGGCCGGGCTCGCGCTCGACGGCGACGGACAGCTGCTCGTGACGGGCGGATTCGCCGGCGACGGCGGGGAGCGGTCGGGCACGCTCGTCTCGGTGGACGAAGCGGGCGACGCGACCGAGCGGGCACGTGGCTTCGTCTCGTCGGGGGACGTCTTCTACGACGCCGGCCGCGACGAGGTGCTGGTGTTAAACGACGGCACGACCGGCGTCGTGGCGATCTGTGAAGACGACGACGCCGACGAGGTGTGCGACGAGGCCTGCAGCGACGGGGTGGCGCTCGAACGTCCGGCGCTGGCCGTCCGCGCCGGCCGGGTCGCTGGACGCGGCTCGCTGCGGCTGAAGACGCGGCTGCGTATCGATGGCGGGCTCGCGGCGGATCCCTCGACGGACGGTCTCCGCCTCCAGGTCGTCGACGCCGCGGGTACCGTCGTGCTCGATGCGGTGCTGCCGGACGGCGAGCGTTGGATCGAGAAGCCGCGCGAGCGGGGCTGGCGCTATCGTGATCCTGCGGGGACGTTCGCCGTCACCGCGGGCAATGTGACGCTCGACCCGCGCGACGAGGATCTCGTGAAGGTCGTGCTGAAGAGCCGCAAGCGGGCGGCGGTGGCGCTGGACGACGTGACGTTCCCGTTGCGGGTCACGCTCACGCTCGACGCGTTCGGGGAATGCGGGTCGAGCGCGTTCACGGCGTGCAAGCCGTCGGCAGGCGGGTCGGTGCGTTGCCGGTGAGCCGCGCTCAGTATGCGACCGACAGGCCGGCCATGCCGACCACCCAGGGATCGTCGTCGTCGTTGATGGTCTCGAGGTTGTCGTTGAAGGTGTAGACGTGCGCTCCCAGGCTCGCCGACCACACGCCATGCGTCTCGCCCAGAAACGCCAGCGGGACGCTGGTGACCGCCCCGACGCTGGTGAAGCCCCAGATCTCGTCGTGATGGGCGAAGGTCTCGTAGTAGTCGCCGACCGAGAAGCCGGCGACGACGGGAAGGATCAGCGAGACGGGGTAGCGATCGCCCGGCAGGAGCTCGAACGAGGGCTGGATGCCGAGCTGCAGATACGTGCCGCGCTCGGGACCGAACGCGCGCCCGTCGAACTCGTGCGCGAGCGTCACCTGCGGGCGCAGCGCCAGGGGGCCGAGCCATTCGACGTCGTCGAGAGCGAGGGTGACGTCGAGCTCCTGAATCGTGTCGAAGGAGTCGTCCGGGCTCACATAGGCCACGTACGAGAACGCCAGGTCGAGCGTGTCGAAGAGGCCGAACGAGACGCCGCCGTAGGCGTCGGTTTCGTGGAACGTCCCCGTGTCACTCTGGCTGTGGATGCTGTTCCAGGTGCCGAGCACGAGGCCGACGCTGCTCACGGGACCGTCCTTCCCGACCTCATACTCGCCGGCGCGGTAGAGGGTGGTCCGGATCTCGGCCGATGGTTGCACGATGAGCCCGTGCCGCTCCCGCAGGAGTCCCCGGAAGAAGTACGCCGTCGTGACGTCCAGACCTGCGCTGACGGACAGCCGGTCGTCGGCTCCCGCGCCGGCGGCCGACACCGCGCAGACGCTCGCGATCGCTACGGCCACGGCCAGCCGGTGTCCCCGTCTCGTCAGGCGGGCCATCCCACGCCGTCTTGTAGTGCGTCGGTTGCCGGCATTCCAGGTCGCGCGTTTCGCTGGGCGGCGGCCGTGGTGCTGGGGACGGCCCTCGGACTGCCGTCCGCTCGTGCGGCCGAGCCTCTGCGCATCGTGTCGCTGGCCCCGTCCACCACGGAGATCCTCTACGAGCTCGGCCTCGGGGAGCAGCTGGTCGGCACGTGTGCGCAGTGCGACTATCCCCCCGCCGCGCGCCACGTTCCACGCGTCGGAAGCTACGTCACCCCGAGCGTCGAGGCGGTGCTGGCGGTGCGACCCGACCTCGTGATCGCGGTGCCGAGCCCCGCCAACCGCGACGCCGTCCGTGCGGTCGAGCGCCTCGGCGTGCGCGTGCTGGTCGTGCGCGACCGCGTGCTCGCCGATCTCTGGGAGGGGGTGCGCGCGCTCGCGAGCGCCACGGGGCGAGACCGCGAGGGTGCCGCGCTCGAAGCGCGCATCCGGTCGGCGCTCGAGGCCGTGCGCGCGTGCGTAGCGGGCCGGCCGCGTCCCCGCGTGCTCATGGTCGTGGGCCGGCGTCCGTTGATCGTGGTCGGCGGGAAGACGCTCCAGCACGAGCTGCTCGAGATCGCCGGAGGCACCAACGTGGCCGCCGACGTCGGCGCGGCGTTTCCGCAGCTCTCGCTCGAGGTGGTGGCGGCGCGCGCACCGGACGTCATCATCGATGCGGCCATGGGCAGCGAGCAAGGCAGCCGCACCACCTTCGCGAGCCTGCCGAACGTGCCGGCGGTCCGCGACGGCCGGGTCGTCGCCGTCGATGGGGACGAGCTGCTGCGGACGGGACCACGGGTGGCCGCGGCGGCGCATCGCCTGGCGGACGTCATCCACCCCGACGCGGTGACGTGCCGGTGATGCCCGCGGTGCATCTGACCGGCCGCCGCCTGGCGCGGACGCTTTCGGTCCTGGCGGCGCTGCTCCTGGTGTCGCTCGTCGGGGCGACGCTCGTGGGCCCGGTTCCGGTGAGCCTGCCGGTGGCGCTCGCGGGCCCCGGCTCGCCCGACTACACGATCCTGGTGCATGCCCGTGTTCCCCGCGTGCTGCTCGCGGCGATCGTGGGCGCGGCGCTGGCGGGAGCGGGGTCGGTCCTGCAAGGACTGCTCGGGAACCCGCTCGCCGATCCGCACCTCCTCGGCGTGTCGGCCGGCGCCGCGGTCGCCGGCGCCATCGCCATGGTCGCGGGCGCGGACCCGGTGTCGGCGATCGTGCCGGCGGCGGCGTTCGCCGGGGCGCTCGCCACCGTGAGCTTCGTCTACCTGGTCGCCCGCACGCACGGCCGCGCGTCGCCGCACGCCATCTTGCTGGTCGGCGTCGTCTGCAACGCGCTCGCCGCCGCCATCATCATGCTGGTGAACGCCGTCGCCAGCTACACGCAGGCGCAGGGCGTGCTGTTCTGGATCATGGGCTCGTTGTCGAGCGAGAGCTACGGGCTGGTCGCCTTGGCCGCGATCTACGTGGGCGTGGGCGCGGCACTCCTGCTGCGCCTCGCGCATGCGCTCAATCTGCTGGCCACGGGCGAGGAGGGCGCCGCGACGCTCGGCGTCGACGTGGAGCGTGTGCGCCGCGCCGTATTCGTCTTCGCCTCGCTGCTCGTGGGCGCGGCGGTTTCGATGAGCGGCATGATCAACTTCGTGGGCTTGATCGTGCCCCACCTGCTGCGCCTCGTCGTGGGTCCCGACCAACGGGTCCTGCTCCCCGCCTCGCTGCTCGGCGGCGCGGTGTTCCTCGTCTGGGCCGACGCCGCGGCGCGCACCGTGATGGCACCGACGGAGCTGCCGGTCGGGGTCGTGACGGCGCTGCTCGGCGGACCCTTCTTCCTGTTCCTGCTGCGACGCAGCCTCCGAGGACAGCGATGACGCCTCGGCTGGAGGCGTGCCGGGTGTCGTTCGCGTTCGGCGATCGTCCGGTGGTCGACGCGGTGGACCTGACGCTCGCGCCTGGGGAGCTCGTCGGCGTGCTCGGTCCGAACGGCAGCGGCAAGACGACGCTGCTGCGTCTGCTGGCGGGGCTCGCCCGGCCCAGCACCGGCGAGGTTCGGCTCGACGGGCGGGCGCTCGAACGATGGCCGCGGCGCGAGATCGCGCGGCGCCTGGCGGTCGTGCCGCAGGATCCGCGCGTCGATTTCCCGTTCACCGCGCTCGAAGTGACGCTCATGGGCCGCGCGCCGCATCAGCGGGGGCTGGCGTTGCCGAGCGAGCACGACCTCGCGACCGCGGGGGAGGCGCTGCGCTTGGTCGACGCCGACGCGATCGCCGGGCGGATCATCGACCACCTCTCCGGCGGCGAGCGCCAGCGCGTCTTCGTGGCCCGCGCGCTGGCGCAGGAGCCCGAGGTCCTGCTGCTGGACGAGCCCACCACGCACCTGGACCTCCGCCACCAGCTCGGCATGCACGAGGTGCTGCGCGGACTCTGCCGGAGCCGCGGCCTAGCATGCGTCTCCGTGGTGCACGACCTCAACCTGGCCATGTCGTACTGCGATCGCGTCGTCGTCCTATCCGCCGGCCGCGTCGCCGCCTCGGGCCCCCCAGCCGAAGCGCTCAGCCCAGACCGCGTTCAAGAAGTATTCGGCGTGGCCGTCACCACACTAACCCACCCGAGCGACGGCAAACCTGTCCTAGTACCTCGGGCATAAGATGCCGCGTCCGTGCGGGCGAGCACGTGCGTCGCGGGGTGTGGCCCGGGCGGACGATCCGTCGCGAGCGCACGTCTGAGCGGGCGCACCGATCCGCATGTGGGGAAGCGGCGCATGTGCCGGCGAAGCGGGAGCGAGCGATGGATCGTCCGCCCGGGCACCCCGCAACAACCGTACTCTCCGCGCGGAATCGGCAGCCCGTTTGCCCGGCTTGGGGGGGCCTGGTAGGACTCGCTCGGTTCGGCCCCATGCATTTCCACTTCGCCAACGCGCTCGTGTTCATGGCCCTGGGGCTGGTGCTGTGCATCCTCATGCTGGGCCTCGGCGCGCTGCTCCGGCCGTCCAACCCCAACCCGAACAAGCTCACCACGTACGAGTGCGGGGAACCGCCCAGCGGCAACGCCTGGATCAACTTCAACATCCGCTTTTATCTGATCGCGCTGGTGTTCGTGATCTTCGACGTCGAGCTCGCCTTCATCTATCCGGTGATGGCGGTCTACCGCGACTGGGTGACGCGCGGCATGGGCGCCGTGGCGCTGGTCGAGATCGTCACGTTCATCGCCATCCTGGCCGTCGGCCTGGTCTACGTCTGGGCCAAGGGCGACCTCGCCTGGCTGCGGCGGCTCGCCACGGGTAGCACGTCCAAGGACGAGCAGGTCCGCGAGGCGGCGTAGGAGAGGGAGCACATGTCGCTGATCAACACCGCGCCGGAGATGGCGATCACCGCCAAGGTCGACGATCTCCTCAATTGGACCCGCAAATCGTCGGTCTGGTACATGATGTTCGGGCTCGCCTGCTGCGCCATCGAGATGATGCAGACGGGCGGCCCGCGCGCCGACCTCGAGCGCTTCGGCATGGCGCCGCGCGCCACGCCGCGCGTCTCGGACGTGATCATCGTGTCCGGCACGCTCACGCTCAAGATGGCGCTGCGGACCAAGCTCCTCTACGACCAGATGCCCGAGCCCAAGTACGCCGTGTCCATGGGCAGCTGCGCCAACTGCGGCGGGCTCTTCCAGCTCGCCTACTCGGTGTGCGACGGCGTCGACAAGGTCATCCCGGTCGACGTCTACGTGCCCGGCTGCCCGCCGCGGCCCGAGGCCCTCACCGAGGGACTGGTGAAGCTCCAGGAGAAGATCCAGAACGAGCGCTGGCTCGTGCGCAAGAGCGAGCCGGTCGGGACGCGCGTCTGAAATGCCGCTCGACGCCGCCGGCGTGCACGCACGCCTCACCGCCCGCTTCGGCGACGCCGTCGGCGCGCCGGCGGGCACCGGACGCGACGCCGCGCTGACCGTCGTCCCCGAGCGCATCGCCGAGGTCTGCACGCTGCTGCGCGACGACCCGGATCTCGCGTTCGACTGCCTCTCGAATCTTTCCGGGGTGGACTACCCGAAGGCGGGACACATCCAGGTGGTCTACCACCTGTTCTCGTATCGTCACCGGCACTGGATCGTGCTCAAGGTGAACGCGAACCGCGACGACCCCGTCGTGCCGACCGTCAGTACCGTGTGGAGCCACGCCAACTGGGAGGAGCGCGAAGTCTTCGACCTCCTCGGCGTGCGGTTCACCGGCCATCCGGATCTGCGCCGGCTGCTCATGCCGGAGGACTGGCCAGGCCATCCGCTGCGCAAGGACTTCGTCGAGCCCGAGGAGTATCACGGCATCGCGACCTCGCGGGAAAGCCTGCTGAAGGCCTAGAGACGATGGGACTCGCGGGCTTCGAAGTCGAGATCCAGCGCCAGCAAAACGGCGGCGGCGTCGTCACCGAGGACATGACGCTCAACATGGGTCCGCAGCACCCGTCCACGCACGGCGTGCTGCGCTTCGTGGTGCGGGCCGACGGCGAGGTGATGAAGAGCGCCATCCCCGACATCGGCTATCTCCATCGCTCGATCGAGAAGATCGCGGAGAAGGTCGGGTGGCACGGCTTCCTCCCCTACACCGATCGCGTCGACTACGTCGCCGCCATGTTCTGCAACCACGGCTGGTGCATGGCCGCGGAGAAGCTGGCCGGCCTCGAAGTCCCCAAGCGTGCCGAGTATTGCCGGGTCATCGCCGACGAGCTCTGCCGGCTGCACAGCCACCTGCTGTCGGTCGGGACCATGGCGATGGACATCGGGGCGTTCACGCCGTTCACGCACGCCATCCGCGAGCGCGAGTACCTGAACGACTTGTTCGAAGAGCTGTGCGGCGCGCGCCTCACCTTCCACTACATGCGCATCGGCGGTGTGGGCTGGGACCTCCCGCCCGGCTTCGACGAGAAGGTCACCGCCTTCCTCGACCGCTTCGAGCCCATGGTCGAGGAGTACAACCGCCTCATCTCGTACAACAAGATCTTCACCGAGCGGCTCGCCAACGTCGCGGTCATCAGCGCCGCCGAGGCCATCGACTATCACCTGGTCGGCCCGAACCTGCGGGGGTCCGGCGTGCGCTACGATGTGCGCCGCGACGATCCGTACTCGGTCTATCCCGAGCTCGACTTCGAGATCCCGGTCGGCCGCGGCGAAGTCGGCACGCTCGGCGACTCGTTCGACCGCTACATCGTGCGCATGGACGAGATGAAGCAGAGCTGCCGCATCATCCGGCAGGCGCTGCGGCAGATTCCGAAGGGGCCAGTCATCGCCAAGGTGCCGCGCAACTTCAAGCCGCCGGCGGGCGACACGTACGTACGGCTCGAGAGCGCGCGCGGCGACATGGGGTGGTACGTCGTGAGCGACGGGACCGCGTTCCCCCACCGCTGCAAGATCCGCACGGGCTCGTTCACGGGCATCAGCATCATCGAGAAGGTGAGCCGCGACCTCATGATCGCCGACCTGGTCGCCGTCATCGCCAGCCTCGACCTGGTCGCCCCGGAGATCGACCGCTAGCCATGCAGGAGCTCGTCGACGGATTGATCAAGAGCGGCGCTGCACCGGCGGGCGTGCCGGCCTGGCTGCACTATCTCTCGGCCATGCTGCTCTTCGGCGGCATCGTCGTGTTCGGGTTCGTGCTGCCCATCGCCGGCATCACCACCTGGGTCGAGCGGCGGGTGATGGGCCGCATGCAGAGCCGCATCGGGCCGAACCGCGTCGGGCCGGCCGGGTTTCTGCAGTGGCTCGCCGACGGGCTGAAGAACCTGCTGAAGGAAGACATCATCCCGCGCGCGTCGGACGCCGCGCTCTTCAAGCTGGCGCCCTACGTCGTGATCGCGGGCTTCGTCGCCACGTTCGCCGTGCTGCCGTTCTCGGGCAATCTCATCATAGCCGACATGAACGTCGGCATCCTCTACGTCACCTCGGTGACGGCGCTGGTGGTGGTGGGCATTCTCATGGCGGGCTGGGCCTCGAATAACAAATGGTCGCTGCTCGGCGGCATTCGCTCGGCCGCCCAGATCGTCAGCTACGAGATTCCGGCGGGGCTCTCCATCTTCCCGATCGTGGCCCTCACCGGGACGCTCAGCATGCAGGGAATCATCGCCCACCAGGGGCCGCATCCCTGGCAGTGGTTCCTGTTCGACAACCCGTTCACGTTCCTGGCGTTCTTCGTGTTCTTCGTGTCGGCCCTGGCCGAGGGCAACCGCACGCCCTTCGACCTCCCCGAGGCGGAATCCGAGCTGGTGGCGGGTTTCGCCACCGAGTACAGCGGCATGCGCAACCTGCTGTTCTTCATGGCCGAGTGGGGCAACCTGTACGTGATCGGCGCCATCGTCACGACGTTGTTCCTCGGCGGCTGGCAGATCCCGTGGGCGCTCGACGGCCAGCCGGTGCTGCGCAACCTGCTGCAGTTCGGTCTCTTTTTCGCCAAGTCGTACTTCTTCGTCTTCCTCGCCATCTGGCTGCGCTGGACGCTCCCGCGCGTGCGCGTCGACCAGATGATGACCATGTGCTGGAAGTACCTGGTGCCGATGGCACTCGTGAACTTGCTCGGCACCGCCGTGTGGATGCTCGTCTTCCCGAACGGCGTGCCGCTCGTGCGCTGGGTGCTGACGGCGCTGACGGGTCTCGCCCTCGTCATGTTCTTCTGGCGCGTGCGCTTCCACGTCCGCGCGGCGGGCTACGGCCGGGCACAGCTCTCCTTCAATCCGCTCGCGACGACGCGGGTCCGGTGGTGACGGCGATGGGCATGGGGACGTACTTCCGCAACATCAAGGACGCCGTCGTGACCATCGCCGACGGCATGGCGGTCACGTTCTCGCACCTCGTGCGCAAGCCGACCACGATCGAGTACCCCGACCGCTTGCAGGACGGCGTGCGCGTGCAGGACACGCTCCCGTTCCGCTACCGGGGCATGCTCGAGGTCGATCTCGAGATCTGCACCGCGTGTCTCGCCTGCGAGCGCGCGTGCCCCATCGACTGCATCGTGATCGACGCGCAGAAGGACAAGGCCGCGGGCGGTCTCGTCATGACGCGTTTCGACATCGACATGGCCAAGTGCATGTACTGCGGCCTCTGCAGCGAGCCCTGTCCGACGGGCTCCATTCATCACACGCCCGAGTTCGAAGGGGCGGACTACTCGCTCGAGAGCCTGGTGCGCCACTACGTGAAGGCGCCGACGCTCGCCTACAAGCCGAAGAAGGCGGGCGAGGACGACCCCGTGATCAAGCCGATTCTCGATCGCGGGCTGCGCTACCTCGCCGAGTTCGCCGTGGCGGGCGGCGGCGACGACTCGACGTCCGACTGACGGAATCCGCGCGGCACCCGGATGCCTCGCCCGACGAACCTCCAGCCGATCGCGGAGCTGGTGGCGATGCTGGCTCGTCGTTGGTGCGTCCTGTGCTGGGCCTACGGTGTGTTGGTGGCCGGCGTTGCGGTATCGCTCGCCACGCTGGGGTTCATACAGCTGCCGCTTGCGCTCGTCTCGTTGTTCGGCGGTGAGGGGTCCTTGGAGCCCGGTTGGCGATCGCCCAAGGAGCAACTCGTCCTGGTGGCCATCGGAGTGGTGCAGGCAGTGTTCCTCTTCGGAGGAGGGAGGATCTGGAAGAAAGCTCGTCGCCGAACGATCTGGCGACTCCTGCTTCCCACGCTCATAGCGACGCTCGCGGTAGGCATCCTGCTTTCCGGCATAGTGCTTGCCAGCCTCGATCTGCTCAGCTTCTGGGGATTCACGCCCATGCCGGGTTCCGAATCGGATCACCTCTGGTGGTGGGGCGTGCCCGTCATGCTGGCAGTGTTCGTCGTCTTGACGAGATCGGTATCGTCTCTGGACCAAGCGCCGGCGCTGTTTCGACTCGCGAGCGTGGTGCTCGCCTTGAGCTTCATCGAGATCACCCTTGCCGTGACGGCCGAACTCACCGTGCCTCCCTACCTTACGGGAATGTTCAGCTGGATTACCGGTTCCTGGGTTGGGCTCTCCGCGGCCATACCCATCTCGATCTGCGTGGTCGGCATCATGCTCGTCTTGCTACGCTTCCGTGCGCAGGACCTTCCGGTCAATCCCTGGGGCGTTCCAAGGGCGTCACCGGGAGGACCGTACATCGCTTCGGCGCGCTCGATGACCTCGTTGCTGCTTGTGATCTTGTACTTCGGGTTCACGCAGGCGACCTCTCACGGCGATCGGCTGACGACCCTCATCGATGCCAGGAACGCGTTCGCACGCGATGTCGTTCTCGATCTCGCTGGGAAGGCAGGGTTTGGTGATTGGGCGGCGAACCATGAGGGGGGAGGAGACGGGTTGGACCGAGACGAGGAAGCGCTCCGCTGGCTCAAGGAGCATCTCCCTAACAACGCGAGCTTCGTGGAATGGGCCGAGACGGTCTCCGCTCTCGCCGATCGCGTCCGGATGCCAGGAATATTCGATGGTGGGCCGTCCGGAATCGTCTTCGGCGTGTCCGTGGTGGAGCATCTGGAGAAACGTCGGTGGAGTACCCGGCTAGTCGCAAGTCCGAACGAGCTCAGCACGGGGCAGCCAGACAACACCCGCCGCGTGGCGATCCGAGTAGGGTTGGAGATTCGCGAGGACGACGACTACGCGACACTCTTCCCTCGGCTCGAGAACGAGCTGATCGGCAAGGAGGTGGCCCTCCCAGCGTCGGGGTTCACCTTCCGCGTCGGTGATGTAGTGTGGGTAGCTTCGGGGCTCGCCCTCGTTCTGCTCGTCTTGATTCGCGATCGACTGCGGAAGGCCCTGGCAGATCCCGCGCTTGGAGCCGGAGAGCCATGGCTCATTCTCGATGCCAGCGGAGGAGTATCGGGCATCCTTGCGAATCTCTGGTTGACGGCCCTAGCCGTTGCCCCGTTGTTCGTGGGGGTCCACGCCATGCGCATGGCCGCACTCACCATCCGAGCGGAAGGAACCATGGTGTCGGTCGCGCGCGACATGCTGTCGTTCGTTGCATTGTTCTGCGCCGCCATGCTCTCGACATGGATCGCGCTCACGGTCATCTCGGACCTTCTGCTCCTGCGTCGTCTACAGCGGGCGGCTTTCGACGTCGAAGCTCCCGCGCCCCGATCGGCTGGACGCTAGCGCCGCACTGGAAGAGGGCGAGCTTCGACGCGCCGCGACACCATGCGGCGAGACAGATGGCCGGACCTCTGCGTCACATTCCGGTTGACAGTCGGCGCGCGGCGTTGCTATCGGCGCGCAGGCTCCCATGTACGCCGCGGAAGCGAAGCCGTTGTACCTGAAGCTCTTTCCGCAGGACGACGCCGAGGCCATCGCGCGTCTCATCGAAGAGAACCTCGAAAAGGAGCCGCGCATCATCGCCGAGTGGCACGCGCAGTGCGCGTCGAGCTTCGGTGCGCATCAGGCGCTGTCCGAGCACGTGTTCCAGGAAGTGTACGTGCCGGGTCTGCGCACGGCGTACACCTATCTGTGGCGCCGCGATGCGCCCGGGTTCGTGGCGTTCGGGCGCGACCTCGGCGATCAGCTGGCGCGCGTGGGCGTGCCGTTCGCGGCGTTCGTCGCGTACATGCATTTCCTGCGGCGCAGCTACGCCAAGGTCTTCGGGGACGAGCCCGAGAAGCTGACCGCCGCCCTGGCCCACATCGATGCCATCCACGCCTATCTGGTGAGCATCTGCGCCGACGGCTACCACGGTAGCGATCGGGGTGAGGCACACGCCGGCCCGACGGGCGACGCCGAGGAGATCGCGCCCGAGGACGCGGCCATCGCCTTCCACGGCATGGTGGCGCGCTCGGAGGGGATGCGGCGCGTATTCGATCGGATCGAGCGCATCGCCGGGCTCGGCTCGCCGGTGCTCATCCTCGGCGAGACGGGCACCGGCAAGGAGCTCGTGGCGCGCGCCATCCACCATTCGAGCCCCCGCGCCGCCGGCCCGTTCATCGCCGTCAACTGTGCCGCGCTGCCCCACGAGCTGATCGAGAGCGAGCTCTTCGGGTACCGCCGCGGCGCGTTTTCCGGGGCCGTGACGGAGTGCGTGGGCCTCTTCCGCGCCGCCGCCGGCGGCACGCTGCTG
>Ga0187893_10007561_pt1 | contig 17715 bp, 16 predicted proteins | sample MA1701074metaG_FD_139574 | JGI IMG/M metagenome (GOLD analysis project Ga0187893, IMG submission 139574) | White microbial mat communities from a basaltic lava cave in the Kipuka Kanohina Cave System on the Island of Hawaii, USA - MA170107-4 metaG ... | reverse complement strand
GAAGAGGTATGAGAACACCGCCATCGCAATGATGGGCAAGAAACTGATGGCCAGGAAGTAGACCAACAGGCGGGTTTTGATTTTCGAGCCTAATTGCTGCTCGCGTCGCTCGCGTTTGAGCTTGAGCAGGTTTCTAACAAAGATAAACAGAAAGACCACAAAGGCCACGAAGTTCAAGGTTGACAACGCATAAAGTAAGAGGGTGTCGGTCGCGCTTTCAGAGGAAACAACGGTCCAGAGCCAGAGTTGCTGGGAGACGATGATGGCGAGCAGCAGCAGCACAGTCAGGCCCAGGGTCCAGAGCAGGATTCGCCGCCGCGACGAAGGCGGTCGCATTTGTGGGGCTCTCGTTTGTTGTGGGTCGTTGAGCAAAATAAGTGCGGTGAAAGTTTAACACAACGCTTTGCGCGGTCCCTGCTCAGCCCGTGTGGTTTCAGGTCGTGGACGGTTAAGGCAATGCCTCGAAGCGAGGTGTCCAACTTTGAAAGCGTTTTGGGGTTATGCGAGAGCAGGCTTGCGCACTTTGCCAACTTCGAAGGATGCCCCGGGCTTGTCCCGTGGAGTCTCACGCTCGCAACTACAATTGCAGAGCTCCCAACACAGGATGCCACGGGCTTGCCCCGTGGAGCCTCACGCTCGCACAACTACCAGAAAGCCCTACCCGGAGGAAGATGCCACGGGCTTGTCCCGTTCGAAGCCTGGCTCCATTTGAAGCTTTGTAGCTGCTGAGGCGACAGGTAGAATGCGAACGTATTTCGAATTCTTCAGAACTCTCACCCTGGCTGAATGAATCTTCGCAGTCTCTTCATCAATCGCTGGAGTCGCCTACGCAGTGGCTGGCGCCTGGCACTCTTTTTGCTGCTTTATCTGGCTCTACAGATAATCATTGCCACAATTCTGCTACCGTTGGCTTCGCTGGCGGTAACACCTCTCCGCACACTTGATCACTTAATTAACATTATTTTTCGGATTGTGCTTTTAACCTCAGCGCTGTTGGCAGGGTTTTTATGCGCACGCTTTTTGGAAGGGCTTCCCTGGAAAAGTCTGGGTCTGACGCTGCATCAAAGATGGTGGCGAGACCTTCTGATCGGATCGGCTATAGGTTGCTGGTCGCTGGCGCTTGCCGCTTTACTAGCTTATGCCGGCGGAGGTTTGAGCTTCTCTTTCACCGGTGGTGGTCTAATCTATGCGGTCATTAGATCAATCGCGGTTTCGGCTCTCCTGTTTGTGGTGGCCGCCCTTGCCGAAGAAGCCCTTTTTCGAGGGTACCCATTACAAACCATGTCACGCGCAAATCTGGCCTGGTTGGGTGTGCTTTTGACCTCCCTCGCGTTCGCCGCAGTGCACCTGGGAAATCCAAACGTTGTGAAGGTATTCAGCTTTGCCAATACCGCCCTGGCTGGTGTCTGGTTAGCTGTGGGCTATTTGAAAACCAGAAGTCTTTGGTTTCCTCTGGGTCTCCACTGGGCCTGGAATTGGACGCTCGACTCAGTTGCTGGTCTACCTGTCAGCGGCATGAAGATCACCTCTCATCCATTGCTGACTGCCACGGATCTGGGTCCCGCCTGGCTTACCGGTGGCAACTATGGAATAGAAGGTGGGCTTGCCTGTACTTTCGCCTTAATCATCGCCACCATTTTTACCTGGCGGGTTCGATGGGTTTCACCAACTCCCGACCTGCTCCGAATAACTTCTGAGGAGAATCCATTAGAGGCCGGGCGACCTCTCTCTGTGGTGGCAACCGAAGAAACCGACACAAATCAATCTGAGGAACAGACGAGTCAGCCCTAGCGCTGATCGATTGGGGTATAAGGAAGGTTGTATTGGCCCAGATATTCGGCCCGCGGCCGGATCAGTTTGTTGTCTGCATATTGCTCGAGAACGTGCGCGGTCCAACCGCTGATCCTGCTGACTGCAAAGATTGGCGTGTAGAGCTCCAGGGGTATACCCATCGTGTAGTACATCGATGCCGAATAGAAATCGACATTCGGATATAACCCTTTTTCGGACTTCATTACACTCTCGATCTTCCGAGACATTTCGTACCAGCGGGTGTCGCCGGCACGCTCACCCATCTCCTGTGAAAACCTCCGCAGGTGAGCTGCCCGGGGGTCCTCTGTGCGGTAGACGGCATGCCCGAAGCCCATGATTTTTCGTTTCTCAGCCAGTGCCTGCTTAATAAAACTTTCCACATTCTCAATCTTACCGATCTCCAGAAGCGTGCGCATGACATTGGTGTTGGCGCCACCGTGCAAAGGACCGGACAGGGCTGCAATGGCGGCAGTAATCGCGCCGTACATATCTGCGAGGGTGCCCGCAACTACTCTGGCGGTAAACGTCGAGGCGTTCAATTCATGATCGGCGTGGAGAATCAGGGCAACATCGAACACACGAGCATCGTGCTCGGCAGGGACCTCGCCTTTCAGCATGTAAAGAAAATTGGTGGCAATGTTCAATCGCTGATCGGGTTTTACCGGTTCAAGGCCGCGGCGAATCCGGTCACTATTGGCAACGATAGTTGGAAATTGGGCAGTTAGTTTTGTCGCTGTGCGAAGACTTGCTTCACGTGAGATATCGCGGGCCGTCGGCTCATAGAGTTCCAGGGCTGAAACCACCGTGCGCAAAACGTCAATGAGATCAGCTTCACGCGGGAGCTGCTTCATCAACTCAGCAACCTCCGGCGGCAGATCATACGAGCGGCGCAAAGACTGCTGGAGCTCGTCAAGTTCCGCCCGTTTGGGAAGACGCTTGTACCAGAGTAGAAAAATTACTTCCTCAAAAGTCGAGTGACGGGCAAGATCGTGGATGTTGTAGCCCTGATAGACCAGTTCCCCCTTCTCACCATTGACATCTGATACGGTAGAGCTTCCGGCTACGACACCTCTTAACCCAGCAGATGAGGCAGCAGCACTTTTTGTTTCGTTTGACTGGTCTGTCATAAGGTAGCTTGATTTCGAAGATAACAAAGCGGCGAAAGAACGACAAGCTGATTAGTGATTCTCAGCTGTTAACTCGGACAGTCCTACCTTGCCACCAGGAGCACAGGCTGGCCGCGCTGGATGCGTAGAAGTTTGGACGCCGAAGCCTGGTTGGCCACAATTTCCAGAAAGCCGGCGCTGCCCCACACACCCATCAGCCTGCGTTTTCCGGCTGCCGCATAGAAGTTCTCGAATGTCTTAATGGTTTTTCCGGCAACCTCCAGCCTGGAAGCATCCTGAAAGTCGGGTCGTGTGATGTTGGTGATGCAGTTCCCGAAATGGTCGATGTGGATCACCCGGCCCCGAAGCTTTCCGTCTTTCCAGGGCCCAGCCTGCAAGGGTTTCAGTCGCACCGGATCTCTGATCAACTTTCCCAGGCGTCTGGGCGCCAGGCCGCCCAAAACCTCTGCGGCCACAGGAGCAAAGATATCTCGGCCGTGAAAAGTAGTGCTTACGGGCTGGCGAAAGTATTGCGCACTGGTGATCTGAAAGACCTTTGAATTGGGCTCGGAGTCGTACACGTAGCTGAAAATGCCATTATCTGGGCCAACAAACAGGTAATCACTGGCTTGAACCAGGATAGGTCTGCGCTCCGAGCCCACCCCAGGATCGACTACAGCAACATGAACTGTGCCGGCCGGAAACGCACGATAACAGGAAAGCAGGTTAAAAGCTGCTGCCTCGATATCATGCGCCGGAATGCTATGCGTGATGTCCACCACTGTGGCCTGTGGATTAACGGACAGGATCGTTCCCTTCATTGCGCCGACGAAATAATCGGTGTTTCCGAAATCAGTCAGAAGGGTAATCGGCGCGCCAAGCTTACTGGTGAGGCCTGAAGCATTGGGAAGGCGAAGGGTTCGACCTGCTCGCCGGCGCCCGCGAACCGCCTTTTTCCCTTCACCCTGAAGAGCGGGACGTTTCACTAGAAGCGAGTGTCGTTAACGGTTCGGATTCTCAGTTGTTGTCCCCGCGGCAGCCGGATGTGCTTGCCACGTTCGCTGAGAACGCCACCCGTGCCCACCGCACCGCCAATCACTGCGCCAATGGCCGCACCTTTTCCGCCCCCCGCAATAGCGCCAATGATGGCTCCGATGCCAGTAGTTGCGCCGACTTTTGAGACATCGTCTTTGGTCGAATCCTTACCCTTGACACCACCCTCTTTGTCCACCTGGCCGACACCGTCTCGACTGCCCATCTCCACAACTTCCACTACGTCGGCGCGAAAACTAGCAGAACGATTGTCTGGCAAGCGAATTTGCTCAAAGCTGAGCTGCAACTCCGCTACACCTTTCACACGCCCCGGCCGTTTTAAATCAATCACGCGACCATCGACAATTGCGCCTGAAAACTCACCCGGCTCAACCACCCTGGCCTGAAAGCGATCTCCGCGCTGACTGACGTCAGTGGACAGTGGTACCAGAAGCTCAACCGTCAGCACTGCGTCGCGCGGGATGACAAATGACCCACTAATTCCTCCGCTGCTATCAGATACCGGCCCGCCCGTGGGTGTGGAACGGGAGAGAGCCGGTTGATCCGAAGCCGACCGACGAGTAAAGCCCGGAGGTATCGCCGAGTTAAATGCACGCCGTTCATAACCGGCTGCATATCCATTTTCGAAGCCCTGCTGATAGCCGTCCCGATAATCTTCTATCGGTCCCCAAACGTTGTTGTATGAGCGATCCGCGCTCTGGTACTCCTGCTTGCTTTGAAAATCTCTATTGGCGCCATCAGCAACATCCTTGTAACCAGCGTTGTAACCATCGGAGTATCCCGTCCGATAACCGCGCTCAAGAGCAGTCGATTGTGGTTCTGGATTCAACGAAGCAGCGGCAGGAAGACCCGCTGCCAGGACAAGGATTGGAATTAAAAAGGCCCCAAGGGGAAATCTAAAATATCTCATTCTTTGTTTTTCCTTCTGGGAGAGATACACGTTCGTTCCGGGCGAACTGTTCGGCAAACCCAACCTCGTGCTACAAATGCTAACACCGCATGGAGCAGGCCACAATTACATTCTTTTCAGGCCAGGAAACGCTCCATCCGTCTACCGCCAGTCAAATAGCCAACTGTCGGGATGCTTGACGCACCTTAGTACCAGACCTAGACTCATCCGAAAGACGTGAAAATCGGAAAGAGCTGACTTTTCAGATGATTTTGGCACAAATTTAGATGTCAATGACTCGCAGAGTTTATTTAGACCACAGCGCCACCACCCCAGTTGATCCACGGGTGGTTGCTGCTATGACGCCGTACCTGACCGAAAAGTTTGGGAATCCCTCAAGTGTTCATCTCTGGGGACAGGAAGCAAGGGCGGCAGTGGACCGCTCCCGGCGCGAAGTTGCCACTCTCATTGGTGCTCGACCGAATGAAATCGTGTTTGTCTCAGGCGGTACGGAAGCAAATAATCTTGCGGTTCGCGGTGTAGGTGAGGCCGCGGAAGCTTACGGACGCCATTTTATTACCTCGGCAATCGAACACCCGTCGGTTCGCGGTCTCAGTGAATTACTCGAGAAGCGAAGCTGGGAGGTTACCCGGCTGCCGGCTTACCAGGACGGGTTGGTCAGGCTTGAGGATGTCCAAAACCAGATTCGCCCGGACACCGTGCTCATCTCCGTAATGCTGGCAAACAACGAGATCGGCACCATTCAGCCGATAAGGGAAATAGGTGAACTAGTGCGACGCGTGCGGGACGCTGGGCACCGTCATCTTTGGTTTCATACCGATGCAGTTCAGGCAGCTGGAAGGATACCCATCAGTGTTGAAACTTTGGGCTGCGATCTCCTGTCACTCTCAGCTCACAAACTCTATGCTCCAAAAGGAATTGGCGCGCTTTACGTACGCAAAGGTGTGCGCTTTAACGCACAAAATGTGGGCGGACACCAGGAACGAGAACGTCGTGCCGGGACTGAGTCGGTTCCCTTGATTGTTGCTTTTGGCGAGGCTGCGAAGATCGCGCGTTTGGAATTGGACCATGAGGCCGAGCATTTGAGGCAATTACGGGACCGATTCGAAGCCACGCTCAGGATGCGGATCGATGACATAGTCTTCAACGGCGCTCCGGAGTGTCGGTTGCCAAACCTCTCTAGTATTTCATTCCGCTTCATCGAGGGCGAGGGTCTATTGATCGGTTTGGATCTTCAGGGGATCGCGGTCTCAACAGGTTCAGCTTGTTCGTCAGGCACGCTGGAGCCGTCGCCGGTGTTGCTCTCCCTTGGGCGAAATCAGGAACTAGCGCGAGGCTCGATTCGCTTCAGTTTTGGGAAAGACAACACAGCTGAAGATGTTGATTATGTACTCGAGGTTTTAGCAAAAGTAGTCGAGAAGCTGCGCTCAGTATCTCCACTGAGAAAAGAAGCGGAAGTGGGAATAAGAATTTCGAATTTTGAATTTTGAATTTCGAATTTTGCAGGCACGTGTCCCGAAATAAGGAAATTCGCAATTCGCAATTCCAAATTCGCAATTTGTAATGGCTTATTCCACCGCCTTTAAAGATCACTTGCAACAGCCAAGAAATGCCGGCGAGCTGGCTGATGCAAATGCCATCGCCGAAGAGACAAACCCCGTCTGCGGTGATCGGCTTCGCTTGTCATTGCGAATCCGCAACGATCGTATTGAGGCGGCCAGATTTCTTGCCTATGGCTGCCCACCAACTATCGTTTGCGGCTCGGCCCTCGCTACAGCAATCGAGAACATGACCGTACGAGAAGCGCTGGGCTTCACCAGGAAGAGTTTGATCGAAACCATTGGCGGCTTACCTTCGCGTAAGCAGCATGCAGCCTCACTGGCAATCGAAACCCTGCGAAGAGCCATCGAATCCGCCTGCAGCAAGGTGCTGGAGTGAATGAGGAAGGGGGAATTAGGATTTAGGAATTAGGATTTAGGATTTAGGATTTAGGATTTAGGATTTAGGAATTAATTTCGAATTTGGGATTGCGAATTGCGAATTGAATTCGCGGAGGTGAACTATGCGGCATAACCACATGCCGCGCAATTCGCAATCCCAAATTCGAAACTAATTCCTAAATCCTAATTCCTAAATCCTAATTCTAATTTGGATTCACGACCCTTGGTCTGGTCGCTGAACCGTCGCTGGACCTGGACTTGTGGTGCTCGGGACCGCAATATTTTTTCGGCTCAGTGCCAAGCATAAAAGTCTTCGTCCTGACGACGGGACACGTCTCTACCGCAATTAAGCCCGTTGAAGGATCAATGTCCAGGGTGATCGTTCCCTCAAGCCGTGCAGCATCGTCCGGTCGAACCGGCAAACGCGAAGAAGGCGACGGGAGTATTACCGGTGTCGCTTCGGCTTCAGCGTCCGGGGTAGGGGAAGCCTCAGGCTGCTCTTCAGCAGTTGTTCCTTCAGGCTCGTCAAGATTCTCTGGACTCGGATGCGTTCCGTTAATGAATAGCTCTACCCTCCGCTCCTCATCCTCGGGCTTCGCGAGTTTTCCCGTCCGGGGATTTATTTCCACCTGCGTCACGCCTTCGGGCATCGCCCAGTCACCTTGCCATTCAGGATGTTCTGCCAAAGCGGCTTGCATGAAGTCTGTCCAGATGGGAAGCGCGGAGTTCGCCCCCGTTAGACCAAGTTGCGAACCATCATCAAAACCAACCCAGACCACGCAAACAAGGTTGGGTGTAAATCCTGCAAACCATCCATCGCGAGATGTGCCGGTTTTGCCCGCCACATTCGCATTTAGTCCCCTGGCTCTAACCTTGGCGCCCGTACCGCGGTTGATCACATCCTTCATGAACGAGTTCATGACGTAAGCCACATCCGGTCGCAACACCTCGCTCCGCTGGGCGGTTGGTACGGCAACAGTCACGCCACTGCCGGTGGTAATGCGATTGATAGCCACCGGTGTCACCCGAGTCCCAAGATTGGCGAAGGCAGTGTAGGCTGATGCTACCTGCAGAGGAGTGGCTTCGCTGGTGCCTAGCGCCATCGCCGGATAAGCACGCGCAGGTTTAGGCATACCGGCTCTGGACGCCAGCGCCATCACCCGACCCATCGTCAGTTCCATCGCCACATCAACGGTGACGACATTCAAGCTGCGCACTAAACCGTCGCGCAGAGTGACCGGGGCATTGGAATATGTTTCACCAAAGTTTCCGGGCGAGTACTCCTGGTTATCAAATGTAAATGTCTTTGGCTCGTCTACGTAGGTTGTGGCCGCAGTAATCAAACGCGGCACTGGATCATAAGCGGTATTCAGCGCCGTGGCGTAAACAAAGGGTTTGAAAACCGAGCCGGGCTGGCGATAAGCCTCGACAACGCGGTTGAGCTGGCTTTTGGCATAATCGCGCCCGCCCACCAACGCTACTATTTCCCCGTTCTTGGGATTTAGGGCCACCAGGGCCGCCTGCAGTGTTCCCGGCGAAAACCGCTTGGCCTGGATCTTGTCCAGAGCGTTCAACTGCTTGGTCAGCGCCGCATAGGCTGCACGCTGTAACTCCATGTCAATGGTTGTATAGATCCGGAGGTGCTCGGCCGCACTGGATCCGGCGATGATGTCGCCCAACTGGTCTTGCACAAAATCCGCAAAGTAAGGTGCATCCGAGACATCTACACGACCTTTAACGGGCGCTAACGCCAGCGGTTCAGCCTTGGCCTTGGCAGCCTGTTCGGCACTTATCGCCCCGGTTTCAGCCATTGAATCCAAAACCTGGTTTCGTCTTGAAGTCGCTGTGGCCGGCTGATGATACGGATTGTAGCGATTAGGACTGCGGATTAGTCCGGCCAGGAAGGCAGACTCGGCCACGGTCAGATTCGTAACATCTTTATGAAAGTAAGCATCAGCCGCTTCGCCGAAACCATGAATTGAAAAGCCTGCCTGCTGCCCCAGATAAACCTGATTGGCGTAGAGCGAGAAGATCTGTTCTTTAGAGAGACGAGTTTCGAGGATGATTGACATGTAAGCTTCTGCCAGCTTCCGGCGCAATGTTCGTTCAGGAGATAACAGAAGGTTCTTGACCAGCTGCTGGGTGATGCTGGATCCGCCCTGGCGGGCGATCGGTGAATTTCGATCGCCGTCGTACCGCCGCACGAATGCCCTGATGATACCTCGAATATTCACACCGTAATGCTCAAAGAACGATCGGTCTTCAGTCACGGTGATGGCTTTGACAAGGTGACCGGGTAAGTCGCTAAAGCCAACTACTTTTCGCTTTGCACGCTCTCGACCGGTTACAGAACTTATTAACTCAGGTTCTAACAGCGCGCGATCCGTTTTTCGGTTCCCATTCAGCTGGTAAATCGCGTTGATGGTTTTGCCATTGCGAGAAAACACTACACGAAGTCGCTCGAACTGTGGCTCGCCATCAACGTTCGAGTTTAGGCTGGGCTCGATCTCTACATTCGCGCCATTTACAGCATAGTGTCCCCGCGTGGCATCTGCCTGGCTTCCAATCACCACATAACCCGCCAGCTTCAGATAAGCCACCAGCTGCTCCTGGGAGAGATTTTCGCCAACGTGTAGTTGCGCTGGCGCGGCGTAGATGCCGGCTGACCTGGTGAACACTTCACCTGCCAGCAGGGTGTCTATTCGACTCGAGAAGACAGTCCAGTAGTAAACCAAAACCCCGATTACGATTGTTCCCAAAAACACCAGAGGGATGATCACCGGCGCGCTGAACAACCTGCGCCTGAGTCTTTGGGCGAAGCTGGCGCGGGGCTGGCGGTAGGCAACAATATGCTTTCCAGCCTGGCTCTTTGAGCTTCTGGACGAGGGGTTTGGATTTGGTGGGTAACGTAAGGGCATTAAGGTGAAGAGCCGTTATCGATAGGACATATAGGACGTATAGGACTCATAACGCCGAACTTATTGGCACGGTTCACTTTTTCTGTTTCAGTGCCCACACAATTCTAACATTCTCCTCCCCAGCTTGGCCTCCCGCTCCAGCAGTCTTAAGATTCCGGTTGGTCTTGGGGTCGTTGCCGCACCGTAGAATTTACTTTGAGCAATCGCCGCCCCAAGCTCAACCCTGGCCCGACTTTTATGCCGCTGACCCCTGGTCTATACTCGCGAATCATTACCTTAAAATTTATCCCAAAGGTAGTTGTTTCTTGTTTTCTGAGAAGTGATGAGAATCCTCGTAACTGGCGGCAGTGGCTATCTTGGCACTCATATTCGTCGATTCTTCAACGCTGATGACTTCTCCCGCCGCTCAAATCTAAACATCCTGGACGACAACGATGTCCAGCTAATTTCAAGCTATGATGTGATCATTCACCTGGCTGCGCATCTGGATAAATCGCCCGCAGCCGCTGTCGAGTGCTTTCGAGTCAATGCCGAGGGTACGGCAAGAGTTCTGCGCGCAGTACCGCAGAGTGCGGTCTTCATCTACGCATCCAGCAAAGACGTTTACGGAGCACATGCCGATGCTTACGAAGAAGTGCCGGAAGATTGCTCGGTGGAATTCTGCGGGCAAACGCCCCTGGAATGGTCCAAGCTTATAGGGGAACACTACGTTCACTATTACACCGAGCAGCGCAATCTGAAATCGTGCATCTTCCGGCTCTCTACAGTCTACGCTCGCCCCAGCGAGGGCAATGAATACGGTTTTGTAACACACTACGTCGAATCTGTTAAAAGACGTTGGCCAATAAGAGTGCCGCTGGGAGGTAATCCGGTGCGAGACATTCTGCACGTTGACGATCTTTCCCGGGCGTGTCAGGCCTTCATCGACTCTGGGCGGCGTAAAGGTCTTTATAACCTGGGCGGCGGCAGAAGCAATTCTGCCAGCCTGAGTGAGATAATCAACACAGTCGGCCGTCAGATTCAGATCGAGCCGGAGATTGTCGCTGACCCAACGCTTCCCCATCCTGTTCCGGTAAACTATGTCTCTGACCTGCGGCGGGTTCGAAACGAGTTGGGATGGATGCCACAAATCGGAATCGACGAGGGGTTGAGAAGTCTGCTTTAAGTCATCGTTGTGAAGCTGAGCGAGCAAAAAATTAATCGAATCGTGGTTCGCTCGACCAACTGGGTTGGCGATATGGTGATGAGTGTTGCCGCACTAAGGCGGCTACGTAATACCTTTCCTTCAGCACACATAACTCTGGTTGCTCGACCCGGGGCCAGAGACATTTTTATGGATGCCGGCCTTTTCGACAACCTGATGCTCTATGAGCGCCGCCGCGTCTCGATTTTCAGACAAATCAAAGATTGGCGCCGGCAGCAATTTGACCTCGCTATTTTGTTTCAGAATGCCTTCGAAGCCGCCCTGATCCCATTCCTGGCTCGCGTTCCAATCAGGATAGGGTATTCAACTGACCGGCGAGGAGCACTCTTGAGCCACCCCCTGCCGGTGCCGGATTGGCGCGACCGCAATCACGAAGTCTTTTACTACTTGAACATTGTTCTACAGCTTGAGGCACTGCTGGGAAAGGGCAGGGATAACGCTTCAACGGATTTGGATTGCTCGTTAACTGTTTCAGCCACTCGTAAGTCGCAGGCCCTGGAGCGACTAAGAGCGGAGGGGCTTCAGTATAACCGTTCACTGATAGTGCTCTGTCCTGGCTCGATCAACAGTCGGGCGAAACGGTGGCCTGCCGACCGCTATGCCAAACTTGCCGACCGTCTGATTGAAGAACACGAAGCTGAAATCTTGCTAATCGGTTCTGAGCAAGAAACCGATGTTGCGGCTCAGGTATGCGGACAAATGAAACGACGTCCAGTGGATTTAACCGGCAAGACCGGGTTAGCGGAGGCAGTCGCGTTGCTCAGCATTGCTGACCTGGTTATCTCGAACGATACTGGTCCAGCGCATATTGCCGCAGCTTTGAACCGCCCGACGCTCGTGATCTTTGGGCCCACAAACCCGCTGACGACTCGACCATACTCCTCGACCGCAACAGTAGTAAGGGTGCCGCCTGATTGTGCCCCTTGCATGCTGCGCGACTGCCCCATCGATCATCGTTGTATGACGGCGATCTCAGTTGAGGAGATTGTTTCGAGATCTGCCGCCCTGCTGGCAGTGTCGAAAAGCCATGATTCCGGTTTAAAATTTGTAACCCAAGCTTGATGTTGTGAGAAAAGCAGCGTTCATAGATCGCGACGGAACGATTTCTGAAGAAGTTGGTTACATCAACCACCCCTCTCGCTTTCGCTTATTTCCATATTCCGGCCAGGCTATCAAAATGCTCAACGAGAATGGGTGGTTGGTAATCGTTGTGACCAACCAGGCAGGTGTGGCTCGCGGCTACTTCACGGAGGATTTGATCCGGCAGGTTCACCAAAGAATGGCTGAAGAACTTAAAAGGGAAAATGCTCACCTGGATGCTATTTATTACTGTGCCCACCACCCAACTGTGGGCTACCCGCCGTATCGTACCAACTGTGATTGTCGCAAACCCAAGCCAGGATTGATTAAGCGGGCCGTCACCGAACTGAAAATAGACCTGGCACAAAGCTGGATGATTGGAGATCGTTACAGCGACGTGGAACTGGCTCGCAACGCAGGCGTTAAGTCGGCGTTTATACTCAGCGGCTATGGAAGGGGTGAGTGGGAACATCAGAGTGCCGGTTGGACGCACAAACCTGATCTCGTCTCGGATAACCTGCTGGTTGCCGTCGAGGCAATTGTTGGCGAACAGGTGAAATCGTAAAAATCCGATGCCAAACTCTTTGGTGCAAAAGCGCCTCCTCGAAATTATCAAGAAATTCTCGCAACGAAAAGTTCTCGTGGTGGGCGATGTTATAGCCGACAAGTTTATTTACGGAGCTATAAGTCGAGTATCGCGCGAGGCCCCGGTTCTAATTCTGCGCCACGAGCAAACGGAGACCATTCCCGGGGGTGCTGCCAACTGCGCCGTGAACCTGGCCGGCCTGGGCGCCAGAGTATTTCTTTTGAGCGCCACCGGTGCGGACGAAACGGCACAGGCGCTGCAGACAGGTCTGATTGCCTCAGGGGTTGATTGCCAAGGTCTTTTGTTGTCTCCGGAATTGCAGACCACGACCAAAGTGCGGGTCCTGGCCGGCCAGCTTCATTCCACCCGCCAGCAGGTGATTCGCATAGACTACGATGCCTCAAGTCTGACCGACACACCAGTCATTCGATCGATTGTCAGCCAAATTCGCGAGCGGGCGAGCGATTGCGATGCAATCATCATCTCGGATTACAACTACGGTGTGGCAGGCTCAGAGGTCATTGAGACAATTCGGCAGACGGCCAAGCGAGAATCGGTTCCGGTGTTTGTCGATTCACGCTTTGACTTGACAAAGTTTTCGGGGTTCAACTCTGCCACACCTAATGAAGACGAAGTTGAGCATATTATCGGTAAAGTTCATGCAGACATTGAACAGCTCGCAGTCTCGGCTGAACAATTGCGCAAACAACTTGGTTTTCGAGCTCTGCTCGTCACGCGTGGCAGCCAGGGAATGCTGCTGCTTGAAGAAGGACTGGATCCCCTTAATCTTGCCGCCGTCGGCGGAAGCGAAGCGGTTGATGTCACCGGGGCGGGCGATACAGTGATTGCCACGTATGCCCTGGCGGTGGCGTCAGGCGCCTCGTTTCCGGATGCAGCGCGACTGGCAAATCATGCCGGAGGATTGGTCGTTATGAAGCGGGGCACAGCATCCATCTCGAGTCAGGATCTGGAGAATTCAGTACTTTACTCCGAAACAGCTCCCTAGTGTGTCGATGTCAGAAACTCCTCCGTACTTGACAAAGCTAACTCTTACTCGTGATGAACTTGTCGCCCGGGTTCAAAGGGAGCGTCAACGGGGCGCTCGAATCGTCTTCGCAAACGGGTGTTTCGACGTCTTGCACGTAGGTCACACTCGTTACCTCGCAGGCGCCAAGGCTCTCGGAGACCTTCTGGTGGTAGGCATTAATTCCGATCGGCAGGTCAGGAATCTGAAGGGTGAGGGCCGTCCACTACTCTCGGAACGTGAGCGAGCCGAAATCGTTTCTGCCCTCGAGGTGGTCGATTTAGTTACAGTTTTTGACGAGCCGACGGTAGAGGATCTGCTGTTGGTCCTGCGTCCTCACGTCCATGCAAAAGGCACAGACTATACCGAGAACACTGTCCCTGAACGTGATGTGGTACGATCTTTTGGTGGTCAGGTAGCAATTGTGGGTGACCCCAAGGATCATTCAACAACCGAACTAATCCTTAGGCTTTCCAAGCTTGCGCGATCGAGCTGATGATGCTGGAAGTCGCCCGAAACGACCCTCATCCACTGTACTGCAAGGTTTTTATTGCACCTACCCTAATGTAATGAGAGTTCTTATCGTCAGATTGGGAAGCATCGGAGACATTGTCCACACTCTGCCGGCACTGGCAGTTCTCCGTCGTACACTGCCAAACGCGGAAATCTCCTGGGTTGTCGAGCGCCGAGCAGCTGAAATTTTAAGAGACAACCCGATGATTGATCGCCTCATCGAAGTCGACACGAAGGCGTTGAGGCGCGGGCTGATGTCTGGGGAGACGCTGCGGGCACCGCGCCAGCAGTTACGTCGGTTACGCGCCTCAGCCTTCGATGTAGCCCTCGATTTTCAAGGATTACTTAAATCGGCCTCAATTGCGCGCCTTTCCGGCGCGCGTCGTGTTTTTGGCTACTCCCGCGAGGGACTACGCGAACCAGCCAGCAAGTTTTTGCTTTCTAAAACCATCTTTGTTCCCCGAAAAACACATGTAATTGCCAAGGCCTTGAAACTCTTGGCTGGCGCTCTGCAGATTCCCGTGCCGAGCGATCCCAATTTGTACGAGTTCCCGATTGGCCTCGGGAGCAACGCTGAGATGGAAGCTCGCGCAGTTGTGAGCACCCATCCCTACGCAATCCTCAATCCTGGTGGAGGTTGGCCGACCAAGCTTTGGAGTGCCGAACGTTTTGGGTTGCTTGCTGACGAGCTTTGGACACACCTTAAACTCGAATCGCTGGTTACATATGGCCCGGGCGAAGAGCAATTAGCCGAAACGGTTGTCCGAACAGCCCGAAAGGGTTTGGCCCGACCTGTAAAACTTTCTCTCAAAGGCTTTTATGCACTTGCCCGTGGGGCAAAATTGTACATCGGCGGTGATACTGGCCCAACCCATCTGGCAATTGCCGCCAAGGCCCCGGTGGTTGGTCTCTTCGGCCCAACCGAGTGGTGGCGCAATGGCAGCCCGAACCCATTGGATATCTGCGTGGAAAGAAACGACATCGACTGCCGCGTTGACTGTCACCGCCGGGCCTGTTCTAACTGGATTTGCCTGGACATTGAAGTTGAGCGAGTTTTTCAGGCAGTTGTTAACCGGATCGGAAATCGTGGAATTAGTCCCAACCGGGCTGCGACCACATACACTTAAATGCGAAGAGGTGGAACCTTGCTCCAGCGCTGGCGCGTGCCACTGGGATTTTTGAGCGCCGGCATTTTTATTTTGTTTGCTCGTCCACGCCCGATCACGTTGGTGGCGGGAGCATTGATCTCGATCCTCGGAGTCCTGATTCGCGCCTGGGCCTCTGGACATATTCGCAAGAATGACGTTCTGGCAGTTTCCGGTCCCTATGCATACAGTAGGAACCCACTTTATTTGGGCAGCTTCTTGCTCGGTCTGGGATTCACTGTAGCCGCCAACCGCTGGGAACTGGCGCTGGTTTTTGGGGTGCTTTTCCTTGGCATCTATTTCCCGGTGATGCGCGTCGAATCAGCGACCCTGGAGGGATTGTTCGGCGAGCAGTACCGCCAATATGCTGGCGAGGTTCCACTCTTCCTACCCCGCCTGGCTCCCTATCAAGCAGAAGGCGCCGCAAAAACATCTTTTGATGCGAGCCTCTACTTGCGCTATCGTGAGTATCGAGCGGTTCTAGGCCTTTTGCTCGCTTGGGGATTCTTAGCCTTAAAAACGTTTTATTGGAAATGAATACAAAACTTCGGGTTGTTACACTGGTTGTTTTACTGTTGCTGGCCTCGTTGAGTTGGTCCAGCTTGGCTCAGAAACGGGCCCAGCCCTCCCGCAGCCGGCCCTTCGAACCGGCGGAGGAGCTAACTTATAAGGCAGAGTATTCTCGATCGCTCTTGCGGAAACTGGATGTTGCCAATTTCAAGCTGACGGTCAGCCGGACAGCCGATCCCACTGAGGCTGGCCAATCTGCTTTAAACTCTGAACCTGCCTATAAACTAAAGCTGATTGGAGATGTTGAGAGTGAGGGTTTCTTTCCCCGGTTATTCGGAATTAGTTTTCGGCAGCGCGTCGAATCCACGGTTGACCCTGCCAGGTTTGTGGTGCAGAAAACAATCAGACTGGATGAGCAGGGAAAGCGGGTGCGGGCCAGTGAAGCAGTCTTTGATCACGAACGAGGAGAGGTAACCTGGATTGAGCATGATCCGAAAGATCCTTCCCGACCTCCGCGGACTGTTACCTCAAAGTTCGATACCCAGGTTCAGGATGTTCTATCAGCGATTTACTTTGTTCGAACCAGGCCGCTGGAACCTGGAAAGACATTTTCGGTAACTATCAGCGATTCTGGCCACGTCTATCAAATACCCGTCGCGGTCACTGAGAAGAAGCGCATGAAAACTCCACTGGGTCGAGTTGGCGTGGTGAGAATTGAGCCACAACTGTTCGGGCCAAATGGCATGATTGGCGAGGAAGGCAGATTTTCGATCTGGCTGACTGACGATTACCGGCGCATCCCGGTGAGTGCCCGCCTGAAAACCACATACGGCACTTTCGACATCACCTTAAGGAAGGTGCAAAACCCACTATTGCAGGCTGTTTCGACCCAGCCCTGAACGGACCTTGTCCTGATGACTCTAATCATAGGGCATCGAGGAGCTTCGGCCTTGGCGCCGGAGAACACGCTCGCAGCCTTTGAACGGGCCATGCTGGATCAGGCAGACGGAATTGAGTTTGACGTGCAACTGTCGCGGGACGAGGTGCCGGTTGTGATCCACGATGCGCGACTGGTGCGCACTGCGAATCTCGCTCGCGAGGTATCTGACCTTACCCTCGAGGAACTGCAACAACTCGAGGTTGGCAGTTGGTTCAACCGCAAATTTCCCCGCCGTGCGCGTGCAGCATTCAAGGAGGAACGGCTACCAACCCTTCAGGATGTTTTTGATTTCTATGCCTCCCGTAAAGGTCAGCTGTACCTGGAAATGAAATGTGCCGGGTCAGCATGTGAAGCACTCATTAGCAAATGCCTCGAACTGATCCACGAAAATTCATTTGCCAAGCGGACAGTGGTTGAGTGTTTTGATCTTTCCGCCTTGAGCCGACTTAAAAAGCTCGACTCAGGGGTGCGAACGGCTGCGCTCTTTGAGCCACGACTTAAACAACCAGCTTCTCTGTTAAAGAGGATGGCGATGCTGAATCTGGCGCTTGACAGCGGCGCCGATGAGGTCGCCTTACATCACACCCTAATTACGCGGCGAATTGTGGACCGTGCCCGTCAGTTGAGTTTGCCCTGCGTTGTTTGGACGGTCGATCACCCTCGCTGGGTGCAGCGCGCCAAAGATCTTGGGCTGAAAGCACTGATTACCAACAATCCAGCCAAAATGAAGTCCAAAACTTAGCCCCGGGACCGCGCGCCTCGCTTAATGAAACCCAAGGCGTCCCTTTACCGGAACCAACGGCGTCCCTTACCGAACCAAGGCGTCCCTCAATAAGACCAAAGGCTTCGCATACTGATAGGGGTAGGGAGAGACGATTGGCTTCGCTCCCCCTCCCTCCGAACCGGACTGGCGGATTTCCCGCATCCGGCTCTCCGTTGGGTGGTTCACCTGCGAGAGGATTGGCGCAACGACG
>Ga0187893_10007560_pt1 | contig 17718 bp, 15 predicted proteins | sample MA1701074metaG_FD_139574 | JGI IMG/M metagenome (GOLD analysis project Ga0187893, IMG submission 139574) | White microbial mat communities from a basaltic lava cave in the Kipuka Kanohina Cave System on the Island of Hawaii, USA - MA170107-4 metaG ... | reverse complement strand
GAGCTCGTGCCACATTGTCTGGGCGCGCTCCCAGTTCTGCACCGCGCGGCTGGGCTCGGACAGCGTCCATTCGAGCGCGCCGAGGAGACTGACCGCGCTGGCTTCGGCGGTGCGATCGCCGGCCTGTCGAGCAGCGGCGCGGGCCCGCTCCATCTCCTTGCGGGCGGCGTCCACGTCGTTGTCGGCCAGGAACCCGCGGGCCTTCTCCAGCGCCGCCGTGAGATCGACGGCCACTCGGGTCGCGCCGCCGGCAAGACCCACGTTGTCAACTCGCTCCGCTCCCATCCGCGTCCCTCCGCTCGGCGGCGCGTGTGTGGCGCCTGTGCCGGTCCGGTGATGTGCGGAATGATAGCGAACACAACCGAGGCGGCTATCGGAAAGTAGACGCTACACGTGACTGGAAGCGGTGTGCGCTCCGCCATGCGGATCGCGCCCCTCGTCGCGGCCGCGGCGTCGGGGGCGCGGGCCTGGGACCTTGAGTAGGGGCGACGCATGCGTCGCCCTCAGCCTGACGTGCCTTGCTCGCGGGCGACGCATGCGTCGCCCCTACGCGCACAGGCACTGATGCGTGCAGACTCCCCCGTCGCAGGCATCCTGCGAGCAGCCGTTGAAATCGTCGCAGTCGGCGTCGCTATCACAGGGGGCGGTATTGCAGCCGTGGAGCGCGCTGCGCACGGACCGGATGAGGCAGGCGACAGTCAGCGGACGACCGGCGGGACCGGGGCCACAGTCGCCGTTGCAATATGCGGCGCGGCAGGGGGCGGAGAACGCCGTGCCCAGCGCCATGGCGACACCCGTCATGAGCTCCTCGATGTGCACGATCCCATCGCCGTCGCAGTCGCCCGGACAGGGGCGGCGCGGGTCGAGTGAGAGCGCCGCGCGTGGGATGGCCCACAGATCGCGCCCGGTTTCCACGGTGAAGAGGGTGAAAAACAGATGATAGTCCGACAGCGTCAGCTCGCGCGGCATCTCTCCGGGCAGGTCCTGGATACGCACGGTGCGCGCGCCGCTGCTGAGCCAGAGCTGCGAGCCGCCACCGTCCAACTCAATGGTGAAGGCGAGCACGCCGCCGAGGGGAGTGAGGTTGGCGGGGCTCGACGACGCCGCCCCGGGCGCGATGTCGCGTACGAGCACGGGCTCCGTCGCAGCACGGGCATGCCAGAGCTCGCGGCCATGCGTGCCATCGTCGGCGATGAAGAAGAGCCCGGCGCCGTCGGCGGCGGTCAGCCCGTCGGGGCCGCCGCCCGGGCCTTCGGCGAAGCGCCGCACAAACTGTGTCCCAGCGGCCGTTCCATCGGTTTTCCAGAGCTCGTTGGCCGAGCGAAAGAACACCGTCTGACCCACCGCAGTGAGCTCGTCGGCGGTCGCCCCGCCGTCCGGGCGATCCCAGATCCGCTCGCCGTCGCTCCACAGTCCCTCCGGATTGCGAAAGAGGACGCGCGTCCCGAGCGCGGTCAGCTCCTCGGGCTGCAACGACGTCAAGCTGTGGACCCAGTCGAAGTACGCGAGCGAGACCGATTCCGTCGGCTCGCTGCGCAGCAGCTCGGCGGCCTGGCAGCACTCGGTGGCGTAGTGCACGCTGACGAATACGTGGTCGCGGGCGGGGAGGATTTCACGGGGAACGGCCGGCGTGAGGTAATAACGCGGGTCGAGGTCGAGGGTCGGGAGTCGAGCCGTTCCGGGGGTGGTGCCGTCGGTGCGCCACAGGTACCCACCGGCAGCCGCGAAGAACAAGGCATCTCCGGCGCTGGTCAGGAGGAACGGGTTGCGCCAGTCTCCGCCCGCCGGGACATCGATCAGCCGGGTACCATCGCTGCTGCCGTCGCTGCGCCACAGATGTGTGACGTAGTTTGCCTCTCTCGCGATGAACGCGACCCTGCCGTTCCAATTGGTCAACAGGTACGGGTCGCCGCTGTCCGGCCCGGGCAGCACGTCGGCAACCAGCCGGGTCCCCTCGGTCGTGCCGTCGCTGCGCCACAGCTCGCTGCCGGTATCCGGCTCGGCGGCGGCGAAGAAAAGGAGCCCGCCGACCTCGATCAGCTGCGACACGGGATAGGGCGCGTAGCGGTCCTCGCTGCGGATGGCGAAGTCGCGCACGAGGAAGGCGGGTCCGAATGGCCGTGCGGATGCTCCGGCCGCAGGAAAGAGCACGACGACAGCGGCGAGCCATGTGCTCCACTTCGGCATGCTGGCGAACGATAGTGTGGACGGCCCGCGAGCGCCACTGGAGGGCCGCGCTGCCGCGCGGCCAGGGCGCCGCGGAAGCGGCGCCCTCCACGTCGGCCGCGCGACGGCGGTGTTTCGCTTCGGCGGCGCCGACGGCGCGGCGCCCTCCAAGGTTTGACAAACAAACGTTTGGCGCAGTAGAGCATCGGCGCGCGGCGTGTGCCGCGCGCATCTCGATCTCACCATCACCATCATCATCAGCGGAGCAGAGTGGACATGAGCGCAGGGACGACGATCGAGCCGATGCACGCCGAGCAGGCGATGGAGTTTCCCTACAAGCACTCGACCGGCGAGACGATCGGTCGCTTTCTGGCCGGCCTGAAGGAGCAGAAGACCATCTGGGGGCAGCGCGTGGCGGGGCAGGGGGTGGTGGTGCCGCCGGTCGGCTACTCCGAGATCGACGCCTCGCCGGCCGGCGAGTGGGTGGCCGTGAAGGACACGGGAACGGTGACGGCCGTCGCCGTGGTCCACACGCCCATTGAGCGCCTGCACCCGTTCTCCGAGCCCTTCGCCTTCGTGCTGGTCAAGCTCGACGGCGCCGACACGGCGTTCGCGCACGTGGTGAAGGACGGGCTCGATCGGCTCAAGGTCGGCGCGCGCGTGCAGGCCGAGTGGGCGCCCGACGATGAGCGCAAGGGGCACGTGCGCGACATCGTCTGTTTCCGCCTGGTCGGCTGAGCGGAGGGAGTGAATGAAAGAGCCGCCCGTCGAACCGGTCAAGTACGTCGACGCCAACCTCTATCTGCCCTATCGCTACGTCGCCGGCGACTACCGCGCCCGCTTCTTCGCCGCGATGAAGGGCAAGAAGTTCCTCGGCTCGAAGTGCTCGAAGACCGGCAAGGTGTTCGTGTCGCCGCTGGTCAACTCGCCCGAGAGCTTCGCGCCGGCCACCGAGTTCGTCGAGCTCGAGGGACGCGGCATCGTGACGACCTTCTGTGTCGTCAACATCCCGGTCATCGGTCGCGACCTGCAGCTGCCCTACGTGGCCGCCTCGGTGGCGCTCGACGGCGCCGACATCTCGATCTTTGGCGCCGTGCAGGAGTGCAAGCCGGAAAACGTGCACATGGGAATGCGCGTCGAGGCGGTGTGGAAACCGGACGGCGAGCGCACCGGGTCGTTCGACGATGTCCTCTATTTCAAGCCGACGGGTGAGCCCGATGCACCGCCGGAGTCGTTCATCAATCGTCTCTGAGAAGAATTCACCACAGAGACACAGAGGCACGGAGACGTCAGACATGCAGGAAGCTCTCTGTGCCTCTGTGTCTCTGTGGTGAAGAGGATCAAGCATGACGCAGCTTCGCAACATCGCCGTCGTCGGCTTCGCGCAGGCGCCGATCGTGGCGCACGACGCGCACCGCATGTCGCAGGAGATGCTCTATCCGGTGGTGCGCGAGGCACTGGCGCAGTGCGGGGTGGAGCGCGACGCGATCGACTACCAGACGGCCGGGTCGGCGGACTACGTCGACGGCCGGCCCTTCGGCTTCGTCGCGGCCCTCGACGTGATGGGGACCTGGCCGCCGCGACAGGACTCGCACCTCGAAATGGACGCGGCGTTCGCCGCGCACTACGCCTGGATCCGCATGCAGGCCGGCGAGTGCGACACGGCGTTGGTGGTCGGCTACGGCAAGGTCTCGGAGGGCCAGCCGGAGCGGGTGCTGAATCTGCAACTCGATCCGTACTATCTGGCCCCGCTCGGCCTCGGCCCGCTCAGTACGTCCGCCCTGCAGGCGAGTGCGTACATGGCGCGCAGCGGGGCGACTGACCGCGACCTGGCGGAGATCGCCGCGCGCAACCGCGCCGCCGGCGCGCGCAACGCGAACGCGCAGCTGCGCACGCCGGCGAGCGCCGACGAGCTGCAGCGCACCGCGTGGGCGGTCGAGCCGCTGCGCCAGGGCTACATCCCGCCGATCGGCGAGAGCGCCGTCTGCGTGATCCTCGCCGCGCAAGGCAAAGCGGAGTCGATGACCAAGCAGCCGGCGTGGATCCACGGGGTCGACCAGCGCGCCGAGCTGCAGACGCTCGGGGCGCGCGATCTGACGCGCAGCGCCAGCGCCCGGCTCGCCTGCGAAAAGGCCCTGGCGATGGCGGGGCTCGGCGGTGCAAACGACGTCGACGTGATTGAGATGCTCACCACCAATCCGGTCGAGGAGATGATCGTACGGGACGCCATGGGTCTCCCTGCGCGCGGCGACACCAAGCCGGTGATCAATCCGTCCGGTGGGCCGATCGCCGGTCACCCGCTGATGATGACGGGCCTCATCCGCCTCGGTGAGGCGTTCCGTCAGCTCTCCGGCACCGCCGACGGGCACGCGGTGCCGAACGCGCGACGCGCCATCGTGCATGCGGGGCAGGGACACGCGCTGCAGCAGAACCTGGTATTCGTGCTCGGGCGCGAGCGGAGGTGGTCGTGAAACGCCCAGTTGCAGTCGTCGGTGTCGGACAGACCAAGCACAGCGCCCGGCGCGCCGAGGTCAGCATTCCCGGGCTCGTGCGCGAAGCGGTCGACCGCGCCCTGCTCGACGCCGGGTTGGAGCACCGCGACATCGACGCGGTGGTGATCGGCAAGGCCCCCGACATGCTCGAGGGCGTCATGCAGCCCGAGCAGTTCATGGCCGGCGCCATCGGGGCGCATCTGAAGCCGCTGGTACGCATCCACACGGCTGGCTCGGTGGGCGCCACCACCGCGCTGGCCGCGGTCACGCACGTCGCATCGGGGTTGTTCGAGCGGGTGCTGACCATCGCCTTCGAGAAGCAGTCGGAAGGCAACGCCATGTGGGCGCTGTCGCCGAACATGCCGTTCATGCCGCCGCTGGTCGCCGGCGCCGGCGGCTACTTCGCGCCGTACGTGCGCGCGTACATCGCCCGCACCAACGCGCCGCCCCATATCGGTCCGATGATCGCCGCCAACGCCCGCGACAACGCCGGGCGCAATCCGTGCGCGCATCTGCAGGAACCGATGACGGTCGACGACGTCATGCAGTCGCCGATGCTGTGGGAGCCGATCCGCTATCTCGAGACCTGTCCGTCCTCGGACGGCGCCATCGCCATGGTCGTGGCCAGCGAGGCGGCGGCGAAGAAAGGTCCGCGTCGCCCCGCCTGGATCAAGGGCGGTGCCTCGTATGCCGAGGCGATGTGGGTGCCCGGGCGCGACCAGGTGAATCCGGCCGCCGGCCGCGCCTGTGCCAAGCACGTCTACGAACAGGCCGGGATCACCGATCCGTGGAAGCAGATCGACACCGCCGAGATCTACGTGCCGTTCTCCTGGTTCGAGGCCATGTGGCTGGAGAACCTCGGCTTCTGCGACATCGGCGAGGGCTGGAAGATCGTCGAGCGCGGCGAGCAGAAATTCGGCGCGCATCTGCCGATCAACCCCTCCGGCGGCGTGCTGTGCTCCAACCCGATCGGCGCCTCGGGAATGCTGCGGCTCGGCGAAGCCGCGCTCCAGGTCATGGGCCGCGCCGGCGAACATCAGGTCGACGGCGCCACCACCGCCCTCGGCCATGCCTACGGCGGCGGCGCGCAGTACTTCGCGATGTGGGTGGTGGGGAGCGAGCGTCCATGACGGCGCGCGCGGCGACCCGCCGCTCGTCCGAACCGCGGTCGACCCGGGCGGTGATCCTCGATGCGGCGGAGCGGCGCTTCTCGGAGCGCGGATTCGCCGGGGTGTCGGTGCGCGAGATCGCCTCCGATGCGGGGCTGAAGAACCAGGCGAGCCTCTACCATCATTTCAAGAACAAGAAGGCGCTCTACGAGGCGGTGCTGGCGCGCGGCGTCGAACCGATCATCGAGATGGTCGCCGCAGCCGATCGCCCGGGCGACGTCGCCGATCCGGTGCTCGACCGCATGGTGGATCACCTCGCCACGCATCCCCATCTGCCCCGCCTCATCCAGCGCGCCGGCCTCGACGACGCCAAATTGCTGCGCAGCACGGTGACCAAGCTGCTCGGTCCGCTCTACACCAGCGGTCTCAGCAAGCTGGCCGGCACCGCCGGCGACTGGGAGCCGTCGGAGATGCCGCATCTGGTGGTGGGGATCTATCATCTGATCTTCGGATACTTCGCCAACGCCGCGCTGCTCGAGATGCTGCTCCCCGAGGATCCGCGCAGCCCGGCGGCGCTGGCGCGGCAGGCGCACTTCCTCAAGCTGGCCGTGGCGCGCCTGCTCGGCACGGCGGAGTCGCAAGCCACCCGCCGGCCGGCCAAAGCCGGGCGCTGACGCGTCGAGGGTTCCTCGCCCGTTCGCGGAGACGCGGAGACGCTCACGGGGGAGGAACGCCGCCGGCGGCGATCGATTTGGCCCAGCGGTAGTCGGGCTTACCGCTCGCCGAGCGCACGATCTGCTCGACCGCGATGAACGCTTTGGGGAGCTTGTAGCGCGCGAGGTGCTCGGCGGCGGTGGCGCGCAGCTCGTCGTCGCTGGCCTTGGCGCCGGGGCGGAATTGGACGATCGCCGTGACCTGCTCGCCCCAGCGCTCGCTGGGTGTGCCGGCGACGACCACGTCGTAGACCGCGGGGTGATACTTCAGCGCCTGCTCGACTTCCTCGGCGAAGATCTTCTCGCCGCCGGAGTTGATGCAGACGGAGTCGCGGCCGAAGACCAGCACGGTGCCGTCCGGCGACACCTGTGCGCGGTCGCCGGGGACGGCGTAGCGCACGCCGCCGACGGTCGGATAGGTGCGGCGCGTCTTCTCCGGATCGTTGAAGTAGCCGAGCGGCAACCACCCGGTGCGCGCCAGCCAACCGATCGCGTCCTCGCCGGGCTCGAGGCGGCGGGTGAGGTCGGCGTCGAGGACGCAGGTGTCGGCGTCCATCTTGAACGCCGGCGCCACCGCGTCGCCCTTGGTGGTGAGGGTGGCGCCCTGGGCGCCGGTCTCCGACGAGCCGAACCCGTCGAAGATCATCAGGCCGGGCAGGTGCTCGAGAAACGCTTCCTTGAACGGCGGGGAGAGGATGGCGCCGCCGGAGCCGAGGATGGTGAGGCAGGTGAGGTCGTAGGTGCGCTTGCGCAGTTGATCGAGCAGCGGCCGGGCGAAGGCGTCACCGACGATCGACAGCATGCCCACCCGCTCACGCTCGACGGTGCCCCAGATGTCGTCGGGATCGAGGGCCTTGGTGTTGCCCGGGAAGATGATCGTGCCGCCCTGGTGCAGGATGATGAAGGTGCTCCACTGCGCGGCGCCGTGCATCAGTGGGGGCGCCGGCAGGCTGCGGATGAAGCTGCCGTTGGGGGCGCGATCCACCATCTCGGCCACGGTCTGCACCGTGCCCATGCCGGCGGGAAGCTGGCCGCCCATCGCGGCGAAGAAGATGTCGCGCTGGCGCCACAGCACGCCCTTCGGCATGCCGGTCGTCCCACCGGTGTAGAGGATGTAGAGGTCGTCTTCGGTCGGGGTCACCGGCGGCAGCGCGTCGCTGGACTCGGCCAGCGCCGTTTCGTAGTCGCGCGCGCCGGGGAGGAGCGGCTCGCCGCTGCCGTCGTCGACCTGCAGCAACAACGCCACGTTCGGGAGCTCCGGCAAGACCGCGGCCAGGCGCGGTGCAAAGCTGGCGTGATAGATGACGGCGCGCGTGCGCGCGTCGGTGAGGAGGTAGCGCAGCTCCTGCTCGACGTAGCGGTAGTTGACGTTGAACGGCGCAACGCGGGCCTTGTAGCCGCCCAGCATGCCCTCGAGGTACTCGTTGCCGTTGTACAGGTAGAGCGCGACGTGGTCCTGTCCCGACTCCCAGGGCTGCAGAGCAGAGCGCTCGGTGTGGCAGCCGAGCCCGGCCGACAGGAGCAGGTTGGCGAGCCGGCGCGTGCGCAGCTGCAGGTCGCGCCAGGTCAATCGGCGGGTCGCGGAGAGGACGGCATCGTGGTCGGGGATGGCGTCGGCGATTGCTTCGTTGATCGTGCCCAGCGTGAACATGGAGCCTCCTGAAGTGCGTGACCGGTGACCGGTGACCAGTGCACAGGTCAATCTACTGGTCACCGGTCACTGGTCACCGGTCACGCTTTCCGGTTGCTACTGCCACGCCGCCACGACGTCGTCCACCGACGTGATCGTGGCGAGGAGCCGCAACGTATGCGTCAGCACCGCCTCGACATACTCATCGGGCGTGCCGGTCACGGCCTGGCGCGGAATGACGACCTGATACCCGCAGTTCACCGCTTCGATGGTGAGCCCGGTGATGCCGACGTTCACCGAGACGCCGGTGGCGACCACCGTGCGCACGCCGAGGTTGCGCAGCAGCTGGTCCAGCTCGCCGGCGTGGAACGGCGTGATGCCGTGCAGGCGAGTGAGCACATAGTCGTCCGGACTCGGTGCGAGGGCGCTCACGACCCCCTGCCGCGCCGAGCCGGGGAGCAGCGGCTCCCCCTTGCGTCCGAGGGCCAGCAGCAGACAGTTGCTTACCCCGCCGCCCGAATCGGCGCGCCGCGCCACGGTGAGATAGAAGATCGGCACCTTGACCGCCCGCGCCGCCGCCAGCACGCGCGCGATGTGGCCGATGGTGCCATGCCGCTGCACCGCCTCGCCGAGCGCGCCGAACCCCGCCCCGCCGACGATGCCTTCCTGGCATTCCATGACCAGCACGGCGGCGTGCGCGGGGTCGAGCAGCTGTGTGAGATCGAGGGGCATGGACGGGTTGTTGTCTGTTGCCCGTTGTCCGTTGCCCGCTAGAAGAAAACGGACACCGGATAACCGACAACGGGCATCGGTTCACACCAACGGATACAGCACCTTCGCGTTGTCCCCGAGGATCCGCTTCTTCGTCGCATCGCTGATGTCGTTGCGCTCGGCGATCAGCTTCACCGTGTCCGGGAACGCGCAGTCCCAGTGGTAGTAGTCCGAGGCGTAGACGATCTTGCGGTCGCCGAGCAGCTCGACGACCTGCGGCAGCATGTGCTCGTCGGGCTCGCAGCTGATGTAGCAGTTGCCGTCGAGGAAATACTCGCTCGGCTTGCGATCGATCGCCGGTGCCTGCTCGGGCATCAGCTCGTAGTGCTCGTCGAGTCGCTCGAGCCAGAACGGCAGCCAGCCGCACCCGGATTCCATGAAGCCGATGCGGAGATTGGGGAAGCGGTGGATGACGCCGCCGATGATCATCGACATGAGCGCCAGCATGTTGCCCATCGGATGGGTGAGGGCGTGCACCTCGAGACGCGTTTTGTAGCGGTCGACGCCGACCGGGAACTGGTCGGGCGCCTGTCCGCCGCCGTGCACGCAGACGGTGGCGTTGAGCCGCTCCGCCTCGCGCCAGACGACGTCGAAGCTCGGGTCGCTCAGGTTCTTGTCGCGGATATGCTGCGGGGTGACCATGCCGACCAGCCCGAGCTCGGTGACGGCGCGGCGCAGCTCGGCGGCGGCCGCAGGCGGGTCGATCATCGGGAGCTTGGCGATCGCCTTGATGCGCGTCGGGGCATGGCGGCAGAACGCCGCCTTGGCGTCGTTCATCGTCCGGCAGAGCGCGGCGGCGAACTCGGGATCGAGCATCGCCCATTCCTCGCCGGCTCCGCCGGGGAAGTTGACGGTGACATCGATGCCCTCGAGGTCCATGTCCTTGAGACGCTCTTCCGGGTCGGTCATCCCCGGCCGAAGGTCGAACTTGTCACCTTTGCGGGCCGTGCCGCCGCCGGGCAACGCCAGCTTGGCGTAGTGCTTGCCGACGCGGTCGCGGTACTCGGCCAACCGTTGCCGCCAGGCCTGCGGGACATTGTCGCGCCAGTTCTCGGCCTCACCGCCGTGCCCGTCCGCGTCGACTACGTGGTACCCGAATCGACCCATCTCAACCTCCGTGCTTCTGGAACCACAGATAAACACAGATGAACACAGATCCCCTCTTCAGAAGTGTTTCTCTGTGTTCATCTGTGTTCATCTGTGGTTCTTCTTTCTTCAGCTCATTGCGAAGACGCCGCGCGCGAGATGCCCGGCGCGCAGATCGTCGAGCGCCCGATCGAACTCGTCGAGCGAGTAGTGCCGGGTGATCAGCTCATCGATTTTCAGCCGGCCGCCCAGGTAGAGATCGGCGAGCATCGGGAAGTCGCGCTGCGGGCGGGCGGCGCCGTAGCGGCAGCCGTGGATCGACTTGTTCTGATACAGGGCGTGCACGACGAACTCGTACGTCGTCCCCACCTTGGGCACGCCGACGATCGTCAGCGCCCCGCCGGGGGCGAGCGCCTCGAGTGCCTGCTTGATGACCGCCACGTTGCCGACGCACTCGAAGGTGTAATCGGCGCCGCCGCCGGTGAGGTCTTTGATTGCCGCCACCGGATCGTCCTTCGAGCTGACGATCGTATAAGTGGCGCCGCACCGGCGCGACCATTCGAGCTTCTGCGCCATGCCGTCGAGCGCGATGATCTTGGCGGCGCCGGCCATGACGCCGCCCTGCACACAGTTGAGGCCGATGCCGCCGACGCCGAACACGGCCATGGTGCTGCCGGTCTCGACGCGCGCGCGGTTGACCACCGCGCCGAAGCCGGTCATCACGCCGCAGCCGATCAGGGCGGCGCGGTCGAACGGGACGCGCGCATCGATCGGGATGGCGCCCTGCTCGCGCACCACGGTGTGGCTGGCGAAGACCGAGGCGTTGGCGAACTGGAAGGCCGGCTTGCCGCCGATGGTGAACGGCCGTGCGTCCTTGGGGCTCGGCGCGTTGCGGCATTCGGTCGGATGGCCGGCGTCGCACTTGGCGCAGCGGCCGCAGTGAGAAAGGGTCGAGATGATGACCGTGTCGCCCTCGCGCACGGCGCTCACGCCGACGCCGACCGCGTCGACCACACCCGCGCCCTCGTGTCCGAGGACCACCGGCGTGGGGTAGGGGATGGTGCCGTCGATGACGCTCAGGTCGGAGTGACAGAGCCCGGCCGCCTTGATAGCGACGCGCACCTCGCCCGGCCCGGGGTCGCGCACCGCGACCTCCTCGATCGCGACCGGGCGGTCCGTCGAGTAAAACACCGCAGCCTTCACCGCCGCCCCCCCCCAAAGACGTCACCACAGAGACACAGAGGCACAGAGAAATTCAAAAGGAATTCAGCCATCATGAACGTCTCCGTGCCTCTGTGCCTCTGTGGTGAAATCTTTTCACGGCTTCGGGTTGCCGACGCGCAGTACTCGTCCCGCGCGCGTGCCGGTGAGCTCGCCGTTGTCGACGATGGTCTGTCCGTTGACCAGCACGCGGGCGATGCCTTCGGGGCGGACCTGCCAGCGCGCCTCGCCGCCGGGCATATCGTGCACCAGGGCTTTCTTGCCGAGACGGATGCGGGTGGGATCGAACAGCATCACGTCGGCGTGGTAGCCGCGCGCGATCAGCCCGCGGTTCTTGATGCCGCAGATCATTGCCGGCAGGTGGGTGATGCGGCGAATGCCTTCTTCCAGCGGGATGATCGTGCGGTCGAGCAGCCAGGCCCGGATGTAGTAGGTCGACCACTCCGAGCCGTCGTCGCGGTCGGCATGCGCGCCGCCGTCGCCGGTGCCGATGATCATGTGCGGGTTGCGCTGCGCGTCGGCGTTGGCGTCGGCCCATTTGTCGTTCTCGGTGTTCCACATGAACTGCGTCTCGAGATCGTCGGCGACGGCGAGCTCGCACATGATGTCGGCGGCGTGGACGCGGCGCTCGGTGGCGAGCTGCGCCAGGCTCTTGCCGACCGCGCTGGGATCGGCGGCACAGCGGTCGACGAACACGGTGTGCAGCGGCGGCGGCGGCAGCGTCGAGCCCTTGGCGCCGTCGGTGTTGGGGTTGTCGAGCCCCCAGCACAGCTCGGCGCGCGCCTGCGGGTCGCGCATCGTCGCCAGCCGCGCCGCGAACGGCAGCTCGGACAGATCGCGCCAGTGGAAGACGCCGTCGTAGAGGCTGGTGCCACGCTTCCAGTTGAACGGGCGCATGAATGGCTGCGTGCGCAGCACGGAGAAGATCGCCGCGCCCTGGTCGCGCGCCGCGTCGAGGTAGGCGACTGAATCCGCCCACTGCTCGGGGTTGCCGACCCGCTTGGTGATGCCCTGCACGATGATCGGTAGGCCGGAGCGCCGGGCCAGGTCGACCAGACGGGTGCGGTCGCGCTCGTCGAGCCCGCGCACGGCGGTCTCGGGCAGGAAGGAAATACTGCCGGCGCCGCCCTCGCCGGTGGTCTCGACCAGCGTGGCGATCTCGTCGAAGGCGGCGTGGCGGGAGGGCACGGGCTTGTTGAACTGATCGACGTGCGTGGGCGCCAGCGACGACGAGAAGCCGGCGGCTCCGGCGTGCATCGCCTCGCGCACCATCTGCTGCATGCGGGAGAGCTCGTCCGCTGTGGCAGCGCGCTCCGAGGCGGCGTCGCCCATGACGAAGCGGCGCAGCGCGGAGTGGCCGACATAGCACGCCATGTTGATGCCGAGGCGTTTGTCGAGCGTGTCGAGAAAGGACGGGAAGCTGTCCCAGTCCCACGGCAGGCCGTGCTCGAGCGTGCTCGGCGTCATGCCTTCGACCTTGGCGAAGAGGGCCGTCAGATAGGCATGGTCCGCGGCGGCGCAGGGCGCGATCGAGTAGCCGCAGTTGCCAGCGACCACCGAGGTGACGCCGTGATAGCACGACGAAGTGCCGAACGGCTCGAAGGTGAGCTGCGGATCGTAGTGCGTGTGCGCGTCGACAATGCCGGGCGCGACGATCAGCCCGTCGGCGTCGATGACCTGCTTGGCGCCGGAGAGGTGCCCGACATCGGTGATGAGGCCGTCCTTGATGCCGACGTCGGCGGTGCGCATCGGCAACCCCGAGCCGTCGACCACGCGGCCGCCTTTGATGATCGTGTCGAATGCCATCGTCAGTGCCCTTTCATTTTCTCACCGCAGAGGCGCAGAGACACGGAGACATTCACCTTGCAGGCTCTCTCCGAGGCCTCTGCGTCTCTGCGGTGAAACATCTTCTTACGGCGACGTCCATCCGATGTACTTCACCTCGCTGTACGCCTGCATCGCCCACGTGCCGCCGTCGCGACCGATGCCGCTGAGCTTGTAGCCGCCGAACGGCGCGTCGCCGTTCATTGGGCTGCCGTTGATCTGTACGGTGCCGGTGCGCAGCGCGCCGGCGACGCGCAAACCACGTGCCGGATCGGCGGTCCAGATGTAGGCATACAGCCCATAGTCGGAGTCGTTGGCGATGGCGATCGCCTCGGCCTCGTCGGCGAAGGGAATGGCGACGATCACCGGACCGAAGATCTCCTCCCGCGCGATGGTCATGTCGTTGCGCACGCCGGTGAACAGCGTCGGCTCGACATAGTACCCCTTCGTCAGATCGGCCGGCCGCCGGCCGCCGCAGGCGAGCGTCGCGCCCTCGGCGAGACCGGTGGCGATGTAGCGTTCCACTCGCTCGCGTTGCGCGGCGGAGACCAGCGGACCGACGACGACTCCAGTGCCGTCGGGCGGCCCGATCTTCAGCCGCGGCGCGGCGGCGGCGAGCGCCGCGGTGAGCTCGTCGTAGATCGACGCCTCGATCAGGACCCTGGTACCGGCGATGCAGATCTGGCCGCTGTGAAACGTCCACACCTGCATGGCGCTGGCCAGCGCCTTGGCCCGGTCGGCGTCGGCGAAGATCACGTTGGGCGATTTGCCGCCCAGCTCGAGCAGCGTGCGCTGCATGCGCCGCGCGGCGGCGGTCTGGATGTGGCAGCCGACGGCGGTGCTGCCGGTGAACGAGATCATGTCGACGTCGGGCGATTCACACAGCGCCGCGCCGATCGCGGGCGCCGAGCCGCAGACGAAGTTCAGCACGCCGGGCGGCAGAACGGAGTCGACCATGCGGCAGAGCTCGGTGACTCCGAGCGGGTCGACCGGTGCCGGCTTGACCACCACCGTGTTCCCGCAGGCGAGCGCCGGCCCGATCTTGCCGGCGCAGTTGGTCATTGGAAAGTTGTACGGCGTGATGCAGGCGACCACGCCGATGGGCTCGCGCACGGCCATGCCCGAGGCCAGGCCGCCGCCCTGGCGGGCGCTCAGCGCCTGCGGCGGCAACGGCACCTGCACCTCGCCGCCGGCCAGCGCCGCGTACTTGGCGAGCCGCACGCCGACGGCGCCGACCTGTTGCAGCTCGGCGACGCCGCGCAGCGCACCGGTCTCCGCCATGGTGAGCGCGACCAAGCCGGCCTTCTCGCGTTCAAACAGCTCGGCCGCCTGGCGCAACAGCGCGGCGCGCTCCACCCCGCTCATGCGCGGCCACGGACCGCGCTCGAACGCCGCGCGCGCCGCGCGCGCCGCGCGCGCCACCTGCTCGCGCGAACACTCCGGTGCGAACCCCGCGGTTTCCTCGGTGGCCGGGTTGATGATCGGGTAGGTCCCCCCGGCGGCAGGTTCCCAGGTGCCGCCGATCAGGACCTTGTCGTAGGTGGGAATCGGCATAAATGAATCTTGTGGAGGGCGGCGCGCCGTCGCCGCCGTCTTGGTCCAGGCGATGCGTTTCCGCGCGAGCACGGCGCCGACGGCGCGGCGCCCTCCAGGGACTGTTACCAAATGCGATCGTCGCTTTGCTACGCCGCCTGCTTCAGTGCCGCCTCGCGCTGGCGCGTGGTGCTGTGCACCGGATTCTTGTCGAACAGCGGCAGCACGTGTTTGCCGAAGGTCTCGATCGAGCGCAGCACGTAGCGCTGGTCCATCGTCATGGTGAGCGGCGAGTAGATGAGCTGGTCGACGCCGATCGCCTCGTACATCTTGACCACGTCGGCGATTTCCTCCGGCGCGCCGACCTGACGGCCGCCGACGGCGAGGCCAGCCTTGAGATCCTCCGCCGTCGGCGGCGGAAGCTTCGGCACCGGCCCTTCCTTCGGGAAACCCTGCGGCCGCGGGATGGAGTCGAGCCAGGAGAAGAAGAGCTGGGAGAAGTACTCGGTGCGGGCCTTGCAGAACAGCGCCCGCGCCTCGTCGCCGTCGGGCGCGCAGAACATGTTGGTGGTGACGGCGATGTTGTCGTTGATGTAGCCGCCGATCGGCTTCTGGCAGCGCTTGATGCCGTCCTTGTACGCCTTCACCAGCGGCGCGATCTGCGACGGCGTGCCGAAGGTGAAGCAGAGCGCGCCGACGCCGAGCTCGCCGGCCTCGGCGAAAGTGGGCGGGCTCGAGCACGCCAGCCAGATCGGCGGGTTCGGCTTCGAGTACGGCTTCGGCAGCACGTCGCGTTTGGGCATGCGGAAGTACTTACCCTCGAACTCGTAGGGCTCGTCGAGCCACATCCGCGGGATCTCCTCGAGCGACTCACGCCACATCGGCTTGGTCTCGGCCGCGCTCGGGATGTCGAATCCGGCCCACTCGGTCGACGACGAGCCGCGGCCGGTGCCGAACTCCACCCGTCCCTCCGAGAGGTGGTCGAGCGTGGCGATGCGCTCGGCGACCCGCGCCGGGTGGTTTACCTTCGCCGTCAGGTTGGTGATGGCGGTGCCGACGTGGATCTGCTTGGTGCGTGCCGCTACCCAGGTGAGGAAGACCTCGGGCGCAGGCTGATGCGAGTAGTGCTTGAGGAAGTGATGCTCGGGCGACCAGTCGTATTTGAAGCCGGCCGCGTCGACCGCTTCGACCACCTCGACCTCGCGCATGAACCGCGAATGCTCGTTGTCGTCATGCGGCGTGTGCATCTGCGAGAAGATCCCGAACTCCATGGGTCATCCTCCTTACCGCGTCCGGCGCCAGGGCGGACCGGAAAACAGTTATTCGTGTCTCCGAATTACCATTCGTACTTTCGAATTGTCAATCCCATTCTTTGTTGATAGGATTCGAATCGGCCGCGGAGACGGGGGATGAGAGGGACCAACCGGACGCTGCAAGATAAAGCGCGGCAGGCGCGCAACGACCTGTACCGCCAACATATTCTCGAAGCGGCGGAGCAGGTATTCGCCGAGCACGGCTTCGACAGCGCCAAGCTGCAGGACATCTCGCGCCTGGCCGGCGTGTCGATGGGAACGATCTACGCGCAGTTCCCCGGCAAGGAGGATCTCTTCCGAGCGCTCCTCGACACCCGTGGGCGGGAGCTGCTGCAGGTGGCGAAAGCCGGTGCGCAGAGCCACGACGATCCGGCCCGGGCGCTCGACGACCTCATCGAGGCATACATCGACTATTTCATCGCCCACCCGAACTTTCTGCGCATGCATCTGCGGCTCGGCACCTCGTGGGTGCTTGGGCCGGCGACCGGCTCGGCGGGGCAGGTCCAACTGTGGGCGGAGATTCATGCGCTGCAGACCGACCTGATGCGCCGCGGCGTCGCTGCGAAGGTGTTCATCGCCGAGGATCCGGCGTTTCTCGCCAAGGTGTTCAGCGCGCTCGATCAGGTGCTGCTCGCGGATTGGGTCGCCGGCGGCATGAAGGCCGCACGCGCGCAGTTGATCGAGCGCATGCGCCAACTCGTCGGCCGCGTCATCACGCGCTGATGCTGGAGTGTGGTGGCTTGCCACCGCTTTGGGGTGGGCGGCGAGGGTGGGTCTGACCGCCCCCACCCCGCCCACCCCAAAGCGGCAGCAAGCTGCCGCACTCCAAACTCATTTCACCGCCAGCGGGTTCAGCGGCGATCCCACGCCGCCGGTGATCCGGAGCGGCGGGGCGCTGAAGAGGAACTCCCACGCCCCGTCGGCGGCGCAGTCCTTGGCCAGGGCGTCGAGGTCGAACATCTCGCCGAGGGTGAGGCCCATGTCGCGCAGGCCGATGAGATGCAGCGGCAGCGGCGTGTGCGGCTCCTCGAACGGGATCACCTCGACGGAGTTGGTGTCGGAGGCGACGGCCGCGACCTCGCGGGCGTGCAGCCACTCGGTGCAGGCCATGCCGAGACCGGGCATCATGCGCATGTAGCCGATGCGGTCGCCGTCGACCTTGAAGACACTCAGGTGGCCGGTGCGGACCAGCAAGACGTCGCCGCGTTCGGCGCGGACGCCCTGCGCGTGCTCGGCGGCGTCGAGGTCGGCGGGGGTGATCGCGTACCCGGGCTTCAGGCGGTCGACCCCGGCCGCGCGCGCCAGATCGAGCAGCACCCCGCGCGACACGATCCCCGCGCCGACCTTGTCGATGCCGTTGCGCGCCGCGCCGGCGGACGTCGTCGTCGCGGCGGGAAAGCCGTTGTAGAGCTGGCCGTCGTAGTGCACGTGCGCGAGACTGTCCCACTGCGTCGCACATTGCAGCGGGAACACCATGACGTCGTCGGCGTAGCGAAAAGCGTCCGGGTACTCGGCCGGCAGTTTCGCGTCGACGGCGGTCATGAGATGCAACGGGTTCACGCGCCCGCCCTGGCCGATCTGCGGCCCCTCGCTGCCGAAGCTCAGCCCGAGGCTGAAGACCGCGCCGCGCCGCACCAGGCCCGCCGCCCGCCGCACGACCTCCGGGGTGATGAAGTTGAGCGTCCCGCGCTCGTCTTCGGTGCCCCAGCGGCCCCAGTTCGACAGCTTCTTACCGAGTGCGCGGACGTGGTCCATGAGCAGCCTCAGTGCGGAAGTCCGGAGGTGCGGAGGTGCGGAGGTGCGGAGGTGCGGAGGTGCGGAGGTGCGGAGGTGCGGAGGTGCGGAGGTGCGGAGGTGCGG
>Ga0187893_10007559_pt1 | contig 17718 bp, 14 predicted proteins | sample MA1701074metaG_FD_139574 | JGI IMG/M metagenome (GOLD analysis project Ga0187893, IMG submission 139574) | White microbial mat communities from a basaltic lava cave in the Kipuka Kanohina Cave System on the Island of Hawaii, USA - MA170107-4 metaG ... | reverse complement strand
AGGCCGCCTGCTGCAGCAGGACTCCGACGTAGGTGGCGACGAACACCGCGACGATCTCCTTGCGCATGGCCGGCAGGACGCGCAGCGGTCCGGTGTCGATGCGCAGCCGGCCCGAGACGAGGCTCACCGCGAGGAGCGCGGCGGCGCCGCCGGTCATCCGCAGCGTGGAGCCGGCGAGCTCGCCGACCCCTCCCACGGCATGGCGGGTCATCATCCCGGCGCCGGCGTTGCACAGCGAGGAGAGCAGGCCGGCGGCGAGGCCGAGACCGGCGCCCGCGGCGCGGCCCGCCCCCGCCGCGGCGCCCGGTTCCGGCCGTCGCTCCGCCGCGCGCCCGAACACCACCAGGAGGACGCCCGCGATCACGACGACGATCCCGGCGCAGCCGGGGAGCGCGAGCCGCTCCGTCCCGAGCCGCCATCCGAGCAGCGCCGACCAGACCGGCGAGAGCTGGTTCATCGCCACCGCCGGCTGCGCGCCGAGCCGCCGCACCGACGCGAAGAGGAGGAGGTCGCCGAGCGCGAGCCCGACCACGCCCGAGGCGAGCAGCACCTGGCCGTCGCTCGACGACATCGCGCGGAGCGCCCGTCCCCCCTCCAGCACGACCGACGTCGACCAGAACAGGAGAAGCGCGAGCGAGCAGCGGAAGAGGTTGAAGGCGCGCGCGCCGAAGCGCTCGATCGATCCCTTGATGATCACGGTCGAGACGGCCCACGAGGCGGAGGCGGCCAGCGCGACGCCGCCCCCCACGAGCGCCGCGGCGTCGCTCAACGGCCGTCTCCGCCCGCCGGATCCTCGGGGAGGAGCCCCGGGCCGGCGTAGCCGAGGGCCCGCAGCCGCGCGAGCTCCTCCGGCGTGGAGGCGCCGAAGCGCGCCTCGAAGTTGCGCTCCCACGCGAGCGCGTGCGCCTCGGCGCGCATGCGCGCCGCGCGCCACGCCCCGTCCTCGTGGCTCTTCACCTCGGTGATCGGCCGCGCGCGCAGGAGCTCCTCGGCGAGGAGCCCCTGCATCGGCCGCCCGTCCATGTCCTGCCCGTAGGCGATCCCCGCGCGCGCGAGCAGCGTCGGGAGGACGTCCTCGACCCGTCCGATCGAGCGCGGCACGCGGCCCGGCGCGTCCGCCGGCAGCGGCGAGCGCCGGAAGCTCCGGCCCGCGGCGATGAGGACGCCGGGCGGCTGGTTCAGGTGGTGACCGGAGTCGATGCGCCCGCCCTCGGCGTTGAAGTCGAGGTGGACGTTGGCGGCGCGGAAGCCGTGATCGGAGATCACCAGCAGGTCGGCTCCGGGCGCGGCGCGGCGCAGCGCGCCGACCGCGTCGTCGACGAAGCGGTAGCTGTCGCGGATCACGCGGCCGAAGTCGGCGACCTCGGCGGCCGGCGGCGGATGGTCGAACTTCTCCGGCTCGAAGTGGCGCCAGAACAGGTGCGACGCCACGTCGGGCACGCCGAAGTAGACGAGCAGCGCGTCGAACGGCTCGCGCCGCTCGAGCGCGTCGAGCGCGCCGTCGCGGAAGACGCAGTCGGCGTAGAACGCCCCCCGCACCAGGTCCCAGAGATTCCGGGTGGCGCTCGTGAAGCCCGCCGGCGCGCCGAAGGCCGCCGCCATCGGATCGGAGCCGCCCGCCGCCCGATCGGCCAGCGCATTCGCGATCGCGACCATGCGCGGGGCGAGCTCCTCGGGATGGACCTGCCCGTCGAGGCCGTCCACCGGCAGGAAGGTGCCCTTCCAGATGCGGTCGCCCTGCGAGATGTCGATCTGCGCGCGAAGCGACGACTGCGCCACCATGGCGCCGCGGATCGGCTCGACCGGGAGCGTGCACCACCAGCCGAAGACGCGCGTGGCGAGGCCGGCGTCGTCGAACAGGTTCCAGAGCGCCTTGCTGCGGCGGTGGAGGCTGAGGAAGAGGTGCGGCCTCCCCTCGGCGTCGGCGTAGGAGAAGCCGGTGATCCCGTGCTTCTCCGGCCGCTTCCCGGTGGCGATCGTCGTCCACACGACCGGCGAGATCGTCGGATCGATCGTCTCGAGCCGCGCGGCGAACCCCTCGCGCGCGAGCGCCATCAGGTTCGGGAGGTCTCCGGCGGCACCGAAGCGCAGCACGAGCTCCCACTCGAGCCCGTCGACGCCGATGAGGAGCAGGGGCGCGACCTCCGCCCGCGCCGGCGGATCGCCGCAGGCGGCCGCGCCTCCCAGGAGGGCGGCCGCGCCGAGGAGCCCGGCGGCGTGCCGCCGCGGGCGGTTGCCGCCACGCGTTCTCGTCCTCGGTTCGTTCATCGCGAGCCCGGCCTTTTATCAGAGGTAGCGACGGGTCCTTGCCTCGGGGAGGCGCGCCGGCTGATATGCCGCAACTCCGGGCGCACCCGGCATCCCGCCCCGCTCCCCCGTTTCGCAGGAGCGGCGGCGCGCACCCCGCCGTCCGGTCGTCCGGTCGACCCGCAGGAAGGAGGAGTCCCGATGAGCCGACTTCACGGCCCCGAGGAACGCTCCGGCGTCAGCCGGCGCAACTTCCTCAAGGGGATGAGCGCGGGAGCGCTCGCGGCGGGCGCCGTCGCGTCGCCCGCGCGTTCGAAGGCCGCGCCGCCCGCGCAGGAGAAGGGCGCGAAGCTGCTCGGCCCCGACCCGGTCCCGGTGACTCTGCAGGTGAACGGGAAGGAGCGCCGCCTGCCGCTCGAGCCGCGCGTCACGCTCCTCGATGCGCTGCGCAACCACCTCGACCTGACCGGGGCGAAGAAGGTGTGCGACCGCGCCACCTGCGGCTCCTGCACGGTGCTGCTCGACGGCCGCGCGGTCTACTCGTGCACCGTGCTCGCCATCGAGGCGCAGGGCCGTCGGATCGAGACGGTCGAGGGGCTGGCCGAGAGCCAGGGCGGCCTGGCGCGCATCCAGCGCTGCTTCGTCGAGAACGACGCCCAGCAATGCGGCTTCTGCACGCCGGGCTTCGTGATGGCGTGCGAGTCGTTCCGCCGCTCGCACCAGAACGCCACGCGCGAGCAGGTGCTCGACGGACTGGGGGGCAACCTCTGCCGCTGCGGGACCTATCACGGCGTCACGCAGGCGGTGCTGGACGCGATGGGAGGCGGCCAATGAAGCCGGCCAGAATCGACCTCGCCTGGCCCGATCCCAAGGACTGCTCGATCCTCGGCACGCGCGTGGCGCGGCTCGACGGTCCCGACAAGAGCGCCGGGCGCGCGAAGTACACCTACGACGCCAACCGCCCGCGCATGCTGTGGGCGAAATTCGCCACCTGCCCGTGGGGCCACGCGAAGGTGCGCTCGGTCGACGTCTCCGCCGTCGAGAAGATGCCCGGCGTGGTGACGGTGGACGTGATCGCCGGACCGGGATCCGAGCTGAACGTCGCCTACCAGGAGGTGGCGATCGTCACGGCCGAGAGCGAGGAGCTCGCGCGCGAGGCGGCGCGGCGGGTGAAGGTCGAGTACGACGTGCTCGAGCTCTACGTGGCCGACCACGACGTCGAGATGGCGGGCAATCGCGCGCGCGAGGGCCGCGAGGCGAAGAACGGCGACCCCGACGCGGCGCTCGCCTCGGCCGCGGTCGTGAGCGAGACCGAGATCGGCTGCTCGATCCTCACCCACTGCTGCCTCGAGCCGCACGGCTCGGTGGTCGAGGTGACGGAGAAGGACGGGCGCAAGAGCGTGACCGCCTGGTGCTCGACGCAGGCGATCTCGGGCGTGGCCGGCGAGTTCGCCGGCAACGCCGGAGTCGATGCCGGCGACGTGCACGCGATCTGCCACCACATGGGCGGCGGCTTCGGCAGCAAGTTCGGCATCGACTCCTGGGGCGCTTGGGCGGCGCGGCTGGCCGCGCGCACGGGCCGGCCGGTGAAGGTGATGCTCGAGCGCGACATGGAGCTGGCGCTGGCCGGCTCGCGGCCGTCGGCCTACGGCCGCATCCGGGTCGGCACCAACGACGACGGCGAGATCGTGGCGTTCGACGCCCACGCCTGGGGCAGCGGCGGCACCGGGGGCGGCGCGGGCGTGAACCGGCTGCCCTACATCTTCGGCGGCATCCCCAACACGCGCAGCAAGGTGACGCAGATCGCCACCAACACCGGCGGCGCGCGCGCGTGGCGGGCGCCCAACCACCCGCAGATGTGCCTGCTCACCATGGCGGCGCTCTCCGACGCGGCCGCCGAGCTCGGCATGGACGAGATCGAGTTCTTCCGCCGCAACCTCAAGTTCACCGACCGCGCCAGGGTCTACGAGGAGGAGCTGCGCATCGCCGGCGAGCTCATCGACTGGAAGGGCAAGTGGAAGGGCCGCGGCGAGGCGAAGCGCGGTCCGCTGCGCCGCGGGCTCGGACTGGCCATGCACACGTGGGGCGGCGGCGGGCACGACAGCAACGTGCAGTGCACGCTGCAGCCCGACGGCGGCGTGGAGCTGCGCTGCGGCACGCAGGATCTCGGCGTCGGCGCGCGCACCGTGATCGGCGTGGTGGCGGCCGAGACGTTCGGGCTGCCGATCGAGCGCATCACCGTGAGGATCGGCGAGAACGTCTTCCCGGCGTCGGGCGGCTCCGGCGGATCGACCACGGTGGGCGGCATCAGCTCGGCGACGCGCCACGCCAGCGTGCAGGCGGTGAACCAGCTGTTCGAGGCGGTGGCCGGCGAGCTCGGCGCGGCCCCGGGCGACCTGGCGGCCAAGAGCGGCACGGTGCACGTCGCCGCCGATCCTTCGCGGTCGATGCCGTTCGCCGACGCCTGCCGCCGCCTCGGCACGCAGCCTCAGGTGACGATGGGCCGCACGCAGGGCTCGCTCATGAGCTCGCAGGTGGGCGGCGTGCAGGCGGCCGAGGTGGAGGTGGACGTCGAGACCGGCATCGTGCGCGTGATGAAGCTGGTCGCCGTGCAGGACTGCGGCCGCATCGTCGACCTGCTCACCGCCGAGAGCCAGGTGCGCGGCGCGCTGATCATGGGCGTCTGCAGCGCGCTCTACGAAGAGCGCGTCATGGACCCCGTGACCGGCACGCTGCTCAATCCCGACCTCGAGTTCTACAAGCTCGCCGGGATCGCCGACGTCGGCGAGCTGGTGGTGCACATGATGCAGACTCCCGAGCACCTGGGCCGGGGAGTGATCGGGCTGGGCGAGCCGCCGGTGATCGCCCCGATGGCCGCCATCAGCAACGCGGTCGCCAACGCCGTCGGAGCGCGCGTGAAGCGCTGTCCGATGACTCCCGATCGCGTGCTCGCGGCGCTCGAGGCTTGAGGGTGCAACCATGAACCGATTCGAGTACGGGCGTCCGACCACCGTCGCCGAGGCGATCGGGCTGCTGTCGGAGAAGGCCGACGAGGTGGCGCCGCTCGCGGGCGGGACCGACCTCCTCTCGCTGATGAAGGACTTCGTGGTCGAGCCCAAGCGGCTGGTCTCGCTCATGGGCGTCGCGGAGCTGCGCGGCGTGCAGGGCGCCGGACCGGGCCTCTCGATCGGCGCCACCACGACGATCGAGGAGCTGCTGGCGCACGCCGACCTCGGGACCAAGTGGCCGGCGCTGCGGCAGGCGGCGGAGGGGATCCGCAGCCCGCAGCTGCGCGCGATGGGAACGGTCGGCGGCGAGCTGCTGCAGCGGCCGCGCTGCTGGTACTTCCGCCACGGCCACGGCCTGCTCGCCGTCGATCCCAAGGGCGACTCCCTGGTCGTGAAGGGCGACCACCGCTACCACGCGGTACTGGGAAACGCCGGCGCCGCGAAGTTCGTGAATCCGTCGAGCCTCGCGCCGGCGCTCATCGCCCTGCGCGCCAGCGCGCGCATCGTCGGCCGCAAGGGCGAGCGCACGGTGCTCGTGGCCGATCTCTACCGCACGCCGGCCCGCAGCGGCGAGCGCGAGTTCACCGTGGCGCCCGACGAGGTGCTCACGCACGTCCTCGTCCCGGGGGGCGGCGAGCGCAGCGCCACCTGCGAGATCCGCCCGCGCCAGGGGCTCGACTGGCCGCTCGCGACGGCGTCGGCCGCGCTCACGATGGACGGGGCGAAGGTGAAGTCGGCCGAGATCGTGGTCGGCCACGTGGCGCCGCGGCCGTGGATCGCCGAGGCCGCGGGCAAGGGGCTCGCGGGGCGCGCGCCCGACGAGGCGGCCCTGGCCGCGGCGGCCGAGGCCGCCGTCGCCGGCGCCGCTCCGCTGCCGATGAACCGCTACAAGGTGAACCTGGCCAGGGTGGCCGTCCGGCGCGCCCTGGCGGCGGCCGCGGGTCTCAAGAGCTGAGGAGGAGGGCCATGAGCTTCGCCAACCTGCCCGCCCCGTCGGGCCACCGCCTCTGCCGCCACCTGCGCTGCAAGGAGATGTACTACACCTCGCAGGAGCAGCTCGCGCGCGCCCGAACCGACCTGTCGGCGGCGTTCGAGAGCCGCGTCTTCTGGTGCCTCAAGACCTACCAGGCCGAGGGACCCGGGGGCGGACGGTGCGGCGCCGAGGAGTGCCCGCCGACGCGCGCCTGCTACGAGGCGTGAGCGCCGCCCGGCGGGCGGCGACGGACGCGGGACCCGGGGGAACCCGCGGGGCTCCCGTTCGTGCCTGCGCACGGTAGATTCCGTGCGTCCCGATCCGGATTCTCCGACGTGGAGCTCGGCGTCATGAAGATCCTGCTTGCGACGGCCGCCGCCCTCTCGCTCGCCTTCGCGCCCCGGCCGCCGGCCGCCGCGGCCGAGAAGCTGTGCGGCGACTACCTCGAGGCGCGCACCTGCGACGTCTGGGTGGGCACGTGCTTCGCGAACTCGGAGACGTCCGAGGCGGGACGGCAGGCGACGCTCGCGTGGAAGTTCAGCAGCGGCGCCTGGAAGGGCGTCGAGCTCAAAGGCGCCGCCGCGGTCCTCCTCATCGACGCCAGGGCGACGCTCGGGGACCGCTACCACTCGCCGCTGCCGGTGCGGAACGTGCTGCTCCTCGACGAGCGGGCCTCCGACGCCCAGCTGGTCGCGCTGCGCGAGTTCGTGGCTGCGCAGCTCGGCGACCTCTCCGGGAACGTGATCGAGGAGCGGCTGGTCGCGATCGAGCTCGAGACCGACTGCTGCGAGAAGAAGGGCTGCGCGAAGCTCGTGGCCGGCGACGTGGCGCGCATCGAGACGCGCTGCCTGTGCGACGACGACCGCGTCTGCGGCCACGAGGAGACCTTCTATCCGCCGCTGGTGCGGCTGTCGGAGAAGCTGCCCGTGTTCACGCTCGAGCATGCGGTCGAGGGCACCCTCCTCGGGCGCGAGTGGACCGACCGCGAGACGCGCAGCGGCTTCCTCGGGAAGTTCGAGCTCGAGGCGCCGGCCGCCGAGCGCACCGTCGATCCCGACCAGGTGGTCGCGCGCTGAGGGCGCGCGCCGCCGCGCCGGCGAACCGGGCGGGCGGCCGACCGATGACCCCTCTCGCCGCGATCGGGGCCGGCCTCGCCGCCTCGCTCCTGCTCGCGCCCGGACCGCCCCCGATCGCGGAGCGCCGGACGGGCCTCCCGCGCGAGGACGCTGACGGGTCGGACGACTACAAGGTCGAGCGCATCGCGTCCGACGCGGCGGCGCCCGGCGCCCCGCCCGCGCTCCCCTCCGGGATCCCCGCGGCCTTCGCGACGCTCGTCGATCCGCGCGGGCTGCGGCTGCTCGGAACGGACGGCAAGCTGCTGTGCGAGCTCTGGCTCCGCCGCGAGATCGAGCTCGCGGCGAAGCCGGCCGCGGCGATGAACGTCCGCCAGCCGCGGCTCCCGCCGGGCGCGTTCCTCGGAGTCCTGCGGGCGTCGGGCGCGACCGGCGACTTCCGCGCCCAGCCGATCGACGCCGGGACCTACGGCCTGCGCTACTTCCACCAGCCGGCCGACGGCAACCACCTCGGGACCTCCGACTCGCGCGACTTCCTGATCATCACCAGCTTCGAGCACGACCGCGATCCGTCGCCCGTCCCGAAGCAGGACGACCTCATGGCGCTCTCGACCCCGGTCTCGCCGAGCGACCACGCGCTCGTCCTCTACGTCGCCGACCTCCCCGCGGAGGATGGCGACTCCCCCGCCGCCGACGACGCCCCGCGTTTCTACCGGCGCGGCGAGAAGGAGGAGTGGGCGGTGGAGCTCTCGCTCGCCGGGCGACCGCCCGGCGCGAAGGAGGTCGAGAGCGTCCGCTTCGGCCTCGTGCTCGTCGGCCACGTCGCGGAGTAGCGCCCGCCCGTCCCGTGGCGGCCCTCCCCACGCGCGCCGCCGTGCGCTCCGCTCACGCCTCCGGTCGGTCCTTCTTCGCGTCCTTCCCGCCGCGGCCGAACCACTCCATCCACTCCTTCACCTCGTCGCGCGTCAGCGGCCGCTCCCTGCGCGGCGTGGACGGCGCCGCCGGCTGCAGCATGCGGCCGAACTCCGCCGTGCCCATGGTGCGGGCGCCGAGGAAGCCGCAGCGGTCGGCCACGTCGCGATCGTCGCTCACCACCACGACGCCGTCGAGATCGGGCGCGCGCTTCACCCGTTCGATCAGCAGATCGTCGGCGCTGCGGCCCTGCGGCGCGAAGGCGACCTCGATCCGCCGCGGAGCGGTCCCGCGCAGCCCGTGCACCGCCTCCCGCGAGTCGAAGGCGACGAACGCGCGCAGGCCGGACGCCGCCAGGCGCGCCAGCAGCTCGGCGCGCCGCTCGGCGAGCGGGGCGCCGCTCCCCAGCCGCAGCCGCAGCAGCACGTTGTAGCCGTCGATCCAGTAGCGGGCTCGCCCGGCCACGCCGCGCTCACTCCGGCGGCGACCCGTCCGCGGGGCGCGTCGACGCGGGCGGCGCCACCAGCAGCGCCGCGTCGAAGTACTGGCCGCCGCCGTCCTGGTGCACGTGCACCGCGATCACGTTGCGGCCGCGCCGGAGCAGCGCGCTCGCCCGCTCGGTGACGTCGATCGGCTCGTAGCGGTCGTTCCACCCCTCGCGCCGCAGCAGCTCCCCGCCGTTCACGCACACCGTCGTGGCGTTGTCGTAGTGCACGACGAGGAGCGCGCGCTCGAACGGGGCGCCGTCCCACTCGAAGGTGCGCGCGAGGTAGAGGTCGGAGCTGGTCCAGGGGGTCCCCACGACCGCGCCGAATCCGTCCTTGTTCCCGAAGCCGCCGCGCCCCGCGCGGGCCGACGCGCCGAGCTCGCCGCGGCGCCACCCCTCCCCTTCGAGCGGCGCGCTCGCGGCCAGGTAGTTCCACTCGGCCGGCGCCGCGTCGACGGCGGCGGGGACCAGCACCGTCCACGCGCGCGGCGCAGCCTCCGGCGGCGCGGCGGTCTGCGTCTCGATCGCGGCGGGCCGCGCCACGATCGCGTGCAGACGCGCCATCTCGAACTTCGGCGTGCGGTCGTAGTAGACCACGCCGTTCTTCTCCTGCTCGACGTCGGTGAGCTGCGTGTAGCAGAAGCCGAACAGCGAGGGATTGTCGAGCTGCGCGTCGCACAGCCCGCGGAAGCGGGCGAACCACTCCTCCTCAGTGCGCGGCACGCCGCCGTAGCCCCATCCCTTCTCGCCGGGGCGGATCCAGCCGATGCCGCCGAACTCGCTCACGAAGAACGGGCGGTCGCGCGGCGCGATCCCGTAGCGCGCCGGGACGCCGGACGCCGCGGCGCCCGGCCACCAGCGCGCGCGGAAGGTGACCGGGTCCTGGTCGTAGTCGTGGGCGTCGTCGACGTCGCGCCCCGGATCGCTGTGGACGTAGCCGCTGGTGTCGAGCACCGGGCGCGTCGGATCGATCGCGCGCGTGACCGCGACCACGGCGTTCTGCAGCGGCCCCGACTCGGGCGCGGTCTCGTTGAACGGGCACCAGCCGACGATCGACGGGTGGTTGCGGTCGCGCTCCAGGATCTCGGCCCACTCCTGCAGGACGACGCGGTCGACCGCAGGGTCGGAGTAGTTGGCGCCGTAGCTCGGCCCCTCGCCCCACGTGAGGTAGCCGAGCCGGTCGGCCCAGTAGTGGAAGCGCGGCTCGAACACCTTCTGGTGCAGCCGCGCGCCGTTGAAGCCGGCCGCGAGCGAGATCTCCACGTCGCGCCGCAGGGCCTCGTCGCTCGGCGCGGTCCAGACCCCCTCCGGGTAGAAGCCCTGGTCGAGCACGAGGCGCTGGAAGACGGGCTTGCCGTTCAGGAGGACGGCGGCGCCGCGCACCTCGACCGAGCGCATGCCGAAGTAGGCGAACACCTCGTCGAGCAGGTCGCCCTCCGGGAGCGCCACGGCGCCGGGGGAAACGGCCGGCGGCGCGGCGCCGGCGGAGCCCTCGTCGCGCTTGCGGAGCAGCCGCAGCCGCAGCCCGTAGAGGTGCGGCCGCTCCGGACTCCACTCGCTCCCCTCGAGCAGCTTCATCGTCAGCGCGGTCGACCCGCGCGAGGCGTACCCGGCCGCGTGGTCGACCTGCAGCGCGCGCAGCCGCGCCGGGTCGCGCGGGAAGGAACCGTCGAAGTCGCGCGTGACGGTGGCCGCGACGACGAGGCCGCGGGGATCGCCGACGCATTCGGGGGCGAGCTGCAGGCGCAGGTTGCTCCGATCGGGCACGATGCGGCACGACTCGAGGTAGCTCGATCCGACCCGCTCGATCCAGACGGTCTGCCAGATGCCGGTCGTCCGCGTGTAGAAGATGCCCTCGCTCTGCTCGGTGCGCGCCTGCTTGCCGAGCTGCTGGCGGCCGCCGAGCGCGTCGTCGAAGGCCCAGATGCGCAGCTCGTTGCGTGCGCCGGGCGCCGCCGCGAGCGCGCCGGTGATCTCGCAGGTGACCGGCGCGTTCCCCCCCTCGTGGAAGCCGACGCGCGTCCCGTTCACCCAGACCACCGTGCGCCAGTCGCCGGCGCCCACGTGCAGGAGGACGCGGCCGCCCGCCGGCCAGCCGGCCGGCAGCGCGAAGTCGCGGCGGTAGACCACGTTCTTCACGAACCCGGTGCGCCGGAGCCCCGAGAGCGCGCTCTCGCGGCAGAAGGGCACGAGGATGCGGTCGGGGAAGGCGCTGCGCATGCGCGCCTCCTCCTCGCCTGCGGCGTCGCCCTCCCAGAACTCCCAGCTCCCGTTCAGGCTGGCCCACGAGTCGCGCTGCCACTGCGGCTCGGGGTGCTCGGGTCGCGGGAGCTCCTCGCCGCGCGCCGCCGCGAGCGAGACGGCGAGCGGGAGCGCGGAGAGGAGGAATCGGACGCGGGAAGGGCGCGCGTCGTCGCGCATGGCGGCAGCTCCAGTCCGGGAAGGGGCGCGAGTCTATGCGCGCGCCGGTCGCGGCGCCCGCCGGGACCTCCGCGTCACAGGAACTCGATGAGCTCGTCGTTGGAGTCGATCAGGACGAGCGCCGGCGTGATCGCGTACGCGCGAAGCGTCACGGTGAGGCCGGAGAGGCCGGGCGGAACGTCGTCGGAGAAGCTGGCCGATCCGAAGCCGTCGAAGGGCACGACCGGCACCAGCCCGAGGAAGAGCCGCGTGCCGCTCACGTCCACCACGAACCGGATGGTCGGGTAGCCCGGCTCGCCCTCGCGGATGGTGGTGACGAGCGTGTCGCCCGCGCCCGCCTCCTTGGGATCGGCGTTGAGCCAGAGGTCCGATCCGGCGCGGACGGAGACGGCTCCGCTGCGGGTCGCATTGCCGTCGTCCGCTCGCGGCGCGCCGAAGGCGACGTCGACGACCCCGTCGCCGTTCACGTCGCCCAGGATCGCGAGCGCCTCGCCCAGGCCGTCGTCGGCCGCCGCGAAGGGCCACGCGTACCAGAGCGTGGGGCGGAACGGCGAGAGCCGCTCCACCCGGTCGTCGGCGACACCGACCTGCCCGGCGCCGACGAAGAGCTCCGGCCGCTCGTCGCCGTCGGAGTCGGCGATCGCCACCGCCGCGCCGAGGTGCTCGTCGGCGCGCGCCCCGAGGCGCTCCCAGAGGAGCGCGCCGTCGGCCCCGGAGTAGGCGCGCAGCGCGCCCTGGCGCGAGAGCGTCCCCGTCCGCGTCGGCTCGCCGCTCAAGAGGTCGGGGGCGCCGTCGCCGTCGAGGTCGAATCCCCCCGCCATCCGGGAGCCGAGATGGAGGTCGACCTGGTCGCCCAGGATCGAGAAGAGCCTGCGCCGGGTTGCGCCGGAGTAGACGTAGATCGCGCCCGAGTCGCGCAGGCCGCCGGCGTTGCGCAGCGGCAGCCCCACCGCGAAGTCGCCGGCGCCGTCGTGATCGACGTCCCCGAGCGCCGCGAGGCCGGCGCCCAGCTCGTTGGCCGCTCCCGGTCCGTCGAGCCGCCCGAGCGCCTTGCCGCTCTTCCCGGAGTAGAGGTAGGCGGCGCCGCCGTCGGTCTGGACGTAGTCGGAGAGGGGCGCGCCGATCAGGACGTCGTCGATGCCGTCGAAGTCGACGTCGCCGACGTTCGCGATCGCGCTGCCGAACTTCTCGCCGTCGTAGCCGCCGTACCAGATGCGCAGGAGGCCGCCGTCGGCGCCGCGGAAGAGGCTCACCGCCCCGGTCTGCCGGCCGGTGCCCGGATCGGTGACGCCGACGGCGCCCACGAGCACGTCCTCGATCCCGTCGCCGTCCACGTCGCCGGCGCCCGCTACGGCGCTCCCGAGCGCCTCGCCGGCGCCTCCGCCCAGCCACTCGTGCACCAGCCGGCCGTCGGCGCCGGAGTGGAGCGACGCCCGCCCCGCCCCTCCGCCGGCCTCGGGGGCTCCGACCACGAAGTCGCGCACGCCGTCCTGGTCGACGTCGCCGACGGCGGCGACGGCGCTCCCAAACTTCGAGCCGGGAGAGGGTCCGTCGACGCGATAGAGCTCGGCCTGCGCCGCGCCCGGCCGGACGAGCAGCCCCCACGCGAGCGGCGCGAGCGGCATCCGTGATCGCGTTGGCATCCTCGTTCTCCTCCGTGCGCCGGCCCCGCGAGCTCAGCGCGTCCTCCGGAACGACAGGAAGTGGTTCTCGCGCAGGAAGGATTCCTCGCGCTCGAAGGCGAAGCCGGCCGCCTCGATCCCGGCGCGCACGGTCGCCTTGGGCGCGCGCACGTGGTGCAGCACGAACGCGCTCGCCTTCCCCGGCTCCGGCCGCTCGAAGCGGTGGTGGACGTCGCACAGGAAGACGAGGTCGGCCGAGCCAGGCGGCAGTCCGGCGGCGGTGTCGCTGCAGGCCGCGACCTCGACGTCGGGAAGCGCCTCGAGGTGCGCGCGGCGGCGAGCCCGCCGAGCAGGGCGGTCGCGATCGGCGCTCTCACGGCGCGGCCGCGCGCGCCGCATGGAACGCGCGCTTCACGAAGACCGGGACCATCGCGCGGCGCCATTCGACGTCGCCGTCGAGGTTGGTGAGCGGCACGGTGACCCGGCGCGCCCGCTCGCCGAGGGCGGCGATCGCGGCGGGGTCGTCGGGCCGGCGGCCGCGCGCCAGCTCGGCGATGCCGTCGATCCGGCGCGGCGTCGCCGCGATCGCGCTCACGACCAGGGTCGCGTCGGCCATCGTCCCCGCGCCGTCGAGCGTGAAGACGACGGCGATCGAGAGCTTGGGGAAGTCGATGGTGGCGCGCGGGCGCAGCTTCGCGTAGCCCGACCAGATCGCGCCCCGCGGCGCGGGGACCGCGATCCTCTCGAGCAGCTCATTGGGCGCGAGCCGGAGGTTGCGGACGCCGTCGGCCCGGTAGAAGTCGCGGATCGCGACCTCGCGCGAGCCGGCGACGCTTCGGATCGAGAGGCGCGCGTCGAGGGCGACCAGCATCGTCCCGGTGTCGTTGCTCGCCGCCGCGACGCAGGCGCGCCCCCCCTTCACGACGTGGCAGAGCGTCCCGTCCTTCTTGAGGCAGTAGCCGAGCGCCTTGCGCCAGAAGTGGGTCTGGTTGATGTAGACGCAGCGCGTGTCGAGGCAGACGTTCCCGCCGAGCGTGCCCATCGTCCGCTGGGTCGGCCCGGCGACCGCGTGCGCCGCCTGGGCCAGACCCGGGGCGCGCGCGACCACGAGCGGGTGGCTCTCGATCTCCTCGAGCGTGGTCATCGCCCCGATCTCGAGATCGCCGCCCGGGCCCAGGCGCACACCGCGCAGCTCCCGCACGTCGGAGAGGCCGACGACCACCTCCGGCCCGTAGAGGCCGTGCTTGAGGTTGGGCATCACGTCGGTGCCGCCGGCGATCAGCCGCGCCCGCTCGCCATGGCGGTCGAGGAGGGCCACCGCCTCCCCGACGCTGCGCGGCTTCACGAAATCGAAGGCGGGGAGGCGGAGCACGTCATCCGCCCCTGGCCGGAGGACCGCGCCGCGCGGCGCCGTCGCGGTCGGAAGCCGCGCCGGACCTCGCGCGCTCCTGCAGCGCCTTGAGCACGCGCGCCGGGGTGAACGGCAGCTTCGTCAGCCAGATCCCGCAGGCGTCGTGGATCGCGTTGGCGATGGCCGGGATGGTCGGGTGGAGCGGCCCCTCGCCGGCCTCCTTGGCGCCGTAGGGCCCCTCGGGATCGAGCGACTCGACGATCGCCGCGTGGAACTCGGGGCAGTCGAGCGAGGTGGGGATCGTGTAGTCGAGCAGGCTCGGCCGTCGGTGGAGCCCGCGCTCGTCGACGTCGTGGTCCTCGAGGAAGACCTCGCCGAACCCCATGTAGGCGCTTCCCTCGATCTGGCCCTCCACGAGCACCGGCGCCAGGGCGCGCCCGCAGTCGTGCGCGGTCCAGACATGCGGGACCTTCACCTCGCCGGTCTCCTCGTCCACCTCGACCTCGGCCACGCACGCCGTGAACGAGTAGGCCGGCGAGGCTCCGATCGTGCCGCCGCGGTAGTCGCCGCCGAGATTGGGCGTGTTGTACGAGCCGGTGGCGCCGAGCGTCTCGAACTTCGCCTCGGCCAGCTGGAACGCCTGCGCGCTCGAGAGGACCCGGCTGCGATCCTCGAGGTCGAAGACGAAGCCGCCGGCGAGCGCCACCTGCCGCGGCGGGACGCCCCACGCGGCGCCCACCGCGGCCTGCACCTGCTCGCGCAGCTTGCGCGCGGCGTGGATCGCGGCGTTCCCCACCATGAAGGTGATGCGCGAGCTGTAGGCGCCGAGGTCGACCGGGCAGAGGTCGCTGTCGGCCGCGATCACGCGCACGTCCTCGACTCGCATCCCGAGCTCCTCGGCCACGATGTAGGCCACCACCGAGTTGCTGCCCTGGCCGATGTCGCTGGCGCCGCTGAAGACGGTGACCAGCCCGCTGCGGTCGACCTTGATCTGGATCCCCGCCTGCGGCATGTCGTTGGGATAGACGCAGTAGTTGGTGCCGCTGATGTACATCGAGCCGGCCACCCCCAGCCCGCGGCCGCGGCCCAGCCGGCCGCGGCGCGCCTTCCAGCCGCTCGCCTCCTCGACCCGGTCGAGGCACTTGTCGAACGCGTTGCTGGTCACGCGCTGGCCGTTCACCGTCGTCGTGTTCGCCCCCTGGAAGTTGCGCCGTCGCACCTCGATGGGATCGATTCCGGCCAGCTCGGCCAGACGATCGAGCTGCACCTCCAGCGCGAAGCGCGGCTGCACCGAGCCGTGGCCGCGCTTGGGACCGCACGGCGGCTTGTTGGTGAAGACGCGCGTCGAGTGGAAGCGGTAGTGCGGGATGTCGTGCGGCCCGGTGAGGAGCTGGCCGGCGTAGTAGGTCGTCACCAGCCCGAAGCTCGAGTAGGCGCCGCCGTCGATCAGGATCCTCGAGTCGACCGCGGTGATGCGGCCGTCGCGCGTGAGGCCGCTCTTGAGGTGCATCTTCATCGGGTGGCGGCCGCGATGGACGTAGAACTCCTCCTCCCGCGTGTAGAGGAACTTCACCGGCCGGCGCGTCTTCATGGCCAGCTTGCAGGCGCAGAACTCGAGCGAGAAGGGATCGCTCTTGCCGCCGAAGGCGCCGCCCAGGTGGGGCTGGATCACGCGGATGCGCGGGGCCGGCAGGTCGAGCACGCGCGCGAGCTCGCGATGGACGTAGTGCGGGATCTGCGTGGCCGACCAGAGCGTGAGGACGTCGTCGGCGCCCCAGCGCGCGACCGCCACGTGCGTCTCGATGGGCGCGTGCGCGGTGCCGTGGAAGAAGTAGTCGTCCTCCACCACGAAGTCGGAGGCGGCGAGCGCCCCGGCGACGTCGCCGAACTCGAGCAGCACCTCCTTGGTGACGTTGCCGTGCTTGTTGCCCTCGTGGATCTGGAGGTCGCCGCGCCGCAGCGACTCCTCGGGATCGAGGAGCGCCGGCAGCGGCTCGTAGTCGACCTCGATGAGCTCGAGCGCCGCGAGCGCGGTCTCCTCGTCCACCGCCGCCACCGCCGCCACCGGGTCGCCGACGAAGCGCACCTTGTCGATCGCGAGCGCCGTCTCGTCGGGAGTCCACGGGATCACGCCGAACTTCACCGGCATTTCGGCGCCGGTCACCACTCCGAACACGCCCTCGAGCCGCTCGGCGCGGGAGGTGTCGATGCGCCGGATGCGGGCGTGCGCATGCGGGGAGCGCAGCGTCTTGCCGTGCAGCATCCCCGGCAGCACGATGTCGTCGGTGTAGACCGCTTCGCCGGTCGCCTTGCCGGCGGCGTCCACCTTCTTCATGCGCCGGCCGATCACCTCGAAGCGCTCGCCGGGCGGCTGCGGCCCGAACACGCGATTGGGCGAGCGCACGTGCGTGAGCGGATCGGTGCGGTCGGCCGGCATCCTCGGCGGGCCCGTCGGCGGCTTGCGGCCTCCCCGGGCGCCGCTCATGGACGGCGATCCGGCGCCCCGGCGCCGCCTCCCGACGCCACCGGGTCCTTGAGCGGCGGCACCGGCCCGGCGCAGGGGCCGCCCCGCTGCGCCGTGCGCCCCTCGCGCGCCGCCATCTCGACCGCCTCGAAGATCTTGGTGTATCCGGTGCAGCGGCAGAGGTTGCTCGCGAGCGCCTCCTTCACCTGCTCGCGCGTCGCGCCGGGGTCGCGGTCGAGGCAGGCGCGCGCCGCGAGGATCATTCCCGGCTGGCAGAAGCCGCACTGCAGCGCCCCCGCCTCGTCGAAGGTCCTCTGAAGGAGGTCGAGGCCCTGCGCGGTCACGAGCCCTTCGATCGTGACCACCTCGTGGCCCACCGCGTCCCCGGCGAGGGTGATGCAGGAGAGGCGCGCCCGGCCGTCGAAGAGCACCGTGCAGGCGCCGCAGTCGCCCTTGTCGCAACCCTGCTTGCTCCCGGTGAGCCCGAGGCGGTAGCGCAGCACCTCGAGCAGCGTCCAATGCGCGGGCGCGGCGACGTCGAGGGCTTCGCCGTTGACGCGCAGCGGGAGGACGTGGAGCTTCGAGGGCATGGCGCGGGTCGGGGCGTCCGAGGGAGGGCCGCCGGGACGCTCCGCCCGGCGGCGACCGGGCCGATCATAGCCCCCTCCCGCGGGCCCGGGCGGCGGCGGGCGGCTAGCTTGTCGCGCCCCGGACCACGGAGCCGTCGCCATGCCACCGATCCTCGCCCTCCACGCTCGCGCCGGCGCGATGGCCGCGGCCTTCGCGGCGCTCGCCGCCGGGCAGTCGCCGCCGTGGACGTTCGTCGACGTGGTCGCCGACTCCGGGATCGACTTCCGCCACAGCTTCGGCGACGACCAGTTCAGCAAGATCCTCGAGGACACCGGCTCGGGCGTCGCGCTGATCGACTACGACGGCGACGGGCTGCTCGACCTCTTCCTATCGAGCGGGCAGTGGATCGAAGGGGTGAGCGACCCGGCCTTCCGCGAGACGACGGCCGGCGGGCGCAGCCGCCTCTACCGCAACCTCGGCGGCATGAAGTTCACCGACGTCACCGACGCCGTCGGGATCCGCGAGCGCGGCTACGGCATGGGCGCGGTCGTCGGCGACTTCGACGCCGACGGCGACGAGGACCTCTACGT
>Ga0187893_10007558_pt1 | contig 17720 bp, 16 predicted proteins | sample MA1701074metaG_FD_139574 | JGI IMG/M metagenome (GOLD analysis project Ga0187893, IMG submission 139574) | White microbial mat communities from a basaltic lava cave in the Kipuka Kanohina Cave System on the Island of Hawaii, USA - MA170107-4 metaG ... | reverse complement strand
TCCTAGCCCCGTGGCTTGCGCCGCATGACCCGGCGGCGCAACCTGACATCATCACCCTAAAGAATCAGGCTCCGTCTGTCGCGCACCCGTTCGGCACCGACCCGTACTCGCGCGACGTGCTGAGTCGCATGATCTACGGAACGCGCGTTTCGCTGTCGATCGCGATCCTCGCAATGCTGCTCTCGACGTTCGTCGGCACTGCGTATGGCCTGACCGCCGCGCTCGGCGGACGCTTCACCGACGCGGTATTGATGCGCGGCGTGGACACCTTGCTCGCCATTCCGCGCATCTTGCTCTTGTTAGGTGTCGTCGCGATGTGGGGATCGCTCTCCGTCCCGGCGCTCATCGTCGTCATAGGCCTGAGTGGCTGGTTCGCGGCCGCCAGGTTGGTGCGCACGCAAGTGCTCGCCCTGCGCGAGCGTGATTTCGTGACGGCGGCCCGCGGCTTGGGCGCGCGAACGAGCTCGATCGCCGTTAGGCATATCCTCCCGCACGTCGCCTCGCCAATTCTCGTGGCCGCGACCTTAGGCATCGGTGCCGCTCTCGTCATCGAAGCCGGGCTTGCGTATCTCGGCTTCGGCGTGCCCGAACCGCAGGCAAGCTGGGGGAGCATTCTGCGCGAGGGCCACGACGTTCTGGTCAGCGCCTGGTGGCTCAGCGCCGCGCCCGGGGCTGCGCTCGTGATCTCCGTGCTCGCTGTCAACGTCATCGCGGACCGCTTGCGCGACATCGCAAGCGGTCGGCACCTTCCCCGCGCATGACGTCACCCTCCGGCATCGCGGCGTCAGAACCCGCTGCCTCCGACGCGCTGATCGATGTGCAGAATCTGCGCGTCGCTTTTTCCACACCCGCTGGGCTCGCGCGCGCGGTGGATGGCGTGTCGTTCTCGATCGCTCCGGGCGAGACCGTAGGGATGGTCGGCGAGTCGGGGTGCGGCAAGACAGTAACGGGCCTCTCGTTGCTCCGGCTGATCGAACCGCCGGGCCTCATCGATCCTGCGAGCCGCATCCTATTTGAAGGACGCGACCTGCTGCGTCTCTCCGAGCGCGAGATCCGCCGCGTCCGTGGTCGCCGCATCGCGATGGTCTTCCAGGAACCGATGACGGCGCTCAACCCCGTGTTCACTGTCGGTGACCAGATCGCCGAAGTTGTGCGCGTGCACGAAGGTGCCTCGCGGCGTGCGGCGTGGCAGCGCGCTGTCGAGATGCTCGAGCGCGTCGGTCTGTCATCGCCCGCCGAACGCGCCAAGCAGTACCCGCATCAATTGTCTGGGGGAATGCGGCAGCGCGTATTGATCGGCATGGCGCTCGTTATGCGCCCGGCGCTTCTCATCGCCGACGAACCGACGACGGCGCTCGACGTCACCGTGCAAGCGCAGATTCTGGAGCTGCTGCGCGAGCTGCAGCGCGATTTTGGCATGGCGGTGCTGCTCATCACGCACGACCTGGGCGTCATCGCCGAAACAGCGACGCGTGTGCTCGTTATGTACGGCGGCGAGATCGTCGAACAGGCGAGCATGGACGAGCTCTTTGCCAATGCGCACCATCCCTACACGCAGGGTCTGCTCGCCGCGATGCCGCGTGTAGACGACACGCGCGAGCGCCTAACAACGATTCCCGGTACCGTACCGCCGCCCACCGCGTGGCCTTCGGGCTGCCGCTTTCGCGATCGCTGTCCTCACGCGTGGGATCGTACATCGCGCGAGCATCCTGACCTGTTCGTCGTCTCCGGCTCGCACACGTCACGCTGCTTCCTCGCGCAGGAGCCCGAGCGGCGCCGCGCCGTCGTCGCGGAGCAAACAGAATGAGCGCGGGCAACGGTGCATCTGCGCCGCCGGTTGGGACCGTCGCTTCGCCGCTCCTGTCTCTGCGCGGCCTGGTGAAGCACTTCCCCCTAACGAGCGGCTGGTTCGGTGCCTCGAAAGGAACAATGCGCGCGCTGGACGGCGTGTCGTTCGACGTCGCCCGGGGCGAGACGTTAGGCGTCGTCGGCGAATCCGGATGCGGCAAGACGACGCTCGGGCGCACGATCCTGCGCCTCACCGAGCCGACGGCCGGCGAGATCCGCTTCGACGGCGTCGACATCCGCGCGCTCAAAGGCCGCGAGCTGCGCACGATGCGCCGGCGCATGCAGATGATCTTCCAGGATCCGTACGCGTCGCTCAATCCGCGCATGACGATCGGCACCACGGTCAAGGAAGGACTGCTGATCCACAAGATCGCGCGTGGCGCGCAGGCCGATCATCGCGTTAGGCAGTTGCTCGAAGAGGTCGGACTGCGCGCGGAATACGCCGCGCAGTATCCGCACGAGTTTTCCGGCGGACAGCGCCAGCGCGTTGGAATCGCGCGCGCCCTCGCGGTCGAGCCGTCCTTCATCGTGTGCGACGAGCCGGTGTCCGCACTCGACGTCTCTGTCCAGGCGCAGGTGATTAACCTGCTGCGCGATCTGCAGCAAAGTCACGCGCTCACCTACTTGTTCATCGCGCATGATCTCGCCGTGATTCGCCACATGGCGACGCGCGTCGCTGTCATGTACCTGGGACGCATCGTCGAGTTCGCGAACGTCGAAGATCTATACCGCGAGCCGATCATGCCGTACACGCAGGCGCTGTTGTCGGCGATTCCAGTTCCGGATCCCAAGACCAAACGCCAGCGCATTGTACTCGCCGGCGAGGTGCCATCAGCCGCCAATCCCCCGAGCGGCTGCGTCTTTCATCCGCGATGTCAGCATCCCGCAAAGGACGCGGCCTGCTCGCGCATCGTGCCTCCGCTCGAAGAGAAAGCACCCGCGCACTGGGCCGCGTGCTTCAAGCAGCCGCCTTCCGGTGTATCGTGGGAATCACAGCAGCAAGCCGGTGCTACAAAGATGCCTGAACGGCATCTGCCACTCGTCTCCATCCGCGGCTAGCCCGATCCCCGAACTCCGAATCCCGAGAATAATGACAGCCGCCGCCATCCCCGCACCTAACGAGAGAGGCTTATTCGGCCATCCACGTGGCCTCGCGCTGCTCTTCTTTGTCGAGATGTGGGAGCGCTTCTCGTACTACGGCATGCGCGCGCTGCTCGTGCTCTATCTCGTCAATGCGCTCGGTTGGAGCGACGGCGACGCGGCTCGATTGTTCGGGACATACACCTCGCTCGTCTGGCTGACGCCGATCATCGGCGGCTACCTCGCCGACAGATTCCTCGGCACGCGCCGCTCGATGATCATCGGCGCGCTGATCATAACAACCGGCCACTTCCTGCTCGCGCTGCAGAGCATGCCGACGTTCTACCTCGGCCTTGCGTGCGTGATAATCGGAACTGGGTTCTTCAAGCCTAACGTCTCGACTCAGGTCGGACAGCTCTACCCACCGGGCGATCCGCGCCGCGACGCCGGCTTCACGATTTTCTACATGGGGATCAACCTCGGTGCCACGATCGCGCCGTTCGCGTGCGGCTACCTCGGTGAGCGCGTCGGCTGGCACTTCGGCTTCGGCGCCGCCGGTGTGGGCATGCTGCTCGGTCTCTTGCTGTATCTCAAGTTTCGCGCGCAGCTCTTGCCAGGCATCGGCCTGCCGCCCACTTCAGAGATGCGTGCCGCGCGCGCTGCTGAAGATAACGCAGGGTCGAACAACGTTAGGCTCGGCATCATCGGCGCCGCCGTTGGCGCCCTTGTTACGTGGCTCGCCGCAGGCGCCAACATCGATATCGGTGGCTGGCTGACAGGCGGCGGCTGGGTGCAACTGATACTCGGCATCTGTGTCGGCGCGGCGCTTTCGATCAGCGTGCTGAGCACGCACGGCGAGGAACGTAAGCGCGTAATCGCCGTTTTCATCGTCACGTTTTTCGTGATCTTTTTCTGGATGGCGTTCGAGCAGGCCGGCAGCTCGATGAATCTCTTCGCAGACCGCTATACGGATCGTGCTGTCGGCTCCTTCAGCATTCCGGCTTCGTGGTTCCAATCCGTCAACGCCTTCTTCATCATCGTGTCCGCTCCGCTCGTTGCGTGGCTCTGGCGCTTTCTCTCCGCGCGAAACCGTGAGCCATCGACAGCGCTCAAGATGGTGATCGGGCTCGTGCTCGTCGGTCTTGGCTTCGTCTTTATGGTCCTCGGTGCCCGCGGCGCCGACGTCTGCGCGGCGCAAGTGGGGCCGGACGCTGCTCGCGAACAGTGCCATGTGGCGAGTCCACTTTGGCTCGTCGCGGCGTACCTGATGCATTCGTTAGGTGAGCTTAGCGTCTCGCCGGTCGGCCTCTCGTACGTGACGAAGGTCGCGCCGGCGCGGCTCGTTGCGATGCTGATGGGCGTTTTCTTCCTGTCGAATGCCGTGGCGAATTATCTCGGCGGCATCCTCGCTGCGCAGACGGAGAACATCGCGAAGCAGGGCACGTTCTTCTCGATCCCCATCGTCACCTCATGGGGCGCCGCGCTGCTCATGCTGGCTTTGGTGCCATTGCTCAAGCGATTGACGGCGTCGGCCAAGGTCTAGGTCACGGGAGAGTCCTTAGTCGTTAGTCCTTAGTCCATAACCTGCGGCGATGTTCGAAGTGACTAAGGCCCTATGGACTATGGGCTACGGACTAAGGCCTATGGACTAAGGCCTGTGGACTCAGGTCTATGGCCAACTAAACAGATCTCCCAATACTGTCCGCCGCCCGCTTCTTCGGAGATCATGCGGCTCTACCCACCATCTCGGCGTCATGTCAGCCGAGCTCAGTCGGATCTCGAACCTGCCGCCGCCGCCGCTCTGGACCGGTACGGCGAACTCCGCGCGCCAGAGACGCTGTGAGCGCCGCGGAATCGCAGTCACGATGCCCGCGCCAACGGCAGGACGCCAGCCCGTATTGCTGCCTAACGCGGCATCGCCGAGCCAGAGTCGTCCGGTTTCAGCGAAGGCTGTCACGCCAAGGTCCGCCGATCCGCGAACGTCTCCGAGATACCATCGTTCCTCGCTCCGCAGCACGAGCCTGCGCGCCCCTCCCTCAGTCGATTTCGCATAGCTGCGAACCCCGAAGCGCCGGTCCGCCAGCGACAGTTGCACGGGCAGCCGCGGCCGATACGCCGCGCTCCATTCTGCGCTGGAGGTCAGTGTGTGCCGGCTGTGCGGTCGAAAGTACGTCGCCGCGCGCCCGCCCACGTACATCGCATTCCAGTCGCCACCGGCTCCATTCAGCGGGCGGCGACCTTCCGCCCCGCCTTCGAGTGCCGCGAATGAGTTTGCTCCGCCGCCTCCGACGTAGAACCCCACCGACGTATAGATGTCGTCGTCCCAGCCCGCAAACGGCAGGCTGCGACCTAACGCGACTCCGAGTTGCGCGCCGCGGCGCACGTCCTGCTCGGCATTGAGCGCGTCGAAGCGCTGCACGCGCATGAAGCGCACGCCGCGAAGACCAAGCAACAGATTGACGCGCGCCGTGCGATAACTCTCGAACGCATCGATCAACGAAGGTGTGGTATCAGGAACCTCGCCCTCGGTGCCTAACGCGACCGGCATGCGGCTCGTACGAGCTCGCTCAACAGTCGCCGAGATACCGAGCACCGCGAGTCGCCCCGGCCGCCCGAGGCGCGCAATTGCGCCGAGATCGCCGAGCGTCCGATCGACGCCGACGCCCGCGGCGAGCGACGAGTCGCGTCGGTACGGAACAAAATCGAGCGTGCGCGAGACACCGACGCGCCATGCCGATCCTTGCACATCCGTGAGGAATGGCAGCAGCACGACAGCGCTCCAGTCGCTCCCGCGCTCGCGCCTCGCCCCGACGAGGTGCAGTTGATATGGCTCGCCGAAAAGCTGGTAGTTGCTATAGCGGGCGCCGAAGTGCGGCCTGAGCTCACCCGCATCGCGCCACGACGCGCTGGCATGCACGCCCTGTCCGCCGAGATTCGCGCTGCCAAGCGTTAGGCGATGCAGCGGCGGTGCCCGGCGTTGAATCCCCACAACCGCGATGAGCGACGGCTCGTCCACCGTCACGACTTCGATGCGCACACCGTCCACGCCATCCGCGAACGCGGTGACGTTCGCTTGCGCCAGAAACGGCTGCGCCCGCAGGATACGCTCGGTTTCGTAGCGCTGCAGCGGTGAGCACGGCTCGCCCTTCTTGAGCAGCACGAAGTTGCGCACCACCTCCGGCGCCGTCGTCGTGTGCAGAGCGTCGACGGCGCGTTCCAGCGCCGGCGTCAGCGCAAAGAGACCGCCGTAATCCGGCGCATGCGTGCGTATCGCGACGTCGCTGATGATCTGGCCTGAGCAGCGCGCCTGCGTGCGCGGCAAACCCTGAGCGCCTAACGTGCTCATCGCAGCGGCGCCAACAACGCACGCGAGAGCGAGCGTGGCGCGGGGCAGTCTATTTCCCCATTCGGCGTTTCAGCTCGGCCAGCCGCTCTTCCGCAGCCGCGTCGTGCGCGGCGCGCGTTTCGGCACGTCGCAGACGATCGAGCTCCGCGCGCAGTGACTCATCGTCACCACCTAACGAGTCAGCCGAAGGCGCACCCTCACGCAGCCCGGAGCCGGCGCCCGCCATCGCGGCCTTGAGCTGCACCGTCATCTCGCTCACCTCTCGATCGACGAGCGCCAGCTCGGCTTCCTGGCTGTCCAGTTTGCGCTGGAACACCGCCACCCGTTCCGCATGGTGCGCCGCGAAACGCACCGCGATCGCCTCCGTCTCCTTGTCGCCAATCTCCACGGCCAGCGTGCGACGCCGCTCCGCGGTCTCGTGCTCGCGCACTTCCTGTGCCAGCCGCCTACGCGTCTCTTCCACGCCACGACGCAAGTCGTCCAGACCCAGGCGCGCCCGGACCAGCGTCTCGCGCATGTCCGCGAGCACGCTGCGGCGCTCGTTAGGTGGCACGCCACCGGACAGCAGGTCGCGCAGCGCCTCGCGCAGATCCTCGAACACGCTATGTCCTTGGGAGGGCGTTCACTTGCCTACGATACCGCTCGCGAACGCCCGCTCGCAACGCCGAGTCTATGCCGCGAAACGCTGCGCGTCGCGAACCTGGCGCATGAGCCGTTCAGGCGAGTTCACCTGCGGGAACAACAATCTGTCGCTCACTCGGTTGAGCGCCACCCGCAGCACGCCGAACCGGTCCGCCATCGCGCTGAAAAGTCCGTCCAGCCCATACGTGCTCGCCAGGCGATGTCGAGCCGCGAGGGTGAATCCGCGCCGACCCATGTCTTCGAAATAGTCCAGGTCGGGGCCACCGCGACGCCAGCGCCGCTGTTCCACATGATCTGGGAACATCCCACTCAGCCAGAGCGCGTAGTTGCCAAGGTGCGTGCGCACGAGAAACGCACGGGTGGCACCAGTTCCTCCGGCGTCGTTCCCGCTGCCTTCGCCGACGTGCGCGAGAAGCTCGGCGAGCGTGTCGTAGACTTCGTCGTCGGACTCGCCGATGCGGCGCGCGCGATCACGCATGCCGAACTGCAATAACATCGACGAGACATAATCGGCCATCGCGCGATCATCGGCGCCTGCCTCTCGTAAGGCATGTCGCACGACAACGTACGCGAACAGCGGGAGCGACGCGTGAGCACCTTGCGGTGCACTGAGAAGTCCCGCGAGCAAGCGCGCGTCGTCGAGCAGCGCATCAACACCGTTGTTGCGCAGGCGCTCCTCTGCTGCGTCGTACTCCTGCGAGGAGCCGCGTGCGACGAGCCGCAGCGCGAGCTGCGCGTCGTCTCTCGTCAGGCGTTGCCGAGCGTTGGCAAGAATCATAGATCCTCTGACCTTGACCTCTGGCCTCTGACCTGTACTGAGAGGCACACCCTGTGCCACCCATGCATGTAGACTCGACTCGTTATACCCGAGGTCACAAAAGCACGTTCACCTGGCACTCGTGCGATCGAAGTGCTAAACGCGATCCGACGATTTCGCGACGTTTCGATGACAGAACTCGTTATGCGCGCCGCTGTATAAGTGGTGCTATCCGCGCCGCCGCGTCAGCAGATGGTTGGCGCGACGCCACGCAACGCCGCATCTTGCTTCGGACATGGCACTTCGCGTGTTGCACGCCGACTCGGGGCGCGAATGGCGCGGAGGACAGCGGCAGGTGTTCCTCCTCACGCGGGGGCAGCGCGAGGCGGGCGACGAGCCGCTTGTCGCGGCGTACCCAGACGCGCCGCTGATAAAACGCCTGCGTAGCGCTGGAGTGGCGGCTGCGTCGGTCCGCATGCGCGCCGATTGGGATATAGTCGCAGCTCGCCGACTGCGCGCGCTCATTCGCACATGGAAGCCTGATCTTGTGCACGCGCATGACGCTCGTGGGCACGCACTCGCGCTCGCGGCGCTCGTCGGGCGACGACACATCCCACTCATCGTGACTCGACGAGTCACCTTCGTTCCAAAAGGGAGACTCAAGTACGGCAAGCGCGTCGCGCGTTTCATCGCGATCTCGCGCGCTGTTCGCGATGCGATGCAGTCCGGAGGAATCGATCCTGCGCGCGTGGATGTGGTCTACTCTGGAGTCCCGACACCCACGCCTGGCGATGCGCGCGATTGGCGCAGTGAGCGGGGCTGGAACGCGGAGCATTTGCTCCTCGGCGTCGTTGGAGCCATGACGACTGAAAAAGGGATCCACGTCCTCGCAGATATCGCCAATGCCGTTCGAAGTGACGTGGCTGCTCGCGTTCGTTTGGTACTGCTTGGCGGGAAGGCAATGGGCATCGATTCGATCGGGCAGTTCGAGGCTTATCGGGCCGGCTTTGTCTACGACCCGCATCGCGCTATGGCAGGACTCGACGGTCTGCTGCACCCGTCGAGCGCTGAAGGGTTGGGGACGGCGCTCATCGATGCCATGGCCCTGCGCGTCCCACCCGTCGCCTTTTCAGTCGGCGGGATCCCGGAGCTGGTTGTGGACGGCGAAACGGGCGTTCTCGTGCCCCCTGGTGACGTCAAAGCGTTTGCCCGCGCGATCGAACGCATTGTGACCGACAGCACAGTGCGCGAGTCACTCGCGCAAGGCGGGCCATCCAGAGCGGCGCTCTTCAGTGTAGACCGGATGGTCTCGGGAACTCGGGCGGTCTACGACGCGATCTTATCGCGCAGCGCACGCGACTGACCTAGCGAGCCCAACGTATTGCAACCACTTGCGTTGGACGCGGTACAAGGAAGCACGCGTCCTCCATAGCTTTCTTCGATTCTGGCGTTTCCTAGACAGCGACCATAGTCACGTGCTGTACATCTGCGTCCCAGCATACAACGAGGCCTCAACTGTCGGCGTGTTGCTCTGGCGCATCCGAAAGGTGTTCCAGGACTTTGATCGCGAGTACGAGCTGCTCGTGTATGACGACGGTAGCGATGACGCCACGGCCGAGGTGCTCAAGCCTTACGCCGAAGTCCTGCCGCTGACTGTGCTCGGAGGTTCGCGCCGGGTTGGTTACGCCGCAGCCGTAGACGCACTTGTACGTGATGCGGCCAATCGCACGAAATACGGCCGGCGCGACGCGATCATTCTGATGCAGGGCGACTTCACTGATCCTCCGCAGCATATCCCCGAGCTCGTTCGCCGATTCGAGGGTGGTGCCGACGTTGTTATCACAGATCGCGGCGGCTCCGTGACTCCGACGCCCGTTAGGCGCCTCCGTCAGGTCGGCAACTGGATGCTGCGAGCCTTCGGCGGTGCATCACCGGAGCTGGATCCGTTCGGCAGTTTCAGGCTCTTCCGCGTTTCCGTGCTGCGGCAACTGATGAAGGCGCGCGGTGATAGTCCCATCGTGCAGGGCGATCGCTGGACGGCAAATGCCGATCTCTTGTTAGGCGTGCTTCCTTTTGCACGTCGCACTGAAACGCTCGCGTGCGAGGCGTGCTACGACCTGCGCCTGCGCGAGAGCCGCGTCCGGCCCTTTGCGGACGGCGTACAGATCTTCCGATTCGCGCGCGGGGCGCGCAGTCGCCATCCCTCACTCCCGGCGAGAGCGCGTGCGTGATGACAACTTTTTCGTTGATTTCGGCGCTCGGTACGGCGCTTTTGCAGGCCGCAATCGCCGAGCCCACTGACTCGACCAAGCGCGTGTGCAATACTGACTTCTCCGTCCCCTTCAGCGTCGGCGAGCGCCTAACGTACGACGTCTACTTCGGCCCGCTCAAGGCCGGCGAAGGGAGCATGGAAGTCATGGGGCACGAAGATGTGCGCGGCACCAATACGTGGCACACGCGCTTCCGTGTCCGCGGCGGCATTCCGTTCTATCGCGTGGACGACGTACTCGAGAGCTGGATCGGTGTGGAGTGCTTCCACTCGCTTCGCTTCGTGCAGGACTTCGAAGAAGGCGGCCGAGTTCGCGAACGGCGCTACGAGATCTTCCCGGAGCGCTCGATGTTCCGTGAAGACACGCTCCCCGAAGAAGCATCGGTTCCCGATCCGCTTGACGATGGCTCGTTCTTCTATTTCGTGCGCACGATCGACCTGCAGCCGGGGAAAACGTACACGTTCAACCGATACTTCCGGCCCGATCGCAATCCGGTTGTGATCAGGGTGCTCAAACGCGAGCGCATCAGAGTACCTGCCGGATCGTTCAACGCCGTCGTCATTCAACCGATCATCAAGACGCGCAAGCTGTTCTCGGAGAAGGGTGAGGCCCATATCTGGCTTTCCGACGATGCAGATCGCATGATGCTGCAGATGAAGACCAGGCTGTCGTTTGGGTCCCTCAACCTCTATCTCAAATCGCGCCAGAAAAAGCAGACGGGGAATCGTTAGGCACGTCACCCCATAAGCGCGCCGCCGAAGTCGACCTGCGCGCCGTTCGCACAGTTCCAATCGCCAAGCGCCCGAACAAGGTGCGCGCGGACGAATTTGCGCATCCGCCGGCGGACGACCGCTCATTTCGTTCATTTCTAGGCTCGCTGCCGGACATCCTCGTCGCGCGCGACTTCCGTCGCGTCGTGAGCGCGATCGCGAGCGCCGCGCGGCGCGGACGCACAGTGCTGGTCATGCTCGGCGGCCATGTCGTGAAAACCGGTTTGGCGCCCGTGCTCATCGACCTGATGCGCCGTCGAGTCATTACGCACGTCGCGATGAACGGCTCGGCCGCGATCCACGACTATGAGATGGCCCGCTTCGGCGCGACGTCCGAAGACGTCGCAGCCGGCTTGCGCGACGGCACGTTCGGCATGGCTGATGAAACGGGGCGCGGACTGAATGAGGCATTCTCGCGCGGCATGCGAGAACAGCGCGGGATGGCTGAAGCGATCGCAGTGGCGCTGGAAGGCGCCGAGTCATTGCAGCATCCGGAGCTGTCGTTACTGCTCAACGCGCAACGCCTCGGCGTAACGGCCACGGTGCACGCCGCGTTAGGCGCTGACATCGTACACCAACACCCGGCCGCCGATGGCGCCGCGATTGGCGACACCACCCATCGCGACTTTCGCCGCCTCGCCGCCGCGCTAGCGGGTGTGCACGATGGCGGTGTGGTACTCAATGTCGGCAGCGCCGTGATCATGCCCGAAGTCTTTCTCAAAGCGCTGACTGTCGCGCGCAACCTCGGCAACGGAAAACCGACCGATTTCATCACCTGCGACCTGGACATGAATCGCCATTATCGGCCGCGCGTGAATGTCGTTCAGCGCCCAGTACTAACTGGCGGCCAGGGCTACGAGATCACTGGACACCACGAAATCATGGTTCCGCTACTCGCATGGGCGGTTGTCGAGGAACTGGAAGCCGGCACAACGAAATGAGGGGCGCTCTGCGGCGCCCCTCAGACCTCAGACCTCAGACCTCAGACCTAGCTCTTCGAGTTCGACCACCGCTCCTTCATTCGGCGCGCCGTGTCCGGGCTGAAAATGCGAATGACGAGATAGATCAAAGCGCCAATGATCGCGATTCGAACCGCCCACCACAGAAGCATGAGCAGGAGGGCGAAGAAAGCACCGAAGATCCCGAAGGCGAGCTTAAGAAAGAAAAGCCCGACGATCGCGACGAGACCGATGGAAAAGACCGTGCGGAGCATGATGTTCTCGTTACCGTTGGATGGGCTAAATACGCGCGAGATTCAGATGGAGTTTCACAGCGGCCTAAGCGGCGCGCAAGTGCAATTTTTACCATGGGTGTAGTGCGCTCCGCGGACGTCTGTGTCATAGGAGGCGGCGTCATCGGCCGCTGCGCGGCATTGGCGCTAGCCGAGCGTGGGGTCAGGGTCGATCTCGTGACTCGCGAGGTCCCTGGGAGCGCATCGCGTGCCGCCGCCGGGCTCCTCGCGCCGTCCATAGAGGGCGGTTCCGGTGTGGCTCACGACTTCGCGGTCGCGGCTCGTGACGCCTATCCAGAGTTTCTCGAGCGGCTCAGGGACTCGGTCAAGGCGCGCGTCGAATTCGGCAGAGCTGGCATCCTCAGTGTGGCGCTGGACGATGCGAGCGAGCGGAGGCTACGCGCCCGCACGGATTCCCCATGGCTCTCGCCTAACGAGGTTCGATCGTTGGAGCCGTCGCTGGCGCCCACTCGCGGCGGGGTCCTCTCACCACTCGACGGCTATGTCGACAACGTCGCGCTGATGGCTGCACTCGAGGCCGCGACACGATCTCTCAAACCCCGCATCCGCGAAATCGACGGCCTCGTCGCCCGCCTCGAGCTTGAGCGCGATTCTGCGACGCTAATTCTCGGTCGCGGTGACCGCGTCGCTTGTTCCGCGACTGTCCTCGCCGCTGGCGCATGGTCCACGTCGATCAGCGGCCTTCCGCGACGCCTGCCGCTCTTCCCGCTCAAAGGGCAGATGATCCGCTATGACAGCGTAGCAGCCAGCGCCCCAGTGTCGCTCAGTCGGCCCGTTTATGGCGCCGGCGTCTATGTCGTTTCGCGGAGTGGCAGCCGCATTCTCGTCGGAGCGACGAGCGAGGACGCTGGTTTCGATACGTCGCTGACAGACGCGGCCGCGGCGGGACTAACTCGAGGTGCCGTCGAGCTCTTTCCGCAATTCGCTCGCGTAACGCCAGCCGATCAGTGGTCAGGCATTCGCCCAATGACGACCGACTCGCTCCCGGTGTTGGGAACGGACCCGGAGTTTCCAGCGCTTATCTACGCTTGCGGTCACTCGCGCAACGGTATCCTCAAGGCTCCGCTGACAGGAACCTGCGTAGCTCAGCTCTTCTTAGAGGAGCACAGTGGCTACGACTTGACACCCTTCTCACTGATACGCCAGGAACCCGCCCCAATCGCACCGCTCCTAGACGAGTAACTGTCTAAAATTCCTTTGAAAGGTTAGCTAATACTGACGTCGCAGATACCGCAGAAATACATTGGCTCCAGGTTCCCCGACCCCCGATACCCGATCTTGTCCACAGTTCCTCTCTACCAAATCCAGGGGCGTCACCGAAGGTCCGCGCTCCCTGAACGCAAGCCTGAATGGCTCAAGGTTCGCGCGCCCGGCGGGCCAAACTACTCGCGCATCAAGCACCTCATGCGCGAGCTGGATCTGCACACCGTCTGCGAAGAAGCGCACTGCCCTAACGTAGGCGAATGCTGGGAGCATGGGACCGCGACATTCATGATCCTCGGCGCGGTGTGCACGCGGAACTGCGGCTACTGCGCGGTGCAGCACGGACGCCCGCCGGAATACGATCTCGAAGAACCGGTGCGCGTCGCAACGGCAGTCGCCGAAATGCAGCTGCGGCACGCGGTGATCACATCGGTCGATCGCGACGATCTGGAGGATTTCGGCTCTTACATCTTCGCGGAGACGATTCGCGAGGTACGCAACCGGATTCCAACGTGCTCGGTCGAAGTGCTCGTGCCTGACTTCCAGGGTGACGAGCGAGCGATTCGCACTGTGCTAGAGGCGCGTCCTGACATCTACAACCACAACACGGAGACAGTGCCGCGTCTGTATCGTCGCGCGCGTCCGGGCGGCCGCTACGAGCGTGTGATGCGTCTCTTCGAGTTCGTGAAGCGTGCGGCTCCCGACATTCCTACCAAATCGGGCATCATTCTCGGCTTGGGCGAAACGACCGAGGAAGTGCTCGCCGTGATGCGCGATCTGCGCGGGGTTGGCGTCGACATCCTCACGTTAGGCCAGTATCTGCGCCCGTCAGCCGATCATTTGCCGCTGGACCGATACTACACGCCGCAGGAGTTCCGCGCGCTCGGAGACGCCGGCCGCGCGATAGGTTTCCGCCACGTCGAGTCGGGTCCGCTTGTACGTTCCAGTTATCACGCCTGGGAGCAAGTCCAGGCCGCCGGCGTCTAGCCCGTTAGGCATTCACCGATGGCGACCTCGGCGTCGAAGGAACGCGCGCGCGGCAAGGCGCAGTCGGCGAAATCCGCCTCACGCGAGCCGGCAACGTCTGATGCGTTCGCCGGTACCGATCGCGAATTGCGACGCGATTTGCTCCGTTCCATGCTGCTGCAGCGCCGCTTCGAGGAGCGCTGCGCCGAAGCGTATGCGCTAGGCAAGATCGGCGGCTTCTGTCATTTGTACATCGGGCAGGAGGCGTGCGGCACGGGTGCCATCTCGGCGCTGCGTGACGACGACTACGTCATCACCACGTACCGCGACCATGGGCAGGCCCTCGCCCGCGGCATCCCGCCGCGCGCGGTCATGGCAGAGCTCTTCGGTCGCAGCGACGGCTGCTCCCGGGGCAAGGGCGGGTCGATGCACCTATTCGACCGCAATGTGAACTTCCTCGGCGGGCACGGCATTGTGGGCGGGCACGTCCCGTTAGGCACCGGCGTCGGCTTCGCTATCAAGTATCGCGGCAACGACCAGGTGTGCCTCTGCTTCATGGGCGAATCCGTCGTGAACACCGGCGCATTCCACGAGGCGCTCAACATGGCCGCGCTCTGGAAGCTGCCTGTTATCTACGTCATCGAAAACAACCGTTATGGGATGGGGACGGCGCTCGAACGCGCGTCGTCGATCAACGACATCTACATGCGCGGCGCGGCATATGACATGCCGCGCGACGTCGTCGACGGACAGGATGTGCTCGCGGTGCGTGCCAAGGTCGCCGAAGCCGTGCAACGTGCGCGCAGCGAGGCTAGCCCTACGCTCCTCGAGGTGCGCACGTATCGCTTCATGGGTCACTCCATGTCCGACGCTGTGAGCGGGACCTATCGTACAAAGGAAGAGCTCGAGGAGTACCGCAAGCGTGATCCGATCGCTGTGCTGCGCGATCGACTGATGGACGCCGGAGAGCTGAACGAGTCCGAGCTCACTGAGCTGGATGAATCGATCAAGGCCCTTGTGCAGGATGCGTGGGACTTCGCGGATGCGTCACCGGAACCGCCGCTCGACGCGCTGTACGAAGACGTTCTCCTCGAATCGTAAGCGCCACTCGTTATGGCGGTTCTCACGTATCGCGATGCACTGAACGCCGCACTGCGCGAAGAAATGGCGCGCGACGACCGCGTCTTCCTCATGGGAGAAGAAGTCGGTGTGTATCAGGGCGCGTACAAGGTCTCGCGCGGCTTGTTGCAGGAGTTCGGTGAGATGCGCGTCGTCGACACGCCGATCACCGAGCTGGGTTTCGCCGGCGTCGGTGTTGGCGCCGCGATGGTTGGCTTGCGCCCCGTGGTCGAATTCATGACCTGGAACTTCGCGCTCCTGGCTCTCGACCAGGTCGTGAACGCCGCCGCAAAGATGCTGTACATGTCGGGCGGTCAGTACAACGTGCCGATCGTATTCCGGGGGCCTAACGGGGCCGCTCTGCAGCTCGCCGCGCAGCACTCGCAAGCGTGGGAATCGTGGCTCAGTCATATCCCTGGACTCAAAGTCCTGGCGCCGGGAACGCCTCGCGATGGCAAGGGTCTGCTCAAGAGCGCCATTCGCGATGACAATCCGGTGATCCTCCTCGAAGGCGAGATGCTGTACAACACCAAGGGCGAAGTGCCTGACGAGGAATACCTGGTTCCGATCGGACAAGCCGAAGTGAAGCGCGAGGGCGGCGACTGCACGCTGATCACCTGGGGGAAATCCGTGATCCTCGCGCAGCAAGGCGCTGAGTCCTTGGCGAAAGACAACGTTTCACTGGAAATCGTGGATCTGCGAACGTTGCGGCCGATGGACGTGGAAGCGATCGCGAAGTCGGTGCAAAAAACGAATCGCGCCGTCGTGCTCGAGGAAGGCTGGCCCATGGCAAGCTACGGCGCGACAGTCGTCGACTTCATTCAGCGCGAGTGCTTCGACGACCTCGATGCGCCGCTCGTTAGGGTGACGCAAGCCGACGTGCCGATGCCGTATGCCAAGAATCTCGAGAAGGCCGCGAAGCCCGACCTATCCAAGGTCGTCGCGGCGGTTCGAAAGGTGTCGTACCTCGACCCGTAAGAGCGAAAAATGGCGACCAAGGTCTTCATGGAGGCGCTCTCTCCGACAATGGAGGAGGGACGTCTTGTCAAATGGCTGAAGAACGAAGGCGATGCCGTGAAGGCGGGCGACGTTCTCGCCGAGGTGGAGACCGATAAGGCGATCATGGAGCTCGTCGCGCGCGGAGATGGCGTGCTGCGCAAGCGACTGATCGGCGAGAACGCCACCGCTCCGGTCGGCACTTTGATCGGCGTGATCGCAGCGCCTGACGAGAAGATCGACGACATAGCGGCTGCCGCTCCTGAGAAGAAAGACGGAGCGCCTGCGCCAGCAGCGGCCGCGCCGGCACCCGCACCAAGCGCGCAAACCGCGGCCCCACCTGCGCCGGCGGCCGCAAAGCCGGCGGAGCAACCTCAGACCTCAGACCTCAGACCTCAGACCTCCGAGGTTCGACCTCAGGCCTCGTCAACGAAATCCTCCCCCCTCGCCCGCCGCCTCGCAGCCGAGCGCGGCCTGGACCTAACGAGCGTTTCAGGCAGTGGTCCCGGCGGGCGCATCGTCAAACGCGATGTCGAATCGGCTCGCGTCGCTGCACCCGCAGTGGCGGCTCAGGCTCCTCGAGCCCCGCGCCCGCGCAGCGATGCCGACTACTCCGATGTCCCGCTTACGCAGATCCGCAAGACGATCGCTCGGCGGCTCGTCGAATCCATCGGTCCGATTCCAACGTTCTACCTCACGGCCGAATTCGACATGGAGCGCGTCGCGGAGATGCGCGCTGCCATGGCGCAGCTGGGCGACGAATACAAAGTCTCGTTCAACGACATCGTCCTCAAGGCAGTGGCAACGGCACTGGCCCAGCATCCCGAGGTCAACGCTCACTGGTTAGGCGACGCCATGCGCTTCTGGAATCGCGTGCACCTCGGAGTCGCGGTCGCGACGGAAGCGGGGCTCATCACTCCCGTCATCTTCGACGCCGATCAGAAGCGGCTTTCCGAAATCGCCGCCGAGGTGCGCGATCTGGCGGGCCGGTCGCGCGAGCGCAGGCTCAAGCCGGAAGAGTACACAGGCTCGACGTTCAGCGTCTCGAACCTCGGCATGTTCGGTATCGAGCATTTCACAGCGATCATCAATCCGCCCGAAGCCGGCATTCTCGCCGTCGGCGCCATCGAGTCGCGGCCGGTCGTGCATAACGAGAACGTTGTCGTGCGTCGCCGCATGCGTGTCACCATGAGCTGCGACCATCGCGTGATCGACGGAGCTGCCGGTGCCAAGTTCCTGCAGACGCTCAAGCGGCTTGTTGAGAATCCGTTAATGCTCGTTTACTAGGGGATAGGGAATAGGAGGATAGGGGATAGGCCGATCGACAGCGCAACTATCCCCGATCCTCCTATCCTCCTATCCTCCTATTCTCCTATCCCCTGTGAAAGTGTGACATCGCCGCCCGTTCGAGTAACGCCCACGTAGGAGCGCAGCGTCACGCAGAGGGAGCACGCACGTCCTTGTCGGAGAT
>Ga0187893_10007557_pt1 | contig 17720 bp, 17 predicted proteins | sample MA1701074metaG_FD_139574 | JGI IMG/M metagenome (GOLD analysis project Ga0187893, IMG submission 139574) | White microbial mat communities from a basaltic lava cave in the Kipuka Kanohina Cave System on the Island of Hawaii, USA - MA170107-4 metaG ... | reverse complement strand
GTCATTCAGACGGCGTTCCTCGGCGACGTGGTGCTGACGACACCCCTGCTCAGCGTCCTGGCCGAGCGACACGGACCCGTGGACGTCGTGACCACGCCCGCCGCCGCGCCGCTGGTCGAGACGCACCCGGCCGTGCGCCAGGTGATCGTCTTCGACAAGCGCGGCGCGGCCCGCGGGCTTGGCGGGCTCATCACGTTCGCCCGCCGCCTGCGGGCGGAGCGCTACGAGGTGGCCTATCTTCCGCACCGCTCGTTGCGCACCGCCGTCCTCGCGCGGCTGGCTGGGATCCCGCGCCGGGTCGGGTTCCACGACGGTTGGCCCGCGCTGTACACCGAGGTGCGGCGCCGTCCGGCCACCGGGCACGAGATCGATCGGCTCCTGATGCTCGTCGACGTCGTGCCGGAGCACGGCAGGCGTCCTACGCTCGGGATCACGGCGGCCGATACGGCGGCGGCCGTGCGGCTGCTTGCCACCGCCGAAGTCAGCGGACCGTTCGTGGCGCTGGCCCCGGGCTCGATCTGGGCGACGAAGCGCTGGGCACACTACGCCGCGCTCGCCGAAGCGCTCGCCCGCCGCGGGCTGCCGGTGGCGGTCGTCGGCGGCCCGGAGGACGCGCCGCTGGGGGAGACGATCGTCGCGGGCGTGCGCCGCGCGCGCGGCGCGGCGGTGAGTGCCTGCGGGCGTCTGGGGCTGCGCGAATCGGCGGCGCTGATCGCCCGGGCCGCCGTCCTTGTCACCAACGATTCCGCGCCGACCCACCTGGGAGCTGCGATGGAAACGCCGACGGTCACGATTTTCGGTCCCACCGTCCCGGCGTTCGGGTTCGGCCCCCGGGGGCCGCATGACCAGGCGATCGGGCTCGACGGGCTCGCGTGCCGGCCGTGCCACCACCACGGCCCGCGCGTCTGCCCGCTGGGCCACCATCGGTGCATGCAGGCGTTGCGCGTGGAGGACGTGATGCGGGCGATCGAGGAGACCGGTGCGCTACATCGTCGGAGTTGATCTCGGCGGCACGAGCATCGTCGTCGGCACCGTCGCCGAGGACGGCTCCGAGGTGCTCGGGCTCACGTCTGAAGCGACGCAGCCCGAGCAGGGCGCCGACGCCGTCGTGGCGCGCATCGGCCGGCTCGCCCGCGCCTCGATCGAGGCCGCCCGGGGCCGGACGATCGTGGGCCTGGGGATCGGGTCGCCCGGCCCGCTCGACACCGCGCGCGGCGTCGTGCTGCTGACGCCCAACCTCGGATGGGTGAACATGCCGCTGCGCGACCGCGTGGCCGACCTCGTCGGTCTCCCGGCGACGCTCGACAACGACGCCAACTGCGCCATCTTCGCCGAATGGTGGCGCGGCGCCGCGCGGGGCGCCGATCCCGTCGTCGGCCTGACGGTGGGCACGGGGATCGGCGGCGGCATCGTGATCGGCGGCCGCATCTACCATGGGGCGTCCGACAGCGCGGGCGAGATCGGCCACATGACGATCGATTCCACGGGTCGTCGCTGCAAATGCGGCAACTACGGCTGCCTCGAGGCCTACGCCTCGGGTCCCGCCATCGCCGCCCGTGCCGTGGAAGCCGCGGAAACCGGCGCCACGACCGGGCTGCCCCGCTACGTCGGCGGCGACCTGTCGAAGATCACGGCGCAGGTCGTGTACCAGGCGGCGCAGGACGGCGATCCGGTCGCCCTGGAGGTGGTGGCCGACACGGCCAGGTTCCTCGGAGCGGGCGTCGCGAACGTGATCAATATCTTCAATCCGCAGATCGTGGTGATCTGCGGAGGCGTCACCCTGGCGGGCGACCGGCTGTTCGAGCCGTTGCGGCGCGAGGTCAAGCGGCGCGCGTTCAAGCCCGCCGTGGACGCCTGCCGCATCGTGCCGGGGGCGCTCACCGGGACGGCGGGCGTCTACGGCGCGGCGGCCGTGTTCATGCAGCGAACCTGGGGGACGATCTGAAGCGCCTCGGCGTCATCGGCGCGATGGTGTGGGACACGATCTACGGTCGCGACGCGGCCCAGCCGGCCGTCGAGGAGTGGGGCGGGATCGCCTACGCCCTCGCGGCCCTCGACGCCACGCTCGCCCCCGACTGGGAAATCGTCCCGCTCGTCAAGGTAGGCCGGGACCTCGCCCCGCGAGCCAACGCGTTTCTGCGCACGCTGCGGCGCCGGGCGCCGGCTGCGCGGTTCATCGAAGTGCCCGTGCCCAATAACCGGGTCACGCTGCGCTACGAGTCCATGGAGCGCCGCTGCGAGCAGATGGAAGGCGGCGTGCCGCCGTGGACCTGGCCGGAGCTCGGGCCCCTGGTGCGCGATCTCGACGCCCTGTACGTGAATTTCATTTCGGGCTTCGAGCTGACGCTCGAGACCGCCCAGCTCTTGCGACGGGGCTTTCCCCGCTTCATCTATGCGGACCTCCACAGCCTGTTCCTGGCCAAGGCCGAGGACGGCACCAGGCTCCCGCAGCCGCTCCCGGCGGGGTCGGCCTGGTTCGCGTGTTTCGACGTCGTCCAGCTGAACGAGGACGAGATGCGGCAGCTGGGAGACGACCCGATGGCGGCGGCCACCGCCGCGCTGGCTCAGGGCTGCCGCGCGCTCTGCGTCACGCTGGCGCGCCGCGGCGTGGCGTATTTCGAGCCTCAGCCGGGGGATACGGGCCCGATCCGCACCGCTCGCATCGCGCCGCAGCCGGGATGGACCATCGACGAGGGGGATCCCACGGGCTGCGGCGACGTCTTCGGGGCCACCGCCACGGCAGGCCTGGTCGCCGGCGTCGGCCTCGAGGACGCGCTGCGGGAGGCGACGCGGCTCGCGGGGCGTAACCTGGGCTTTCGCGGCGCCACGGGCCTGCGCGATCACCTCCTCGGCCGCCTGCCCACGCCGTGACCCGGCTCGTCGACGTGCCCGCGCAGTTCGATGACCGCAGCTTCGACCAGTTCGCGGGCGCGCTGGCCCAGGCCCTCACCGACGGCGGGCGGGTGCTGTTCGACGCCCACGCCGCCGAGTGGGCGTCTCCCTACGGCCTGGTCGGCCTGCTCGCCGCCGGCGAGGTGGCGGGCCGTGGGGGCCGGGAGAAGCCCCTGCTCACCGTACCCACCAACGCCGAGACCCTGAGCTACTGGGGGCGCGCGGGCTGGTTCCGCGAGGCGGCGGCCCTGTTCGAGATCCACGGGCGCTACCCCCGCGGGGCGCCGCGGCCGGAGAGCGAGGTGCTGCTCCCCGTCACCGCGGTGCGGGCCGCGGGGGACGTGCACGAGGTGGTGAGCCGGATTCAGGAGCGCGCCAGCGCGATGCTGGCCGACCTCGGACTCGATCCCCGGGCCACGATGGGGTTCGCTATGGCGCTTTCGGAGGCGTGCCAGAATATTGTGGAGCACGCCGGCACGGGCGGCTGGGTGGCGGTGCAACGCTACCACTGGCGCCGCCGCCTGGCGCGGCGGGTCATGGTGATCGCGGTCGCGGACGCCGGCGTGGGGTTCCGGCAATCTCTGGAGCCGACGGAAGCCCGGCGCTACGGGGACCGGTGGAGCGACGCCATGGCGCTGGAAGCCGCGTGGATCCAGGGCGTGAGCCGCTTCCGGGACCCGGGCCGCGGGCAGGGCCTGAAGGGGATCCGCACCTACGTCGGGCGCTGGGACGGCAAGGTCTCGATTCGCAGCGGCACCGCGCGCATCACCGGCGTGCCCTCGTGGGACGACGACGTGGTGTTGAAGGACGGATTGCCCCCGTTTCCCGGTTCTCAGGTATTGATCATCATCCCCGAGCAGGGGGGCCCGACGGCGTGATCCAGCACATCGACGTGCACGCGATGCTGCAGCAGTCCGTCCCCGGACTCTATGCGGATCTCGTCACGCGGCCGACCGGACGCGCCGTGCGCGAGCGCATCGAGCGCGAGATCCGCGCGGAGGGTGCGGGCATCGCCTTGATGGACTTCTCGCGCGTCGGCTGCCTCGATTACTCGTGCGCCGACGAGATCGTGGCCAAGCTGCTGCGCCAGGAGATCACGGTGCTGCTGTTCCGGGGGCTGCATGACGGCCACCGCGAGGCCATCGAGCCGGTGCTGGCGCGGCACGGGCTGGCGGCGGTGCTCGAGCGGCCCGACCGGACGCTCGACGTGCTCGGTCCCCAGGAGACGGGCGAGGCCCTGCTCGCCGCGCTGATCGAGCAGCGCATCGCCGAGCGCACCGCCGGTGGGGCGGTCGCGCTCGTGCCCGCGTGACCCGCCGCCGCCTCGGGCTCTCCACCCGCGCGATCCACGGCGAGCCGCAGCCGCGGGCCGACTGGTCGCCCGTCGCCCCCCCCATCTACCAGTCGAGCACCTTCGTCAATCCCATCGGCTCCGACGCCGAGCCGCTGTACACCCGGTACGGGAACAACCCCAATCAGGTGGCCATTGCGCGCCGGCTCGCGTTGCTGGAAGGGGCGGAGGCCGCGGTCTTCACGGCGAGCGGGATGGGGGCGGTGGCGCTGGCACACCTCGCCATGCTGCGGCCCGGGGACCACCTGGTCGCGAGCGAGTGGATCTACGGCGGCGTGCACCGGCTATACCAGGAGTTCACCCGCCTCGGCATCGCGGTGGACTACGTGAATCCGACCCAGTCGCGCAACTGGAAGCGGGCGATCCGCAAGACCACGCGCGCCATCTTCCTGGAGACACCGACGAACCCGCTGCTCCGCGTGATCGACCTCGAGCCGATCAGCGCGCTCTGCAAGGCGGAGGGGTTGGCGCTGCTCGTGGACTCGACGTTCGCCTCGCCCGTCAACTTCCGGCCGCTGGAGCACGGGGCGGACCTCGTGATCCACAGCGCCACGAAGTACCTCAACGGCCACTCCGACGTCATCGCCGGCGCGGTGGCGGGGGCCGAGCCGGTGGTCGAAGAGGTGCGGAAGCTGATGCAGGTGTGGGGTCAGGCGCTCGACCCGATGGCCGCGTGGCTGATCGACCGCGGGCTGCGGACGCTGGCCGTGCGGGTCGAGCGCCACAATGCGACCGGCCAGAAGGTGGCCGAGTGGTGCAGCGGGCAGCAGGCGTTCGCGGCGGTGCACTACCCCGGCCTGCCCTCGCATCCGGACCACGCGGTGGCGACGCGCGTCCTGGCCGGCTGCGGCGGGATGCTGGGGCTCGAACTCAAGGGCGGCGCGCGCTCGGCCGAGCGGTTCCTGCGGGCGCTGCGCATCGCGGTGCACGCGCCGAGCCTGGGGGGTGTGGAGACGCTGGTGTCGGAGCCCCGCTTCACCTCGCACGCCAGCCTCAGTCCCGAGGAGCGGGCGAAGGCTGGCATTCCCGACGGATTCCTGAGATTTTCCCTGGGCTTGGAGGACGCCGACGACCTGATCGCGGACTTCGCCCAGGCGGCACAGCGGTAGTGATCAAGCTCACGAACGTCTTCAAGGCCTTCCCCAAGGGCGGCCTCGCGCTCAAGGACGTCTCCTTCCACGTCGCGAAGGGCGACTTCGCGTTCCTCACGGGGCACTCGGGCGCGGGCAAGTCCACCGTCCTCAAGCTGCTCTACGCCGACGAGCGGCCCACCTCGGGCGAGGTGCGGGTCTCCGGCTTCAACGTCGGCGAGCTGACGTCGCGCGACGTCCCGCGCCTGCGGCGCCGCCTGGGCGTGGTGTTCCAGGACTTCCGGCTGCTCGAAGACCGCACGGCCGAGGAGAACGTGGCGTTCGCGCTCGAGGTGACCGGCGCGCGGCGCGGGACCATCGCGGCCCGAGTGATGCGCGTGCTGACGCAGGTCGGGCTCGCCGCCAAGGCACAGGCCTACCCCCGCGAGCTGTCGGGCGGCGAGCAGCAGCGCGTGGCGATCGCGCGGGCCCTGGTGAACGAGCCCACGGTCCTGCTGGCCGACGAGCCGACCGGCAATCTCGACGAGCGCGCCACCCGTGGCGTCTTCCAGCTGCTGCGCGACATCAACGCGAGCGGCACCGCCGTGGTCATGGCCACGCACGACCTCGATATCGTGCGGCAGACCCCCTACCGCGTGATCGAGCTCCAGGAAGGGGCGGTGGTGTTCGATTCGGCCGTGGACGAGGTCCGCGACCGGGCGGCGGGACCGTGAACCTGGTGCTGCGCGAGGCGCTGCTGGCGTTCCGGCGCGCGCCGCTGCTGTCGGCGCTCTCGGTCACCACGATTGCGTTCGCCCTCTTCGTGGTCGGTCTGTTCGGCCTGGTCGCGGTCAACCTGCGCCACGCGCTGCGGCAGGTCGAGGAGCGCGTCGAGATCGTCGCGTATCTCCTCCCCGGGACGCCGATCGAGACCGCGACCCTCGCGCTCCGCGACATCGAGGCATTCCCCGAGGTCGAGGCGGCCTCGCACGTGAGCGAGGACTCCGCGCTGGCGCGCGCCCGCGCGGAGCTCGCCGAATTCCGCGACGTGCTGCGCGAGCTGGAGCGCAACCCGCTCCCCGCCTCGATCGAGGTGCGGCTCGCCGCCGGCTTCCGCGACGCCGAGAGCGTCGCCACCGTCGCCGAGCGGCTGCGGGGCTTCGGGTTCGTCGACGACGTGCGCTACGGGCGCGACTGGGTCGAGAAGCTCGATCGCCTGCGGCAGATCGCGGCCGCCGCCGCAATTGCCGTCGGCAGCGCGTTCGCGATCGTCGCCATCATCATCATCGGGACCACGATCCGAATGGCGGTGCTCCAGCGGGGACGCGAGATCGCGATCATGCGGCTCGTCGGCGCCACGGACGGGTTCATCCGGTTCCCCTTCCTGCTCCAGGGCGCGCTCAAGGGCCTGCTGGGCGGCGTCATCGCCGTGGGGCTGTGCTACCTCGCCCACCTCGCGATCAGCCGGCTCCTGCTCGAGGTCGACTTCTTCAGCCGCGAGCAGGCCGCGGCGATCGTCGGCTTCGGGACGCTCATCGGGTTGCTGGGCAGCGCCACGAGCGTGGGACGGCATCTGCGGCGGGTATGAAGCGTCGAGCGGAGACGTCGAGCGGCGGCGTCGAGCAGAGGCGTCACGTGGTCCACGTCCTCGCTCGACGTCTTCGCTCGACGTTGCTGCTCGACGTCGTCCTGTTGTGCGCGTCGTCGGCCGTCGCTGCGCAGCAGCGGCCGGGTTTCGAGCAGCAGATGCGCGACAACCAGCAGCGTCTGGAAGAGATTCGCCGCGAGCGCTCGACGGTGGAGCAGGAGCTCGCCCGCCTCCGGACGGTGGCGCACGACCTCGCCGACGAGCTCGCCAACATCGAGCGGCAGAAGCAGACGACCAACCGCATCGTCAACGAGCTGGATCGCCAGATCACGACCCTGGCCGACCAGATCGGCCGCATTACGGTGGACCTGCTGCTTGCCGAGGACGCCCTGCTGGACAAGCGGGCCGTCCTGGAGCGGCGGATCGTGGACATCGCCAAGCGCGGGTCGCTCTACGCCTACCAGGTCCTGCTGGCCGCCGAGAGCTTCGGCGACCTGCTGTCCCGCTACAAGTACCTGTACCTCGTGAGCCGGCAGGACCGGCTGCTCACGAACGACATGCGGAAGCTGCGCAACCGGGTGGCCCGAGAGCGGTCCACCCTGGTCGAGGCGCGCGACGCGCTGGCGCGTCGTCGCGCGGAGCGCTCGGCCGAGCTGGAGCGCTTCGTGGATCTGGAGCGGGAGCGGTCCACCAGCCTGCGCGAGACCCGGCGCAGCGAGCGCCAGGTGGCCGAGCGGCTCTCCCGTCTCGAGCGCGACGAGCGCGGCCTGAACGACCGCATCGCGGCCCTGGAGCGCGCCCGGCGCGAGGCCGAGGCCCGCGGAGCACCGACGGGCCCGTCGTCCATCTCGACCGCGGACCTGGGCGGGCTCGACTGGCCGGTCGAGGGACGGCTGTTGTACGAGTTCGGCACCAGTGTGGGCCCGAACAACACCCGGATCCCCTGGCATGGCATCGGGATCGCCGCGCCGGCGGGCACGGCGGTGAAGGCCGTCGCGCCGGGGACGGTCGCCATCGCCGGGCCGCTGGGCACCTACCTCACCTCGGTCCTGCTCGACCACGGCGGGGGTTACTACACGTTCTATGCGTACCTGCGCGACGCCGCGGTCGCCAAGGGCGACCGGGTGACCCGAGGCCAGGTGATCGGCCACGTGGGCGGCGAGGCGAGCGAGCAGGGCGCCCACCTGCACTTCGAGCTGCGCGGACAGGGCGGGATCGCGCTCGATCCCCTCAACTGGCTGCGCCGCCGCGCGCCCCCCCCGTGAGCGAGCCGGCGCCCGAGACGCGCCCGCTGCGACGGCACATGATCACGCGACAGCTCGCCGGCCGCGGCATCCGGCACCGCCGCGTGCTCGCCGCGATGGCCCGCACCCCGCGCGAGTGGTTTCTCCCGCCGCAACGAGCGGGCGACGCCTACCACGACGGCCCGCTCCCCATCGGCAGCGGGCAGACGATCTCGCAACCCTACGTCGTGGCGGTGATGAGCGCCGCCCTCGATCCCGACCGCCACGATCGGGTGCTCGAGGTCGGCACGGGCTCCGGCTACCAGACCGCCGTGCTCGCCCGGCTGGTGCAGCACGTGTGCAGCGTCGAGCGGCTGCCCGACCTCCTGGTGGAGGCCGAAGAGCGCTTCCGCCGCCTGGGCCTCACGAACATCACGACCCGCCTCGGGGACGGTGCGACCGGGTGGCCCGAGGAGGCGCCGTTCGACGGTATCGTCGTGACGGCCGCGGCGCCGCGCGTGCCGGCCCCCCTGACCGAGCAGCTCGCGCCCGGAGGCCGACTCGTGATCCCGATCGGCGACCGCGGGTCGCAGGAGCTGGTCGTGGTGCGGCGCGGGCCCACGGGCCTCGAGCAGGCGCGCGCCGGCGGCGTCCGGTTCGTGCCCCTGATCTCGCCGCTGGCGTTCCGGGAGCGGGACGACGAGTGAGCCGGCGCCCGGCCGACCTGCTGGGCGCGCACGTCTCGACGGAGGGCGGAATCGCCAACGCTCCGGGCCGCGGTGCGGCGATCGGCGCCACCGCCATCCAGGTCTTCACCAAGAACCCCCAGCAGTGGCGCGAGCGGAGGGTCGCGGCGCGCGAGATCGCCGCCTTCCGCACCGCGCTCGCCCGCAGCGACATCCGGGCCGTCGTGGCGCACGACAGTTACCTCATCAACCTCGCGTCACCCGATGGCGCGCTCCAGCGGCGCAGCGGCCGGGCGTTCCGCGCCGAGCTGGCGCGCTGCCGGGCCCTCGGCATCCCCTGGGTGGTGTCGCATCCGGGCAACTTCATGGATGACCGCGCAGCGGGGCTCGCACGCAACGCGTGCGCGTACGCCGCCTGCCTCGCGGCCGTGCCGGGCGACGTCGGCGTGCTGCTCGAGGGTCCGGCCGGGGCCGGGACGGCGCTCGGGGCGACCTTCGAGGAGCTGCGCGCGTTGCGGGAGGCGATGCCCGCCGCCGCCCGCCGCCGTGTGGCGTACTGCCTGGACACGGCGCACCTGCACGCGGTGGGGTATGACGTCGCCGGCGATGTCGCCGGGGTGTTGGACGCCTTCGACCGGGAGATCGGCCTGCGTCTGCTGCGGTGCCTGCACCTCAATGACTCCAAGGCCGCCGGGGGCTCGCGCCGGGACCGGCACGAGTGGATCGGCGAAGGGGTGCTGGGGCCGGACCCGTTTCGCCGCATCATGCGGGATGCGCGATTGCGCCGCGTGATTAAGATTATCGAGACGCCCAAGGGCGACGACCCGATCCAGCACGACCGCCGCATGCTGCGGCGACTGCGATCGTATGCCCGCCCCCGCGCACGGGCCACGCCGCTCCGAACCGGGAGATGACTCTGCCGCGCACGCTGCGTCGCACGCTCGCCGTCTCGCTTCTCGCCCTCCAGGGAGTGTTGGGAGGTGCGACGACGGCGCTTCACGCCGCGGAGCGGACGGCGGCGCCCACGGCGATCGAGCGTGAGCACGGGCCGAGTTGTCCCGTGGTGCATGATGCGGCGCGCTGCGCCGCCTGCCAACATTCCGTTCAGAGCCCGGCCACCACCGCGCCACGCTGGGCCGCGGCCGGTCCCGACGGCCCGCCCACCGAGCCCGCGTGCGAAGCCGCACCGGCCAGTGCGGCGGCGGACCACCCACGCTCCCGCAGCCCACCTCCCCCGCCCTCTCCCGCGCGCGCCTGACCCGGCGCGCGTCATCGGCTACTGCTCAAGGCAGGGCGTGATGCTGCCGCGGCCCCCTCCGGCCGCGGCGCGGCCCGGTCAACGATCCAGTCGGGAGGCTCTGACCATGCGTGGAATCGTGCTCGTCGCCGGTGCGGTGCTGTGGGGGCTCGCCGCTCCCGGGAACGGCGCGGCGCAACAACCGAAGGACCCGCGTGTCGACTCGCTCGCGAGCGAGCTGCGGAGACTGCAGGCTCGGCTCGACAGCGTGCTCCGTGTGACGGCGCAGCGCCAGGGACCGCCGGCGGTCGCGGTGACCCCCAGCGACACAGGCGCGGCGCAGGACGAGCTCGCTGCTCTCCGCGCCGCCGCCGCCGCCGCGGCGGGCGGCGATACGAGCCGGGCCGACACGGTAGCGCTAGCGCAGCTGGCCGGGAAACCACGCAATCTCAGCCAGCTCAACCCGGAGCTCAGTGTGACCGCTGACATCCGCGCCTACAACCGGGAGTCAGGGAATGATAGCTTCGACCCGCGGGAGTTCGAGTTCTCCTTCCAGTCGGCCGTCGATCCCTACTCGTACACCAAGATCTTCGTCAGCGTGGATGGGGGAGAGGTCGAGATCGAGGAGGGCTACATCTATCGAGCGGGCCTCCCCGGTCGCGTGCGGGCGGACATCGGGAAGTTTCGACAGCCGCTTGGCGAGCTCAATCGCTGGCACCTGCACGCCGTTCCCGAGACGGAGTACCCGCTGGCTCTCACGACCTACACCGGTGAGGACGGCCTGGGGGGGACCGGCGTATCGCTGTACTGGGTGGCCCCCATCACCGGGGCCCTCGGCACGCACGAGGTGTACGCACAGGTGGCCCGCGTAGCGGAGGACGTGTGGCTCGCGGGCAGTGGCCGGCCGTCGCTGCTCCTCCATCTCAACAACTTCTGGCAGATCACCCCCGCCACATACCTGCAGATCGGCGGCACGGGTCTCTACGGCACGAACCCCGATTCCGGACTGCGCGCCACGCTGGGAGGCCTGGACGTGCGGTGGACCTGGCGTCCCCCGGCGCGAGCGCTGTACCGCGAGTGGACAATTCGCAGCGAGCTGTACGCCGTCAAACGAGAACGCGCCGGATCCGGCGAGACCCGGTACGGGGGCTACGTGGGAACGACCTACAAGTTCGACCGCCGCTGGAGCGCGGCGGTCCGGTACGACTACGTGGAGGCTGCGGAGGGACCGCTCACGGTGACGCGCCAGCTCGTGCCGACGCTCACCTTCCTGCAGTCCGAGTTCATGCGCCTCCGGCTGCAATACCAGTATGCCTGGTCAACCATAACGAGCCCGAGCCACGAGCTGTCCCTGCAGGTGCTCTGGGCCATCGGACCCCATCGAGACGAGATCTTCTAACATGCCAGCACTCTTGCTACTGCTCTTTGCGGTGGGCGACACGGGCACGGTGCCCGCTCCCGTGCGGGTCGTCACCTCGCTCACGACCTACGCCGCCATCGCCCGCGAGATCGTGGGCGACCGCGCCACCGTCGCCGCCATCGCGAGGGGCGATGAGAACCCGCACTTCGTGCAGCCGAAGCCGAGCTTCGTCCCCCTCCTGGCCCAGGCCGACCTCTTCGTGGCGACCGGGCTCGACCTCGAGCTGTGGGTGCCCGCGTTGCTCGACAAGGCCGGGAACACCAAGGTGGTCGAAGGCGGCGTCGGCTACGTGGCCGCCTACGCCGGGATCCCGCTGCTCGACGTGCCGACGAACGTGTCGCGCGCGCAGGGGGACATCCACGTGTACGGCAACCCGCACATCTGGACCGAACCGCTCAACGCGGTGCTGATCGCGCGCAACATTCTCACCGGCTTGAGGCGCGTGGACCCCGCGAACGCGGACTACTACACGGCCCGGGAGGGGGACTTCGAGGACCGCGTTTACCGCGCGCTGTTCGGCGACGAGCTGGTGAAGCTCCTCGGCGGGCCGACGCTGGCGGATCTCGACCGCCAGGGGAAGCTGTTCGATTTCCTGGAGACCCGGCGTTACCAGGGCGCGCCGCTCATGACGCGCCTCGGCGGCTGGCTCAAGCAAGCGCTGCCGTTCCGCGGGCAGGAGGTGGCGTGCTATCACAAGGAGTGGGATTATTTCTCGCGGGAGTTCAAGCTCCCGTGCATCGACTACATCGAGCCCAAACCGGGCATCCCCCCCACGCCGCGCCACGTGCAGGAGATCATCACCACGATGCGGGAGAGACGCGTCCCAGTGCTGCTCTCGACCAACTACTACGACCACAATCAGGTGCGCGAGGTCGCCGAGCGCACGGGCGCCAAGGCGGTCATCGTCCCGTCCAATGCCGACGGCGCGCCGGGCGTGCACAGCTACTTCGATCTCGTGAACCTCTGGATCACGGAGCTGGCGCGCGCCTTCGGCACGCCCGGCGCCGCGCCCCATAACTAACCCGAGGAGCGGACCGTGCTCGAACTGATGCTTCCACCGTTCGTGGCGTGCATGGTGCTGGTCGCCATGCTTTCCTACCTCGGTCTCCACGTCATCGCCCGCGAGGTGATCTTCGTCGACCTTTCGCTCGCACAGATGGCGGCGCTGGGAAGCCTGACGGCTCTGCTCGTCGCCTTCCTGTTCCACGTGGCCCCGACTGCCACGATGGCGTACTTCTTCGCCCTTCTCGCCGCCGCCATCGGCGCGGCCCTGTTCGCACTGACACGCACCTCGGGCAAGGGGCGCGTGCCCCAAGAGGCGATCATCGGGATCGTCTACGTGGTCGCCTCCGCCGCAGCCATCCTGGTGGCGAACAAGATCCCGGGCGGCGGGGAGAAGATTCAAGAGACGCTGGCCGGAAGCATCCTCTGGGTCACCTGGCCCACCATCGCCAAGCTCGCCGGCGCGTTCACGGCGCTCGGCCTATTCCAGTACACCCTGCGGCACAAGTTCCTCACGATCTCGTTCCACCCCGAAGAGGCGCAGCGTGCTGGGTGGCAGATCAAGTGGTGGGACTTCTGGTTCTACCTGTCGTTCGGCGTCGTGATCACCCTGGCGGTTCCCGTGGCGGGCGTGCTCATGGTGTTCACCTTCCTCGTGGTGCCCGCCGCCATCGCCTTCCTGTTCACCCGCGACATGCGCCGCCTGGCGATCATATCCTGGGTGTCGGGAGCGCTCGCCTCGCTCCTCGGGCTGTGGGTATCGTACAAGGCCGACCTGCCCACGGGGCCGCTGATCGTATGCATGTACGGCCTGCTCCTCGCGGTCGCGGCGGTGATCAAGAAGACACTCGGAGTCCGAGCGGAGGCTGCGTGAGCGGTCGGGCCTACGGCCCCTCTCCCTTGGGCAATCTGGGCGCGGCGAGGCTGTCGGCGTCCGCGTCTGTGCGGATGACGCGGGGGGTGAGAAAGAGGTAGAGCTCGGTCTCGGTGGTCCGCCGATCGGCGCTACCGAAAAGCCCGCCGAGAATCGGGATGGAGGACAGGATCGGCACGCCCCGCTGCGTCGCTTCGCCCTGCCGTCCCCGCAACCCGCCGAGTACCACCGTTTGGCCGTCCTTTACCAGCACCCGGGTCACGGCCTCACGGGTCGTGATGACCGGCGCATCGAACTGCACCTCGCCCGTCGCCGCGCTGATCTCCTGCTGAATCAGGAGCGACACGTAGCCGTCCTGGTTGATGGTGGGACGTACGCTCAGCTTGGTGCCCACGTCGCGGTACTGCACCACCTGGTCGCGCTGCGGCTCGTCGGTGGGCAGGCTGCGGCTCACCTGGACGAACGGGCGCTGGTCGCCAACTAACAGCCTGGCCTCCGTGTTGTTCGAGGCCACGAGCACGGGGCGGGACATGATTCGCACGTGGCCACGGCTCGCCGCCGCGCGGATCGTGGCGTCCACGTTTGCGTTCCCGAGGTTGAGGAGCCGGATCACCATGTCGCCCAATCCGCCCCCCGCGACCGTGCCCCCCGCCGTGCCGTCGCCGTGGTCCACCGACTGCTGCGGCACGAAGATGTCGGCGCCGAGGGAGAAGCTCTTGTCGCTCCGTGCCTCGACGATCAGCACCTCGATCAGGACCTGGAGCGGGCGGACGTCGAGCTGCTCGATCGCCTGCTTCAGCACCTCGAAATCCTCCCGGCCCGCCCGGATCAGTAGCGAGTTGGTCAGCTCGTCAGGCACGATCGTGACGGCGCCGACGAGCGCGGCCTGCCGCACGGGCGACGGGCCGGGCTGCGCCGCCGGCGCGCCGACCGGCGGTACGACGTTGCGTCGCAGCTCGTCCGACAGCGTCCCGGTAGACAAGCCGGGTCGACCCGAGAACTCGCCACCGGCCCCGAACAGGAGATTTACCGTGGCGGCGACGTCCGAGGCGCGAGCATGCTTCAGACGCACGACAAACAACTCGACGGGACCGCCACGGCCCTGCCCATCCGCACCGGGCTGCTCGGCGCCGCGCCGCACCGGCGGCTCGCCCAGGCGCGGCGCGATCCGGTAGAACGCCGAGTCCTCGGCCAGCTCCAGACCCTGCGATTCGACCAGCCCCCGGAGCAGCGCGGGGACCGCGCTCCGGTGGACGAAGCCGGGCGTCTCAAGGGTCACGCGGACAGGCTGGATCGTGCCGACCAACACCGCTTTCGATAGATACCGCCCCAGCGCCTGGATCGCCGCCCGGATGTCCACCTCGACGAGCCGTACGGCGAGGCTGTCGTCCACCACCCGCACGGCCGCCGTATCCTGCGCGGCCAGGGGCGCAGTGAGCCCGACGAGCAGCGCCGCCACCTGGGCCGCCCTCGACCGTCCTCGGCCGCCTTTGGCCGTCATTTCCATGGCTCCCTCACCGCCAGCGCCCACGTCGTGTCCATCCCGACGATGAGGACCCGTGCTCGCTCGATCGCTCGCACACGCAGACCGCCGATGCGCTCGCCCGCCCGCACGACACGCGGCCCATCCGCTCCCGGCAGACCCTCGATCACGGCGGTCGGATTCCTGCCGCCGTCCCACAGGATCCCGATCACTGCCAGGACCGGCTTGGGAGGCGGGAGCAAGTCGAGTTGACCAAGTCTGGCGGGATCGTAGACCACGGGTGCGGGCGTGCGGCTGAGGCGGAACGGGTCGCGCGCCACGACGACCGCGGATGAGTCACCGTACCGGCGTGGTGCACTCCGGGGCTGGGCCGGCGGCTCCCCGGGTCTCCACGCGTCCGGCGCCTCGATCCGGACGAGCGGGCGGACGGCCACGCGGATACTCGCGGCCATCCCCGTGAGGGCGATCGCACTCAATCCGGCCGTGATCACGTTCATCGGCTTGCTCCGCCGGCACCGTGCGCCCCGGCCCGCAGATACCAGCCCGCAACTGTGACCTCGACCCTGAGGATCTCCGGCCCGCGGCCCCCGCTGCCGGCGGCGGGGTCACCGGGCGTCACCCGCAGCTCATCGACCGCCAACAGCGCGTCGCCTTGCTCGACGGCGCGGAGGAAGCGTACGAGACCGCGGACATCGCCCTCGAGCGCCGCGCGGGCGCGCACCCGGGCGAGCCGGCCGGCCGTGCCGGAGTCCGGAACCGGGTCTACGCGATCGAGGCGCAAGAGACTGCGAGACGCCGCAACGTTCACGCGGCCGGCCAGGTCGGCCTGTGCTTCCGCTGCGGTCGCGCCCACCACGAGCTGGGGCGCGAGCCTCACGATCGCCCGTGTGAGTGTGGCGGCGGAGTCGCGCAGCAGCCCAGCGCCAGCGACCTGGTCACGGGCACGCGCGAGGAGGGCGGCCCGGTGCTGAAGGTCATCGTACGCGCCGAGCGTGCGGCCCGCGGCCCACGGAAGGACCCGCAGGACGAGCACCGCGGTGAGCACGACCGAGCCACCGAGCAGCAGCACACGGCGGTCGCGCGAAGTCATCGGGGGCTCTCCCGGAAGACGATCGTAAAGCGCTCCAGCGCGCGTCCGCCAATGGCCTCGCGCACCACCGGTCCCTCCAGGCGCAGCTCCTGCAAGCCGGCGCGCTCGAGCCGCGCGACCACGTCGGACGCCCGTTGGGCTGCTCCGGTGAGCACGCCGCCGGCCCCGGCACCCCAGGTGAACGAGGTGAGCACTGCCGAGTCCGGCAGCGCCGCGGCGACGGCGGCGAGGACGTCGAGCGCCGCCCCCTTGCTCCGCTCGACCGACGCGACCGCCTCGACCGCGGCGGCCGCGTCGCGCAGGTCCCGCCGCGCCGCCAGGACCGCCCGCACAGGCTCGTCCAGCGCGGTCAGCTCCGCGCCCACGCGCCGGCGCTCCCACCCCAGGCGGACGACGAACAGCGTGGCGGCGAGCGTCCAGGCTCCCGCGGCAGTGAGGAACCACCGGCGGAGGCCGCGGCGTGCGACCCGCGCCCGCGTCTGTCGCAGCGCCGGTGAGAACAGCGAGAGCGCGGCGTCACCCTGCGGAGGCGCGATCGCCTCGAGCGCGAGGCCCGCCGCCCGTGCTCCCGCCGCGATTGCTTCGATCAGCGGCTCCGCCGCCGCCGCCGCCCTCGCGATCGGGCGGCTCGGGGGCTCACGGGCTCGACCGAGGACGAAGCGGATCAATCGGCGCGGGGGCCAGCCACGCAGGCCGGCCGGCTCGGCGCCGACCCAGACGGCATCCGTCACGAGCGGAACGCCGTTCTTCCGGAAGAACCGGCTCGCCTGGTGCGCGACAACTGCCGCCAGGGCGCGATGGCTCACCGGCGGCAAATCCGCGAGCGTGCGCAGCTGGACCACGGGCCGCTCGAGCGTCACCACCAGCCGCCGGCAGGGGTGCGCCGGCTCGGCCGCGAGCCGCGCGACGGCGTCGGTCAGCTCGGCGAGGGAAGCGTAGGTCGCCTCGCCCGCCCACGTGGCGGCCCCGCGATGCATCATGACGGCGTGCAGGGAGGCGTCGCGGACCGTGAGGTGAAGGGCGTCGCCCCGGGCGAGCCTGCGCAGCGGGTTCACTCCGTTTCCCTCCCGATCACCGCCAGCCGGTCCGGGAGCGGCACGAGCGTCAGCGTCGCCCGTGCGAGGAGCGCCGTGCCCCGTACTCCGCCCTCGACCCGGGCGACGAGTCGCGTCGGGGCGAACGACGCCACCCCCAAGAACGCGTGGTAGTCGGCGAGGAGGGTGGCCTTCGCCGATCCCGAGAGCAGCGCGGCCAGCTCGTCCACGCTCGCAATGGGGCGCCGGCTCGCGCGCCGGCCCCGGATCACGCGCACCGCTTCCTCACCGAGACCCGGGACCGCGCGCAGGACTGGCTCCGGTGCGGCATTCACGTTGACGGCACCGGTGCCCCGTGTGGTCAGATGGTCCGCGAAGGCTTCCAGCCGCGGGACCTCACGGAGGTGCACGAGCTCGCCACTCCGCTGTATCACCCGGATGCCCTCGACGAGGGCGAGAGCGTCTTCGGTACGCCGGCTCGTCAGGATCCGCACGAGCGCTGCGCGGCCGACGGTATTGACGTTGAGTCGCGCACCTGGATCCTCCACCTCCGCCCGACACCACGTCTCGCGTCCCAGATCCACGGTGTCCACGCCGCGCACGGTGGGGTCCCGCGTGTAACGCGCGAGCAGGATCTCCACGCACGCCTCACGGGCCCAGCCCGCTCGCGCCAGGACGATGCGATTACGCGTCGTGAGCGTGCCGAGCCGGGCGACCGAGAGTGCGGCTCCCGCGAACACCGACAGGGCGGTCGTGAGCCACAGGGCCGT
>Ga0187893_10007556_pt1 | contig 17723 bp, 18 predicted proteins | sample MA1701074metaG_FD_139574 | JGI IMG/M metagenome (GOLD analysis project Ga0187893, IMG submission 139574) | White microbial mat communities from a basaltic lava cave in the Kipuka Kanohina Cave System on the Island of Hawaii, USA - MA170107-4 metaG ... | reverse complement strand
TGCCGCTGCCACTGCTTGTCGCGATTGTTTCATGCCGGTCTCCTTGGGAGTTCGCAGGAACTCTCCCTCTAGCGGAGCAAACTTGTTGTCCGCTGAGGATCCGGCATCCTCATTTCTATCTACGTTCACAACGCGAGTTGCCGAAAGCCAATCTCGATCTCTCTTGAAATCAGTGGCATGGAAGCATTGCCTAGGCGACGAGCACCTGCTTACACGGCAGGAGATCTCCTCGCTCACAGGAGACACCATGCATGATGGCCCCCAGCACAGGAGGCCCCCACGGCTGCACCTATAGTCTCTTTCGAGTGGGACGTCATCATCTGAGAGCCGGACAGCATCGCCTCCTCCGGCCGCTAGCTTCCACCGACTGGAGCAACTGTGACGCCTGCTTGCTGTAAGAGAGAACCTTCCGGCACGCTTCAGGGTAAAACGGCCTCCGGCTCATTAACTTGACAATGCCCTCCAGGTTGACCTAGTTCGGTGTAAATACAATCGTGCCCACGTCAATCCTGCCGACCTCGGCTGCGCCCGCGCCTTGGCCATCAAAGATGGTCAACGTGTCGTCCACGACCACTTGAAACCCAAATTCGGACGGCTGCACCAGGGCAACGGGGTGCTGATTGGTCGGATGCGCGGTACCGGGCTTGCCGCCCCTGGGCCTGAAAACGAATTTCACGAACGTAATCTCGCCAGTACTGTTGCGCTGCATGCTCATCGACCCAACAGCCAGATCGAGGCCCAACGGGATTCCGTTGGGGTCGGTGAGTTCGAAAGTCGCGAAACAGTCGCCTACGGGGGCGCCGAAACCCCTCGTCCCGTCGATCTCCACATCCACTTCTGGCGGACACACGTGCTGGTCATCAGGATCTCGGGCGTCGGTACTACCCAAAATCATGACATCGGGAAAGAGGATGTTGTCGGCCGCAGCCGATGGCGATTGGGTCGTAAACGCCATCGTAATAGCGGACCCCGGACCGCCTTCATCTTGACACTTCGGTTGGTTTGGATCCTGCTTGCAACTAGCCGCCAGGCCCGGTGTGGGCCCTAAGATTGCCCAAGCCACAACCGTGGCTATGAGAAGTTCGAATCTCAGCATTAGGATTTCTCTCCTTTTCAGTTTGTGATTCAGTTCGGTGCCTGTTTGGGCGGACTTCCGAGAGCCAGGAACATCCTCCTCCTAGCGGCGGTGCTTTGTCGCGGCCCTTGGCATGACCGAAAAATGGGGGCATTTCCCAAAAGGAAATGCCCCCGCGCAAGGAGTACGATGATTGCAGCGGTTTCAGAAAAGCGGGGAGATTGCTCCGTTCCACGCGGACACTCGCGCGTGGACCTTGGTGCCGTGCCAGCAAGCGCGCGCGGACTTGCCGCCGCAGGAGGTGTTCTTGCTCAGGCGCAAATCCCAATCTGCCCATCTCCGCGCGCTGCAACTGCCTACTCTCCCATTCCGCGAGCATGATGCCTTGCTGGGCATGGTTGTTGGAGCCGAGCAGTAGGTGGCCCACCTCGTGCGCCATGACGTGGGCCAAAAGAATGTGCACATCGCGGCCCTCTTCACGAGCTAGGGTCCGGATCCGGTTCGCGAACACGCCGGCGATCACTCCAAAGCCCGACCGTGATGGGAGTGCGTAGCCGTACTGTGAGGCGCTCCGGTTGAACGTCTTCGCCTTGCGGGTGAGTTGGATTCGAAGCTGCAACACGGAGGCGTCCGCCTGCTGGCTGCAGGAAAAATCCTGGTAGCCTTCTAATTCCTGCGCATGGCACTGCCCCCAACGTATTGCTATCCCTGCGCGAGCCAGGATTGCTGAAGTTACCTGGCGAGCTTTGGAAAGTACGTTCGAGTCCAGCTGAGCGTAGTCGTAGAGCCAGATCGTCAACATGCCCCGGTGTTCCACGGCTGGCGCTGCGGCGCCTTCGGCCAGAAGCCCTGTGGCACAGAGCAGTAGAGCCATGGCCAAGGTTCTGCGGTGCTCATCGTTGCCGGGTTCCCCCACAGGCACAAGAATGGACGCGGGCAGCTACCGAGTCCATGTTCAGGGCGTGACCAAAATGAGAATTTGGAGGGGGTCCCGCAGGTACCTCAATACAAGGCAAGTAACTCCGGAGATGTGCGCCAGCGACCGCTTCCGCAGGCTTGTTCTCCCCTGAGCGAGCGTTTTTTTCCAGTTCGCGCACACCCCATTCAGTCACTCCGGCGTTATTTTTTGCTGACCGCCTACGCTGCTGAAACTGAAGTGCTTATGCCACCAAGTGACCGCCGTCGCAGTTGCTTCCGAAGGGCCTGTTTTTGGTATACTCCCAGCGGGTCACAGGTTTGGCGGATGGGATTCCCTGCCGCAAAATCCTACATATGTAGCTGACACAAGAAAATGGCGGCCATGGCCGACAGGACAGTGCGTTTCGGAGCCTACGAAGTTGATCTGCGCTCCGAGGAGCTTCGCAGGCGCGGCCTCACGGTCAAACTACAGCCGCTACCCTTCCGAGTCCTGGCCACCCTCCTCGAAAGCCCCGGCGAAGTGGTCACCCGGGAGGATCTCCAACGGAAGCTGTGGTCTGGGGACACCTACGTCGAGTTCGACCTCGGCTTGAACGCCGCGATCAAAAAACTCCGGCGGGCGCTGGGCGACAACCCCCGAAATCCGCATTTCATTGAGACCCTGCCGCGGAGGGGCTACCGCTTCATTTTCCCTGTCGAATCCTTTAGCCAGGAGCCCGCCATTGTCAGTCCTAACGGTCTAGACGCCGGGGAGAACGGACGACCTTCGGTCGGGGCCCTTGCTCCCGGCGACAGACCGTCTGCGACTTCCGGAGCCCGGCCAGACAGCAGCTACCGGCGCATCACTCTCCTGGTTGCCGGCCTCCTCATCGCGTTCAGCCTGGTGATCCGGTTTCGGGGGACATTCGATCCGAGTCGAGACGCCTCGGTCGAAGCTGGTCCCTTACGGTTCCAGGCACGGCCCCTCTTCCAGCTGCGGGGTGGCCTGCCCCGCTCTCCGGCTCTTTCACCAGATGGCAAGTCAGTCGCGTTTACCTGGGAAGGAGAAGGACAACCCCAGGGGGCCAACGCACACATCTACGTCGCGGCGATTGATGGCGGGACGCCGAGACGCGTGACTACAGGCACTGACCCTGAAGATCATGCTTCATGGTCTCCTGAGGGTCGTCGCATCGCTTTTGTTCGAACACCGGGGGCCAAAGCGCGCGGAACGTATGTCGTCTCGCTCATCGACGGCTCAGTAGTGAAAGTGGGGCGGTATCCCAGCGGGACTCCACCGGCGTGGACGCCCGACGGCAAATGGCTGATCTGCGCAAACGGACACATCTGGAAGGGATCACTCGAGACGCGCGAGCAGGAGCAATGGCTGCCTGAGAGCGAAGTCTACTACCACTCGCCTGCGGTCTCTCCCGACGGCAAGACGGTGGCGTTTGCAGGCTGCCGGAGGGGAGGGAGTTGCGATGTCTATGTGCGCGCCATGGAAGGAGGAGAGCCGCAGAGGCTGACCTTCGCAAACCTCATCATTGCAGGGCTGACTTGGACGTCAGATTCGCGGGAAATTGTCTTCAGCATGGACGGCCGAATGTACCGTCTGCCGGCAGTCGCCGGGATGCAGCCCGGGCGCATAGAGTTTCTTTCCCGAGACCGGGTATCGGGCGTTGTCCGCCATCTGTCCTTGGCGCGTTTCGCCAGCGGAGGGATCTCCCGATTGGTGTTCATGAACGGGAAACTGGATGTCGACATGTGGGCAACGGACCTTTCGCAGGACGCAGGTTCGCTACTCTCCGGCCGGAAGCTGATCGACTCTCCCACCATCGATTTGAACCCCGAGTATTCTCCGGACGGCAGCAAGATCGCTTTCTATTCAGTGCGGGCCGATCGTTCCCGCGAATTATGGGTTTGTGACCGGGACGGAGCGAATCCGCGGCCGGTCACGGCGCCCACTTTTCGAGCGACGGATGCCGCGGGACCGGCCTGGTCGCCCGACAGCCGCTCGATTGCCTTTCGTGCCTCCACGCCGGAAGACCCCGCTTATCACATTTACACGGTCGGTCTTGACGGTGGCGTGCCCAAACGCATTACGGATGGCGAGAGCGAGTTCAAACCGCGTTGGTCGCGTGACGGCCGCCACATTTATTACTGCAGCGAAAGCAAAGAGGGTTGGGGAATTTGGAGGGCTACCCCGGGCGGCTTTTCCGGACTTCGTGTCGACGCGAGTTCCTCTGGGCTGGGGAATTGTCTTTCTTCCTACGACGAGTCGCCGGATGGCCGCTTCGTCTACTCCCTTGGACCGGATGGCGAAGGCTATGGCGCGCTCTGGAGGGCGCCTGTCCATGGGGTGCTGAATGGACAGCAGTGGGGAAAGAAGGAAAAGGTGCTGTCCCCTTTCAGTCAATTTACGGCACTCCAGTTTCGAAGGGAGGGGCTGTATTTCCTCACCGAAGCCGGGCTTAGCCTTGATTCGGAGGTCAGGCAACTGCCGCTTCGGCTTTTGGATCCGGAGACGGGGAAGATCGCGGAGGTGGCCCAAGTGAAGGCGTCTATTCCACTGCACTTTTCTATGAGTCCCGATGGACGATCGGTTCTCACGAATCATATCGAGACTCGTAGCGCTGTCCTCATGCTTGTGGACGACTTTCGCTAAGGAGCAGGCTGCTGGGGGTCGTCGTCCCGGATCGCCGGGTATAGCTTTTTCGGTCCGTGCAGTACGGTGACAAGCTGCGGGGCTTCACCCCGTAGAGCGCAGGAGGTGAGACATGCCGAGTATTGCGCGCAGCGCCAAACTAAAGGGCTTCGGTCGCTATCTCCGTCATACTGTGCTGGTCCTCTGCTGGGCGTGTCCGGCGTTCCCACAGACATTTGGAGAAGTAGCGGGTTTCGTTCGCGACGCGTCGGGCGCCGTCATCGCCGGCGTCAAAATTACCGTGACCGACCAGGCGACAGATCAGTCTCGCGGCACCAGCACGGACGGGACAGGCGCATACGCCATACCGTTCCTGAATCCTGGGGCCTACCGCGTGCTGGCGGAGAAAGAGGGGTTTCGAGCAGGCTCGCGGCACGACGTGTTACTGGAGGTGGGCGGGCGTGCCCGCGAGGACTTTGTTTTGGAAATCGGTGCAGTAGAAGAAGTGGTGGAAGTTCGTGGCGCGGCTCCTCTCCTGCAGCGTGAGAACGCAGCCGTGGGCACGGTCATCAGCGGGGGTACCGTTCTCGACTTGCCGCTGAACGGGCGCAACTACTTATCCCTGGTCAAACAAGCGCCGAACGTTGCGGCGGAGATGCCGACCGGGGGCGCGGCTCAGGATAGCCGCCAGGGGGGTGAACGGGTTCAACAGCCCATCTCGATCGCCGGCCAGCGGCAGCAATTCAACCGCTTCACCCTCGACGGAGTCGAGAACACGGATGTCAACTTCAATACTTACCTCGTCCGGCCTTCCGTCGAAGCCCTGCGGGAATTCAAGGTGCAAACCGGCGTCTACACCGCCGAGTACGGCCGGGCGACATCGCAGATCATCGTGGCGACACGATCCGGAACGAACGAATTCCATGGCGCCCTCTTCGATTTCCACCGCAACGACGATCTCGATGCGCGCCGCTGGCGCTCGCAGGGCCCGAAGGAACCGTTTGCTCGCAATCAGTTCGGTTTTGTGTTCGGCGGACCGGTGATCCGGCGCAAGCTCTTCTTCCTGAGCAACCTCGAGATCCTGCGAGACCGCAGAACCTGGGAAGATACCGCGAACGTCCCAACGGATCGTATGAGAAGGGGTGACCTTGCGGGAGCGGATCGGCCCATCTTTGACCCGCTGACACGAACATTCGAGACGAATCCGGCGGGCGCGGGGCTTGCGGTTGGTGCGGAGCGTTTTGCAAACGACCTCATCCCGCAAGACCGCATCAACCCGATCGCAGTTGCGCTATTGGAGTTCTACCCTGGGGCAACGCGCCCCGGAGACGATATCTTCTCTAACTACCGAAGAGATGTGTCGCAAGCCACAAACTTCGAGCAGTTCCTCCAAAGGCTCGACTATCAGGAGAGCGATTCGTCTAGTTGGTTCGGCCGCTTCAGTTGGGGTGACGAACGCTGGGCCAGCCCCGGAGTCTTTCCGACGCAAACGAGTCGAACCAACACGCGCATCTACCAAGGTATGTTTTCCAACACGCGGTCACTTGGGCCTATGACATTGAACGAATTCCGCGCTTCCTATAACCAGTTTCAAAATGATCGCATCGGTCATTTCGCTGGTGCTCGGGACGTGACGGCGGAACTCGGCATCGTGGGTCTCACGTCGCCGGTCAGTGCCGCCTGGGGGGTGCCCCAGGTCCAACTGGCCGATGGGCTGCGCGCCTTTGGGGAATCTACCGACGGTCCTTGGGTCAATCGCAATCACGTCTTCCAGATCCTTGACAACGTTTCAATCGTGCGAAGAAGGCACTCGATCAAGTTCGGCGGAGAGTTCCGGCGCGACCGATACAACCACGAAGGAGCACAATGGGCACGGGGATTTTTCAGCTTCGACGGAACAGCCACCGCCGACCCGACGTCCAGAGGCACCAGTGGACATTCTTTCGCCGATTTCCTACTCGGCGAAGCGGTGCAGGCGGGAAGGGCGTTTGGTATCTCCAATGCGATGCTGCGCGCGACGTCGGTTGCCTTCTACCTGCAAGACACGTGGCGATTGACCTCTCGACTGACAATGGATTGGGGGCTGCGGTATGAAAACACGCCGCCTTATCACGACAAGTACCGCGGCATCATCAACGCGCAGGTCTTTGACATCGGCGTCGGGCCGGGCGGGTTGAGGAGTGACACCAGGACTCCGATCCTTACTAGGCCCGGAGAAGGAGATTTTTACGAGGGGCTTCCCTTTCGTTACGCGGACGGTATTCCGGTGCAAGCCGGAGACCACCATATGAGCCGCCGATTGATAGCGTCCGACAACAATGACTTCGCGCCACGTTTGGGAATCGCCTGGAACCTGGCGGACCACTGGACGGTGAGAACCGGGGCCGGTCTGTTCTACTCGCAGGACATCGGCAACGCTCGCTTCGACTTGGCCCGGAACTTCACGGGACGGGAAAGAATGAGCGCCGACCCCGAGCGCCCGAACGTGAATCTGAGCGATCCGTGGGCGGTGGCCCGCCAGACGTTTACCTGCTCGGGCTGGAACGGTCCCTGCATCGGCCGTCCGTTCGCGCTGGCGAACGTGTTTGGCCGACGCACTCCCTACGTCTGGCAGTGGCTGCTCAACCTCCAGCGGCAACTCACCGAATCGACGCTGCTCGAACTTGGATACCAGGGAAGCGCCGGGCACAAGCTGGAGAGAATGCGGCCCTTCAATCAGGGTGTGAACCGAACTGGGTCGGCCGATCCGACGCCCGTCGAAGGGCGCCAGCCCTGGCCGGAATACGACATCGTCCAGGAAGTCGATGGAAGCGTCAACTCCAACTACCATGCGCTGAGTTTCAAAGCGGAACGGCGGTTTACGGGCGGTCTGACTTTCCTGACAGGTTTCACTTGGTCGAAGTCCATCGACAACGGAAGCGCGATTCGCACGAGCGGCGGTGACCGCCTGTTTCCAGCCGACACCTACGACCTGGCACGGGAGAGAGGCCTATCCCAATTTCATACGGGACGGCGCTTGGTGGCGATGTTCGTCTACGAGCTGCCGTTCGGTGCGGGCAAGCCGCTATTCGGTAGCGGCGGGTTGCTGGGCAAGATCGCTGGCGGCTGGTCGATCGGCAGCATGGTCACGTTTTCGGATGGCTCTCCATCGGTCGTGGGGAGCATCGGCGACCGAAACAACACTCGGGTCCCCAACTATCCAGACGCCACCGGAATTAGCCCGATCGAGGAAAATCCAACCCCGGAGCGTTTTTGGAAGGTGGAGGCATTTGACACGACCAACCGAGATCTCCAGTTCCGGGAAGGCAACGTCGGCCGGACGGTGTTGACGAGCCCGGGCTTCAAGAACTGGGATTTCTCGGCTTTTAAGAATGTGAGGATTCGAGAGGGTCACCAGCTGCAGTTCCGTTTCGAGGCGTTCAACTTCTCGAATCACCCCAACTGGCACTCCCCTGACAATAACGCAAGGAACCTCAGTTCATTCGGAAGAATCTGGGGTGCCAAGGCGATGCGGGAGATTCAGTTCGGTCTCAAGTATCTCTTCTAAAAAAAATTGCGCTTCTCTGCGCTTCAGCAATACGTCCCCGTGTTGTCCCACCCGATTGCGAGCTGTTCCAGAACGAAATTGACGAATCCCAACGCATAATGCAATCCTCGAGGTTGCATGAAGAAGGTTGCTCGTATGGTCCGGAAATTGGATCTGGTTGAATTCGAGCGGGTTCACACTGCCCGCCTTCGAAGCAACCGAGCATGGCTTGCGCCCAGAGGTTGCCGCGTTCTCGGCCGATCTTTCTTCGCGGTAGACGCAGCCAAACGCAGTGGGACCGAGCAAATGCTTTCACGGCAGGTGCTCTCCTTGTGGAACTTTGCCGGGCCGACCGGACCTTCGTAACCCACAGGGACTGATTCCTAAAGGACCGCGACTCGAAAAACCTGCCAGGGTGGTCCGACGCCTCAAGTGCTACTGAGCCAAATCAGAGAATCATCCAAAGTTAGCCGGAGCGGTTCCGATCTCAAGGAATTGAACAACAGAAGCCCCATCACCACTGAAAACAAAACCCTTGGCGCCTTCTTGTATTTGCACTCCTGCCTGTCTTGCTGATTCGCAAAGGTGATTAGGTAATGGGCTCGATATTTCAAACAGCATTCGCGCAGACTGGTTGGGAAGGCCGGCGGTGCGCGACGGATATTCAATCTTAGCCGAGCGGCTCGGTGAGAGATGGCAGTTAAAAAGGAGCACCGGTCCGTCGTCGGTTGAAAAGCTGGTTATGCGTCGGGCAATCTGGGTTGGATCTCCGTCACTCGACTCGTTCGCGGTGACATGCAGGACGGTCGGCGGAAAACCGCTTGGATGCTCTGACAACCACTCTTCAACAGTCGCTCTAGCTGATGCTAGACCTTGGCACATTCGAGCGCCCCCGCCAGGGCATAGCTCGATCCAGACCGGTAACAGAAAGGCGACTTCTTGATCGTTCGGGCTATTATCCCCATCGGTAACAGTTATTGTCCGCCCCTCTCTTCGTGCCGGATGCTTGGCCGCGTCCGAGATTGGGACCAACGTTCGACCGCCCAAAATACCACCGAAGGCCGGTTCCACGGCGCCGCCGTATCGAATGGCTGAAACGTAGTAGTAGTCCCTCATTTCCGCCGTCGCTGCACAGCGGATTACTAGTTTCTGAAGCGTCTGATTTACGGCGTCCGCAACAAAATCCGCTCGCCGCACAGACTGGTCCTCGCCCAGTGGCTCTCTCATTGATTCGGACTGGTCTAGCAAGAAGATGAGACATGCCGGGCGTTCTCGCGTTATCGGTGCAGAGTATGCCATTGAAACCCCCGAGTACGGCCGCTGTTGCTTCCGCGGTCCTCCCTCCAGTTTCACGAAGCCGATTCCGTCTCTTGATCTTCTTTTTGTTGGCTCGGCATCGACGTCTTGCTGCAGGCGTCCGTCGTGTCGCTCCGGCGCGGCTCTTAAGGAAGATACCAGACAAGATATGCGGCGAGAGCCGTTCCGAACATTGCTCCTCCGTAGCAGAAAAAGTTGATGAGTTCATTGAGGTGTTTGACCTGTAATCCGTCGTAAAGCGTATACCGGAATCGATGTGCCCAGTGGAATAGGGACAGAGAGCAGAGAGCGAACAGACAAACTCGTGCCAGGGGAAGTCCAGCTAAGGCCAGAACTCTTTCGTAGCTAGGAGCGTCGACCCAGCCCAAGGGGAACGCCAACCCAAACAGGAATAGAAGGATCGGGACCAGAAGGGCCGCGATGGCACCTCCGGCGCTAAAGAGCATCCAAAAAAAAGGTTCGTTCGACCTTTTGGCCATTCATACTCCCAGGAGCAGCCAAGCCACTCCCACCGAAGCAATGAACCAAGCGAGATAGTTGCTGGCCGTGATGACCGAGTCGGGTACGCGCCTGCCTCGAAGACGAACTACGATCGCCTTGGGAGCCAGGTTGAACCAGGTGATAGCGTGTAACAGCACGAATAAGAAAGTGATCCCGTTAAGCGCGACAAGAATCGGAGTCTGCAGCCATTCCTGAAATTCTTGATACGCCTCCAGGCCTTGGCTCAACGCACGGATCTGCAACATAAGCATGATTGCAAACCATGCGACGAAAACACTGCTGATCTCCCGGAGAATGAATTTCACATCCGACGGTCGCTTAAGCCACCAGTAGGTCGAGACGGGCGCCCGATACCATCGGGTATGATATTCGAATTGAGCGGCCATCTGGTTCATTCCCCTCCCCACGGCATGAGCAGGGATTTCACCCACTCCTTGGCAGCTGTCAACTTGTACTGTTGAATGGCTCCCGCAGGATCCACATTCTTCGGGCAGACCTTGGTACACTCGCCGACAAACGTACAACCCCAAATCCCATCGTCCTGCGACAGGACATCTAAGCGTTCGCTCGATCCCTGGTCTCGGGAATCCATGTTGTAACGCTGCGCCAGGGCGATTGCCGCCGGACCCACGAAGGTGGGATCCAGCCCGTAGACAGGGCATGCGGCGTAGCACAGCATACAATTGATGCACATGCTGAATTGCTTGAAGGCATCCAACTCCTCAGGAGTCTGACGAAACTCTCCTTCTGCCAGCGGCCTCTCCTCCCTGCGAATGAGCCACGGTTTCACTTCCGAAAGCTTCACCATGAAGTCGGTCATGTCAATAATGAGATCTCGGATCACAGGGAAGTTTTTCAAAGGCTCAACGCGGACGGGTCCCGGGGTATAGCTTGACAGGAAGGTCGCACAAGTCAACTTGGGCTCCCCATTCACGGTCATCCCGCAACTACCACAGATCCCCATGCGGCAGGACCACCGGAACGAGAGGGACCCGTCCACCTTGTCCTTTACATAGTTCAGGGCATCGAGCACGACCCAGTCTCTTCGGAGAGGCACCTCATAGCGTTGGAAAGCCGGTTCCCTCTCAGTCTCCGCGCGGTAGCGGGCCACTTCGAGTGTAATTGTTTCAGCCATCTGAACTGCCTCCAACTGTCCTGCGGCGCCGACTTCTGGCCTTTGAGTCATCGCCCCGGACAGCCGAGCCACCGTTTCATGTCAATTTCACCCGCAGGAGCGTCCGCTACCTTCCGTAAACCCGCTCTGCAGGTGGCAAGCGGGTGATTGTTACTGGCAGATACTCCAGCCGCAACGACCCGTCGCCCTTCCGGAACATCAGTGAATGAGCTAGGAACTTTTCATCATCCCTTGATGGAAAGTCCGTGCGTTGGTGGGCCCCGCGAGATTCCCTGCGATGCAAAGCGCATTGGACTATGGCTGCGGCCACGTCCAGCATGAACGAAAGTTCGCACGCCGCAGTTAGTTCGGTATTGAAGGTACGGCTGTGGTCATCAAGGCAAATGTTCCGGAATCGCTCGTGCAGTTGCTGGAGCTTCTCGGCCGCCTCGGCCAGCGAAGAACCTGAACGGTAGATTCCTACGCTCTGCTCCATCGTCTTCTGCATCTCCTGGCGGATGACCGAGATGCGCTCACGGCCCCCGGTCTTCGAAAGAAGCTGCTCCTCCAACCGTTGTTGCTCATCGATCGCCTGGAGCAAGATCTGACGCTTGGGTGCCTTCTGACCGGACACGGCCATGGCGGCCGCACGCCCAGCCCGCGCTCCGAACACCAGAAGCTCGGGCAGCGAATTCGAACCCAAACGATTTGCGCCGTTAATACTGACACAGGCAGCCTCACCGGCCGCATATAAGCCTCGCAGCGGTGTGGCTCCGTTAATATCGGTATGGACACCGCCCATCGCATAGTGGACAACAGGTCTCACGGGGATTAGTTCTTTCACTGGGTCAATGTTTTCGTATTTCAGGCACAACTCTCGAACAAAGGGAATCTTGGCATTGATAGTTTTCTCTCCCAAGTGCCTAAGATCCAGGTGGACCACTGGCCCGTACGGCCCTTCCGTGGTTCGGCCTTTCTGCACCTCCTGAACGAACGCCTGCGACAAGCGATCACGTGGGCCCAATTCCATACTGCGAAGGACAGGTTTATCTTGTGGTGTCCCCAGGTCATAATCCTGCAGGTAACGATACCCATCTTTGTTCAGTAGGTAACCTCCTTCAGCGCGTGCCGCCTCAGTAATCAGAATCCCGGTGAAAGGAAGGCCGGTCGGATGATACTGGATAAACTCCATGTCTTTCAATGGAGCACCTACTCGAAACGCCAGCGACATCCCATCGCCATTTTTGATGTTGGCGTTTGTCGTGTAGGGGTAGACCTTGCCGCATCCCCCTGTGCAAAGAATCACCGCTTCCGCCGTGAAGGCGTGCACCCTGCCGGACGCGAGTTCGATGGCAACGAGACCGCAAACCCGTCCGTCATCGACCAGCAGCTTGGTGACAAAATACTCGTCGTATCGTGTAATGCCGCTGTATTTGAGGGAGGTCTGAAACAGAGTGTGGAGCATGTGGAAGCCCGTCTTGTCAGCGGCGAACCACGTTCTCCTTTTTTTCATTCCGCCGAACGGACGAACTGCGATATGGCCGTTCGGCTGGCGGCTCCAAGGACAGCCCCAGCGCTCCAGGCGCAACAGTTCTTCTGGGGCTTCTTTGACAAAGGCTTCCACAGCATCCTGGTCACATAGCCAGTCGCCACCGGAGATCGTGTCGTAAATGTGCTCATCGAGGCTGTCGTCGGGAGCGATAGCTCCCGCAGCACCTCCTTCTGCGGAGACGGTGTGGCTTCGCATCGGGTACACCTTCGAAACCACACCCAGGCTGACTCTGGGATTCGCTTCCGAGACCGCGATGGCGGCACGCAGACCAGCGCCCCCGCCACCCACAACCAGGACGTCGTGAGAAACGATCTCCATAGCCTAATTGTCCAGAATCATACTCTTAGTCTCCTATCGTTTCAACCCTCGCCCCAAACCAGTCACAGTATGGGGCCAAGCGTGAGGCTCTCGATTTTCATGGCTGCCTTTTTTGGTGGAGGCAGAGTATGTTCTGTGTGGGGATGCAATGGAAAAAGCCACCTTGCCAGGGGTGGTGGAGAACGCACATGGCTTTGTATTTCCCCGACACCATAAGGGCGGCTGCTCAGGTTTGCTGCTCTCCGGAACACTGTTGGCGAGCGAGGCGTCTCGGTGTCTTGCGAAGCGATTTGATCCTGGTGCACCAAAGGCAGACCGTCATACGCCCGCACACTCCGGCGGCGACAGGGCCGACTCGGGGAAATCTGGCACGTCGACGAATCGTTTATCACGCTCTGCGGCGAACAGCAGTGTGTTTGGAGAGCCGTGGGCCAAGATGCACTCGATATTCTGGTCATAACGCTTGTTCATAAGCGCAAACATTTTCATGAGCGTTCGTTAGGGCTTCCACGCCCTACCGACAACTTGCTTAACCCTCTGGAGGGGAGTACTATACACTCGGCTGAACCCGCCACGAAGCGGGAATCCTGAGGCGGAAGTGCGGACGCGTTCATGTGCGAAGAAGGAGAGCTTGCTCTTGACAGAGAGGCGACTGCTCAGACGCATCGCTGCTAATGTTGCTCACTAAACGGACGGCTTGAAAACGGGGGCTTGCGATGAGACCTCGTAGTGGCACGAGAGAGCCGGCTTGGCTGGGACGGGCTCATCCATCCCTGTCGAGTCGGCTTTTGCTTTTGGGTTGGATGATTGAAGGGAGGTTACGACGATGTGCGACTATTCTTTGCAAACATTCCGCAATCGGCCCGCGGTCGACGGCGAGCCGTTGATTGTTTATCGGTTTCCGAGTGGGGTGCTCGGGTTGGCATCCCCCACGGATTTGCAACAACCTGCGGACGAAAGAGCAGCTGAGACCACGATCTTACGCTTTTGCAGAGCGGCGATCCGTTGGCTGAATCCTGTGGTTCGGTGCCCGGCTGCAATTTGTGTTTCGCCGGGGACGCAGCTCCTCCTGAGAGACATTCCGGAGCGTCTACAGGAGCAAATGCAAGTTGATCCTGAAGAAGAAGTCACTGTCACGCAGAACGCGGTCGCGCCATACCAGTATCGTGACGCCGTCTACTTCAAGAATGGCAAGGAGATCCCGGTGCAGAGGCTTAGCGAGGGCCAACGAGTCGATGTTTTGTGTGTCGCCCGGGAGGAGTGGGCAGGAAGGGAAGGCGCCCCTGAGTTGCTGGCACTAAGCCGCTGGATGTGAGCCCGACGGCTCTCAAGGATGTTCCTCGCAAGAATCCGGGCCAAACGAAAGACTTCGACGCTATGCCGTACGAATGTGGCCTGGTGGCCGGGCATGGAGGACGGAGATGAAGATACGGACGCTACTGCTGTGCTCGGCTGGAGTCGCTCTCGGCACGGGTGCTCCCGTGATGGGCCAGGAAAACGATCTGCCCAGGAAGCTGGAGTCCCTGGAAAAGGCTGTGGCCGCGGCGCAGAGCGCAGGTGACACGGCTTGGATGCTTACCAGCGCTGCGATCGTGTTGATGATGACAGGTCCTGGCCTCGCACTCTTTTACGGAGGTCTGGTCAGAAAGAAGAACGTCCTGGCGACCATGACTCAGTGTTTCGCGTTGATGGCGCTGATTACCGTCCTTTGGGCTGTTGTCGGCTACAGTCTCGCCTTCGCGCGGGGAAATCCTTTTGTCGGAAGTTTGGACCATGCGTTCCTGACGGCCGTCGGGACCGAGCCATCGGACTATGCGGCGACCATACCGCATCTGGTGTTCATGGTTTTCCAACTTATGTTCGCCATCATCACCCCGGCGCTAATTACGGGAGCGTTCGCCGAAAGGATGAAGTTCGGCGCTTTGGTCCTGTTCATGATTCTTTGGGCCTTGGTTGTCTACAGCCCACTGGCTCATATGGTCTGGGGTGTCGGGGGATTGATGAACGCTTTCAGCGGTGGGTTAATTCGCTGCTTCGACTTTGCCGGGGGAACGGTGGTCCATATCTCTTCCGGTGTTTCCGCTCTCATTTGCGCCCTCTATCTAGGCAGGCGTCACGGCTATCCTGGGGATGAATCATTTAAACCGCACAACCTACCGCTAAGCTTCGTTGGGGCCTGCCTGTTGTGGGTAGGCTGGTTCGGGTTCAACGCCGGTAGCGCCCTCGCGGCTACGGGACTGGCGGCTAGTGCTTTCGTTGTTACGCATTTCGCAACAGCCGCTGCAGTTCTGGCGTGGCTCTTGGCCGAACGGCTGCACAAGGGAAAGTCCAGCTTGTTGGGGGCGATTACCGGTGCAGTGGCCGGATTGGTGGCGATCACGCCGGCCTCCGGCTTCGTAGGCCCAATGGCGGCTCTGCTGATTGGATTCGTCGCAGGCTGGACGTGTTTTTACGCGTGCGTCGTACTGAAAGCTAGACTGGGGTACGACGATTCCCTTGATGTCTTCGGGGTTCACGGGGTCGGCGGCACCGTGGGAGCCCTCCTAACCGGCGTCATTGCGACCAAATTGGTCAACGATGCCTATCAAGGCCGTCCCATGGCCTTCTGGATGGCAACCCTGGCCAAGTTCTCAGCCAGCTTTCGGGGGTCGTCATCACCTGGTTGCTGGCAGGCGCTGGGACATGGCTGATCCTCAAGGTAGTCGACGGCTTGATCGGTGTCCGGGTCCCACACGAGGAAGAGTTGAAGGGCCTGGACCTTTCCCAGCACGGCGAAGAGGCATACCAGTTGGAGACCTGATGAGCTGGAGAAGGTTCGATGAAAAGGATTGAGGCGATCATTCAGCCCCACAGACTGGATGGTGTAAAGAGAGCGCTTGAGAGCATCGGGACGGGCGGCATGACGGTTTGTGACGTTCGGGGTCATGGCCGGCAGAAAGGGCACACTGAGATCTACCGAGGACTGGAATACGAAGTGGATGTGCTGCCGAAGGTCAGGCTGGAGGTGATCGTGCCTGACGTCCGGCTCGACGAAACTGTGGCAACACTAGTCAAGGCGGCGCGCACAGGTCAGATTGGCGACGGCAAAGTGTTCATAGAAACAGTCGAGGACGCCATTCGCATCCGCAACGGCGAGGTAGGCGAGGCGGCACTATCCTAGGTGGTGCGCTCCCAGCCAGGTGCTAAGCTTCCATACGATTCGTTGACAGGAGAAGAGCATGTTGAGAACTGCAACCGAAGTGCGGCAACTGGCCGAGGAGTCCAATGTTAGGATTGTAGATCTCAAGTCCGTAGACCTCCCTGGAATCTGGCAGCATTTCTCGATCCCTATGCCTATCGTAAATTCCGTCCGCATAGAAGAGCTTGACGGCGTGGCCTGATGGCTCGGCGTTCATGTGTAGCATCGTGATTTCCATCAATCGGGCTACTGTTCTGGCCAGTTGGGGAGGGGTCCACCCCAACCAGGTGTAGATAGAAATGAGGATACCGGATCCTCAGCGGACAACAAGTTTGCTCCGCTAGAGGGAGAGTTCCTACGAACTCCCAAGGAGACCGGCATGAAAAAATCTCGACAGTCAGTGCAAGCGGCCTTGGTGCCGCTATTAACGCCGAGCACAATCGGACTGGATCTGGGTGATCGGTGGAGCCGATATTGTGTGGTGGATGAGAACGGGGTGGTGGTGGCAGAAGATCGGATTCAGACCAGCGCCGCCGCGCTGGCGCGGCGATTCCAGCGCCTGCCGTCCAGGCAGATCGTCGTCGAAGCTGGCACGCACTCGCCCTGGGTGGGCCGTCTGCTGGCAAGCCTGGGCCACCGGGTGGTGGTGGCGAATGCGCGCAAGGTGCGGCTGATCTACGAATCGGATCGCAAAAATGATCGGCTGGATGCCCGCATGCTGGCGCGGTTAGGCCGGGTGGACGTGAGTCTGCTGGCGCCGATACAGCATCGCAGCGCCGAGGCGCAGGCCGACCTGGCGGTGGTGCGAGGCCGGGACGCCCTGGTGGCGGCGCGCACGCAAATGATCAACGCCGTGCGCGGCATGGTCAAGACGGCGGGTGGGCGGCTGCCGAAAAGCACGACGGCGGCATTTCCACGCAAGGTGCTGCCTTGGATTCCCCCGGAGTTGCGGCGGGCGATGGCACCGCTGCTGGAAAGTGTCCGCGTCTTGAGCGAACAGATCCACCTAGCGGACCGGCAGATCAGGGCGCTGGCGGATGAAAAGTATCCGGAAACCAAGCTGCTGCGACAGGTGAAGGGCATCGGGCCCCTGATTGCGCTCACCTATGTGCTGACGCTGGAGAATCCTTACCGCTTTGCGAAGAGTCGCACGCTGGGCAGTTACCTGGGACTGCGGCCCCGCCAAAGAGAATCGGGCGACAGCGCAGCGCAGCTGGGGATCTCCAAGGCAGGCAACCACCAACTGCGTTGGCTGCTGGTGCAGGCAGCCACTATATCCTGGGACCCTTGGCGCCCGACAGTGGCTTGCGGCGCTGGGGACTCGAACTGGCGGCACGGGGTGGCAAGAACGGCAAGCGCCGGGCGGTGGTCGCGGTGGCGCGGAAGTTGGCTGTTCTGCTGCACCGGCTTTGGGTGACGGCGGAAGTCTATGAGCCGCTGTACGGGACCGAGTCCAAGGCGGCCTGATCCCGATGCACTTTAGGAAAGGGAGAATCGAGCTGAAGCCGCGTTGGGGTGACTGCGGAAAATCGTCAGGTCCAACGGAGAGGCGCAGGTTTCGTTGAGATCGCGCTGTAGATGGCAGCACCCCCTGGAAGAGG
>Ga0187893_10007555_pt1 | contig 17723 bp, 16 predicted proteins | sample MA1701074metaG_FD_139574 | JGI IMG/M metagenome (GOLD analysis project Ga0187893, IMG submission 139574) | White microbial mat communities from a basaltic lava cave in the Kipuka Kanohina Cave System on the Island of Hawaii, USA - MA170107-4 metaG ... | reverse complement strand
TTCCGCACCGCCGACAGCAAGATCGCCACGCACGACATCGTCGTCGCGAACCCGATGTGGAACCAGCCCTTCGATCCGAAGCTATTCTCGGATGACCCCTTCGACCGCTTCCGGCCCGTGGGCGGCGTCACCAGCGGCAAAGGCGACTGGGCCTGGCTCCAGCACACCTACGCCTGCCTGAACGACCACGGCCGCGCCGCCGTGGTGCTGGACACCGGCGCCGTCACGCGCGGCTCCGGCTCCAAGAACGAAGACCGCGAGCGCAACATCCGCAAGTGGTTCGTCGACCGCGACCTCATCGACGGCGTCATCCTTCTTCCCGAGAATCTCTTCTACAACACCACCGCCGCCGGCATCGTCATCATCCTAAGCAAGAAAAAGCCTGCCGCTCGCAAAGGCAATATCACACTCGTCAACGCCACCCGACGCGTCGCCAAGGGCCGGCCGAAGAACTACATCCCGGTTGAGGAAATTCGGGCCATCGCATCCCTATTCCTTAAGGGCGATTCCGTCGAAGGCGAAGTCGCGGTAATCACCAATAAGCAGGCCGAGGAATCGGACTACAACCTGAGTCCGAGCCGGTGGGCAGTTACGAACGGTGTGGCGGAGGCCGATTCCCTACCTGATCTGATTACCCAACTAAACAGGCTCAACGAGGAAGAAAGACGCGTCACGTCTGCGGTAACCGAACTGCTCAAACCTCTTTCCGCAAGAGGTGAAGCGTGAGCAACTACGGTTGGATCAATACGGTCGTTGGCGATTGTCTCGTCCCATTATCAGTGGTTGGCAAGACCAAAATTCAAACGCGGGACTATCGCCCCTCAGGACGCTTTCCGGTTATCGATCAGGGACAAACCAAGATCGCTGGATGGACGGACGACGAGAACGCAGTCATCGACTCGGAACTTCCCTTGATTGTCTTCGGGGATCACACGAGAGCGCTGAAGTACGTCGACTTTCCTTTTGCTCGGGGCGCGGATGGAACGCAGCTTCTAAAACCGAAGCCCGGAATCGATCCGCTCTTCTTCTATTACGCATGCCGGGCGATTGACTTGCCCGGTCGCGGCTACAACAGGCATTTCTCCATTCTCAAACAGAAAGGTATTTCCTACCCCGACAACGCGAAGGAGCAAAATCAGATTGGCAACGTCCTTCGCGCGATCGAGAAAGCAGTAGATCTCGAATCGGACGCCGTTACAGTCACTAGTAACGTCAAGAAAGCCGCAATGCTCCAGCTGTTCGCGCGCGGCTTGCGCGGCGAGGCGCAGAAGGAGACCGAGATTGGGCCTATGCCGGTCAGCTGGAGCCCGCAAACCATTCTACAACTCTGCGAAATTTGGAGCGGCGGCACTCCGAGAAAGTCGATTGCTGAATACTGGAATGGAGACATCCCTTGGGTGTCTGGTAAGGACTTGAAGTCACCTGCGCTCGACGATGCCATCGACCACGTATCTGCCGCGGGTGTTGAAGCTGCGAGCCGTCTCGCACCGAAGGGCGCCGTGCTTCTGCTGGTTCGCGGCATGGGACTGGCAAAAGACCTTCCGGTTGCCGTGATCAATCGTCCGATGGCGTTTAACCAAGACATAAAAGCCCTAGTCTCACGTGGCGGGTATTCGGGTCAGTTTCTCAGATCCGCCATATACGTCGGCAAGGAGCGATTGCTTAGTCAGATCGTTCCGTCGGCACATGGAACGATGACTCTCAACCTCAATGATGTCGAGACTTTCAAGATCGCATGTCCTTCCGATCCTGGCGAAGCTACCGAGATCGCTTCTTTGCTCGACGCTCTGGACCGCAAGATCAAACTTCACCAGCAAAAGCGCACCGTGCTGGAAGGTCTCTTCACGTCTTTGCTGCACAAGCTGATGATCGGCGAGCTTCGCGCCGCTGATCTTGATCTGTCGGCTATTCGGCAAGGAGAGGAGTCGGTCGCCGCATGACTATGCTCAAGATCGGCGAGCCGGGGACGGTGCAGTTCCCCATGGTCGATCATGCGGTGGAGATCGGGTGGAAGCCGCTCACGCCGCAGGATGCGGTGTATCAGCGCGGCGGCGAGGATGGGGTGTTTCTGCACGGGGTGCTGGGGAGGAAGCTGCGGGAGTTCAATCCGTGGCTGACGGAGGATGCGGCGCGGGCGATCGTGGAGAAGCTGGAGGCGGAGGCGGCGAGGGCGACGATCGAGGCGAACCGGGAGCTGCTGGCGTGGATGCGGGGCGAGCGGCAGTGGTATGACGAGGGCGAGGAGCGGCACCGGACGGTGCGGCTGATCGATTTCGAGAAGCCAGGCGCGAACGAGTTCCACGTCACTTGGGAGTGGAAGATCAAGCCGCCGGCGAGGAAGGGCAATCGCGCCGATGTGATGTTCCTCATCAACGGCATCCCGGTGTGCATCGTCGAGCACAAGAATCCGAAGGACGGCGACGCGATCGAGCGCGGGATCAAGCAGCTTCGCCGCTACGAGCTGGAGACGCCGGAGCTGCTCGCGGCGCCGCAGCTCTTCAACGTGACGCACCTGCTCGACTACTGGTACGGCGCGACGTGGGCGGCGAACCGGCGCGACATGGCGCGCTGGAAGGAGAAGCCCGAGGACACCTACCGCTTCGCGGTGCAGTCGTTCTTCGAGCGCACGGATTTCCTGCGCACGCTGCAGCACTGGATCCTCTTCTACGTGCAGGACGGAGAGACGAGGAAGTCGGTCCTGCGCCAGCATCAGCGGCGCGCGATCGAAGCGGTGCTCGCGCGCTGTCTGGACAAGAAGAAAAAGCGCGGCCTCATCTGGCATACGCAAGGCTCGGGAAAGACCTTCACGCTGCTCACCGCGGCGCGCCAGATCCTCGAGGACAAGACGCGCTTCGCGAACGCGACCGTGATCCTGGTGGTTGACCGCACCGAGCTGGAGGGGCAGCTCAAGGGGTGGGTGGAGCGGCTGCTCGGGGAGATGCAGCAGCAGGACATCGCGGTGAGGCGCGCCAACACCAAGGTGGAGCTGCAGGCGCTGCTCGACGCCGATTTCCGCGGCCTGGTCGTCTCGATGATCCACAAGTTCGAGACGATCCGGAAGGACAGCGTCATGCGCGAGAACGTCTACGTCTTTATCGACGAGGCGCACCGGTCGGTGGCGAAGGACCTCGGTACTTACCTGATGGCCGCGCTCCCGAAGGCGACGATCATCGGCTTCACCGGCACGCCCATCGCCCGCACCTCGCAGGGCGAGAGCACGTTCAAGATCTTCGGCGCCGAGGACGAGCACGGCTACCTCGACAAGTACTCGATCGCCGAGTCGATCGAGGACGAGACAACGCTGCCGATCAAGCACGTGATGGCGCCGTCGACCATGACCGTGCCGGCAGAGCGCCTGGACAAGGAGTTCTTCGCGCTCGCGGAGGCCGAGGGCGTGACGGACGTGGAGGAGCTGAACCGCGTGCTCGACCGCGCGGTCGGCCTGCGCACGTTCCTTTCCGCCGACGACCGCATCGAGAAGGTCGCCGCGTTTGTGGCCGAGCACTTCAAGGAGAACGTGCTGCCGCTGCATTACAAGGCGTTCTTAGTCGCGGTCAACCGCGAGGCCTGCGCCAAGTACAAGCGGGCGCTCGACAAGCTGCTGCCGCCGGAGTGGTCGGAGGCCGTCTACACCGAGAACGCGGCCGATGCGGTGGACCGGCCGCTGGTCGCCGAGCTTCAGTTGAGTGCCGAGCGCGAGGCGGATGTGCGGCTCTCGTTCAAGAAGCCGAAGGAGGAGCCGAAGATCCTGATCGTGACGGACAAGCTCCTCACCGGTTACGACGCGCCGCTTCTCTACTGCATGTACCTCGACAAGCCGATGCGCGATCACGTCCTTTTGCAGGCGATCGCGCGTGTCAACCGGCCTTACGTCGATGCCCAGGGAATCCGAAAGAAAGTCGGCCTCGTCGTCGATTTCGTCGGGGTCCTCCGCGAGCTAAGGAAAGCACTCAAGTTCGACTCGGACGACGTGAGCGGCGTGATCGAGGACCTGGACGTCTTGCTGCAGGACTTCAAGACGAAGATCGCCGCCGCGAAGAAGGACTACCTGGAGGCGGGAGACGGCGGCGCCGACGAGAAGCTGGAGCGCTTGGTGTACGGGCGGTTCCTCGCGCCGGAAGCCCGCAAGCAGTTCTTCGAGGCGTACAAGGAGATCGAGGCGCTGTGGGAGATCCTGTCGCCTTCGCCCGAGCTCCGCGACGACATCGAAGCCTACAAGTACCTGACCCACTTGTACGCGGCGGTGCGGAATGCCTATGCCGAGAAGGTTGGGTTCATCGCCGACCTCGCCTACAAGACCAAGCGCCTCATAGAGGAGCGGGCCAGCCAGGAAGGCTTGGGCAAGTTCACGAAGAGCGTCACCTTCGACGTGAAGACGCTCGAGTCCCTGCGCGGCGAAAAGGGGCCGGACGAGGGCAAGGTCTTCAACCTCGTGCGCGGCCTGCAGCAGGAGATGGACGAGAACGCCGACACCGCGCCGGTCCTGCAGCCTCTCAAGGACCGGGCCGAGCGAATCCTCAAGGACCTCGAGGAGCGCAAGACCAGCGGCATCGCCGCGCTCGAGCGCCTGGCGGCGCTTGCAGCCGACAAGGAGCTCGCGCTCAAGGCCGCGCGGGAGAGCGGGCTGTCGTCGCGCGCTTTCGCCGTGTACTGGTCGTTGCGCGAAAACCCGGCGCTCAAGACTGCGGGCGTGGAGCCGATGGCGCTCGCAAGGGAAGCCGAGAGCCTTCTCGGCCGGTTCCCGAACGCGGCGGTCAATCCCGACGAGGAACGACGCTTCCGTGCCGCGCTCTACAAGCCTCTTCTTGGCCTCTCCAAGGAACAGCGGGCCGGCATGGTTGAAAGGGTCGCGGGCCTCCTGCTGGACGGTAGCCGATGAAGTCGAGCCTCTATCCGGTGCAGCTTCTCAAGCGACGGGCGCTCGCCTGGGCGATAAAGCTCAGGGTCAATCCCAAAACCATCCGCGTGCAGGACATGACGCGCAAATGGGGATCGTGCTCCTCCGTCGGAACGCTGACGTTCGCCTCCGACCTTGCCCGGGAAAGCGACCGCTTTCAGGACTACGTGATGGTCCACGAGCTCTTGCACCTGCGCTATTCCACGCACGGGCGCGTGTTCAAAGCTCTCATGAGCGCGTACGTTCCTGGCTGGAGGAGATTGGCAGTCTCCAGGACCTGAAGCTTGTCCGGGTCGAGGTTTACTCTGAAGCGCCGAGCGTTCGCGCCTGGCTACGGCTACGGCAGCCGCGAGGACATAGGGCTAGCCCTACGTCAAGCAAACACCATTGCTCGACGGCGCCGGTGATACGGCACGCCGTATAATTGCTCCTCGAGCTTCTGAAACTTCACCCCGTCGAATCCGCCCCGCGCAATGTGGCCGAGGCGCTCCAGCCGTTTGCACAGGAACCGGTAGCTCACCTTCGCTTTGCAGCTACGTTTAAGCCGCACTACATCGTGCGGCGTCCGCGTCGCGATTCCAAGCGGAACGATGTCTCGGGCGAACTCTGCCTCGGGGTAGATGAACTCAGCTGCGAATACCTCCGCGCCAATTTCGATCACCTCGTCCATGTTGTAGTCGCCGCAATGGATGACGCCGTTGCCGAGAGCCTCGCGATCGCAATAGTGGTGCTTCAGCTCATGCACCAGCGCGAACAGCTTTGGCTCCTCGGGAAGCTTGCGTTGAACGGCCACAGAACACTCGCCGTCGGCGCACATGTACAACGCCTTGATCTTCCAGGGCAGCGGGTAGTAGTCGATGCGGATGCCCTCTGCCTTGTAGATGTTCCTCACCTCTCGAAGCCCGAACGCCTCGGTGACGACGTCGTAGTGCTCGCGCCTCTCGCGTGCTAGGGCTTTCAGCATTTCATACTGAGCAGCCCGCCTGCTCATCAGCTGCCCTTACCGTTTAGCCCGCGGGCGTTTCGCGCCCTCGAGCGCCCGCCGAGCCTTTCGGAACTCGGCGTAGCGGATAACTTCCTGAAAATCCTTGTTGTTTAGTCCGCCAGTTGCCGAGGTTAGCGCTGCAACGCGGCTCTCGTCCTCACTCCCTGCCGGAAAGAAGACGTTGATCGACACCTTGAAAAGTCGTGCGAGCTTGTCCAGGTCCTCTGGCGTCGGCTTGTAGGTTCCCGTCTCCCAGCGGGACACGGTGTTCGATGCGACCCCCAGATGGGCGGCTAGTGCCTCCTGGCTGAGCTTCCCTTTTGGATAGGCCTCACGCAATTCGCGGATCTTTTGGCCGATTTGCTCATATAAGTCCGGCATATAGGTATGGTCCTCCTGTTTTGGGACATCGGCCTCCCACTTTAGCCTGCTCGCTCGGCGGCCGCAAACTTCCTATAATGGGATGAACATATCCCGATCAGGGATGTCTAAGCAGTCAGGGAGTCCCAATCAAGACCACCCGGAAGATGTAAAGGCGATGGAAAGCACGAATTCGTACCTAACAAGCGAGGCCGATATGAACACCGACAAAGCAGCAAAAGCCGGGCAGCCACCGGTAACGTTCACTATTGACGGGGTGGAGTTCAGCAGCACGGATCGTCGCCAAGCCGCTGCGCAACTCCTCGCGCTGGCAGGCATCGACCCGGCTGACCATGATCTCGCGAGAGTTGTAGGACAGGGCCAAGTGGAGAAGCGGTTTCACGACAGCGAGGAAGTCCAGCTCACACCCGGAGCCAAGTTTGTATCGATCTTTACGGGGCCGACGCCGGTGGTTTGATCCATGAATGGACTGGAGCGGTTCATAGCTGACTTGTTGGCGCTCGGGCGCGAGTGCGAGCGACGCGATGGCCTGGTTGTGATAACGCTAGATGTCGAGCGGTCGGATCTGGCCGGGCCACTACAGGTCGGCGCTGACCCCCCCAACGAGTTTCCGAATTTGCCTCCTCACTGGCTGCACGCGCCACGACAGCTCGCAATACCAGGCGGCAGCCCGCATGCTTCCGAGCTCGGGCCCGATTGGCTGAAGTGGAGCCGAACACATCCCAAGTGGAAGGGTGGCGCTAATGCCGCGGCCCTCTGGCTGGCGCACGCGCGGTCACTCGTCCTTACGTCTACAAAAGTATGAGGCGCGTATCTGCTGCGATGGATGGTGCAACTGACGCAGCCTTTTCCGCGCACCTGCTACGAAGCGACGGCCAAGAGGACCTCTGTTTTGCGATGTGGAGACCATCAACTGGTTTCACGCGAACAACCGCGCTCGTCCAGAATCCCCTTCTTCCAATTGCTCGGGAGCGGCAGGTCCACGGGAACGCGTCGTTCAACTCTGAATATGTTCTTCGCGCCGCTCGAGAAGCTGGTCAAGCTGGAAAAGGGCTCGCGTTCGCGCATAGCCATCCCGCGGGCTCTGGCTGGCAAGTCCTGAACAGTGGCGACGCGCTTGCCGAGTCGCGGATCGCTAATGTGGCTCGCGAGCTAACCGGCCTTCCACTCATTGGTTTGACGTTGGCCGGTGACGGTGCTTGGTCGGCCCGATTCTGGTCCGGTAAGGGTCGAGCGGTGAGGCCTGTCGGCTGTGAGTCGGTCCGCGTAGTCGGCGACGGACTCCGAATCACATTTGATGACTCCCTTCTGCCGGTTCCGGGCATTGCTGCAACGCAGATTCGAACGGTACATACATGGGGCGAGAGGACGCAGGGGATGGTCGCGCGACTTAATGTCGCAGTCGCTGGCGCCGGCAGTGTCGGGATGGCGATCGTGGACGCGTTGGCGCGCACTGGTATCCAACGCCTTGGTGTTTTCGACTTTGACACCGTCGAATTAGTGAATATCGATCGATTGCGTGGCGCCAGCGCCTTCGACGCCTACGTCTTGCGTCCGAAAACGCACGTAGCTCGACGGCTGCTTGAAGAAGGGTCAACCGCGGCAGAGCCTTCTCACGAGTTGCACGAACTGTCCGTTTGCGAGCCGGACGGGCTACGGCGGCTTCTCGACTTCGACCTTGTTTTCTCTTGTGTTGACCGTCCGTGGCCCCGGCACGTGCTCAACACCATCGCGTTCGCTGACCTGATCCCCATAGTGGAAGGCGGATTAAGTGCCTTTCAGAACCCTGATCGCAGCCTGCGGAATGGGTACTGGAGTTCTACCGTGGTCCGGCCCGGGCGACCCTGCCTCGTATGCCTGGGCCAGTATGATCCCGCGCTCGTTCAAGTCGAGCGTGACGGTAGCCTGGACGACCCCTCTTACATCGAGAATCTGCCAGCGGACGCCCCTGTGCGACGGCGCGAGAACGTCGCGGCTTTGTCCGCCATGGTGACCGCGGCCCTGCTCCAGCAATTCGTAGCTTTCGTAGCCAGACCGTCGAGCTTCGGTGACCCAGGACCTCTGCGCTTCAGCCTACGTGATCACACAATTGAAAGGATCGCCACCACTTGCGACCCCGAATGTCCATATGCAGCGAGCGGCGGTGTTGGAGATGCTCGCCTCGATCCGTCAGCGCGTCACTTGAGGGCAGAAGAGGCGAGGAAGCACCGTGCACATCCACCGTTTCGGGCTCGGATAGTCAGAGCCCTCGATGACGTCGTTCGAGGCCTGCAACGTTTCATAGGCCGCCTGGCGAGCTAGGTTGACGGCCTAAGATTCGCAGGCTGATCCTTGGTCGCGCTCGCTATGCGGCCCACGGCCTTGGAGGCCGGTAGCCGACCTCAGCGGCTGGTTCTGGCCGAGAGCGGTCATCTAGACGCGTCGGCCGGCTTCGATAATGCGAGAGCAGACAACAAAAAAGCCGGCTTTATTTAATCCCCGCCTGCATAAACGACTGCATAAATTGCCTCTGAAATAACAAGAACGCCACCAGCAAAGGCGCGACGGCGATCAAGGTGCCGGCGCTGATGACGGACCAGTCGACTCCCGACTCCGGCGCGCCGAAGATCGCAAGACCGACGGTGAGGGGGCGGGTGTTAACGGAGTTGGTCACCACGAGCGGCCAGAGGAAGTTGTTCCAGTGGTAGCTCACCGACACCAGGGCGTAGGCGAGGTACGTCGGGCGCGCTAAGGGGACGTAGACGCGCCACAGGACGCCCATCCACGAGCAGCCCTCGACGCGCGCGGCTTCCTCGAGCTCGCGCGGGATGGTCTTGAAGGTCTGGCGCAACAGGAATATCCCGAACGCGCTCGCCATGTAGGGCAGGCCGATGCCGAGGATGGTGTCGACCAGGCCGAGCTTGCTCATGGTGCTGTAGTTCTCGACGATCAGCACCTCCGGCATGATCATGAGCTGCAGCAGCACGAGCGCGAAGGCGAGGTCGCGGCCGGCGAAGTCGAAGCGCGCGAAGGCGAAGCCGGCGAGGGTGCAGAGCACGAGCTGCGCGGCGAGGATCATGGTGACGAGGAGCACCGTGTTCAGGAAGTGGCGCGCGAAGGGGGCGTAGCCCCAGGCTTTCTCGAAGTTGGCGAGGGTGAGCGGCGCGAGCGGGTCGAAGGTGGTGGCGTAGGCGGGCGGGTGGAAGGCGGCCCAGAAGGCGTAGAGGAGCGGCGAGACCCACAGGATCGCGAGCAGCCAGGCAGCGATCTTTTCGACGGTGGTCATCGGTAGTGCACGCGCCGCTCGATCATGCGGAATTGCAGGACGGCGAAGGTGGCGAGAATGAAAAGCAAGACCACTGTCAGCGTCGCGGCGTAGGCCCAGTCGAGGTAGCTGAAGGCCACCTGGTAGACGTAGTAGAGGAGCAGGTTCGAGGCGTTGTCCGGGCCGCCCTTCGTCAAGATGAAGAGGTGGTCGACGAGCTTGAAGGAGTTGATTGTCGCGTTCACCAGCACGAAGAGGGTGGTGGGCATGAGGAGCGGGAAGGTGACGCGCCAGAAGAAGTAGCTCCTCGAGGCGCCCTCGATGCGCGCCGCCTCCTCGAGCTCGGGCGGGAGCGACTGCAGCGCGGCGAGGTAGAAGATCATGAAGAAGCCCGCTTCCTTCCAGATCGTCATGGCGATGACGCAGCCCATCACGGTGTCGGGGTTGCCGAGCCAGTTGTGGCTCGGCGCGCCGAAGAGGGCGGCGACCTTGTCGAGCAGCCCGATCTGCGGGGTGTAGAAGTAGAGCCACAGGTTCGCCACCGCGATCATCGGCAGCACGGTGGGGGTGAAGTAGGAGAGTCGCACCAGCGCGCGCGCGGGGAGGCGCGAGTTGACCCACAGCGCCATGAGGAGGGCGAGCGCGATCGAGGTCGGGATGGTGCCGAGGGCGAACCAGAAGTTGTTCCGCAGCACCTGCCAGAACACCGGGTCGCCGGCGAGCGAGGCGTAGTTGTCGAGACCGACGAAGCGCGCCGGGCGCAGCGCCGTCGCGTGCGAGAAAAAGCTGTCCGCGAGCGTCGCGACCGCGGGGTAGTGCGTGAAGCCGACGAGCAGGATGGCTGCCGGGGTGAGCAGTAGCCAGCCGTAGACGTGCTTCATGAGGAATGGGCCCCCGACAAAAGCACTCGGGGGCGACGGCGGTAGTCGTCCCCGCGAAGGCGGGGACCCATTTTCATTTGTACGGCTTCAGCAGCCTCTCCGCCTCGGCCTGCGCGGTCTTCAGCGCCTCGGCCGGCGCCTTGTTGCCGGTGAGCGCGGCCTGGATCGCGTCGTCGAGCGATTTGCGCACGCGGCCGGTCTGGAAGGTCGAGAGCTCCGGGGTCGCGAACTTGAACTGATCGCGCGCCACCGCGGCGGGCGGGAACTCGGAGACGTAGCCCTTCAGCTTGGGCGTCTCATAGGCGGCCGGGCTCACCGCGACGTAGCCGGTGGCGATCGACCAGTCTGCCGCGCGCTCGGGCGCGGTGATCCACTTGATGAACCGGAAGGCGGCCTCGCGCTCCTGCGGCGTCGACTTCTTGAAGAGGTACCAGTTGCCGCCGCCGGTGGGCGAGCCGCGCTGCTTGGAGGCGGGCAGCATGGTCACGCCGAACGGGAACTTGGCGCCGTCCTTTACCGCGGTGAGGTTGCCGGTGGTGTGCCACATCATCGCGGTCTTGCCCTCGAGGAAGTTCTGGCGCAGCGTGCCCCACTCGACCGTGCCGGCCGGCATCACGTTGTGCTTGCGCCCGAGGTCGGTCCAGTACTGGAGCGCGTTGACCACGTCGGGATGGGTGAAGTTGGTGCGGTTGCCTTCCCGGTTCATCAGGTCCTGGCCGTTCTGGCGCGAGAAGGCCTGGAACATCCAGTACGGATAGCCGGTCGAGGGCACCATCACGCCCCAGCGCGTGACGTTGCCCGCGCCGTCCTTCTTCACCAGCTTCGCCGCCATGTCGCGCATCTCGTTCCAGCTCGCCGGCGGCTTCTCGGCGTCGAGGCCCGCGTCCTTGAACGCGGCCTTGTTCCAGTACAGCACGATGGTCGAGCGCTGGAACGGGATGCCGTAGGTCTTGCCCTTGTAGGTGCCGTTCGTCATCAGCGCCGGGTAGAAGCTCTTCAGCCACGCCTTGTCCTCGGCGCTCTTCGCCATGTCGTCGAAGGGCACGATCAGGTCCTGCTCGAGCAGCTCGTACAGGTCGATGGAGAACAGCACCGAGAGCTGCGCCGGCTGCCCGGCCTTGTGCGCGGCGAGCGCGCGCACGCGGGTGTCGTCGTAGTTGCCGGCGTACACCGCGTTCACCTTGATGCCCGGGTTCTCCTTCTCGAACCCGGCGGCGTAGCCGTCGATCACCCTGGTGAGCGGCCCGCCCACCGCGATCGGGTAGTAGAAGGTCAGTTCGGTCTTGCTTTGCGCGTGAATTGCAGTGGCAAAGAGAACAAAAAAGACGGTCGAGAAAAATCGTTTCATGCTTTCCTCCCCTCGGAATCGAAAATATGCACCGCCGCGGGCTCCCAGCCAAGCCTCACCTGCGAGCCTGCGGCGAGGTCCACCTGCCCCGGCGCGCGGATGAGGAGCGCCGAGCCGTTGAGCTGCACGGCGACGATGGTGTCGGCGCCATGGTACTCGGCGTTCGTGACCGTGGCGGGAACGCCGCCCGCGCCGATGCGGATGTGCTCGGGGCGGATGCCGGCGGTGAGGCCGGCCGCGGCGCCCGGCTGGATGCTGTGCAGCGGAACCAGGTTCATCGCCGGTGTGCCGATGAAGCGCGCGGCGAAGGTGCTCGCCGGGCGGGCGTAAAGCTCGGCGGGCGAGCCCTCCTGCTCGATGCGCCCCTCGCGCAGCAGCACCACGTGGTCGGCCATGCTCATCGCCTCGACCTGGTCGTGGGTGACGTAGACCACCGTCATGCCGAGGCGCCGCTGCAGCGCCCGGATCTCGACCCGCATGTCGTGGCGGAGCTGGGCGTCGAGGTTCGACAGCGGCTCGTCCATCAGGCAGATCGGGTTCTGCGAGACGATCGCGCGCGCGAGCGCGACGCGCTGGCGCTGGCCGCCGGAGAGCTGCTGCGGTTTTCGATCCAATTGCTTCGCGAGGCCGACCATGTCGGCCACGCTACGCAGGCGCTCGGCGCGTTCACGAGGGGGCAGTTTGCGAACCTTGAGGCCAAAAACGATGTTCTCGGCCACCGTCAGGTGCGGGAAGAGCGCGTAGGACTGGAACACCATCGAGATGCGCCGCTTGGTGGGATCGAGCGCGGTGACGTCGCGGCCCTCGATCACGATCTTCCCTTCGGTCACTTCCTCCAGGCCGGCGATCAGCCGAAGCAGCGTCGACTTGCCGCAGCCCGAGGGGCCTAGCAGGACGACAAACCTGCCCTTCCCGGCGCGGAAGCTGACCCGGTCGACCGCGGTCACCGCGCCGAAGCGCTTCGTCACGCCCTCGAGGACGATCATGACCGCGATGATAAGGACAAGGGCGCCAGAACAGCGAGAAAAAGGGCCGGGAGACTGGCTCGCGCGGTCCGGGCTTCGAGGGAGAGCAGGCGCTATCGCGCTAGCAGCCCCCGCGTCCGGACGCGCGCCGAAGTCGATACCCAATCTGTAGATAATAGGGCCTCAACCACGAGGAGCCTTCCCAATGCTGACGCTTTACTACGCCCCCGGCGCCTGCTCGATGGCGCCCCATATCGTGCTCGAGGAGGGCGGCGAGAAGTACGACGCCAGGCGCATGGACCTCTCCAAGGGCGAGCAGCGCACGCCCGAGTACATGAAGATCCACCCGCTCGGGCGCGTGCCGGCGCTCAGGCTCGACGACGGCGCGCCGCTCACCGAGAACACGGCGATCCTGCCCTACCTCGGCAAGCGCTTCGGGCTGTGGCCGGCCGACCCGGTGAAGGAGGCGCAGGCGCTCTCGCTGATCGGCTTCTTCGCCGCCACGGTGCACCCGGCGAACGCGCACATCGGCCGGCCCGAGCGCTACACCGACGACAAGTCGGCGCATCCTGGCCTGCAGGAGAAGGGCAAGAAGAGCTTCTTCGAGTACCTGACGCAGATCGACCGCATGTACGCCGGGCGCGAGTGGCTCTCGGACAAGTACTCGGTGCTCGATCCCTACGCGTTCGTGTTCTACACCTGGGCGGCGAAGCGCGGGCAGCCGGTGGCGGAGCTCAAGAACTACACCGCCGCGAAGGACCGGCTGCTCAAGCGCCCGGCGGTGCAGCGCGTCGTGGCCGACGAGGGCGTGAAGGTCTGAAGGCCAGCTTCTTCCGCAGGTTCGGCGGGCCGGAGGTGCTCGAGTACGGCGAGCTGCCGGACCCGGCGCCGGCGGCGGGCGAGGTGGTGGTCGAGGTGCACGCGGCGAGCGTGAACGCGGCCGACTGGAAGATGCGCGCGGGGCAGTACGGGGCCTCGATCACGTTTCCGCACGTGCCGGGCCGGGATTTCTCCGGGGTGATCGTCGAGGGCGCGGGCGACTTCAAGCCGGGCGACGCGGTGTTCGGGGTGTGCGAGGTGCCGCGCGAGGGGGCTTACGCCGAGAGACTCGCCATCCGGCAGGCGATCGTGGCGCGCAAGCCGGACAAGCCGAGCCACGTGCAGTGCGCGGCGATCGCGCTCGCGGGCCTGACGGCGCTGATCTCGCTCGAGGAGACGCTGAAGCTCGAGCGCGGCGAGACGATCCTCGTCCAGGGCGGGGCGGGCGGGGTGGCGGGGTTCGCGATCGCCCTGGCGAAGCACATCGGCGCGCGCGTGATCACCACCGCGAGCGCGGCGAACCATGCGTACGTGCGCGCGCTCGGCGCGGACGAGGCGATCGACTACCGCGCGCAGGACTTCACCAAGGCGGTGTCGGGCTGCGACGCGGTGTTCGACACGGTGGGCGGGGAGGTGACGCAGCGCAGCTTCGCGGTGCTGCGCCCGGGCGGGCGGCTCGCGAGCATCGCGGCGGGCGGCGCGGCGCCGCCTTCGCCGCGCGCCGACGTGACGTCGCTGCGGCCGAAGGTGGACCGCGACCGGCCGCGCCTCGAGCGGGTCGGCATGTTGGTGGCCGATGGAATCGTTCCGTTTCCAGAAATCAGGGAATATCCTCTGGCCAAGGCCGCCGACGCGCACCGCGTGAGCGAGGCGCGCCACCTGCGCGGCAAGCTGGTCCTTCGGGTGCGATGACGATCAGCGGTGCTTGGCGCGCTTGCGGCGCGCGGGCTTGCGCGGTTTCTTCGGCTTCCTGGGCTTCTCCTGCAGCTTGCGGGCCCGCTTTTCCGTGATGTGCGCCGCTGCGAGCTCCCACCCGGCCTGGAAGTCGTTCCGCTTCGGCGGGGCGAGGGACATCGCGATGTTCACCCGCTCCAGGTGCTCGACCTCGACCCAGCGGCTCACCGCCGCGATCGCGGGCTGGAAGTGGTCATTCGCCAGCGGCCGCCGCGGCTCCTGGTTCGCGAGCAGGGCGCCGAGGTGGTTCGCCGCCGCGACGCGCGGCCCCATGTCGGGGATCCCGCCGTTCGCGTCCCGGCAGAAGCGCAGCAGGATGGTGTTGATGATCGAGGTGTGATCGAAGAGCGTGCGGTCCGCGGCGCCGCGCGCGACCCACGGCGAAACGACGAAGGCCGGTACCCGCACGCCGTACCGGTTGAAGGGGGCGGGCCCCGGCGCGGGATCGGGATGGACGTGATCGTAGAACCCGCCGTGCTCGTCGTAGGTGACGACGAGGAGCGTCCGCTCCCACTTCGGGCCGTTGCCCAGCGCCTGCACCACGGTCTGCACCAGGCCCTGGCCGGCGGTGATGTCGACCGGCGGATGGTCGTCGTTGGCGCCTTTCAGGCCGCCGAAGTCGCTGAAGTTGGGATCGATCCAGGAGACCGCCGGCAGCTCGCCGCTGCGCGCGTCGGCGAAGAACTGCGGGTCGAAGAACGCGAGGTGGCGGATCGAGGGGTAGTCGCCGTCGACGAGCTCGATCGTGGCGAGCGGCCCGAACAGGATCTTCTCGTGCACGTACCAGCGCCAGCTCCTGCCGTGCCGGTCCAGGTGGCGGACGAAGGACGGCAGGTAGTAGAGCGGGGGCACCCGGTTGTCGAGGCTCGGCGCCTGCCCGGCCAAGGCATACAGGCGGTTCGGCCACGTCGCGCCGGGCACCGAGCTGAACCAGCGGTCGCAGACCAGGTACTCCCGAGCCAGCAGGTCGAACACCGGCACGCTGCGGGCGTCGTAGTACCCCATGACCAGCCGCGGGTCGCCGCCGGCGGCGGCGTAGCTGGACGCGAAACCGCCGTTCCCGTTCGCGATCTGCTGCGCCACGCACGCGCCGCTATGGCACGGATCGAGCTGGATCGCGGTAGTCTCGAGCCGCCTGATGTCGTAGCGCCTGCCGTCGACCACGTTGTGCATGCCCTCGGCGAGGCCGTCGATGTCGGTCCGCCCGCCGCGGAGCGACAGGTAGCCGAGCATGTGGTCGAACGACCGGTTCTCCATCATCAGCACGACGATGTGGTCGATCTTCGAGAGGTTCTCGCCCGCCATTTCAGAACGAGAACGACGCGAACAGCAGCCCGCTCCAGATCGGCCGCTCCTTGAAGCGGACGACCGTTTCCCCGGCGGGAAGCGGCTGGTCCTTGTGGATGCCGTCGCCGAGCGTCTTGGCGTACGGGTCGACGACGAAGCCGATGCCGAAGTTGAACGCCGATGTATCGGTGGCCGGGGCACCCGGCTTGCGCCGATGGCCGTACATCAGCCCGCCGCCGATCGCCTCGATGGTGTGCGTGGTGCCCGGCTGCACCGCCATGAAGAAGCCCAGGCCGCATTCCTTGATCGCGCCGCTCGAGTCCAGGCACCTGTCGCCCATGGGCTTGGTCAGCAGGCGGGAGAGGTAATGCGTCTCGAGCATCACCCGCGACAGCACCGAGCGGTCCTGGGTGACCCTGACGGTGCCGTTGATCACCTGGGCATCTTCGATCCTCTTGCCGCTTTTCGAGAAAGTAATGGATAGGCCGGCGCCGAAGCCCCAGCCCTCGAGTTGCGAAGTCGTCTCTGGGCCAGGAGCAGGGTTCTTCCCGGGCTCAGCGGATATGGCGGAGCCTGCACCAACAATCGCAGCAGCCAAAAAGCACGAGCGCAAGAAAGCCTTCCGGCGGCCCGGATATTTCTTCATTGTGATCCCCCCTTTGCGGGACGAAGCTAGCAGCGGGTGTTGCTCTCGACAACGAGGGATCGCGTGCGATGTTGCGCGGACTGTGCGTTTACGCACCAAAATGAGCGATGCGCTTCGGTAGCAAGGACTTCCTCGCCGGACTTATCTTCCTCGCCTTCGGCCTGGCGGCGATCCACATCGCCGACAACGACTACCCGATGGGCACGATGGTGCGCATGGGGCCGGGGAATTTCCCGGTGATGCTCGGCGGGATCCTCGCGCTCTTCGGCGTGTATCTGGCGGCGCGCGGACTGGGCTGGCCCGGGAAGTCTGCGACGCCGGCGGCGTGGGACTGGAGGCCGGTGAGCTGCATCGTGGCGTCGATGCTCGCGTTCGGCTTCCTGGTGCCGCGGCTCGGCCTGGTGCCGGCGCTGGTGGCGATGTTCGTCGTCGCGGCGCTCGGCGGGCGCGGGGTGCGCTGGCGCGAGGTGCTGCTGCTGACAGTGCTGATGACGGCGTTCGCCGTGGGCGTGTTCGTCTATCTGCTGAAGCTGCCGTTCCAGCTCTTCCCCGGGGTCTATCTTGCTTGAGAATCTCGCCCTGGGCTTCGCGGTCGCGTTCTCGCTCCAGAACCTCGCGTACTGCTTCGCCGGCGTGGCGATGGGCACGCTGATCGGGGTGCTGCCGGGGATCAGCCCGCTGGTGGCGATCGGGATGCTGTTCCCGCTCACCTTCGTGCTGCCGCCGATCCCGGCGCTCATCATGCTCGCGGGGATCTACTACGGCGCGCAGTACGGCGGCTCGACCGCCGCGATCCTCGTCAACCTGCCCGGCGAGACCGCGTCCGCCGTCACCTGCATCGACGGCTACCAGATGGCGCGCCGGGGGCGCGCCGGGCCGGCGCTCGCGGTGGCGGCGCTGGCGTCGTTCTTCGCCGGGTGCGTCGGGACGCTGCTGATCGCGCTCATCGGGCCGCCGCTCGGCGAATGGGCGCTGCAGTTCGGCCCGTGGGAATACTGCGCGCTGATGCTGATGGGCCTGGTCGCCTCCGCAGTGCTCGCGCACGGCGACGCGGTCAAGGGCCTGGCGATGGTGGCGCTGGGGCTGTTCTTCGGCATCGTCGGCACCGACGTCAACTCGGGCATCCAGCGCTATACGTTCGAGGTGCCGGAGCTCTACGACGGCATCGGCTTCACGGTGATCGCGGTGGGCCTGTTCGCGGTGGCCGAGATCGCCGCGAACCTCGAGTCGCGCGAGCCGCGCGAGGTGTTCACCGGCAGGATCGAGCGGCTGATGCCGAGCCGCCACGACGTGGCCGGCTGCGCCTGGCCGACGCT
>Ga0187893_10007554_pt1 | contig 17727 bp, 12 predicted proteins | sample MA1701074metaG_FD_139574 | JGI IMG/M metagenome (GOLD analysis project Ga0187893, IMG submission 139574) | White microbial mat communities from a basaltic lava cave in the Kipuka Kanohina Cave System on the Island of Hawaii, USA - MA170107-4 metaG ... | reverse complement strand
GGCGACCACGGTGCCCCCGTGACCGGCGCAGACCGCTATGTCGCCGCGCTCCTGGCCGCCTGTACCGACGTCAGCACCCGGGCGGGGCTGCTGCGAGCGGGCCGGGCGCGCCGCTGAGGGTCAGCTCCCGCCTCGTCTCACGGGTCAACCACCAGCCGCACGAGGTGCGGCTGCTGCGCGTAACGGTCCGAGAACCACCCGACGCCGTCCTGGTACAGGTCCACTTCCAGTTGATGCACCCCGGGCGGAAGCGTCGCAGCCGACCCAACCTTGGTCCGAAGCCGCAGGACGACCGAGGCCTCCTGGCCCGGGAGCACATCAGCCGAAAGGTCGGCAATCCAATCCCCCGGCGGGCCCGACACGCCATCGCTCGATGCGAGCCGGGCACCGACCCGAATCCGTCCCTGGACGAAGCCCGCACCATGAGGATCGAATCGGGCCCAGCGACCACGCGTGCCGCGGTGGGCGATACTGACCGCGACCAAGGCTTCTTCGCCGGCGCGAATCCGTACCTCGCCGGCACCCGTGATCGACGATCGGGCCGTCGTAGCCGGCAGAATGGCAGGGAAGTCCTCCTGCAGGAGGCCGCCAACCTCGCGGAGCGCCTCCTGCTCGGGCCCGCCGAAGACGTAGAGCCCGATGGCGCGGGAGGGGTCCAGTAGCACCAACTCGGCGCCGCGACGCAGCAGCCCTACTGACCGCAGTGCGCCGATCGCCCAGGGCGACCGGGGCAGTCCGTGACTCGAAAGATCGTAGATGCGCAGCTCGGGCCGGAACCACTGATAGCCCAACATCCCGACATCGTTGGCGGTCGCGTATCCCAGGTCCACTCCCACCGGGGCGCCTTTGGCCAGATCGGCCACGTCGTCAGCAAAGGCCTCTAGGGAAGCGGACAGCGCGTACGGTCGGGCCAACTCGACGTGGCGGGCCACGACGCCAAGCCCGGCGAACGAAATAGCGAACGCGGTGACCGCGGCGATCGGTCGACGCCGGGCGAAAGCCCAGCCGAGCCCGACGAGCATCACGCCGACCAGCGACATGGCCAAGACGCGGCGTCCCCCCGCGATCGCCACATGGCCGAGTAGCCCAAGGGACATGTCGCCCACGAACGGGCGGGGGTCACCGAGACTCGGCGCGCCGACCCTGACGGCCACTCCCAGCCCGGCGAGCACAAGCGCGACCATTCCCCATCGCCGGTTCAGCTCGCCGGGGCCGGGGGCGTGTTGCAGCAGCCAGACGACCGCAGCAGCAATGACCATTGGCGTGGCGGCGTCGACGTATCGGCCAGCAAAGAAGTTGTCAGCACGCTCACCATCGCTAAGGAAGGCGGCTGCCCCGACGGCGAGCCCGGCCACGAGGGCCACGAGGGCGGTTGCCGTTCCTGCCACGGCCTGCTCGTACGGTCCCCGACCGCAGCGGGCCGGCGTGACTACTAGTCGAAGCAGCGCCCAGATACCCAACACCGACAGCCCTGCGGTGGCAGCCGCCTGGTACCACGCCACCCCGACGAGGCGAAGCGCCGCGTCGTCCCACCGGGAGGGCGAGAGGAGTTCGCTGAAGGTCCCTCCCTCGGGCAACGCGATGCCCGACCGCTCGTAGTACGGCTCGAGCAGCCGGGCGATGAGCGCCCTGGAGAGCAGGTAGCCCCCGGTGGCGCCGGTGATCAGGACAGCCGCAGCGGTCCCGACCGGCCGAAGAGCCGGACGTCGCGACCACAACAACACCGGCCCCAGCCCGGCGGTCACCACCACGACGACGGCCGCCCGCGGGTGGGTCAGGTAGCTCGCCACGGCCGCAGCCACCACCACAGCCGCCCGAGGACCTGTCGTTCGCTCCAAGAGGCGGTGAACCGCGAGCAGCCAGCCGATCATGAGCAGCGGGAGCAGGTTCTCGCCCCACGCAGATGTGGTCAGGAGAGCTTGCCCCGGAAACAGGCCGCCGACGGCGGCCGCCCAGGCGGCCGGTCCGGGCGCTGCGCCGAGCAGGCGGCGAGCCGCCGCGTACACCGCTCCCACGGTGACCGCGCCCAAGAAGGCGTTGACGACCATGATCCCTGCAAAAGTGCCCGCTGGGCCGAGGTCGAGAAGGAACACCGGAGCAATGAGCACGGAGTAGAGAGGGAAATAGAACGGTGCAGGCCCGAGGGCGAAGGAGGGCCCGGTCACCAATCCCCGCGCAACCGCGAGATAGCCCATCTCGTCGGGGAAGAGATGCGGTGACGAGCCCGCCAGTCCCAGCATGAGCCGCAGCACCAGGACCGCGCCGACCGCCAGGGCGAGGGGCAAGAGAGGAGAAGGAGCCGTCGTGCCCGGATCGGCTGCAGCGCGTGGCACCGTCAGCGCTGCAGCAGAGGGCCGGCCAGCAGCGTGCGGTCACGATCGAGCACAAGGCGTTCCTCCCGGCCGGACGGGAGTGCCACCACCACCTCGTCGGGCTCCGCGAGCGCCTGGGCGTGCAGATCCAATCGATAGCCAACAGATGAGGTGGGGAGCACGCCGCTGAAATCCATCTCAAGCACAACCCGCCCACCGGGCGGGATGTCGACGAACAACGAGTACACATGGCGCCCCAGTTCGAGTTCGCTCTCCACCAGAACATCGATGTCGTCGAGACGGGCCATGGTGAGGTTCCACGGTGAATACACCGAAAGGTAGAGGCGGTTGGTCCCGAGTGGAGGGGGCGGTCGAAGGAAGCTACCAATCAGGTAGTCAGGAAGGCCTGACCCAGGGGCACCGTTCTTCAACGTGACCGTAAGCCGCGCCGTAAGGCTACGGGTGACCGGGTCAACACTGGGTCGGTAGTCGACCGTTCGCCGCAGAAACCAATCGATCTTGTTGCCGCCGGCATTCTGAGTTACCACCCCTAAGGCGTCGCCACGCACGGGGGCTATAGCGCCGTTCATGCCAAATCTATCGAGCAGATCCTCCTCATCGGCTGCGGCGGCCGTAATCAGCAGATGCTTGGCGTGTACTGCCTCCCCTAGAACGGCAAGAATCTGAGGAAGAGCGGGGAGCTCTCCGGTCGTCAGCTTGTCGAACAATGCCTGCGTCAGGTCGCTGAGGAAGTCGATGCGCTCGTCCTGAGGAAGGAAGTACTGCTCGTACTCGAGGATGCGTCGGGCCGTAGCAGTCTTGATGGGTGCGGGCCACTTCTCCATTTGGATAGGACCAGTGAGGCGGAGGAACGCGGCGACGCCTGCCGGATCGATCGCGATCACACCATCGATCTGCCGTCCGCTCGACTGTGGATACAACGCTCGAATTACTGCACCCACGGACGGGAAGTCGGGCGACATGGTGACGTTCTGCCAGATCGACATCGGATCGAATCTGCGGTACCGGGCCAGATAGTCAGCCGGACCAGTGAGCACACGAGACGCCGATCCAGCGGTCGAGTTCAGCTCCCCAGTACGACCGAACCGACTCAGTCTTAGCCGCCCCTGGTCAGCCAGGATCTCGCCGAAGTTCCCGATAATGCCCCCCGAGGCGCGGGCCTCTGAAGGAGTCTGTATAGCCAAGAACCAGTGGCGCGGCCCGTTCGCACCCAACATCGCCGGAAGCACCGAAACGAGTTCACGAGTACGAGCCAATGACTCACCCGCTGCCGACAGCCTGGCGGACCCCGCGTCGAGCCGGTCGGCAATGGGCGGCAAAAGCCAGGCCGAGCGCGCTGCTCGGATTCGAGTGGCAACCCGGGTGGCGGTGGCCGATGCAGTCCCCAACGGCTGGGACAGCGCGGCAACGAGGTCGACTGGTATCCGCCCGTCCCGGATCCGGATCGCGTCCAGATCGAACGCCGACGCGACGCTTCGACCTGCGCGGACCAGGTCCGCCCCGGAATCGGCGACGACTTCCAATGCCCGGACGTTCTGACCGATGATCGGAATGAGTCGCGCCGGGCGCGCCCACCACGCCCCCACCGACCCGTCGGCCAGAAGGAAGTCGGCACCCGCCAGCTCGAACTGGTCGACGGCGAGTCCGGCGTCCGCCGAACGGGCGGCGCGTAGCGCCGAGGATGCGGCGTCGACAGCTCGCACGAGGGCCGGACGGGCCCTGGCCAAGGCGACGGCACCAAACAACGCCGCCATCGCGGCTGTCGTAACGACCGCGACAGCCGCGCGAACGACCAGCTGGGGGGTCGGCCGGCAGAGGTGCAGGTACCCGGAGAGGATGGCGGATCCGACGACGGCGCACCCGACCACCGTCTCGGCGCCCTGCGGGCCATCGAAGTTCAGCCAGGCGGACCCGACGACCAGCCCCCCGCCCATGACAGTGCTCAACAGCGCGCTCGGTCGCCCTCCGAGGACCAAAGCGAACGCGCCACCAGCGACCATGAACGCGAGGAGGCCCGCTGGCGAGGGCAGCGAGGCCAATGCGCACAGACTGGCCGCTGCGACCAGGGTACCCGGTCGTGCATGTGCGGCGAGCAGGGAGGCCAGCCCGGCCACGGCGAACATGGCAACTTGGTCCCACTGCGCGAGGCCGGTCGGCGACAGGCCGAGGGCCGACACGACGAACCCGGTCGCCATCGCCGACACACAACGGAGGACGAGCTGGCGCCGCGCGAGCCACTGAGGTGCTGCGTACATCGCGACAGCCGTGGCTGCGAAACCAGTAGGAGCGCCGAGCGCGAACGCCGCCGCCGCTTCAGCCGTTGTCAGCGGAGTGCGTCAGGTAGAGACGCTGCGACGCCGGCGAGCGCGAGTGGCTCCCACGGCTGCTGCACCGAGCGCCACGAGCCCCGCGCCCACCAAAGCGCTCCGAACGCTGCTGCCACTGCCCGTCGCCGGGAGAGTCTGGGACTGATTCGAAACCACCGGCGCTCCGCTCTGCACCACGAACTGGGCGGTGAGTTCGCGCACACTTCCGTTGGGGTTGGTTCCGACGCCGGCAACGGTATGTGTGCCCGCCGTGGCGTTGGCTGGTACTGCCACCGTCGTGATGAAGGCGCCGGTGCCATCGGCGCGGGCGGTACCGATGGTCACTGGCTGGGACCTGAACTCGATGGAAACTGAGCCGTTCCCCGCGTATCCGGCACCGCGAACGGTCAGCGAATCACCGGCGCTGCCCACACTGGCCGACAAGGTGAGGCCGCACGCGCTCGGTGGATACTGACTCTGACCCGGTGCACATGGGCCGCCCGCCGTCTGGGCTGCGGCTCCAACCGTCGCCATCGTGACGACGAACACTGTCACCGTTGCGAATCCAAGTAGCCTCAGTCGCATTCCCGTTCCCTCTCCCGGCGCCGCGCTCTCGGGGGCACAGTACCCGATTTCGGTCCCTGCAGCCGAGACAAGCACCGCCTTCGCGAAAGCTGGTGGCGCTGGACCCGACCTGAACGCTCAGATCAAGGGTTGCCGGTCGTCAATGAGGCGAGGGAGCTGGCGGGGTGACCAAGCACACGACCAGGACGCGGGCATGTAGCTGGCGCTCGAGCCGGAAGCCGTGGGCCATGCGCTCGAGCTGCTCGATCGTGCCGTCGACGCCCCGCGAGGCGGCGTTGGTGGCCCCGCCCCCAAGAAGGGGCGAGCACTCGGGTCCGCAGCGGCAGAGGCCGGTGATGGCCAAGTCCCAGACCGGATCGGAGCCGGCGGCCGGCAGGCGCCGGCCCGAGCGTGGCCGTCCCCTCGCCAGAGAGCTGGTCCAACCGCTGCAGGGACGAGAAGCGGTTGTGAACCGGCTTGGGGCTGTAGGGCCGCCCTTCGGGCGTGCGCTGTGCGTCGCGGCGGGCCAAGACGAAACTGCCCCCGGCCCGTGCGCATCTCCGTCTCGTCGACCAGCAGCACCGGGCGCGGGTGATGGCGACCAGCGACGATGACCTACCCCGCAGGTCACGCGTCCGGCGCGGCCCAGGCGGCCAGCTCATCTCGGTCGGCGATGAACCAGGTGGCCTGCGTCAGCACGCAGGCCACTTCACCACCTTTCGCGAGGACGGAAGCACCATGGGTACGGCGGTTCCAGCGACACCTCTCAGGCTACGCTCCACCCCATGGACCCGGGTGCACCCGTCGAACTTAGCCTACGAGACTACGTCAGGGTCGTCCGGCGTCGGAAGTGGATCATAGCCTTCTCGGCATCCCTCGCACTCGGCGTCGCGCTCGCGATCTCCGTGCTCACGCCCCCAAGGTATCGAGCCGTCGGTGAGTTGTTGATTGCCCCAAAGCCATCGGAGACGCTGTTCAGCCCGAACGGGATCAACAACCGGCCAGATCCCGGCCGGGCCATTGCGAACGAAACGAAGGTGCTGTTAAGTCGACCTATTCAGGAGGCGGTGCGCCAAAAGCTCGGCTTCCGAGCAAAACTATCGGTGTCCGGATCCGGCGTTGACGACGTTCTTACCCTCAAGGCCGTCAGCGACGATCCGGACCTTGCCGCTCAGATCGTGAACACCTTCATCGACGTGTACGTCACGAATCGTCGGAACGCGTCCACCCAGGATCTCCGGACGGCGCAAACAGAAGTCCAGCGGAAGATCGACGAGATCCAACGGGACATCGTCGCCCATGACAACCGGACCGACGGCCGAGAAACACCAACGGCCGCAGCGGATCGCACGCGGCTCACGAACCAGCAAACGCTTTTTCGTGATCGCCTCGACGAGCTAGAGGTAAGTGCAAGCCTAACCAATGGCGGTGCCCAGGTCGTCACACCGGCGGTAGCGCCAGACGATCCCTTCGAGCCGCAGCCAGTTCGGAGTGGGATCCTTGGCCTCGCACTCGGCCTGATCCTCGGTCTCGGTCTAGCCATCTTTATCGACTACCTCGATGACGCGCTCCGAACTACGTCCGATGTCGAGCGGGTAGCCCTCGGCCTCCCGGTCCTCGGGGTGATTCCCACCATTCCTGAGTCGCGCAACGACCGAAGCACGCGGGTCGTCACAAGCACGGCGCCGATGTCCCTCGCTGCGGAGGCCTACCGCAGTCTGCGCACGTCAGTGCAGTTCCTGGCCCTCGATACGCCGTCGACAGTCCTACAGCTCACGAGCCCTTCATCGGGGGAAGGCAAGACAACAACAGCGGCGAACTTAGCCGTGGCCCTGGCTGTCGCCGGGCAGGATGTGATTCTCGTCGATGGTGACCTTCGGCGCTCCCGTCTCCACGAGTTCTTCGGACTCGCCAATCGCACCGGGTTCACCTCAGTCCTGATCGGTGAAACCGAACTGTCCAAGAGCCTCCAGGATGTGGCCGGCGTTCCGGGCCTTCGCCTCCTGGCTTCTGGACCGATGCCGCCCAATCCATCTGAGCTGCTCTCAAGCCAGCGTACGTTCGATCTGCTCACCGCGCTTCGCGAGCTGGCCGACATCGTCGTCATCGACTCGCCACCAGTGCTCCCGGTTTCCGATGCGGTCGCGTTGGCCGGCAGCGTCGACGCGACACTTGTCGTCGTGCGGGCCACCTCGACCAACTCCAAGTCCTTGGCCCGTGCCACCGCTCTCCTCCGGCAGGTCAACGCGCCTCTCGTGGGCACAGTTTTAAACGCAGTAAGGGAGGCCGACACCCTTCAGTCCACCTACTCATACGACTACCGACCGGCCGACGGCCGATCGGACAAGCCGCCTCGGAGAATGCCTGCTCATTCTCGGAGTCCGCAAGGACGCGATCGCGGGCGCCCGAAGATAGAGCCGCTACGTCCCCCCGGGCCCGTACCCGTCGCCGAGCAGCGCCTCCCTCACCAGGGAACGGTCGGCGATCGTACCTAGCTTCGGCCTCAGCTCGCTCGCCGGGAGGGTGGCGCAACGCCACCGACTTCTTCCGCATTCACTCATAATCATCGGAGCGTTCATCGCCATGGTCGGCCATGGTGTCATAGCGAACCGCTACCCGTACGGAGCGTTCCTGCTCGCTCTTTGCTATGGCCTCGCCCTTTTCCCGCCACTCTCGCGCTTCATTCTAATCGTCTGCGTCGCGATTGGCCCAGTCCTCAATCCACCGCTCATCAGCCTCGGCGCCATGCGCGGGGGCGGCGTCGAAGGCGGTCGGGTGTACCTGATCCAAGCTCTCCTCCTCCTCGTGGTCATCGGGGCATTCTGCGTCGCCATCCGGACTGAGCTGCGAGCAACGGCCGTAGCAATTGTCATGCTTGTGATCCTCCTCGTGGCACTCCAGAGTGCCGGCCGCCCAAACGCCGGGCTCGCCTGGATCTATCGGCCAATTCAAGTCTTTCTCATTGCTTTCGCCGTACGGTCGCTTTACCACAACCACAAGGATCGCTTTCTTCTCGCAGCCCTGGCGTGGGGAAGCGCAATCGGATGCGCACTTGCTTCGGTGCATGCACTTGTACCCCAGCTTGACCCATTCACCGTGTCTCGGCCCGACAACCTACCGTTTGTGTCGAAGTTGGGGGACTTCACGCGTGCGACTGGAGCATTCACCTACCCCAACAATCTTGGTACCTTTGCAGCGTATACAATCATCCTCGGCTCAGCCGCTTTACTACTAGGTCGCCCGCGATTGTCCCGGGCTCTCAGCTGGTTTCTCGTATCGTCAGGCTCAGCAGCGCTACTCCTGTCCGGATCACGGGCAGCACTGCTCGGCGTTTTCGGAGCGTCGTTCTATTTCGCGATACGCACGTCGCCAAGGCGGCGAGGGGTCTTTCTGGCTTTCGGGGCCATCGCTGCGTTCGGCATCGTGCTCGCCGTCGTTAGCTCGCCTGCTGCGACCGACGTCGCCAGGCAGCGGATCGATACCGCCACTGGCGAGTCCCTCACCCTTCGCGCCGAGGGGTGGCAAACAACGCTGGACGCGTTCGCTTCGTCGCCCCTCATCGGGACGGGTGCGACGACGGCACGAACCGATGGATTCTGGCTCCTCTACCTTTCCCAAGCCGGGTTGGTCGGAGCTGTCCTCTTCTTCCTGTTGACGCGACTTTCATTCGGAGCGTTGAAAGCGGACACGCAATATCCGGAGCTTTGGGTAGCTCTTCTCCTGGTTCTGGGTACGAGTGGCCTTCTCCAAGATTCCCTCGGCCAGACTCTCACCACGTGGTTCCCAGGCGCGTTGCTAGGCCTGTGCATACAGTCTGATCGTTGCCCGCGAGCAGCTCATAGTACAGTGGAGCTGGAACCTTCAGGCCGATCGTCATGACGACCACGAGCCCAGATCTTCCGCCCGGAATGGCCTTGCTCGACGGATACGGGCGGGGCGCCGGCTGGACCTACCTCAGTCTTGGGGTCACCGGCGGTTCGACGTTCCTTCTGACTGCGTGGTCACTGCGCCGGATCGGTACGGCCGAGTACGGGCTCTTCGCGATCGTAACAGCCCTAACCAACGTTTTCCTTACATTCGACTATGCCCTCGGGCTTGGTGTCCAAAGGGCCGGCGCGCGAGTCCGATCTGCTCTCGACGACACCGAATCACAGGAGAACAGGGACCGGGTCCGGGCTGCTCACTGCACCTTTGCCGTCCTGGGGCTGGCGATTGTCGGCGTCGCTGCGCTGGTGGCGGTCGTCATCTTGGCCGTAGGCACGGCACGGAGGCCGTACGTGCTCGAAACAGTACTCTTGCTTGGCTTTGCGATGGCGTTGCAGATGGGAACGGCAGCACTGCCTGCGGTGACCCTGGCGACTCGACAGGTCCCGCTCCGAAGCTGCGCAGCGATCGCTGGCATCGTGACACGGGTTGTGATCGCCCTCCTCATGGTTCCACGATTCGGTGTCGCGGGCCTGGGCTTGGCGCAGGTGGGTGGAGTAGCCGCCGATCGGTTGGTACTGATACGGTTTCTTTCGCAACGCCTCCCGTGGTTCGAAATGAGACCTACGGTTCCGAACCGGAGCGAGCTGCGACAGGTCGCCAACTTCGCCGCTCCGCTGCTTGGCATCGGTGTCAGCCAGCAGCTGCTCGTCGCATGCGACGTTGTGGTAGTTGGCATCGTGTCGGGTGCCTCGGCGGTTGCAGTCTATCAAGTTGCGAGCATTGTTCCCCTCTATGCCGTCGGCATCTTGACGGTCGGCTACAACGTAATCCTCCCCGCATTGGCCGGGAGCAACGATTTGGCGGACCAGGAGGACGCCACCGCATTCCTCACTCGGCTCTTCTGCTACGTTGCCGGCGTAGGGTTTGTGCTGGTGGCCCTCTTTCGCCGTGATCTTATAGACCTACTACTTGGTCGTAGGAGTCACCTGGCCGAGAACATTCTCATCATTGCATGCGGAATCGCCCTAGCAAGGATCGCGCTTCATGGGCTTGTTCTAGTCCTCATTGCCCGAGGTCGCCAGGTGCTGATGGTTCGCACTTTGGCCGCTGAGGTGCCGCTAAATGTGATACTTACTGTTGCGCTAGTAGTTGCGTGGGGCCCTGTCGGCGCTAGCACCGCCACTCTGGCCACGGTGCTTCTTCTGAACTCGCTCATCTTTCCGCTCGCGGCGCGCCACGAGTTCAGAGACGCCGTAGCTATGACGCTTCTTCGCCACGGAGCCCTGCCCGCAACGCTCGGTGCCGGCGTCGCGCTACTCGCGGCCGGAGCATCGACGCGCCTGCAAGGCACACCATTGCAAGGACTCGCGCTCACGGCACTTTTTGCTTTCGTCATCGGAGGGATAGTCGGAGCGCTCGTTGTTGGTCGGCCTGGCCGAGCCGCGCTCCGGGACGTCTTCGCCGCCGCTGGTCGACACAATGAGGGCCCCTCGTGAATCGATCGCCTCGGTTGGGCAGCAGTCGCTCGTTCTATGAGATGAAGGCGGCGTTGTATGCGAACGCGTGTAGCCAGGTGGTTCTCCGCCAAGTCTTGCGACATCTCCCCCTCGACGGTCGCGTGCTTGACATCGGATGCGGCTCTGGGCACCTTCTCGGCCGGCTCTCAGGCCATGCTGGCTATCGCGCCGGCGTTGAACTCAGCACAGTTGCGGCGAAGAGTGCGAACCGGCACGCCGACGAAGTCGTGATGGCGTCGATCGAAGATGAGCTGCCGTTCGCGCCTGACAGCTTTGACGTCGTTGTATGTGCTGACATTCTTGAGCATCTCGCAGACCCCGCATCGGGGCTTGACACGGCAGCGAGGCTCTGCCGACCTGGCGGCGTAGTGATCATCTCGGTTCCCAACGTTGCGAACTGGGAGGCCCGGCTGCGGCTGTTGCGCGGCGTATGGCGTTACGAAGCGACGGGGCTGTTCGATTCCGGACACCTGCGGTTCCTCACGCAGGCCACGCTTCTCGCGATGGTTCGTGAGTGCGGTCTTGTCATCGACTCCTGCTTGCCCGAAGTATGTCCCTCGCTTACCTCCCAGAGTGCGCTTCTTGCGCGGCTTCCAAGGTTGGGCCGCGTCGCGGTGAACAGGACATGGGCTGTACTCGGCGACTGGCTGGCCCGAGGCCGGCCAACGCTGTTCGCATATCAACTTGTATGCACAGCCCGGCGCCCCGTCTACCTCACCAGTTGATTGCGTTGCAGCAGCCGACGATTCTGCTTGACTGCCGGTGGCTCGGCATCGGTGGCGCCGGCAGGATAACTGAGCTGCTGCTCCGGGGATTAGGCGATTCGGCCCCTGCAGGTCGTTGGCTGCTGTGGGGCCGACCTAACATGCTCGCGGAGTTCTCCTGGCATGGCGCGCAGATCGTCGGCACCTCGTCCGATCCACGAAACCGACTGGGACAGCACAGCATGAGCTCAATTCCCCGCGCCGATCTCATCGTGTTCATGCATCAACAGCGCCCACTCAGGAATGTCGCTTCGATCACGCTCGTCTACGACACTATCCCCCTGCGCCACGGGGGTAATCGACTTGTAAGGTCAGCCAAGCGTGTCTTTCTCCAGCGGGTCGTCAGTATGTCCCTAAACGTCCTCACTGTAAGCGAGTACTCGCGCAGGTCGATTGTCCACGACTTGCGTGTGTCGCCGGCGAAGATCGAGGTTTTGCGGCTTCCGTTCGACCAGGCTTTCTCGGAGCGAGTCGCGGACGCGTGTGGCGCCGTACGGCCCGTCGACATGGCCCTCTACGTGGGTGGCTTCCGACCCCATAAGAACCTTCCCAGACTGCTTGAGGCCTTCCGAGCAACGGAGTTCAGAAGTCAGGGTGGCCGCCTGGTCCTTGTGGGTGGCGCCAAGGCCGACGTCCAGACCTGGTGTGCACGCCTCTCGGGGTTCGATCAGACCTTTACCAGTTTCCACGCGGTTCGTTCCCAGCGCGACCTCGAGACCTTGTTTGCGACGGCGCTTTTCCTGATCCAGCCGTCCCTCGAAGAGGGCTTCGGCCTTCCCGTTTGGGAGGCGATCTCCTGCGGCCTCCCTGTCTGTGCCAGTGATGGCGGGGCGCTCCCGGAGGTGGTAGGCGACCTCGCCGATCCGTTCCCCGCCACGTCAACGTCCGCCATGACGGCGGCGATCGATGCCTGCGCACAGAGAGCGCGGTCCTGGTCAGCGGCAGATCGCGCCAGCCAGGTCGCCGCCGTTCGCCAGGCAGCGCCGACACTCCGTGACTTCGCTGAACAGGTCCTCACCGTCATCGGCCGACACGTTGAGGGGATTCGGGTAAGCTAAGGTTGGGGCTGGCGCAGAACTACTGGCGCCCTTTTTGAACCCATGATTTCCGGCACTCTGGCGCCGAACGCCCAAGGTGCTCTACGCCGGGCCTTTAGGCGGCCACAGCGTTGATGGCTCGTTTGTAAGCATCCAGGATCGCGCCGACATGGATCTCCCATGTCAGCCCGAAGCTTCTGCTCGGGACGTATGCGCCCGGGTAAGCGACGAAAGCGCGCAGCGCGGCAGTGAGGTTCGCTGCGTCCCCCGACCGGAACAGTAGCGGCCGACAGGCTGGATCGACGATTTCAGGAAGCCCACCAATTCGAGCACCGATTACGGGGAGCCCGTACCCGAGTGCCTCGTGGACCACCAAGGGCGATGGGTCCTTCCACTCCGACGGGACGACAAGGCAGTGCACGCCTCGGAAGAAGTCCTCCCGGCTCTTGTCCACGACCCATCCGCGATACTCCACGCCCGGTGGTGGTGTCGCCAGGAGTGCTTCGAGGGGACCCCTCCCGGCCACGACCAGGCGGTGTGGGGCCCCGAGGTCCTTGAAGGCCGCAAGCAACGTCGTCAGTCCCTTTTCAGGAACGAGGCGGCCGATGTACCCGAAGACGAATGGCCCATGGCCGGGAATGGGCACTGGCTCGGCCACATCGTGAGGAAGTTGTAGGACCTCGAGGCGATCCCGTAGCCACGCCAGTCGTTCGTGTTCCGCCTTGACGGCCTCTGATACACACAGGACGGGTTCGGCGAAGTGGCCTCCCACAGCAAGACGCTTTCCGATCTCCGCCGCCCGGCAAAGGCCGCACCGCGAGTCGCAGGCACGGCCCGATCGCAGGAGGGTGCTTCGCAGGCACAGCAACCAGTAGTCATGGATTGTGTGGACATGGGCGACCCCGAGCGCGCTCGGCACTTTCAGTGCCGCCATCGACAGACCCGTGGCAACATGTGAATGAACGACCTCAGGCCTGAAGGACCTGATCGCTTGAGCGATCGTCCGAGTTGCGCCCGGTCGCCAGGTGTCGAGCGAGTGGTACACGGCCTTGCGCCAGGCGGATCTTGCCTCGCCCCAGTGGTACGGCCACGGCGAGACCTGCGCGACAACCTCCTTGGCCCGCACGCCGGCTGTCACGACACCGACTTCCACGCCCGAGGCGGTCAGCCTGCGGCAGAGTTCGTACGCATAGAGTTCGGCCCCACCCGTCACGACCGGTGGCCACAGCGTCGAGATCATCAGCACGCGCCTAACGGCGTGCAACCGTGCGTCCGTACCAGTCGCGACCTCCGTGTCCGCCTCCGTCAATAGCTGAACGCCATGTCGAAGACAGCACTCCACCCACCGCTCGCGTACTTCCGGTACCGACCCGAGAGCAGTTCTCGGCCAACCGGTCCGAGGCGACGTAGCCGGCGCGCGTCGAGATCGAGCCGAACCCGGAGGTGGTCGACCTTCTCCTGAACCAGCTCGGCCAGCGGGTGCGCCGGCGCGATCGTCTCTAGTCGCTGATGCAGCGTCTCGAAACGACCAAGCTCGTCAGCCCGGGTCTGCCGAGCTATCCGGCTCGCCTTCATACGACCGGCAAGATGGCTGGGCGGAACACCGAAAAAGTTCCCGGAGTGGATCCTGTAGTCCATCAGCGCCGCCGGTATGGCCACCACCTCGAAAAGTGCACATCCCAGCAGGCAGATCCATTGGTCGTGCCACACGTTCTTTGGCATCGGCAGGATGGCCTCTTTGAGTCTTGATCTGAACGCCATAGTCGCGCCTGTAGCCATATTCCTATTGAGCAGTACAGAAAACTGATCCCCTCGGTCCCACTGGCGTCGAAGGTGGGTCGTAAACCCCATGGCTGTCCACAAGGACTCTCGGATCGATTCCCCCGCAGCATCTACCAGGTTGGCGTTGGTAAACAGGCATGCCAACCCAGGATCTTTCGCAAACGTGTCTTCGATGATCTTAAGCTTTGGTGCATACCAGCGGTCGTCCTGATCGCAGAGAACCACAACCTCGCCCGTCGAATCGGCGATTACGGAAGCAAAGTTCGCGGTCGGGCCGAGGCGCTGCCGATTGACGTAGAATCTAGTAGGCAGAGTTGTTTCCGCCATGACCTCCTGGATGTACTCTGCGGTTCGGTCGGAGGAGCAGTCGTCTCGGACGATAATCTCGTCAGGCGGACGTGACTGCGAAAGAACGCTGGTGAGCTGCTCGCGTATGAATCTTTCCCCATTGAATGTGCATATGACCACAGAAATGCGTAGAGTCAATACGCCCCTCGCGCTTGGAGAACGACCCGTACTGTTTTCCAGAGAATCGTAGCGTCCAACGCGGGCGACCAGTTCTGGATGTAGTACAAATCAAGGCGGACGGCTTCCGCCCAGGGAAGGTCCGACCGACCGCTCACCTGCCACAGGCCGGTCAGGCCGGGCTTGACCAGGAGCCGCCGACGGACATGATCCTCGTATCGCTCCACCTCGCCCGGTAACGGTGGGCGGGGGCCGACCAGCGACATGTCACCTCTGAGGACGTTCCATAGCTGGGGCAGCTCATCGAGCGAGTACCGCCGGAGCCAGCGTCCCACCCTTGTGCGCCGCGGGTCGTCGCGCAGCTTGAAGAGCAGGCCGTCGTGTTCGTTGCGCTCTGCGAGCGCGCTGACCTGGCTCTCGGCACCGTGATGCATCGTCCGGAACTTCCGCATGGTGAACGTCCGCCCGCCCCGACCGACCCGTAGCTGGCTGAACAGGGCCGGGCCGTCGCTCGTCAGGCGTACTGCCAGCCCAACGGCCAGCAGAAAGGGCGCCAGCATCACGAGCCCGACGAGTGCCACCACCCGGTCGATAGCCACCTTCATGAGACACTTGAAGCCCGATAACCGGGGCTCCTCCACGTGGAGCAGGGGGAGCCCGGCCACTGGTCTTGCCACGATCCGCGGACCAGCGACGTCAGCAAGGACGGGGGCGACGACCAGGTCGACGCCACTACCCTCCAAGCTCCACGCCAAGCGGTGCAACGACCCATTGAGGCTCCCGGAGTCGGCCACGCCGACGGCGTCGACACGGAGATCCCGTACTCGATCTCGCGCCTGATCGGGTCGACCGAGCACATCCACCAGGGTGCCATCGACTTCGAGCACCCCGGAGCCGCCCGGAACGCACGCGCCGATCACAACGAAGCCGGCGTAGGGAACGCGCTGGAGATGGCGAATCAGCTGCGTGGCATTGTCCTCAGAGCCGACGACGATCATCGTCCGGCTGCAGTGACCGCGACTTCGCTGCCGGTGCAGCCATCGGCGGGCGAGATAGCGCCCAAGGAGCGTCAGAAAGCCGCCCAGCGGGACTGCGATGGCCACGAATCCCCGTGCCAGCGGCAGGTCAAGCACGAAGGCCACGAAAGCCACCAGGGCCAACGCCCGCACACCACCGTCGAAGACCCGTCGGTACTCGTCTGAACCGACCCCCACCACGCGGCGGTCGTAGGCCGAACTCAGTGCCAGGACCGAGACCCAGGCCGGCACCAGCAGAAGCGTCACGAGTGCGTACGGCAGGCCGAGGGGCTCGCCGCGCAGCATCATGTCGTCGGAACCAAACCGCACCCGCTCTGCGACGGCGCCCGCGACCGCGAAGCTCAATGCGTCGATCGCGACGAGTGCCGCGGCGTAACGTCTGACCCAGTGCGGGTCGCCAGCGGTACCAGTGAGCCGGACAGAACGAACCGACGGCGGCGCAGTCGCTGTCACGGCACGCGCCGGCGGGACGACGCGACGACGGATCCGCGATGCTCGGTGACCCGGTGATCGGCCAGCATCCGCACCCCGCCGCCTGGGGTCACGATCGGACCCCCCTTCGTTCGCATGTTCGCATCTCGTGGGTTTGCGTCTCTCGATGAACCCCAGCCCAGCCCGCTTCGCGCCGAAGGCTAGCCCAGGCATACTGGCCTGGTAAATGAACGAGCCACGGAAGATGCGCACCATGGGTCAGGTCGCGATCGTGCACGACTACCTCACGCAGCGTGGCGGCGCCGAACGGGTCGTGCTGGCCATGGTGGCCGCCTTCCCAGGCGCCCCCGTGTACACCTCGGTGTACGAACCATCCGGCACGTTCCCGGAGTTCGCCGCTGTCGACGTCCGACCACTGTGGACCAACCGAATCGGCTGGCTCCGCCACGACCATCGGCGAGGGCTGCCGATCTACCCGATGGCCTTTGGGTCCTGCAGAGCCGACGCCGACGTTGTCATTTGCTCCTCCTCTGGTTTCGCGCACGGGGTACGGACGGCAGGACGCAAGATCGTCTACTGCCACACCCCGGCGCGGTGGCTGTACGACGAAGCCCAGACCTACCTGACGAACTGGCCGGCCATCGTGCGGATAGCTGCGCGCACTGTTCGAGCGCCCATGCGCGCGTGGGATCGACGAGCGGCAGGGACAGCCGACGCCGTGCTCACCAACTCCGGTGCCGTGCGGAACCGGATCGCGGAGCTCTACGGCCTTGAGGCCACGGTCGCTCCACCACCGGCCGGCCTCTCGGCCAGCGGCCCTCGTCGTCGAGTGGAGGGGGTCGAGCCAGGATTCGTGCTCACGGTAGGACGTCTGCTCGCCTACAAGAACGTTGACGCGGTGGTGCGGGCCATGGCGGAGCTGCCGACCGTGCGCCTGGTCGTCGCTGGCACCGGTCCCGAGCAGGCACGGCTCGAAGCGGCCTCCGGACCCAACGTGACCTTGGTGGGCGCGGTGGACGAGGCTGAGCTGCGCTGGCTCTATGACAACTGCGCGGGACTCGTGTCGGCCAGCTTCGAGGACTTCGGACTGACGCCCGTCGAGGCTGCGCTCCACGGCCGGCCGGCCGCCGTGCTGCGCCGTGGCGGCTTTCTCGACACCGTGATCGAAGGAACGACTGGCGTCTTCTTCGACGAGCCATCCGCGCTCGCCGCCGCCCAAGCCATCACCGAAATGATCGCCACTACGTGGTGTCACAAGACCCTCACTAGCCACGGGGCGCAGTATTCGCAGGAGGCGTTCACCCGTGCTCTGACCGAGGCCGCGGCCTGCTCGACCTGACAGCGACGAAACCCCTCCCGGCAAGGGAGGCGTGACCGGGCCCGTCCCGCACGCGCCGTGCTTCACGCGGCCGGGAGCCGCTAGTCAGCAAAGCGCTGCCCGCGACCATCACGTGCCGAACCACCCGGCGATGTCGACGATGACGTGGGTGGAGCCGGAGTTGTTGTAGATCTTGACCTTGCCGTCGGCTCCCAGCTTGACCGCCACCAGGTTGGGCACGGTCT
>Ga0187893_10007553_pt1 | contig 17729 bp, 14 predicted proteins | sample MA1701074metaG_FD_139574 | JGI IMG/M metagenome (GOLD analysis project Ga0187893, IMG submission 139574) | White microbial mat communities from a basaltic lava cave in the Kipuka Kanohina Cave System on the Island of Hawaii, USA - MA170107-4 metaG ... | reverse complement strand
CGCCTGGTTCCCAACCAGGCTGCGCGCGGCTTCGCGCCTGACGACGATTTCGCCGTTGTTGCGCATGCTTCGGAGCTTCTTGCGTTGCATCGTTTCGAAACCTGTGGGTCAGCGCACTAGTCGCGCAGCGGGTGGCCCGTCAGCGACAGGAACAGCTGCTCCAGGTTGCGCCGGCCGAGTTCGGCGTGCACGACGGTCGCGCCCGCCTCATCCAGCGCGGCGAACAGCGCCGCCGCGCTGCGGCCCTGATGCAACGCCACGTCGAGCCGCGTCCCGCACCCGCAGACCTCGCCGAAGCGCGCGACGAGTGCGCGCAGCGCGTCGGCCGACAGGCCCGACGCGACCAGCGACAGCCGCGACGCGCCGCCGTCGAGCAGCCGCTCGAGCGTGCCCTCGCGCAGCACGCGGCCGTGGTCGAGGATCGCGACGCGGTCGGCGATCGCCTCGATCTCCTCCATGTAGTGCGAGCTGCAGATCACGGCGGCGCCTTGTGCAGCGAGGCGCTTGATCGCGTCGAGCACGAAGGCGCGCGTCTGCGGATCGACGCCGACGGTCGGCTCGTCGAACAGCATCAGCCCGGGCTCGGGCAGGAGCGCGAGCGCGAGGTTGAGGCGGCGCTTCAGCCCGCCGGAGAGCCGCTCGGCGCGCACGTTCCTGACGTGCTCGATCTGCGCAAAGGAGAGACAGGCGTCGATGCGCGCGCGACGCCGCGCGGAATCGAGCCGCGACGCGGCCGCGAAGCACGCCATGTTCTCCGCGACGCTGAGCATCGGATACCACGCGTGTTCCTGCGGCGCGAGCGCGATCGAGGTCGGCGCGCGTGCACGCAGCTCGGCCAGCGCAACGCCTTCGACGCGGATGTCGCCGTGCTGGATCGCGAGCAGTCCGGCCAGGTGCGACATCAACGTCGTCTTGCCCGCACCGTTCGGGCCGAGCAAGCCGAGCACCTCGCCGCGCTCGGCGGCCAAGGTCACCGACTCGAGCGCGCTCCTCTCGCTGCCGGGGTAGCGGTACGACAGCCCGGTGATCGCGAGCATCAAACCGCAGCCGAGAGCGCGCGGAAGAACGATTCCTCGCGCGCCGCCTGTTCGCGCAGCCGCTCCGAGAGCGCGCTCGGAGCGAGCGCGTCGCGCCCCTTGACCATGCGCGCCGCGGCGAGCGCGAACGCGCGCCAGCCGTCGCCGATCGCGAGCAGGCGCTCGGACAGCTCGGCGAGCGGCGGCTGCCGCGCCAGCTCGGCGGCTTCCTGCAGGAACGCCGCGTAGATGAAGCGAAACCCTGCGCCGCCGGTGCCGATCTCCTCCTGCATGCGCACGATGTGGCCGATGAACGCGAAGCTGGACTCGTCGCTCGCCGAGAGCCGCTCGAGCTTGCGCGCCAGCAAGCGCATGCCGCGCACCCCGACCATCGGCAGCGGAGCGAGCATGACGCGCGTCGTCTTCCTGATCGCGCGCTGCACCGCCTGCGCGCTCGGCGGCTCGCGGCCGATCGTGCGCGGGTAGTACAGCAGGCCTTTCGGCGCGAGCACGCCCTTCGCGAAGCGCGCGCGCGACAGGTCGGCGGCCGCGCAGCGTACCGGCGCCTCGAACACCGGGTCGCTGACCAGGTAGTCGCCGCCGTCCTTGCCGTAGACGAGCAGGTTGTGCGCGTTGAAGTGGAAGCGCATGTCGGGCGGAAAGTAGGGCAGCCAATAGACCGAGGTCTGCAAGCCGACGACGCGGCCCTCGGCCAGCAGCGCGTCGAGCCGCCGCTCGCCTTGCTCGGGCGACGCGAAGGTCTCGAACGCGAAGCGCACCGCCAGCGGATCGAGCAGGCCCTTGATGATCGAGCGCGGCGGCATGCGGTACGCGATCAGCGGCAGCCCCGACAGCTTGACGAACGGCAGGTACGCGAAGGCAAGGGCAGACGACAGGCCGAACGCGAGGCTCTCGGTGATCGGCAGCCGGTAGTGCGAGAGCAGGTTGGCGATGACGCCGCTTTCGCAGTGCGCGGCGTGGCGGTGCTCGAAGGGCGTCGCCGCGGCCAGGGTCGCAGTCACGGCAGCCGCACCAGGGTCGCGACCGGCAGGCCGAGCGCGTCGGCGTAGCGCGCGAGGGTGCGCGCGGGCAGCCGCGCGAATCGGTCGGCGCGCAGGTGGCGCCTGACGCGCCAGCCGAAGATGCCGCTCGCCTGCGCGAGCAGCGCGGCGTCCATGCGCCGCGCGATCATCCAGTATTCGAGCGGCGACGCGGCGCCGCGCTCGACGCGTTCGCGCACGAGCGCGGCTTGCTTGTCGAACGCGGAGACCGCGTGCGCGGTGACGATCTCCTCGGCTTCCCAGCCGCGCGACGCCGCGATCACGATGCGGCCGTCCGTTGCGCGCGCGTACATCGCCTTGCGATGGCCGGCCAAGGTCGCGTTGCCTTCCTGCGGAACCGCGTCGATGTCCACTACACCGCGCTCAGATGCACGAAGCCGGCCGAGAAACGCCCGCTCTCGGGAACGAACATCAACAGGCGCTGCCCGCGCTCGATGCGGCCGGAGCGGAACAGTTCGTCGAGCATGATGTACGGCGACGCCGAGCCCGTGTTCCCCTTCGTCGCCAGGTTCGTGAACCAGCGTTGGCACGGGATCGGCAACCCCGCCTTTGCCAGCGATTCGACCACCGCCGGCACGAAGTAGTGCGACGACAGGTGCGGAAGGAACCAGTCGATGTGGTGGGCGCGCAGCGCGTGCTTGGCGACGACGGCGGCAAGCGGCTCGGCGAGCGTCGCGCGCGCGACGTGCGCGTTGAGCAGCCGCACGTCCTGCTTGACCGAGAAGATCGAGCGCGCCTGCCAGTCGCCCGCCCCGACCGACAGCCATCCGCGCAGGCCGCCTCCGGCCTGCTTCTCGGCGCCGGCGTACATGCAGACCGGCAGCTCGTGCGCAGCCGACGACAGCTCGATCCAGTCGATGCGCAGCGACAGCGGCGCACGCGGACTGGCTTCGAGCAGCGCCGCACCGGCGCCGTCGGACAGCATCCAGCGCAGGAAGTCCTTCTCGAAGCCGATCTCCGGATGCTCCTCGAGCGCGGCGAGCTTGTGTTCGACCTCGGCCTCGAAGTTGCGCGCAAGCAGGACCGGCGACGCCAGCTCCGAGCCGCACGCGACCGCGCGTTGCGCGTCGCCCGCGCGCAGGCACAGCCACGCGTGCTTGAGCGCGGCCATGCCGGAAAGGCAGATGCCGGCGCACGAGACGACTTCGAGCCGCGGCCAACCCAGTTCGCCGTGCACCATCACGGCGTGGCTCGGCATCAACTGGTCGGGCAGCGACGTTCCGCAGGCCAGGCAATCGACAGCGCCGACGTCTGCGAGCGCGCGGATCGCCTCGGCGGCGAGCTGCGCGTTGCTGTACGCGGCCTCGCCGCGCGCGCGATCGATCGCGTAGTGGCGCGACTCGATGCCGTTCCTGCGCAGAACGGTGCGGCGCGCGCGCGACGGCTTGCCGCCGACCCTGCCGAGCACGTCCTCGATCTCATCGTTGCTGACCGGCTCGAACGGCAGGAAGGCTCCCGTCCGTGTCAGAAAAACTTCGGTCGTCATACTCCCCCAAGCGGTCCCTGCCCGAGCCGGAAGGCGATTCGAACTGTGCCTTCATTGTAGTCAGCCGTCGTTGCATCAACGGGCGCAGCAGCGCCTGCAGCGCGAGGCTGGCGGGCACGAGCGTGACGATGATCGCGATCAGGAACACGATGTAGAGCGCGAGCAGCGGCCGGCGCGACGCGGCGCCGGGCGCGCCGGCCGCGCGCAGCAGCCTGCCCCACAGGAAGAAGCTGCGCGTGCCGGCCTTCTCGCTGAACCAGAGGCGCGGGTCCGCCTCGACGGCGGCAAGTCCGGACAGCAGCGGCGCGCCGCTGCGCTCGCGGCCTTCGAGCAGCGCGTCGCGCAGCGCGACGCCGAAGCGGCGGGTGGCGCGCACCTGCGCGTGCGACAGGCCCGCTCCGGGCAGGCCCCAGAATGCGTCGCGCTTGCCCGTCAGCACCCAGCGCGGCGTGGTGATGAACGTCGCCAACGTCGGCCCCGGATCGGTGAGGACGACGTTGTCGACGAGACGCGCGCCGATCGCATCGAGGAGCGCGCGCGTCTTCTGCTGCGCGGCGAGCCACATGTTGCGGCACGCGATCACCGTGACGACCGGCTTGCCGGCGAGCAACCGCGCCGCGAGCGGATGCTTGAGGAACGCGGTGACCGGCAGCGACGGCGCGAGGAACCACACCTGGTAGGCAACGATCACGAGGTCGAAGTCCTCGTCGCCCGCGAGCGCGAGCGGCTCGAGCGCGGGCGCGACGAGGTGCGCCGACTCCGGGAACGCGTCGAAGAACGCGAAGAACGGCCACGGGAACGGGTAGGCGGGCCGCGGCCTCAGCGTCTCGACGTGCGCCGCGATGCGCGCGTCGGCCTCGAGCGGCGCGACGATCTGCCGTACCACCGATGCAAGCTGTCCCGACTGCGAGTACGAGACGACGAGCACTCGCTTGAGCGGAGCGGGCGGGGCTTGCATCGATGCGGTGAAAGCGGCGACGCGACTATACGACTCGCCAGGGGGTGCAGCCGCGCCGCGAACGTCAGCTGCTCTCGCGCACCTTCAACTCGAAGCCCACGTTCACCGCCTGCACCGCCGGCTGCTCGCCGCGCATCAGAGCGAGCAACAGGTGCGCAGCCTCGGTGCCGATCTCGGCGTACGGCACGTGCGCGCTGGTGAGCGGCGGCACGCTCTGTTCGCTGCCGTCGGCGTCGCCCAAGCCGACCACCGCGATCTGCAGCGGCACGCGCACGTTGAGGCGCAGCGCGGCGAGCAGCCCGCCCTGGGCCAGCGCGTCGCTGCCGTAGACGATGCCGTCGGTGGCGCGCTGGCGCTGGCGCAACTCCTCGAACACCTCGGCACCCGCGGCGACCGTATCCGGCGCGTCGAGCAGCACTTCGCGCCGCGCGTCGTACAACTCGGCGTTGCGCAGGCAGCGCCGGTAGCCTTCGACGAACGCGGGCATGCGCGGGTCGCGCTCCGACGCGACGAGCGCGATGCGCTTGCGGCCGCGCTCGACGAGATGCCGCGCCAGCGCATCCCCGGCGTCGCAGTGCGAAACGCCGACGCTGTGCACGCGCTGGTCGGAGCTCGCTTCGGTCAGGCGCACGCACGGAGCGCCGCTCGCCGCGAGCAGTGCCTCGGAGACGTCGCCGCGCCCGGCGCCGGCAACGACGATGCCGGCCGGGCGCTGCAGCAGGCACGCGCGCAGCAGCCGCTCCTCGGTCGCCGCGTCGCCGTGCGTGACGCCGATCAACGTCTGATAGCCAGCCGCCCACAACGCGCCGTGCAGCGCCTCGAACAGCTCGGGCCAGCCATGGCCTGCAAGCATCGGCAGCAGCACGACCACCTGCGCGCTGCGGGATCCCGACGCGAGCGCGCGCGCAGCGGGGTCGGGAACGTAGCCGAGGCGTTGCACCGCCGCCTGGACACGCGCGACGAGTTCGGGCGCGACGGTTGCCATCCCGCGCAATGCGCGCGACGCAGTGATCGGGCTCACGCCAGCCTGCGCCGCCACGTCCTGCAACGTGACCCGGCCCGTGGCCCGACTGCTCGGCTTCCTGTCTGTCATCGGTCAACCCCACGGCCAATCCGGCGAATGCCGCAGGATAGCGATATCTACCGCGGCTGGGAAGACAATTTGCGAGTATGAATGGCAACGCTATCTCGATCGTCGTGATGGGCGTCAGCGGCTGCGGCAAATCAACCGTCGGCGCGGCGGCGGCGCGCCTGATCGGCGTCGCGTTCGTCGAAGGCGACGCACACCACCCGCCCGCCAACGTCGCGAAGATGAGCGCCGGCGTCGCGCTCACCGACGCGGACCGCGCGGTGTGGCTCGACGCGCTCGCCGGCGTGCTCGCGCAGGCGCAAGCGAGCGGCGGCGTGGTGCTCGCGTGTTCGGCGTTGAAGCGCCGCTATCGCGACCGGCTGCGCGCCGCCGCGAGCAAGGTCGGTTTCGCCTGGCTCGCGCTCGACGAGGCCGAGGCGCTGCGCCGCGTCGCGACGCGCAAGGGCCACCGGTTCCCGGCCAGCCTCGTCGCCGACCAGTTCAGGGCCTCGAGCCGCCGAGCGGTGAACCGCTCGTGCTCGAACTCGACGCGACGTTGCCGATCGACCGGCTCGCCGAACGGATCGCGCGATGGAGAGGGCGCTGAGCGCGCCCTCCCGCCGAGCCGTCAGTGCTGCGCGCGGTGCGCGGCTCCGTTGCCCGCGGCTTGCGCGGCTTGCGCGACCGAGCCCTGCCAGTTGAGCAGGTCGTTCCACGCCGAGGTGGCAAACGTCATCGCCTGGCGCGTTGCTTCCTGCGATGGCCAGACGAGCGGGGTCGCCGCCACGGTGTTCGTCACGTGCTCGACTTCGGCTTCCAGGACGTCTGAACGTTTGCCGACGGATGTCTGGTGCGCGAACCACTGCAAGGCTCCGGACCACGCGGCGTTCTGCAGCCGTGCCGCGCCGCTCGCCGATTCGTTCCAGACCTCGACTGCGCTCTGCGTCGCCAGCTCGGACATGCGCACCCAGAGCCGCAGCGCGCCCTCGAAATCCGAGCGCGCGAGCGAGGCGTGGATGTTCGTCAGCTCGCCGATGTCGTGCGCCTTCTTCAAGCTGCTCGCGGCGTCCTCGTACGCCTGCTGGGCGGTGCGCGACGCTTCGAGCTGCGCCTGGCGCAACTGCTGACCGCAGCGCAGCAGCGCAGAGCCGGTCGCGATTTCCCAGCCGAGCTGCTCCTTGGTGGCGGCTTGCGAGCAGTCGCGCAGCACGGTGTCGAGCGTTTCGTCGCTCGCGGGTGCATTGGCTTCTTGCTTGTGAGACGCGGCGCCCTTTCTGGCGCGCGCGGAATGTCTGGTGGAGGTGGGCATCGTTGCTTCCCGAGTGAATGGAGTGCGCCGCAGCGTGATCGATGCGGCTGCATCCACCATAGAGGTTGGATCGATCGATCGCAAGGCCCGCGATCGAACTAGGGATATCAAAGTCAAAGCGTGAGCGCGAGTCCATCGACGATCGCACCTGGCGCGGTCGTCGATTCGAGTTGCCGGCGCTGGTACGTTTCGCTGCTCGCCATCGCGTGCGCGGTGTCGGTCAGCGCGACGAGTCCGCTGCCGAGCAAGCGCAGCAGCGAATCGTCGAAGCGCATCGCCTCGAGCGGCGCGACCGGCTCGCCGCCTTCGACCCAGAAGCACGCGAAGCGCGTCATGCCGGTCATGCGGCAGGCTTGCCGGTCCGAGTAGTTCAGATACCAGAGGTTGCCGATATCGAGCCCGGTATCGAGCGCGGCGAGCGCGTCGCGCTCCCCGACGTCGCCCGCGGCCATGCGCAACGACTCCGGCGCTTCGGCGGCGTTCGCGCCGTTGGCCGGTTGCGAAAACTCGGCGGCCGAACGCGGCGAGTTCAACGTGCCGGCGTCGCGGCCCCGTTCCACGAGCGGCACGTGGTCGGGCTTGCGGAACCCTTCAGCGCTGAAGGCGGGTGCGATGCCGAGCGCGGTCGACTCGCTCAGGTCGACGCGCGCATCGAGCGCAACGTCGCCGCGCGCCAGCCGCACCAGCGACGAGGTGCCGCTCCTGCGATCCTTGAGGCCGAAGCCGCCCCACGCCAAGGTGTCGAGCAGCTCGACCATCGCGGCGGGCGCGAGGTAGGCACGGTAGGCCCCGGGCTCGAGACGCCGCGCCGGCAGCGCGAGCAGCGGCAGGCGCGCCCGGCCGGCGTCGAGCTTCGCGACGAAGCCGGCGTCGCTCCAGCGCGTCCCCGTGTACGCCGTCTTCAGTGCCCGGTCGCGGTCGTGATAGAGGCACCACTCGAAGTGGAATGTCTCGACGCGGTGCCAGTTGCGCTGGCCGCGGCTGTCCGCGTACGCGCGCACCACGGGACCGCCCGCGTAGAAGCCGACGAAGTCGAGCCTTGCCGCGTGGGTGCAGACAGCATCGATCACGCGCGCCGCGTCGGGCAGCGCGCCTGCTTGCTCGCGCGCGCTCGACGACACGCTCTCGGGCAGCAGCAGGAACGGATCGGGCGGCAGGTCGGGCAAGAGCGCGAGCAGCCGCGCGCGCTCGCGGTCGAGCAGGGCCAGGTCGACGTCGATGCGGCCGCTCAGCGCGACCGTGCTCGTTGCCCTGCGTCCATCGCGGCTCGCGCTCAACGTCGCGTGCGCCTGCGTCACCTGCGTCGCTTGCCGCACCGCGGCGCGGTTGAAGCGCAGGAAGTCGGACGCTTCGGCCTCGACGTACACGCTGATGCGCTCGTCGCCCGCGGCGCTGCACGCCGCGTCGGCGAGCAGGTCGAAGGTGGCGCGGCGCGTCAGGTCGTCCACGCTCATCACGCCGGCTCCGGGTGCATCGCGGACCCGCTGCTTCGCTGCGTCGCCGGCCTGGCGCGATTCGGGCTTCGATCCCCGCTGCGCGGGGCCCCTCTTTCGCCGCTCATCACGCCCCGCCGAAGACAGCCACGCGTTCGAACTTGCACGCCGGTGCGGCGTGGCCGACGCGGATCACCTGCCCCGGCTCGCCCTTGCCGCAGTACGGCGTGCCCATCACCGCGAACGTGCTCGTGTCGCCGACCATCGCGAGCGAGCGCCAGAAGGTCGCCGAGACGCCGCGGTAGTTCGGGTTGCGCACCACCTCGGCGAGGCGTCCGTTGCGGATCACCTGGCCGTGCTCGCAGCCGAACTGGAACTTGTTGCGCGAGTCGTCGATGCTCCACGAGCAGTTGGTGCGCATCAGGACGCCGTACTCGATCGAGCCGATCATCGCTTCCAACGACGACGTTCCAGGCTCGACGTTCAGGTTGCTCATGCGGTCGATCGGCGCGCGGTTCCAGCTGCATGCACGCGCCGTTGCGACGCCCTCCAGGTCCGGCCGCGACCGGCGCGCGCGAGCGAGCGAGATCTCGCCGCCGAGCGGCCGCAGCAGCCGGCCGCGCTCGATGACGAACCGCCGCTCGGCGCGCGCGCCGTCGTCGTCGAACCCGAAGCTCGCGAACTCTTCGCCGCGCGTCGGATCGTGGCTGACGTTCAACAGTTCGCTGCCGTACATGGTGCTGCCGAACATGTCGAGCGTGACGAAGCTCGTGCCTGCGAAGTTGCGCTCGTCGCCGAGAATGCGGTCGAGCTCGAGCGGGTGGCCGATCGACTCGTGGATCTGCAGCATCATCTGGTCCGGCGCGAGGATCAGGTCCAAGGTGCCGCTCGGGCACTGCGGCGCGCACGCGAGTTCGAGCGCGTCGCGCGCGACGCGCGGGCCGGCTTGCGCGAACCCGGCGCGCTCCAGCACCTCGAGGCCGCCCTGCTGGCAGAAGCCGTTGTACTGTCCGGCCAGTGAGCGCGTCTGCGTCACGCCCCGGTCGTGCGCGGTCGCCTGCAGGTGCGGCGTGACGAAGCCGAAGCGCTGCTCGGCGCGCCCGCCCTCGGCAGTGACGAACAGCTGCTCGCTCTCGACCGTCCACAGGCTCGCGGTCCAGTCGACGATGCGCGCATCGATGCGCGTGCTCGCGCTCGCCGCCGCGAGCAGCGCGAGCCGCTCCTTGATTCCGCCCATCGAAGCAAGAGGGCGCTCGACGCTGCTCGCGTAGCGGCCGTCGGGTCGCGCGATCGGCAGCGCCGATGCATCGAACACGCCGTGCGCGGATGCGGCGTGCGCGAGTGCGCGTGCACGTGCGAACGCGGCGGCGAGGCCGGGCTCGCTCGCATCGCTCGTCGCTGCGTAGCCGAGGCCGCCTCGGTCGCGCACCGTCACCATCACGCCGGCATCGACGTCCCGGTGGGGCGCCTGCGCGACGTTCTGCCGCACGGTCAGCTGATCGGAGGTCTCGACGACGCCGCGCACCGCCCAGTGGTGCACGTCGGGCGCGACCTTGCGCGCGGTTGCTTCGAGAGCGTCGAGCATCGGGAAATCGATCGGGACGGCGACGGCGCGAGACAGCGGCCGGCGAGAGGATAAGCCGCGCCGGATACCCCGGCGTTGCTCGCTCCGTTCGCCGCCGGCCGAGCGAGCTACTTCGACGCGGCGGGTGCCGCGGCCGGTGCTGCGACGGCAGCGGGCGCGTGCGCGGCCTTCGACGTCGCGGTGCCCGTCATCGGCAGCAGCGGGACGATCAGCAGCGCGACGATGTTGATGATCTTGATCAGCGGGTTGACGGCCGGGCCCGCGGTGTCCTTGTACGGGTCGCCGACCGTGTCGCCGGTGACGGCGGCCTTGTGCGCGTCGCTGCCCTTGCCGCCGTGGTGGCCGTCCTCGATGTACTTCTTCGCGTTGTCCCACGCGCCGCCGCCGGTACACATCGAGATCGCGACGAAGAGGCCGGTGACGATGGTGCCCATCAACAAGCCGCCGAGCGCTGCCGGGCCGAGCGCGAGGCCGACCACGATCGGCACCACCACCGGCAGCAGCGACGGGATCATCATCTCCTTGATCGCGGCGCCGGTGAGCATGTCGACCGCGCGCCCGTACTCGGGCTTGCCGGTCCCTTCCATGATGCCCTTGATCTCGCGGAACTGGCGCCGCACTTCCTCGACCACCGAGCCGGCCGCGCGGCCCACCGCTTCCATCGCCATCGCGCCGAACAGGAACGGGATCAGCCCTCCGATGAACAGCCCGACGATCACGTTCGGGTTGGAGAGGTCGAAGCTGACCTGCATGCCGCGCGCTTCGAGCGAATGCGTGTAGTCGGCGAACAGCACCAGCGCGGCAAGGCCCGCCGAGCCGATCGCATAGCCCTTGGTCACCGCCTTGGTCGTGTTGCCGACCGCATCGAGCGGGTCGGTGATGTCGCGCACCGAGTCGGGCAGGTTGGCCATCTCGGCGATGCCGCCCGCGTTGTCGGTGATCGGGCCGTACGCGTCGAGAGCCACGATGATGCCCGCCATGCTCAGCATCGACGTGGCCGCGATCGCGATCCCGTACAGCCCGGCGAGCTGGTACGAGGCGAGGATCGAGACGCAGACGAAGAGCACCGGCCAGGCGGTGGACTTCATGCTCACGCCGATGCCCGCGATGATGTTCGTCGCGTGCCCGGTGGTGGAAGCCTGCGCGACGTGCTTGACCGGCTTGAAGTCGGTGCCGGTGTAGTACTCGGTGATCCAGACCATCGCCGCGGTCAGCACCAGCCCGACCGCGCACGCCCCCCACAGCCTCAGGTGCGTGTTGGGCCCGAGCGCGTCGTCGGGCATCACGGCCGCCGTGACCGCGTAGAACGCGATCAGCGACAGCACGCCGGCGACGATCAATCCCTTGTACAGCGCGGGCATCACGTTCCTCATCCCGGGCGTCGCCTTGACGAAGCCGCAGCCGATGATCGACGCGATGATCGAGACGCCGCCGAGCGCGAGCGGGTAGACGACGGCCTGCATCGGCGCGGCGGCGACCATCAGCGCACCGAGCGCCATCGTCGCGATCAACGTCACCGCGTAGGTTTCGAACAAGTCCGCCGCCATGCCGGCGCAATCACCGACGTTGTCGCCGACGTTGTCGGCGATCACGGCCGGGTTGCGCGGGTCGTCCTCGGGAATGCCGGCCTCGACCTTGCCGACGAGGTCGGCGCCGACGTCTGCGCCTTTCGTGAAGATGCCGCCGCCGAGCCGCGCGAAGATCGAGATCAACGAGGCGCCGAACGCAAGCCCGAGCAGCGGCTTCAGCGTGTCGGCCAGGCGCGTCACCGGGGTCAGCTGGCCGTTGCCGACGATGAACCAGAAGAAGATGCCGACGCCGAGCAGCCCGAGGCCGACCACGAGCATGCCGGTGATCGCGCCGCCCTTGAACGCGACCGCGAGTGCCGGCGCGATGCCCTGCGTCGCCGCCTGCGCGGTGCGCACGTTGGCGCGTACCGAGATGTTCATGCCGATGAAGCCGCACGCGCCCGACAGCACCGCGCCGAGCACGAAACCGGTCGCCGTGACGCCATCGAGGAACGCAGCGATCAGGACCGCGAGCACGACGCCGACGATCGCGATCGTGCGGTACTGGCGCGAAAGGTACGCCGCCGCGCCTTGCTGCACCGCTCCGGCGATCTCCTGCATGCGCGGGCTGCCGGCGGGCTGGCCGAGGATCCAGCGGCGCTGCACGAAGCCGTAGACGACCGCGGCGGCGCCGCAGACGAGCGCGATCACCAGCGCAAGATCGGTGGACATGGGGAGGCTCTCCTCGATGCTTTAAGGAAGGTGGCGAAGCGGGGGACGGTTGCGCCCGCTTTGGGAGGAGGGGCTGGCCGCAGGCTGCCGCGGATGCTACGGGAAGGAAGGTGCCAAGGCAACGCCGCCGGCATGGGAATGGACGCCGCTGTCTCGTCCAGCCGACGCCGGCCGGTCCTTAGAATCGCCCGATCCCACCTCGAGGTCGTGCGCCGGTGAGCCTGCAGCAAGTGACGCCCGGCGCCCGCGCGCCCGACGAGTTCAACGTGATCATCGAAATCCCGATGGCCGCCGACCCGATCAAGTACGAGGTCGACAAGGCGTCGGGTGCGATCTTCGTCGATCGCTTCATGAGCACGGCGATGCACTACCCGTGCAACTACGGCTACATCCCGCAGACCCTGTCCGACGACGGCGACCCGTGCGACGTGCTCGTGATCACGCCGTACCCGCTGCTGCCCGGCGTCGTCGTCACGTGCCGGCCGATCGGCGTGCTGTTCATGGAGGACGAGGCGGGCGGCGACGCCAAGCTGCTCGCGGTGCCGATCGACAAGATTCTCCCCATCTACCGGCACTGGCAGAAGCCGGAGGACATGAACGACCTGCGGCTGCAGCAGATCCAGCACTTCTTCGAGCACTACAAGGACCTCGAGGCCGGCAAGTGGGTCAAGGTGCGCGGCTGGGAGGGTCCCGACGCGGCGCGCCGCGAAGTGCTCGCCGGCATGGCCAACTGGCGAGAATCAAGCCGGCGTTAAGGCCGCCCCGCGCCATGGAACCAGCACTCGCGGACCGGGCTCTACCGTGCGCCCCCTTCAGAGGATCGCCTCGATGCTGCACCGCCTGCTCTTTCTTCTCTTGATCATGCCCGCAACCGCCATCCCCCTCGCCGCCGAAGCTCAGACCAAGCCCGCGCTCGAGCGCGTGCAGTCGGTCGAAGGGATCACCGAATACCGGCTCGGCAACGGCCTCGTGGTGCTGCTCGCGCCCGACGGCTCGAAGCCGACGACGACCGTCAACCTGACCTACCGCGTCGGCTCGCGCCACGAGAACTACGGCGAGACCGGCATGGCGCACCTGCTGGAACACCTGATCTTCAAGGGCACGCCGACGACCAAGAACGCGCTCGCCGAGTTCTCCCGGCGCGGCCTGCGCGCCAACGGCAGCACGTGGTTCGACCGCACCAACTACTTCGCGAGCTTCTCGGCCAACGAGGACAACCTGCGCTGGTTCCTGTCGTGGCACGCCGACGCGATGGTCAACAGCTTCATCGCGAGAGGCGACCTCGACAGCGAGATGACGGTGGTGCGCAACGAGATGGAGATGGGCGAGAACGACCCGAGCCGCGTGCTGTTCGAGAAGACGCTGGCTGCGATGTACCAGTGGCACAACTACGGCAAGAGCACGATCGGCGCGAGGAGCGACGTCGAGAACGTCGATATCGCGAGCCTGCAGGCGTTCTACCGCAAGTACTACCAGCCCGACAACGCGACCCTGATCGTCACCGGCCGCTTCGACGAGGCGAAGGTGCGGCAGTGGGTCGCCGAGTACTTCGGCAAGATCCCGAGGCCCAAACGCGTGCTGCCCACGCTCTACACGCTCGACGCGGTGCAGGACGGCGAGCGCGGCGTGACGTTGCGGCGCGTCGGCGGGGTGCCGCTGGTGTTCGCGGCGTACCACGTGCCGCAGGCCGCGCACCCCGACTACGCGGCCATCGAGGCGCTGTCGCTGATCCTCGGCGACGAGCCGTCGGGCCGCCTGTACAAGCAGCTGGTGCAGAAGGAGCTGGCGGCGTCGGTGTTCTCGTTCTCGTCCGAGTTGCACGATCCGGGGTTCATGCTGCTCGGCGCGCAGCTCGCGCCGGGGCAGGACCCGGAGCGCGCGCGCGCCGAGACCTTGGCCGTGGTCGAGTCGACCGGCAAGGAACCGGTCACCGAGGCCGAGCTGCAGCGCGCGAAGCTCAAGTGGCTGAAGGACTGGGACCTGCAGTACACGAACCCGGAGACGGTCGGCGTCAAGCTGTCGGAGGTGATCGGCGCTGGCGACTGGCGCCTGTTCTTCCTGCTGCGCGACCGGGTGCGCGACCTGAAGCTCGCCGACGTGCAGCGCGTCGCGACCGAGCGCCTGCTGCAGAGCAACCGCACCTTGGGCGTGTTCATCCCGACCGAGCAGCCGAACCGCGCGCCGGCGCCGGTCAACGTCGATGTCGCCGCGATGCTGAAGGGCTACAAGGGCGACCCGACGGTCACCGCGGCCGAAGCGTTCGACGCGTCGCCGGCGAACATCGAGAAGCGCACCGAGCGCTTCGCCTTGGCGAGCGGCCTCGAGGCGGCGCTGGTGCCGAAGGGCACGCGCGGCAAGGTGGTGCAGGCGCAGCTCGTGCTGCGACTGGGCGACCAGCAGTCGATGCAGAACCTGGGCGAGGTGCCGAGCTTCACCGCCGGCCTGCTCGACCGCGGCACCGCCAAGCTCGACCGGCAGTCGATCCAGGACCGCTTCGACGCGCTCAAGGCGCAGGTCAGCTTCTCGGGCGGCGGTCAGGCCGTGGCGGCGAGCATCACGACGACGCGCGACAACCTGCCGCAGGTGATCGCGCTGGTCGGCGAATTGCTGCGCGAATCGACGTTCGCACCCGTTGCGCTCGAGGAACTGCGGCGCCAGGCGCTCGCGCACATCGCCGAGCAGCGGCAGGAGCCCGGCGCGCTGATCGACAACGCGCTCGACCGCCACGGCAACCCGTACCCGCGCGGCGACCTGCGCTACGCGCGCAGCTTCGACGAGATCGTGGCCGACACGAAGGCGGTCACCGCCGAGCAGGTGCGCGACTTCCACGCCCGCTACTACGGCGCGTCGGCGGCGCAGTTCGGTGCCAGCGGCGACATGGACGTGGCCGCGGTGAGGAAGGCGCTCGAGGCCGCGTTCGGCGACTGGCGCGCGAAGCAACCTCATGCGCGCGTGCCGACGCCGCTGGTCGCGGTGCAGCCCGAGCGCCTCATCGTGCAGACGCCCGACAAGCAGAACGCGACGATGCTGGTGCGCCAGCCGCTCCCGGTGTCCGACGAGAGCGCCGACTACGCTGCGTTCATGCTCGCCAACCGCCTGCTCGGGCAGGGCGGCAACTCGCGGCTCTGGGCGCGTATCCGCGAGACGCAGGGCTTGTCGTACGACGTGCGCAGCGACGTGGCCTGGAATTCGCACGAGCCGAATTCGATCTGGCAGACGAGCGCGATCTTCGCGCCCGGCAGCCGGCAGAAGGTCGAGACCGCGTTCCGCGAAGAGCTGCAGCGCGCGCTCGCCGAGGGCTACACGCAGCGCGAGCTCGACGAGGCGAAGAAGGGCCTGCTCGCCGCGCGCCAGCTGTCGCGCTCGCAGGACCGCAACCTCGCCAACGCGCTCGCGAGCAACCTGTATCTCGACCGCACGTTCCTGGTGAGCAAGAAGGTCGATGAGGAGATCGCCGCGCTGACTCTCGCGCAGGTGAACGCCGCGCTGCGCAAGTACCTCGAGCCGGCGCGCTTCGTCTGGGGCTTCGGCGGCGACTTCAAGGACACGAAGGGCTGAAAGCGAATGGGCGAAGCGCTGGTCGCTCCGATCGAGCGCTTCGACGCGCTGCCCGGTTTCCCGTGGCCGGCGCACGCATGGGCGGGCGCGGCGAGCGGTGGGCTCACCTTGGCGCGCGTCGACGAAGGGCCGGCCGACGCGGCCCGCGTCGTGCTCTGCCTGCACGGCAATCCGACCTGGAGCTACCTGTACCGGCACATGATCCCGGTCTTCCTGGCCGACGGTGCGCGCGTCGTCGCGCCCGACCTGATCGGGTTCGGCCGCTCGGCCAAGCCGGTCGACGAGGCGGCGCACGGCTTCGCGCGAACCTCGTGCCCGACGGCGCGGATGCACCCGGGGCGGCGCTGTCGCGCCGGGCTGTCGAGTGGTTCCGCACGTCCTGGCGCGGCCAACGCTTCATGGCGATCGGAACCAAGGACCCGGTGCTCGGCGAGCCGGTGATGCTCGCGCTGCGCGAGGGCCCCCGAGCCGCTGCGTCTGGCCGGCGCCGGGCACTTCGCGCCCGAGCACGGCGACGCGATCGCGCGCGCGGCGCTCGCCTGCAGGTCATGCTGAGCTTGCGGCCTTGAACGGCAACCGCTCGTTCAGCTCGTCGATGTAGCCCTCGACCGCCTTGCCTTCGCGCGCGAGGAAGTCGCCGATCGCCGCGGCGAATTGCGGATGCGCGAGCCAATGCGCCGACGCGGTCGCGACGGGTGCCAGGCCGCGCGCCATCTTGTGCTCGCCCTGCGCGCCTCCTTCGAAGCGCCGAAAGCGCTGCGCGATGCACCATTCGAGCGGCGCGTAGTAGCAGGCTTCGAAGTGCAGGCAGTCGACGTGTTCGACGGCGCCCCAGTAGCGGCCGTACGCGTTGCCGTGCTCCGCATCGATCCCGATCAGCGACACGCCGAGCGGAGTCGACCCGCGTTCGGCGACGAACAGCAGCCAATGCTCGGGCATCGTGGCGGCCATGCGTGCGAAGAAGTCGCGCCTCAGGTACGGCGTCGAATGGTGCGCGCGGTAGGTGCGCGTGTAGCAGCGGTAGAAGAAGTCCCACTCGCGCGCGCCGATCTGCTTGCCGCGTCGTGCCGAGAGGGTGATGCCGGCGTCGCGCACCTTGCGCCGCTCCTGCTGGATCTTCTTGCGCTTGTCGCGCTGCAGGCTGGACAGGAAGTCGGCGAAGTCGGCGTACGGTTCGGGCTCACGGTTGCACCAGTGGAACTGCACCGCGCCGCGCGTCATCCAGCCCGCGTCGCGCGCGGCGCGCCGGTCCGCCTCGTCGAGGAACAGCAGGTGCGCCGACGAGAGGCGGGCTTCGCGCGCGATCGTCTCGATCGCCTTGAGCAGCAGCGCACGGCCCGCGGCGTCGCGCGCGAGCAGCCGCGCGCCGGGCACCGGCGTGAACGGAACCGCGCCGAGCAGTTTCGGGTAGTAGGCGAGGCCGTGCCGCTGGTACGCATCGGCCCATGCCCAGTCGAACACGTACTCGCCGTACGAATGCTCTTTCAGGTAGAGCGGGCACGCGGCGACCAACGCGTCGCTGTCGCGAACGGTCAGGAACTGCGCGGTCCAGCCGGTGTCGGCGACCGCGCTCGCGGAAGCGTGCAGCGCAGCCAGGTATTCGTGGCGCATGAACGGCGTGGCCGCCGGTTGCAGCGCGAGCAGGTGGTTCCACTCCCCGGCGTCGATGCGCCCGGGGTCATCGACGAGGCGAATAACATGGCGCGTCATGTCACGCCCCGCGCTTCGCATCGGCGTCGCGCAGATCAACGCGACGGTCGGCGACCTGCCCGGCAACGCCGGCCGCATCGTCGACGCCGCACGCCGCGCGTACCGCGACGGGGCGCGGCTCGTGCTCTCGCCCGAGCTCGGGCTCACCGGCTACCCGCCCGAGGACCTGCTGCTGCGTCCGGCCTTCATGCGGGCGTGCGACGAGGCGCTGCACGGCATCGCGACCCAGCTCGGCGGCTGCGAGGGCCTGCAGGTCGTGGTAGGGCATCCGCATCGGCAGGACGAAAGCGGCGATGTTAGGTCG
>Ga0187893_10007552_pt1 | contig 17735 bp, 9 predicted proteins | sample MA1701074metaG_FD_139574 | JGI IMG/M metagenome (GOLD analysis project Ga0187893, IMG submission 139574) | White microbial mat communities from a basaltic lava cave in the Kipuka Kanohina Cave System on the Island of Hawaii, USA - MA170107-4 metaG ... | reverse complement strand
TTCAAACACCTTTCGGCTCAGGTCTTCCCGGGCCCGGGCGAATTCAGGAGCGACGCCTTGATTCGAGCGCGACTTGCCGATGTAATCGCCTGCTGGCTTACCCGTGATCCCGCGCACCGCCGGGCCGATGTACAAATAGCGAAGGTCACGATCTAACCGTGCCACGATATCGGGGATGTGCTCGACCAGTGTCGCAAACAGATTGGTCTGACGGCGCAGTTCTTCCTCGACCCGCTTGCGATCCGTAATGTCGCGGCTGAAGCAGCGGGTATGGACAAACCGGCCGTCATCCCAGAGCACGTTCGAGCTGATAGCGATGTGCTTGATCGAGCCGTCCTTGCACCGCATCCGGGCTTCGTGGTCCCTTAACTCCTCACCCGCTCGCAACCGGTGCAGGATGTCGTAGATCACGTCCTGGTCGGCGTGGAACTCGGAGATATGGTGGCCGACGTACTCTTCAGGAGAGTAGCCCAGCAAGTTCAGCTCTGCCCGATTGGCGCGCAGGATGATCCCGTCCGGCCCCACCCAGTGCAATCCTACGGTGGCGTTCTCGAAGCAGTCGGCAAGTTCTCGTTCGCCGCGGCGCATCGCTTCTTCGACCTGCCGACGTTGGAGCACCACTGCTGCCTGGTTCGCTGCGACGCCTAGCAGGAGCGTGTCAGTCTGGCTGGGGAGGTCTAACCGCGGCCACGCTCCGACCAGAACTCCGCAGTCACAGTCGCAGCCGAGCGGGGTGATGGAGAGCTGAAGCGTTCCGCTCCCGAAAGGGTCGGCGATGGTCAGGCTCTTGCCAAGGCTGCCGGGAATCAACAGGGGTTCCAGCTTCTGACCGATCTCCCGAACCTGGTGATCCGGGGCCGTGCCGCATGACGTGCGGGCTGCTTCAACAACGAGCTTCCCGGGTTGGCCGCTCAAACGAACGTAAATGAATGCCACCGGCAGGGCGCGACACAGCGCATCGGCAAGGCCGTCAGCGATTTCCTTGGGCTTGCTTTCTCTCCAAGCGGCAGACAATGTTGAGAGAGCGGCCAGCTGCTCTACGTAGCGGCGCAGGGATTGGGTTTCATCCAGCATGGGCTGCGTCGTCTGCGTCGTCATATCCAATTGAAGAAGACAGAGACGTGCCGGGAACGTCCGAGGTCCTTCCCGTCAACCGGACGTCCTTTTCCCGATTCACAGATCTGACTCCGTCCTCCTTTGCTAACCGATGCACGCAAGTCATGAAACCCCGCACAGGCAGCTTGCGATCGCCTAACTATTTTACTCGAAACCAAGGAAACTTGTGCCGGCCGGGTGCGTCAACTTGCGAGACGCAGGCCGGCCCCGTGCCCGACGGGGAGCCCCAGCATCGTCCACGCGATCATCAGCCCGAGCCACACCACCAGGAAAGTGATCGAGTAGGGGAGCATGGTCGCCACAACCGTGCCAACGCCCGCCCGGTCATCGTACCGCTGCATGAACGCCACGATGAGCGGGAAGTACGACATCATCGGCGAGATGATGTTCGTCACGCTGTCGCCCACCCGGTAGACGGCCTGCGTGTACTCCGGGGTGTAGCCAAGCAGCATGAACATGGGAACGAAGACGGGCGCTATTACCGCCCACTTAGCCGAAGCGCTTGGCATAATGAAGTCCATCGTCGCGGTCACAAGCACGAAACCAGCCGTGAGCGCCACCGTTCCCATACCCGTCGCACGCAAGCCCTCGGCCCCCTTCACCGCGAGAATGAGCCCGAGGTTTGTCCAGTTGAAATAGGCGACGAACTGGGAGGCGAAGAAAACGATAACGAGGTAGATGCGGAGCGTCTCTATCGCTCTCCCCATCCCCTTCACGACATCGGTATCTGAGCGGATCGTGCCGGCGGCGACTCCGAAGGCCAGCCCCAGCGCAAGCCCGGTGAAAAAGATGATGGCCACGATGCCGGACGTGAACGGTGAGCGGACCAGGCTCCCCGTGTTAGGGTCACGCAAGAATCCCGATTCCGGAACGGTGCCGGCCAGGAGCACCACCGTGACAAGCGCCGCGGCGGCGAGCGCAGCGCGGAGGCCCCGGCGCTCCTCGGCTGTAAGCTGCTCGAATGCTTGGCCCGTGTCATGGGTGCGGTAGGGGCCCAGCCGAGGCTCGACCAGCCGCTCCGTCACGACAGTACCGGCCAGCGCCAGCACCGGTGTCGAAGCCGCCATGAAGTAGTAGTTGCACGCAGGGTTCACCGTATATTTAGGGTCTACGATCCGGGCTGCCTCCTGGGAAATTCCCGCCAGCAGAGGGTCGATGGCCCCGAGCAACATGTTGGCGCTGTAGCCGCCCGAGACCCCGGCGAAAGCCGCCGCGAGCCCCGCGATCGGGTGCCTGCCCACCGCGAGAAACACGCTCGCGGCCAGCGGCAGCAAGAGCACGTGCCCTACGTCCCCGCCGGTATTCGACATCACCCCCGCGAAGACGATCGTAAACGTCAACAGCCGGCGCGGCGCCGAGAGTGCCAACAGCTTGAGCGCTGCCGAGATGAGGCCGCTGGCTTCGGCCACGGCGATCCCGAGCATCGCCACCAGGACCATGCCCAGGGGCGCGAAGCCAGTAAAGTTCGAGACCATCTCGGTGAGGATCCGCTGGAGCCCTGCGATCGAGAGCAGGCTTACCACCCGCACAAGCTTGCCTGTGCCGGGGTGCGTGACCTCGAATGCGACCCGCTCGGCGAGCCACGACGCAGCGATCACGAGTACGGCCATCACCGCGAATAGTGCTGCGGGATGCGGCAGGGCGTTGCCACCACGCTCGATCAGCGCGAGCGCGCGGTCGAGCCACCTCGTTTTCGGAGCCTTCCGGACCGAACCCATACTACGTCTCCTGGAGCTGATGGAGTGAGCCATCGCTCGACCCGAGCACGACGGAACCTATCAGCTTCCGCCCTCGTAGCGGTGCGCTCAGAGTCGTGCCCCCGGAGGAAGCCAGTCGTGGCACTGACGCTGCCTTTCCTGGCGCTTGCCGTCGCTCGAAGCCGCCGAGAAGCATCCCGGGAAGGCAAAGTATATCTACGTCGGGCCTTCTGTAAATAGTCAAAACCCCGTACCGCGCAGAAATCAAATGAGTAGCGAGTCAATGAGCTTGGATTTCGAACGGAATCTGCAGTGAATATTTCTGATCTAATCCTACGGGAATCGGCTGAAGACGATTCTGTAGCTTAGGGGAGCGGGCAATCAGTTTCACCACACTTTAGCAAACGAGCTGTAAGTCATTGAATTGCAAACATTGGAAATGGGCCTGGCCTTCCAAAACTCGGACCGTGCTGGGATGAATAGGGCTGATCGTTTGTCGTGCATCCGAACCATGAATTTCACCCAGAGAGGCGATCGAAGGCGGTGGTGATCACGTATTCGATCGCCGACTTTGTTAAAGGCTCGGCTGCTTGTGCGGGGCCAGAACATCATTTCTCTTGGACAATGTTTTTTTGTTTGCTTGGAAATCCAGGTGAGCGTTCGAAAAGAAAATAACCAGCAAAGCCGATGCCGGCTCACTGCCTGCTGTCTTCAACTTTTTGAAGCCTTTCGACTACTGCTCTGTGACCTTTTCGTTTGGCGATTTCAAGAGCTGTTACAGCCGAGGTCAACCTCTGCTGCTCCGGTTCTGATACTTCAAGCGGAAGGCCCAGCGAGTCGTAACGCGCCAGGTTCAGCGACCAGGTTTGAGCTTTCGTGTCGGCGCCTGCGTCGAGCAGCGCTTGAACTATTTGTTCAGATCCACCCGACGCTGCGTACATCAGAGGCGTTTGATCCTCCTTGTCCATCAAGTTTACGTCTGCGGATTGCAGAAAAAGCTGCCGGATAAGATCGAGGCGCTCAGCAATCACCGCGTAAATCAAGGCCGTCTTTCCTTTGTTGTCCCTTGCATTGACTCTTGCACCGTTCTCAAGCAGGAACTGAATCAGATGCTCGCGTCCTGATTCGACGGCATATACCAAAGCCCCTCTGCCGTCCTGGTCCACAACGTTTGGATCTGCTTCCCAGGCCACCAAAGCCAACACCACACTCCTGCAACCTTCAGTTGTAGCTGCCATCAAGGCGGTTCTCCCAGTCTTGTCTCCGGAGTTGACATCAATCTTTCGCTCAAGCAAGGAATTGACCAGTTCAGTCTGGCACTTCGTGGAGGCGTGGATTAACGGTGTCATGCCATCGGCGTCTTGAACATTCGCGTCTGCCCCCCTTGCCAGCAGAACGTTGGCGATGTCTTCGTAACCTTCCACAGTTGCCAGGAGCAGGGCAGTATCGCCCGAATGATTTTGTGCGTTTGGCTGGGCCCCTCCCGCAAGCAAAGTTGCAACCGTCTCTTTGTGACCCATCTCTGCGGCGTGCATCAAACCAGAATACCCATTTGCAGCAACTGCATTTGGATTGGCTCCATTTGCCAGAAGCATGCGGATCTTGAGTGTGTCTCCGCCGCGGGCGGCGATAAGAACGTCGCGGTCCAGATCGCCGGTGTAGTGAACGCCCGTGTCAAAGAATCCATGCTTCACTTCTATGATGCTGGAACGCCTCAAACCCTGAACGTAGCCATGTGGCAAGCGCTGCGCGCCGAGTCCAGCACCCTTCGGTTGAAGCGGGAGTGTTCCTGTGTTCGTTCCTGCTTTGGTTGAATCTTGCTCGCGAGCCGCCGCAGAGATGTTTGAGAGCCGGCCTACGTCGGTAATGCGCAAGCTATCTCTCACAAGCCGCTGCTCAACGTCGTCTTTGAACTCTTTCGGATCAACACCCGTCTGAATGAGAAATCGCTCAAGCGACGCCAAATCGTTTAAGCCATGTTCTCGTCGCACTCGGTCCAGGTACTTGATAACTTCCATCTCTGGAAGAACGCCAAGCTCCTCCAATCTTTGTCGCAGCATTCGTTCTTCAATCAGCGTTGTCAGAAGGTGTCTCTCTTGTCTGGCCAGTTCCTCTTTCAGGTCCTTTCCTCTGAACTTCCGGCTCAGGTGTTTCTCCAGGTAACCTCTGCGCAGCCCATAGTGACTCTTTCGGATCGACTCTCCGTTGACGCGGGCCACAACTTTGTCAGCTTCCGAACTAGCCGGCACCGACAAGCAATGACTGCACAGGGCCAAAACCAAGGCGTATTTTGCAGCGTGGTGCATAGGGCTTGATTCAGCTGAATACCGGCACAACGTTATGCCTTTCCGAAGAAGTTGAATCATGATCGATAGAACCTGGCTCGACGATTCAGGTCTTGAGCGTTAGTCTATGCTACCACGCAGCCTCTTTTCGAAGTCTTGTGTTCCTCGCTTCCAGTTTCGTAACCACCTTGCTTTTCCTGATCAGCGAGTTGCTCTTTCGTTGATTTCAGCTTCCTTCGTGACACATTCTCTGGGCAGCGCAAGGAACTGCAGGGAACGCGTGTGGGGGAAACTGGGCCTAAGAACGGAACTTCCAATCCGGCGAAAGACTTAACCCCTAAACCATTTCTGCCCATATGCCGACACCTCTGGCGAACACTTTTTAGCATGGAGTTTTTCCTTCAATGGCTGTTGAGTTCAACACCATTCCCCGCCGACAACCGCGATTCGAAGTGAAGATGCCGGTGACCGTGAGCGGCATTGACAAGGACGGTTGCTACTTCAGTGCGCCTGCCGAGACTGTCAACGGCAGCACGGGAGGTATGGGTCTGCTCTTGGATCGGGAGTTGTATCCCTTCACGACTCTCGTATTATCGATTCCTCGCGATCAGCGAGTGCTTCAGATTCAGACCGAGGTCCGTCACATCACCCCTTACAACGGCAGCCAACGGCTGGTCGGAGTAAAGTTTCGTAAGGCCGCTATCGTCTAGCTGGCGCACAAGTCACCGAAGCACCTACAGCCCACAATACTTATCCATTCCTTATCTTTCTTGTTCAGCGCCTGAGTGCCCACGGCCGGGGGCTGGTGGCGGGACTTTGGACTAGAAGAGGGTTAAGGCCCCAGATATCCATGAAGAGATGCATGTCATTCCGACCTCCGTACTCGCAGGCTGGAGCTTCCGATAAGTTTCAAGTGCGTAGTCGTAGATTTCTTGCCTGACTCACTCGGAACGGCAGCTTACTTCGGGGGACACCGAGTCCAGATTATTGGACGACAGACGATCGCACCAACATTGGAGAGTCTATGTTTCGCTTCTTCTCTATGGGTCTGGAACGAGTTTGCTGGGTAAGCCTTCCTGTGGACTTCGATAACGGCTAGGCAAAAATTCGCAGAATCTGCTTCTGCACTTCGGTGAGTTCGTTCTGGGCTCTTTCCACTTCCCGGATTTTCTCTTCGAGGCGTTTTAACAGGATGGTTTTCTCGAGGCCGTTGCGGATGATGAGCTTGAGGTCGTCGTTATTCCAAGGTTTTTCAATGTACTGGTAAAGCCCCACGTCGTTGATGGCTTTGATCGCGTTCTCTTTGTCGGCATACCCAGTCAGCAGGATGCGAGGCACTTGGGGAAGCTTCTCCTTCACTTTTCCAAGAAATGTGATCCCATCCATATCGGGCATCAGATAGTCGCTGATGACCAGGTCGATATTGAGGTGATCTAACTCCTGCAACGCCTTCACAGGGGAAGTGAAGGTTCGGACTCGATAGTCGGTTTCAATGGCGAGAAACGATCTGATGGAAGTCAACACCATCTCCTCATCGTCCACGAGCAGGATGGTGATGTCCGATTCCGGCATGCAGCGGCTCCTTAGCTTGCACTGGTCGAGACTGGAAGCGTAACCGTAAAGGTAGTGCCGTGTCCCACTTCGCTTTCGACGGCGATTCTACCATGGTGATCCTGAATTATCTTGTAGCAGATGGACAACCCCAGGCCGGTTCCGACTCCAACGCCTTTGGTTGTGAAACCCGGATCGAAGATCTTCCTCAGGTTCTCGCGAGGGATACCGACTCCCGTGTCGCTGATCCTGACCTGAACCTCACTGCCCACGTGGAGCGTCTTGATGGTTAGGGACCCCCGCCGAGGCATGGCCTGCGCGGCGTTCACCAGCAGATTCATGAAGACCTGGTTCAGTTGATTGGGAAAGCACTCGATTTCGGGAAGGGAACCGTAGTCCTTAACGATCTCGATTCGATTTTTCAACTGGTGATGCACGAGAATGAGGCTGCTATCCAACCCTTCGTGAATGTTGACCCGTCGCCGTTCGGCTTCATCGAGCCGGGCGAAGTTCTTCAGGCTGCGGATGATGTTGATTATGCGATCGCAAGCGATGCGATTGTTCTGATTGATTTCCTCCAGAACCCGCATCAACTTCACCACATCGGGGTTTTTCCGAACCTCCTCCGGACATTCCGGGCAGTTGAAAAACTCGCGCATCTTGCTGACAGATCGAATCAGAACGTCGTTGTTGCTATTGATCGAGCCGATTGGAGTGTTAATCTCGTGCGCTATGCCGGCGACCAACTGTCCGAGCGAAGCCATCTTCTCGGATTGAACCAGGTGCGCCTGAGCTTGCTTCATCTGGCGATTCACTTCCTCCAGTTCACGGGCGTAGTTGTGCATCCAGAGCGCTGTGTGCCGCTGTTCGGTTCGATCGTTAATGGTGACGAATACTTGTTTTTTCGAGCGAATCGGCGCAAAGGTGAATTCCAAGAACCGTCCATCGATTTCATGTTTCAAGTCGAAGGCTCTACCTTTGCCCTGGAAGGCGCTTTCAAGCTGGGCGATGCAACCTTCCGGCAGAATTCGGGCGGCCTGATCCTTCGGAATGCGCAGAATGTCCAGCAGATTCAAAAATGCGGAGTTTGTAAGAAGCACGCGCCCGTGCACGTCGCACTGAACTACCGGAAACGGACATGCTTCGACAAGTTCCGTCAAATCCTCAGATGCGTTGCGGGTGGAATCGGTCATAGGAGAGAGAGACTACTGCCGTCGAAACAGGCGGAAACAGTGTATCCGAGGGAAGCCACAACGGCAATGCCTTCGACGCCGAGTCGGCAGCGATCCAGCATACGTATGAGTAGTCGGTCGACAGGAGGCCGGATCTCGCTGGAGGGTGAGAAACTGGACAACTCCTGCCGGGCTGCGTAACTGAATTACTCCCACAACAGCAATCTCTGCGGTTGTTCCGCACTCAGGCGAGACTCCAGCCATTGTGAAGCCCTCTGGCTCCCAAAGAATTCGTTTCCTTGCGCAGTGGCCGCTTGAGTTACTGCTTTACAAACTGGAGCCACAGCCGAATAATCCGCTCATTACTCTGAGGGCAGCATCTTCGCCGCCCATGATACTTGAGGAGAGGCCGCCATTCATAAAGTCACGAAAGAGATCCATTTCTGCTACGGACATCGCTTGTTGAATTACGACGGCAAATGCCGTCATCTGCACGGGCACAACGCCAAGGCCGAGATTGAAATTGAGGCGGCGTCCCTAGATCACCGAGGTATGGTGATGGACTTCGGCGACATTAATGCGGTCGTCAAGAGCTGGATTGACCGCGAGCTCGATCACAAGATGCTGCTTTGCAAAGATGATCCAATGCTCAAGACTCTTCAGGTTCTGAATGAACCTTGTTTCGTTCTGGACCAGAATCCCACCGCTGAGAATATTGCCAAACTGATCTATGACTACGCGGTGTCTCAGGGTTTGCAGGTTTCAGAGGTCAGACTTTGGGAGACACCAACGTCGTTTGCGGTTTACCGGTAGACCGAACCCGATAGAGATCAAGCCACTGCCTTCGCTTCGCGAGTTTTGGTTGGGAAGTTGCGGACCAAGGCCGGTCGGGAGGGTGAACTTCGCGAGCACTCAAGAGCGGATGGCGCTTGAATTTAGCTCTGAGGGCAGGGAAGAACACCGGGAATACAGTCTTGGCAGACTACAGAGTCGCCGAGAGGGCTGCCGTGTCTTGCTCCTGCTCCTGTTGGCGATGAGCCTCTTCCGGAATATCTCCATTGTCTGCACGGAAGAACGGCCAGTAGTTGGACCGGACGCCGCGAATGAGCTCTTTGCGCGTCTTGGTCTTCATGGATTTGCCCAGGTAGATTTTGCCTAAACGGGCAAGCGTCTTTTCTGATATGGCGCCCGAAAACATCAACAATGCCCACGTGAAGTTGGGCCCGTTGACTTTGCGTAATTTCAGGAGCCACATCACCAGTGATCCAATACGCCATGCCATTGGACCCCACCAACTGTACTGACCTGGGCGAAGATTCAACTTCCAGCATTTCATGAGCAGCTGCCATTGGCGGGGTGTCAGTTTTTGGGTCTCTCTGACACCCTCCTTCTTTTCCATCCGCGTGTCGTGCAGCGGCGTAAAGATGGACGGAACCAGGAACGCAAACAGCTTCCGTCGCTCCATCTCGTAAACCAGGTCCAGAGTTTCCTCCACATCGGCATCGGTTTCACCCGGGCTGCCGACAATCAGCGTCATCACCGGGAACCAGTTGTTCTCGTTCAAGATACGCAGCCCTTCCAGTACGACGCTCGGCCAGTCGTCAATCGAAAAGGGCACGCCTTTGCTGGCCATGATGGACTTGGCCATGCGTTTCGAGCCGGTTTCCAAACCAATGAGAGGCGACAGCGCCTTCTTATGCGGATGTGAGCTGAGGCGAGGCAGATGAATCGGGCTCTTGTCGAGCAACCGCTCAGATAGTTTTTTGATCAAAAGCGGATCCACCACGGCAGGGGCGATGGTGGCGTGGCTAAGCACATGCTGCTCGACACCGGGGGTATCGACGATGTCGCCGTAAAGTTCCAGGAGAGCCTCGCGGTTCGGGAAGAAGAATGGCGTTTCAGTCTGCACCTGGCCCCAGATGAACATGTCCTCGGTTGCCAGGGAAATCTGTTTGTTCCCCTGCGAGACATTGGCGCGGACTGACGCCATAATGCTCTCTTTCGTGAAATCAATTTGCGGATTGAGATCAGGGAGACAGAACTGGCAACGCCGGCCACAGCCAGTCGTCATCTCGACTACACCGAACGTTGTGCGATGAAGCGGAAAGAGCAGATCCTCCCTCCGCGTGGGGTGGTGAACATCGATTTCCCGGGGCAGTTCCTCGCCACGAATCGCCTTGTGAAACAGGGTCATCGTGTCCTTGGACTCGCTGCGCCCTTCAACCACACAATCCACGCTGAGTTCTTCGTAAGAGTTCGTGTCCTTGATCTGCCAGCCGCCCGAACCGCCGACAATCACTTTAAAATTGTTGCGATAAGGATTGCCCTTGATCTTGCTGAAGAGCTGGCGGGAGTAGTGCGAGTTGATGGGCATCCGCGACGATCCAAAGATGGACGTATAGACGCCAGCAGCAAACGTTACACCGAGAGGGTTGTGCGTCGAAACGGCAACCACCCGCGTTCGCGGGCCGACAAACTTTTCCAAATCATCCGGAAAGCAGGCAGCGATATCGTCTTGCTTGAATTCACGCAGTAAGGAAGCTTCCAACAGACGAACCCCGGCGGGCATGTATCGGGCAGAGCCATCTTCGTTGTACTCAAGGTTTCTCCACTGCGGATACTTGTTGTTCAAAACCCATTCCATCCAGATTGGCAGAGACGCCATGGCCATCTGAATGAAGTATCCCGCGTGGTCGATGGACTCCGTGAGCGGTGCCGTCAAAACGATCAGTTTGCCCCCATCTGAGGGTGGAACCGATGTCGCGGTCGAGTTGTCGAGATGTGGTAGACCTGTGCCGTGACCATTGGATTTGGCCGCGCTCATGAAGCCTCCTTACAAGGGAATTTGGAAGAACCACTGTGGGGAACCCCTCAAAACGACGCTATCTTAGGTGACTTTGCCTGGCTTGCCAAGCAAAAGTGCGGCCCATCGAGCCGCGGGTCGATGCAAGACCCCGATGCGAAAGGCCCACGGGGAATCTCACCGCTTCAAATCCGAGAGGACTTTGCTATAATACGGCGTTTTTCATAACGGGGGATCGCAGTCATGGGTTTTGACCAGAGCATACTCGACCGGATTTCCAAGGATTCGGGCGTTGTTCCCAAGCAGGTTGCGGCGGCAGTAGGGCTGCTCGATGAGCAAGCTACGGTGCCTTTCATTGCCCGCTACCGAAAGGAGGTTACCGGTAATCTGGACGAAGTTCAGATCCGAACCATCGCCGACCGCCTGGAATACTACAAAGAATTGCTGGCCCGCCGCGACACCATCCTCAAATCGATTGAGGAGCAGGGCAAACTCTCCGATGAATTGAAGGCCCGCATCTTGGGTTGCTATGAGAAGTCGGAATTGGAGGATCTCTACCTACCCTACAAGCCGAAACGCAAGACAAAGGCCAGCGTCGCTATCGAGAAAGGCCTGGAACCGCTTGCCCGATTCATCTATGACCAGGCTGCGGGAGAAAAGAGCATCGATGAATGGGCCGAATCTCTCGTCAATGCGGAAAAGCAGGTTGCGACTAAAGAGGAGGCCCTGGAGGGCGCTCTGCATATCGTGGCTGAATGGATTTCAGAAGACTTGTCCGTTCGAAAGGGCCTTCGGGAAATGTTTCTTCACGAGGGCATTGTGGTGGCCAAGGTCAACAAGGACAAGGCTGGCCAGAAGACGAAGTATGAGATGTACTACGACTTTCGTGAACCCGTGGCCAAGATCCCGTCGCACCGTATGCTCGCCATACGGCGAGGCGTGAAGGAACAGGTATTGGGGTTCAGCATCGAGATCGATGCGGAAAAGGCGCAGCGACTGATTTCCACGCGCGTTATCAAAGACGCAGAGTCTACGTTTGCTCCTCCCTTGCAGACGGCGATCAAGGATGGCTACGAGCGGCTGCTGAATCCGAGCTTGCAGTCGGAGGTGCGTTCATTATTAAAAGACCGGTCGGATGCAGAAGCCATTAAGGTGTTCGATGCGAACCTTTCGAATCTGCTCTTGTCGCCACCGGCGGGTCTCATTGGCGTGATCGGGATCGATCCCGGCTTTCGAACGGGCTGCAAAGTTGCGGTCGTTGACGAGACGGGGAAGTTTCTCGAGCAGACCACTATCTTTCCCACGGAGCCGCGCAAGGATATCGCCGGTGCAGAACGCAAGTTGCACCGCCTGGTTCAGAAATACAACGTGCGCGCAATCACGATTGGCAACGGGACGGGATCTCGCGAGACGGATGCGTTTGTCCGGGAGTTTTTGCGAAAGTATCACGCTGGCGAACCGGTCGGAGTTCGGCCTCCGAAACCCGACAGTCCGGGCGCTCCCGAGCAGGCGACCGAGGTTGCTCCAGTGGAGGGAGGACCTCAAGCTGAAGCGCGAGTAGAAGAGTCGGCACCCACCCAGCCTGTTGCTGCCGCAGAACTGCCACTCGAGGTTGGTGCAAGTGATGCGTCTGAGACAGTGCCGGACCCGATCAATGGTTCGATCAATTCCCAGACGACAGCATCGGCTGCAGAAACCGCTATCAGAACTGCCTCTTCAGTCGCAGGTTCATCCGGTGAGTTGGAGAATGCTTATCCGGCGACGGCCATGACACCAGATGCTCCAGGCCCGGCCGATGCCGGGGCGGTCCAGGCCTTAGGGGATGTAAGCCCAGAGCCAATCACTGCAGCCGCTCCGGAGCAGGTGCCGGTCGCGCTGCCTCCCGCCGAAACCGCAGGACACACAACACCAGAGGCCGTCGAAGAACCCGGCTCAGTCGAAGAGCGTCATCCTATCTTCTCGGTGATTGTGAACGAGTCGGGAGCGTCTGTGTATTCGGCCTCCGATTCAGCCCGCCAGGAGTTTCCGAAGCTCGATCTGACAGTGCGCGGGGCAATTTCCATTGCCCGCCGCCTGCAGGACCCGTTGGCTGAGCTTGTCAAAATTCATCCCAAGTCAATCGGCGTCGGGCAATACCAGCACGATGTAGACCAGAAGCGGCTCAAGGAGGGTCTTGAAGCGACGGTGGAGTCGTGTGTGAACCGTGTCGGCATTGACTTGAACACAGCTTCCTACGAACTGTTGCGGTATTGCTCGGGCGTGAACCAGAAGCTGGCGAAATCCATTGTGGACCACAGAAACCAGCACGGAAAGTTCGGCAGCCGGAACCAGCTACTCCAGGTACCGGGTTTCGGTGAAAAGACATTCGAGCAGGCGGCAGGGTTTTTGCGGGTCAAACACGCGGAGAATCCGCTGGATGCTACCGCCGTTCATCCGGAATCTTACCCACTGGTTGAAAAGATGGCACAGTCCCTGGGAGTTGCCGTCACAGAGCTCATCGAGAACAGCGACAAAGTCGAGGCGCTGGATCTGACCCAATTTGTTGACGAAAAAGCCGGACTCTTCACTTTGAACGATATTAAACAGGAGTTGTTGAAACCTGGACGCGACCCGCGGGATGAGTTTGTTGTTCCAACTTTTCGTGAGGACGTGAAAGAAGTTTCTGACCTGAAGGTGGAGATGGTTCTTGAAGGGACCGTGACAAATGTCACGAACTTTGGTGCTTTCGTGGACATCGGCGTTCATCAAGATGGCCTGGTTCATGTGTCGGAGCTGTCCAATCGTTTCATTCAGGACCCGCGCGAAGCGGTCCACGTCGGAGAGATCGTCAAAGTGAAGGTCATCGGTGTCGATGTGGCAATGAAGCGCATTTCTCTTTCGATCAAGGCGCTCCTGCCGGAGCGACCGAAAGCCAGGCAACCGAAAAGAGATGGCATGCCGGCCCGAAGAGCCCAGCAATCCGCACCCGCCAAGCCGGCTGCCGCGCGGGCGGTTGCCGGAAGTGTGGGCGCGAAGCCGACTGCGCCAGGGAGTAAGCCTGCTGCCCCACGACAGGGAAGACCGTGGGACAGGGAACACGGTCCTTCTGGAGTCAGGCGTGGCGGGAAAGGTCGAGAGCGAAAAGTTGAGGCCAAGCCCCCAGGAGCAACGCCCCCTCGACCCGCGTTCGTCAGAAAACCGGAACCCAAAGCTCCCGAGCCGCCTTCAACCGTTGGCTTGTCCTTTGAAGAGAGAGTCAAGCTGCTCCAGCAGAAGTTCGGCGGCATCCGTTAGGGCTGTCACACCAGCTTGAAACCAGCTCCAACCAAAACGAGACACGACTGCCAGAAAACGATTGCGGCGCTTTTTGCATCTTTACAATGGGATCAATTAAGAACGGACGAGAATCTCAGCGGATTCACGTCCGCAACGACTGGCCTGCGGCCGTTGATGCCTTGATTCTACTTGGTCTGTTTGCAGTTCGGCCTTTTCCCGTTGTCTCCTCATGACATTTCATTCCCAGCCACGAATTCCTGCTTCCGCTCTCGGAGTGCTGGCCTGTATAGCAGGGCTCTGCTTTCTCGTTTTTGCTATCTTCAACCGCCTTGATCTCTCAGCAAACGAGGAAGTTCATCCCACGTTCTATGCCTCCTTTGACAAAAACATACTGGGAGACCAGGCAGTCGGAGATGAAAGTCCGCTGGCGAACCAGAATCTGAAGGTGGTGCGGGAAGGGAAGAAGGGCGGGGCCGCGCTGCTGGAGATCGGTTCGGTGCTTAGCTATGATGCGCCGGGGAATGTTTACGCCGAGCGCGGAACAGTCGGCTTGTGGTGGAAACTGGACGAACCGTTGGGTCGCACGCCGTTTTCGATTGTGCGGATCAGCCAGACGGCGCAGTCCAATCCCGAGTACAGTTTCATTCACTTGTTCTGGAGTGGCGAGGATTTACGGCTTCGAATTTACGACCGTGAGGGCTCGCTGCATGAAGTTGTCAGTGTTAGCAAGACGGAACTCGTTTCGGGGCGATGGTTTCACTTGGCTTTCACTTGGGACGAGATGGAAGGCCTCCGCTTGTTTGTGGACGGAGTGGAATCTGGGAGGAAGCTAGGGGAACTGCACCTGCCGCGCGATCTCGATCAACTTGGAATCCACGCGGCTGTGGTCACGCCTCAGAGCACCCGGGGCAACGAGCGCCGGGTGTATATCGACGAGCTGAGGGTTTTTTCCAGTGTGCTCACCGAGATTGCGATTCAAAGCCTTTCCGAGCTGGGGAGCGGTCGCGCCGGCGCCATGCCATCGATTGCTGCGCAGAACCCGGATGCATGGAATCAGCACTGGAAAGCGCGTTTCGGCTGGACCGATGGTAAACCCGTGCCCCGCCTCGGTGTGTCGGCTGTTCTGCTGCCTACGGGAAAAACTGGACCCCAGAAGCCGCCACCTCATTCGCGGCTGAGCTTCAGACTGCTGCCCGCCACTGAGGCACTGAACTTGAGAGGCCTCTCAAGGACACAGGTTGCCACATTATACGGTGTGAAGACGCGACTGTTGCGACGCTATCTTCAACCCGACCAGCAGGCCTGGATCGGAGTTCCGCCCGAGTTGTCGCCCCAGAAGGACGCGGCTCCAGGCAAGGAGGAAAAAAGGCTGCACTTTCGTCATGTGATTCTGCCTCCGTTCTTGCGCCATACGGCTGTGGATGCAATTTGGCTGAAGCTGAAGCCCAGCGGTTCATCGGAGCCGTTGATTAACATCTCGATCAAGGATCCGGTCTATTCGGGCCGGGAGCTGTTCAACGCCAGTGCCAGAGTTGCCACTGCCTCCGGAGTGACAATCGATTTTCCAGATATTGTATTTCCAGCGGGTGCAGCGCTCTGGATGACCGTGGCAAGCGACCAGCTTGACTTCGAAAGCTGGCTGAGTGGAGCTGATGTTGAGTTGCAGTTGGCCCACAGTGACGGGGCGGCGGCCGAACTGTCTCGCAAGGAGTATCTGGCAGACCGGCTGGCCTGGATGAAAGACAGTTTTCGGAGACTCAGTCAGACAAGCCCCTGGAAGCAGGAGGACATCGCGAATAGACGCCGTGAATCAAAAGCTGCCGACGAGCTGCTGGCGGTCGTGGAGGACATCCTGCGGGTTGATCCGAACGAACCCACAGCTGTCACTTATCAGGGCTGGATCAGGCCCCGGAGCGCTCCTCCGGATTACAAGCAACCCGTGCCGCCCCCGGGAATTCCGCTCTGGGCATTCCAGCAGCAACTCATTGTGGATCACTTGAAGCAGATCAGTGAATGGTGGGTGAAGAATCGTCAGAATAAAGCCGGAAACTTCAGTGACTCTTTGATTGGCGATACTCAGCTGGCAATGAACTGGCCCGGGGTCGCATTGCTTGATGGCCCCTCGGTCGGACTGCGCGATTCTTTGCTTGCGGTATTGCAGGCCTGCGACTCGGCCGGATTGCTGCAGAAGGGCCTGGGAACCGAACTCGGCAGCCCTGAACGCGTGCATCTCCAGGGCGTCAACCTTCTCAGCGCGGCGGCTCTTTTGGACTACGGCAACCCGGTCTGGGTGGAGCGGCTGATGGAAGCAACCCGGCAGCTGGAACGGATCAGCGGCAGCAACCCGGCCAGCCACAGGCACCTGCGATCCGCCTTGTTGAGCGCCACCGATTTGGTCGAGGAGGGATTTTATGCGCGAGAAGACGTGCACAGCGCGTTGCTTTGGCAACCAGCTCTGACACTGGCCTGGTATAACCGGCATCCCCTAGCGGTACGCTGGCTCACCGAAACTTGCGATGCTTTGCTGGCTCACTGGCAGAAGGACAAGTATCCGAGGCTGGCAATTGGGATTCGCTTCTTTGGGGATGAGGTAATACGGCGAGGACTGCCTGAACCCGAACGGGTTAATTTGTTATGGGCGGGATACCGGTTGACTGGTGAGCCTAAGTATCTCTGGTTGCTGAATGAATTCTTGAAAGCTCAAAACATCGATCTAGCGGAGAACACCAGTGGCCGCTGGGTCGGTTCGCTGGACGTTGAACCCTACAGCGAAGACTATCCGAAGTTCCGAGAGGACATACTGCAATGGGTGCGTGAGAGGAACATCTGGGACCGTAACCTGCAGGACGAGAGCGGGATGCTGGCGCGACAGCATGCCTTCGAGTTGACTGCCGACCGGCGTTATGTCGAAGACTATCAGGCCGCGCTGCTCAAGCATCTTGTCCAGAATCGCGTCATGTACACCGAAGCGGAAGTCGCACCGATTCAAATTCAGTTTCCACATCGCACCCTGCAGCGCGGTCGTTTGGGTGGCGTGGCCTACTATCCGCGGATGCTGTATCCCGGGCATGCCGTAAGCTGGGACGGTGGCAATAGCAGCCTGGCCGCACTCGTGGTGGCAGCCGGATCGTCTTCCCTTAAGATCAGTACCTTCAACCTGGCAAAGTCTCTGCTGGATGTAAACCTACGAGTGTGGGACTTGGACAACGGAGTCTATACCGTCGTGGAAGGCACCGACGTTCTTGGGCAGGGACAGATTGATGTCGAGACAACACGCCGAACCTTGACTTTATGGCGCGGAGCGAGCATTGCTTTAAGTCTAAGGCCGCAAAAGACCACCGTGGTAGAGATCAAGCAGATGAAAAAGGGTGCCCCGCTCGGCGAGGTTCCCGATCTGGCTGCCGGTGAACTGACCTATGACCGTTCGGCAGATAGGGGAACGCTGGTGGTGCACAATCTGGGCGCTGCTGCGGCGCCATCCTTCACCCTGCAGGTCGAAAATGAAAAGCGCTTCGTCCTGTTGAAAAAGCAGATCAACGGATTGCCAGCGCCGTTGGATCTGACGCCCAAACGACAGCGGATCGAGTTTTCGGGGCTGCGACCAGGGGCAAGCCGAGTGCTGATGTTCAGAATCGATCCGGAAGGCAAGATTGAGGAAGCGACACGCGAGAATAATTTGGCACGGTTGAATCTGAATTGAAGCTGATGAGTTCCAACTGGTACGTCTCGAAGGGATAGTCTTCCTTTTACAAGGAACACCCATCCCACTGCCCTAGGGACCGCTGTCGCGGCACGACCTCTAGCTTACGCGCTTGCAAGCCGTTCAGTACTGCCCGACCCATGAAATGCGTCCTTC